>ERZ1066122.1454-NODE-1454-length-19004-cov-12.310993_pt1 | contig 19004 bp, 22 predicted proteins | sample MGYA00382769_ERZ1066122 | MGnify/ENA primary metagenome ERZ1066122 (study PRJEB33369, sample SAMEA5778352) | biofilm metagenome | biome: Industrial cooling water; feature: Water cooling tower basin; material: Biofilm | place: United Arab Emirates | collected... | reverse complement strand
GTCGCGCCATCGCCTTCGGGCATGACACCGACACCACGGCGGCCGTTGCTGGCGCGGCGGCGGGGGTGTTGTATGGATTGGAAGGCATCCCGAAAGCTTGGCGTGAGGCGCTTCGGGGTCGCGACGTCCTTGATCCGCTGATCGAGCTGTGGCGCTCACACGTGAAGGAGCGCGACGAGTGAGCATTGAATTGAAGGAAAGGCTTGTCGACGTCTGGCGGGTCGTCCGCTGGCTTGGCTTCAGCTTTTTGGCAGTCTCGGGCATCGGTTGCCACGCAGGTGTCGAGAGCGAGAGTCCGCCGCCCAGTCGCTGGTGGTACTTCGAAAATGCCCCTCCAAGTGATGGGATGCCGTACCGAACGGCGATGCTGATGGCTTTGGAAGGTTGGAACGGCGACGGGAGCCAAGCCACGTCGCTGACTGTGTTTAGTGATCTCTACGAGAACGGCGGGCTCGTAATCCAAGTTGCTATGACCGGTAAAGCCTCCAGGCCGCAATGCCCGATGCAGGGCTGCTACTTGTACGTGAGGCCGCCTGGTGGCACATGGGATGTGCTGCGAGTAGTTCCGACCGATGAATCGCGGAGTTTCCTCAAGCTGACAGATCCTTGGCGACTGCATTGGTTGATCGAGGCAGGGATCGATCTCGAGATTGAAGTGCCCAGACAGCCTTCTGGAACGTGCACCTACACCTTGCCAGCGACCGGTTACCGCTGGGACTTGCATCAGCCGGGCGGCGAGGCCTCCCTCAATGGTGATGGCACGCCACGAGAGCGGGTGTCCTTGACGGAAGAAGACAAGCAAGCGCTCGACGGGCCGCCGAGCGACGGCACCCCTTGGCCGCGATGCACAGCAACCTCTTCGTGATCACCAACACGACAATCCCTCAGCGCAAGGGCAACCATTCGGATCACACATGATGCTTTCGAGGAAGACGAGCCAATCGCATCCCCTCCGCATCGACACGCTGCCCTTCGGCAGCGGCGCCATCGGCCTGACCTTTTGTCCAGGGAAGCGCCAGTCGAACGCATTGAGCGGGGTATGGGATCGGGGTCTCGCCATGGATCTGGACGTGATGGCCGATTGGGGCAGCACCGAGGTGATGACCCTCGTGGAGCCTTGGGAACTGGAGGAGCTGTGCGTCCCGGATCTTGGGGCGGCGATTGCAGCGAGGGGATGGCGCTGGCACCACTGGCCGATCCTTGATGGCGATCCACCCGATCACCGTTTCCTCCATCGTTGGACGAACGAGGAAGAGGTGCTTCGTCGGCGGCTGCGCACGGGTGGGCGGCTCCTTGTCCACTGCAAGGGCGGCTTGGGCCGGGCCGGAACCGTCGCGACGATGCTGCTGGCCATGGAAGACCCCGATGCATCGATCGACTCCCTGATGGCCCGGGTCCGGTCGGTCAGACCAGGCGCCATTGAGACCGCTGCGCAGGAAGCGTTTCTTGATAGGCGCGACTGGCTTCTATGACCTCGGAGATCGCCATGTCGAACGCTATGCCGCAACTGACCCTGTTCACCCAGGGAGACTTCCATGATCAGGACCCTCAGGTTCTGGACGCCTTTTTCGGCATCCAAAGTGAGCCAGAACTGACCTTGGCCTTCTGGCCCCACCCCGGCCCCGACCGGGGCTATCCCGAAGATGCCGAGGCCAAACTCCGCGATGAGATGGCCTCGTACGGCCTTCAGCAATTCCCCTCATGGGGTCTGGTGAAATCGGATGGTCAACGCGTCGGGAGCGAGACATTGAACACGCCGTCGATGCTGATCACTTGGCTCCACAAGAACGGCGTTCTGGCGTGGCACAACACGACAACTGCCGACGGAGGAGCCACCCCATGAACGTGCGCGAGACCTATGCGCTGCTGATCCGGATCGACCGCATCTTCGACGCGGTCGCCTGCACTTGGACGGGCGAAGCCAGGGGGTATCTGGCCGATCTCGTGGAGTGGTCCAGCGCACATGACTGGTCGACCACGCCGGACTTGTTGCCACTCAAGGAAGCGATCGACCGGGCCAGTAATCGATCCGAGCCTTGGGACCGTCGTTGCCAGCTGCTGAGCTCCCACTCCAGTCTCGTGGAGAACAGGCTTTGTGCCCTGATGGGCTGGTCGGAGGCTACGCGGTGACCTTCGAAAAATCATGGCTGCGCACGGACTCCCCCGAGACACGCATTGCTCGCCAGGTCCTTCGACCCGAAGTGCTGGACCACCTGAAGAGCGTGTTCCGGCTCGACTGGCAGGGCATCCATGGCGTCGCCCACTGGGCACGGGTCATGCGGTATGGACTCCGGATCGCTGCTCGTGAGGGTGGTGACCTCTGGGTCGCCGCCTGGTTTGCTGTGCTTCACGACCATCAACGCTGGAGCGAAGGCCGGGACCGGGATCATGGCATCAGGGCTGCCGATGCCATGGACGCCATTGGCGATCGCGGCTGGTTCTCGGACTTGAATGCGGGTCAGCTCGAACGTCTCGACGAGGCCATCCGCCATCACTCGGACGGGTGGGTGCATTCCGACCCGAGCATTGGTGCCTGCTGGGACGCGGACCGGCTGGATCTGGTCCGGCTGGGGATTGCCCCGTCCCACGGTCTTCTGTCGACCAATACGGCGAAGAAGATGGCTTCCGTGCACACGGTCTCGCCTTCTTCTGCGCTCAAGCATCGGCTTGCGTTGGTCTCCGGCGGCGGGCGTGAGCCGGTCGAGTCTTGAGCCTTGCCGAAGGCATCATCAGCACACGCCCGCCGGGGTCGATGGATTGCCATGCATATCGCCCTTGCGACGTAAAGCGGCTCGCAAAGGCGATCGACAAGCCGACTCTCATGGTGATGTCATCAAAGTTTTCCTCTCGGTGCCTCGAAAGGACCCAATCGTGTTGGCGCTCGCCGAAAACTGACCCCGCTGGTCAGTTTTCGGCGAGCGGCACAGACCGTCGGCTGGAGCGCGCTGTTGTGCGTCATTCGCTGCCACGCACGAACACATCGTTCAAGCTGATGAGCTCTATCGCAACGTTGTACTTCAACTCTGCCTGCTCGGCATAGCCCTTCAGCCACTCCGCCCGTTTCGCATCGCTACGCCGATTTGCTGCCGTGTCTCGGCTGTGATCTGTATCGGCGACGCCATTTGTGGCCGCCGATGCGATTCGATTTCGCGATGCCCATGCGAAGGCTTTATCGAGAGCTTTTTCCAGTTGCACGTCCGTCATGCCGTGATTGTCCTCTTCGGCAACAAACCACAGCCATTTTCTTGGCGACCATTCCACGGCGCGGCCACCTAGCTCCGTGAACGGATCCTTTGTGTGGCCTAACTCCTGGTGCTTCTGTGCAAAGGTAACCCAGCGCTTCCGCATTTCGTTAAAGCCGAGGTGGCCGAAAACGATAGCAAGCTGTACGCGCTCTGCTGCTTGAAAGATGTCTCCCTGACTGGTGTGAGGCATTCGTTATCTCCGATTGCGCAAAACTAGTTAATGGAAGGACGTTGACGTCCGATTGTGCATCTCAAGAGCCTTGCAGAGCCAGCCTCGTAAGCTCATGTTTATCCGAAAATGTAGGGAGGTTTCTCCTCTGAACAGCCTAGCGCAAACGCCCTCCAACACACCGACATCACGTTGAAGCCGATGTGGCCGAAGACCACGGTCAGTGCTGTCCTTTTGGCGGCGTCGAAGATGTTGCCTTGGCTCAGCGTTGGCATCGAGCACTCCCGAAGTCGCAATGGTTCGAGTTCCAGCGTAAGCAAATGCGGTCGCATGCCCTGAGACGCTGCTTTGGGACACTGCAGGGCCGCGACGCGAGGAGAGTTCAATGCATGTGGTCTACAGCGACGCCATGGTGGCACCGGCACAAGGGACGTCGCCCAGCGCTGCCAAGCCGGCCGCCGTTGTCGAGGCATGGCGACGCGAGTTTCCCACGCTCGAGTTCCGCCCACCCGTACCGGTCACCCGCGACGACCTGCTCCGCGCGCACTCCCGACGGTATGTGGATCCCGTGCTTTCTCTCACTGAAGCAAACGGGTTCGGCACGTTCTCGCCGGACGTCAATGCCAGCCTGCCCTATACCTCGGGTGCCCTGCTAACGGCGGCACGTTGGGCGTTGGCCAGTGGCGCGGCTGTCGCGGCGCCGGTCTCTGGCTTCCACCATGCGGGCTACGACTCCGGGGGCGGCTATTGCACGTTCAATGGGCTGATGGTCACGGCGCTGGCGTTGCAAGCCGAGTGTCCCGGTCTGCGCGTCGGGATCCTCGACTACGACTACCACTACGGTGACGGTACCGACGAGATCCTTGCAGCCTTGAAGTGCCGAAACATCGTGCACATCACGGCGGGCAAGCACTTCTTCATGCCGAAGCACGCCGAGCCCTTCCTGGCCCAGATGCGGAATGACGTCGTAGCGATGTCGGCCTGCGACATCGTGCTCTATCAGGCTGGCGCCGATCCGCACATCGATGATCCGCTCGGTGGCTTTCTCACGACCGAGCAGATGGCCGAGCGAGACGCCCAGGTGTTCGAAGGACTGAAAGACCGGGGCGTTCCCGTGGCCTGGGTTCTTGCCGGTGGCTATCAGGACCCGCTGTCCAAGGTGATCGATCTCCACGTGAACACTATGCGGGCCGTGATCTCCGCCCATACGGACTGAAGGCGGTGATGCGATACAAGTTGTCGCACGGGGAGGGATGATGTCCCTAGCCTCGGCCAGCTGCGGAAGAGCGGAGACCGTCCCGCTTTGACCGTTCCGGCTTTCCTTGGCTGCCGTTGGGTGCAAGATGCCCAGTAGGAAGGGGTGTCATGCCCCAGCATCGATGGAATGCACGGAGGAGCATCATGGCGTTGTTTCGTATCTCGGTCGTCGTCGCCCTGGCGCTTGCGATTTCGCAAGCCAATGCGCGTTCCCAGCTTCGGTCTAACGGCATGGAAACGTCTGCTGACCGGAGTGAGACGGGTGCCCGCCTTTTGACTCGAAGCCGGGCCTTGACGAAGAGTACGGCTCTGAATGCTGGCATCTTCCGGCAGCCGCCGGTCTACCGCGCGCCTGTTGCGCCGACGAGCCAGGCGGTTGCGCTGCGGGACCGAATGCGCATCTCGTCCAGCTTGAGCAAGCTGCTTCGCACGGATACTCCCAGCTTCTTCGCCTATGACCGAATGATTGTCCTTCCGACCGTTGCGTCGGATGGCGTGGTGTACGGCTTGACACGTTTGAAGCTGGAGTCCGAAGGCACCTTCAGCGTGGTCAACACGCCGATGATCGAGCAAGGCTTGCCGTTGACGGCGGCGAACTATCGAAACGGAACCCTCATTCTGGCCTCGATGATGTTCGAGGGTCGCCGATATACGAACGTGACGTTGCAGCTGAATGCGGTCGGCCGCTTCGAGCTGGTTGCTGCCAATGAGCCCCTGCCGGTGGCTGCAACGTCGTATGAGAATGCCAAGGCGATCCGCCTCGCTGATCCGAATCTTCCGCGCCCAACTGCCCTCGGCATCGTTCCTACACCGGAGAGCTCTCAGCACCCATGGTTCCAGGGCGGGTCGGCAGGCTTCGCAGACTTCTTCCAAGACGGCACGTATAGCGCGGTTGCCCAGCTCACGATGTGGAAGAGCGCGGCTGATGTGGGGCGTATGCCCCAGAATGCGCCAGGAAAGATCTACTTCTTCCGCCGCGACGCCCAAGGCCTTTGGTTCGACGATACGGCGCGTCTGCTGTCAGACACAACGGGCTGCATCAGTCCACGGAAAGCCGTCGTCGCGGATTTCAATGCCGATCGGAAGCCGGACGTCTTCTACGCCTGCCATGGCTTTGACGGTGAGCCAAACATCCCTGATCGCCCGCCGTATGGGGACCATCAGCGGCTTCTGCTGAGTCGTGTCGACGGTCGATACGACAACATCAAGCTTCCGTTCGTGGGTTACGGCCATGGAGCCACGGCAGCAGATCTGAACAGCGATGGTCTCCCTGATGTGGTGGTGACCAACACGAGTTGCCAGTCGAGCGAGCCCTACTGCAATCCGGATGCAGTGACCAACTCCGTACCCTACGTGCTGATCAACGAGGGTAACGGGCGCTTCCGTGTTGACATGACCCGGCTCCCCGTGGCGGTAGACAATCGTTTCGAGTCCCAGCAGTACTGGGGGATTTACGGGCTTGAGCTCATCGACGTTCGTGGTGATGGAAAGCCGCATTTGTTCGTCGGCGCTGTCCCCGAAAGTTTCGCCAAGGGCTGCACGGCGTGTGCCAAGAACGGGGTGATGCTTAATGACGGAAGCGGTTACTTCAACCGGTCGCCGATGGTCGAGTTTCCGCTGCTCCGTGCTGAAAATGGCGATTACTACGGTGGTGCGCTCGATTTCGTCATGATCAACGGAGCGATTTACTTCCATCACGAGGCCCCTGGTTCCAGTACGCCGCGAATGGCGGTAAGGCGGGTCGATCCGGTGACGTGGAATGTGACGACCGTATTGGAGCGCTCAGAGCGCTTCTCAGACAACGCGATCTGGCCCGTGTGGCTCTATCCCACCAGCGACGGACGGATCCGATCGCGTGAAGTGAATTGCGACTATCCGATCCGACCGGATAGCAGCTGTGGGTTCAATATCGCGGTGACGCCCTGAGCGATCGCGAAACGCCTAGATGCGGAGTGACGTCGTGGCGATGTCGGCGTGCGACATCGTGCTTTACCAAGCCGGCGCTGATCCGCACATCGATGATTCGCTCGGTGGCTTTCTCACCACCGAACAGATGGCCGAGCGAGACGCCCAGGTGTTCAAGGGACTAAAGGACCGTGGCGCTCCCGTGGCTTGGGTTCTGGCCGGTGGCTATCTGGACCCGCTGCCCAAAGTGATCGATCTCCACGTGAACACGATGCGGGCCGTGATGTCCGCCTAGTGAGTCGCCGCGACACATAGTGTCTCAGCCCTGCGGACAATGATCCCTGTGGCTCTGCCGAGAGCGCTGCGCTTGCGATTTCGCAGGGTCTCATCGTTCTTCGGTGTTCGCGGAGATGGGTGCTAGAAGCCAGGCTCTGGTCGCCGCCGCGTGGACTTTATGGCCAGTCGCCGGCATTCGGTTTTCTGGCTCAGGAGTTGCGCAGGGACTGAGCAATAGCAGTCCCGTGCGCTGCTGATGAGAGCCGATTCGCGGCAGACAAGGAATGGGGTGGTTATGCGAGAGAGAGCATCCGTTCACGTGGCCCAACTGCTTCGGCGGTTTCCGGACTGTAAGTTGCATGATGTCTTCGAGTCCGGTGAACAAACGACCTTTTGCTTCTCCACGTCAAAATCGTCGCTAGCCGAGATCTTCGATTCCCTGTTGGAGCTCCATAATTTGAGGATCTGGCGAGATACTCTGGCCGAGCAGTTGTTGGTGGCTGGTGGGGAAGAGTCCACCGGCGTTCCCTTCAGGCTTTGCGTGTTGACGCAAGAAGAACTGAGGCTCGTTGGGGTCGCATTCGTTTCGTTCCTACGCCGTAATGATCTGCTGGAGCTTGAGGTCGCCGAGCAGTTTCTCGACGCTTTGGGCGAATCGCGATCCTAGGACGGCGGAATAGTCCCGGCGTTCGTGGGCACCTTATGCGTCGTAGTAGGCACTCATCGCGGACGAAGCGAGCTCTCCCCTCGATGCAGCGGATCGGTTCGGGCGATTCCTGTCAATGAACGGCACGCGGTTGCCTCAGCGTGCATGGCGAGCGTTCAACAATTGCCCTAGCGGGCCTGCAATCGAGGTAACCCCTTGAGCGATCGCGAAGAGATAGTGGTGCCGGAGCCCCGGTCGATCGATACGGACTACCGCACCCTGGAGGCGGCAGGTCGCCTCGACGATCGTCGTTCGCTCTTCATGGTCGAGTTCGGGGACTGGCGGTGCAGTCTCGGGGCGTGCCACGGGCCGACTGGGTGCTTGCGATGCAGCACGGGGGTCTGGCGATACGTGGACGGTGGGCGTTGCGTGGACGTCGCGGTCTATGTGGCGTTTCAGGTCCTGCTCGTGGATCTGCGGTTCCCGCGCGACTGGTCAGACCGCATCCACGAGCGATTCACCGTAATTCTGAGGCGTAGTCACGATGCCCCGCAGGGGCCGGCCCTATTCGGCGCCGAAGACGAAGCGGCGCTGTTCGATGTTTTGACACAGCGCTTTCAGGAGCGCCATGGACCACTCCTGCAAGGCGTGGAGCATCTGCCGAATCTGAGCCTCTGACCCCTCTCGACCTTGCTTCGCTGCGACACGTAGTGTCGCAGCCATCCGGACAATAGCTCCTCTGGATTCGATGATGGGGGTGGGTATGGGGTTTCGCCGGGCATCGCCGTTCGTGGAGAGTGCACTGGAGCTGGAGTCGGAGACCCGGCTCTGGATCCTCCGTCTGCTGGTTCATCTGGGGGGCTATCGCGAACTGATCGGTGCTGCCGGCTACCGGGACGACGCCCTCGCCCATGCCTTGGGACTGCCGGACGCGGAGACCGTCGACTTCGACGCCTTTTCGCCCAAGGACGTCCTGGCGCTGTTGGAGGATGACCTCGCTCGGACCGAGGCCGACGCGGCGGGGCGTGCCGAGGCGCCGCTGCGGCGGAACATCGATCGCCTGTCCGATCTGGTGGGGCTGTTGCCCGTCGACCGTGAGCTGCTGGCCTTCGGTGTCCGGATTTCGAATGACCTCGCATTGAAGGAAGTGGCCGGCTGGATGGGGAGCCTGCCGTCCGCGAAGCTCATTACGGCCTTGTCCGTTGCGCTGGAGATCCCTGACAAGGAGATCCGCCAAGCCCTGAGCCCGCAGGGGGTTCTGCATCGTTCGGGTCTGCTGCAGTTCGCGTGGTCGAACGACACGGGGCTGGAGGAGGCCATGGAAGTGCTGTCCCCGCGTTTCGCGCAGATCATCGCCGCAGAGGACGCCGAGCCGCTGTCCTTCCTCAGCGGCACCGCGCGCACGACCTCGCCGGCGACGCTGGCGCTTGCCGACTACCCGTATCTCGCGGAGTCGCTCCGCGTTCTGGTGCCGTATCTGCGGGAGTCGCGCGCTTCGGGCCGCCCGGGCGTGAACGTGCTGCTGCACGGGGTTCCGGGCACCGGGAAGACGCAACTGGCCAAGATCTTGGCGTGTGAGGCGGGTGGGACCCTCTTCGAGGTTGCCAGCGAGGACGGCGATGGTGACCCCATCAGCGGTGAGCGCCGGCTGAGGGCCTACAGCCTTGCCCAGAACCTCGTGCCCACGGGGTCGTCGATGATCCTGTTCGATGAGGTCGAGGATGTCTTCGGTGAATCGCGGAGCGACGGGTGGCGTCGCGGGTCCGCCCAGGCTCGAAAGGCGTGGATGAATCGCGTCCTCGAAGAGAACCGCGTGCCTGCCCTCTGGCTCGCCAACGAGATCGATGCACTGGACCCGGCCTTCCTGCGACGCTTCGACATGGTCATCGAGGTGCCGGTCCCCCCGCGTCGTGAACGCGAGCGCCTGCTCAAGGAACGCTACGCCGATCTGATCGACGACCGTCGCGCGTCGCAGCTGGCGCAGTCCGGAGACTTGGCGCCGGCGCTGATCTCGCGCGCTGCGGACACCGTGCGCTTCATCAAGGAGCGCGTCGATCCGAACATGGTGGGCGATGCCTTCCAACTGCTGATCGATGGCGCGCTCCGAGCCCAGGGGCATGCCCCGACCCGCAAGAGCGAGGGCGTCGGCCTGCCGGCGACCTACGACCCGGCCTTCATCCGGGCGAGCGCTGACTTGGCCGCCGTGGCGCAAGGCTTGGGCCGGACGATGTCGGGACGACTGTGCCTGTACGGTCCGCCGGGAACCGGAAAGACGGCGTATGGGCAATGGGTGGCGGAATCGCTGGGCCTGCCCTGCCATGTCCAGCGGGCGTCCGACTTCCTGTCCAAATGGGTCGGGGATAGCGAGCGCAACGTCGCCAAGGCCTTCGCCGCGGCCACTCGCGAGGGGGCCGTGCTGTTGATCGATGAAGTCGACAGCTTCCTCCGGGATCGCCGGCGGTCCGAATACGCCTGGGAGACCACGCTGGTCAACGAGATGCTGACCCAGATGGAGGCCTTCAACGGCATCCTCATTGCGACCACTAACTTGGCCGACGTTGTCGACACGGCCGCCTTGCGGCGTTTCGACCTCAAAGTGAAGTTCGACTACCTCGCAGGGGGCCAAGCGGCCCAGCTTCTTGCGCGCCACTGTTCTGCGCTGGGGCTCCCGGCGCCGGGTGCGGATGAGGACCGGCGGGTCCGCGCCCTGACGCGCCTCACCCCCGGTGATTTCGCTGCCGTCTCAAGGCAGCATCGGTTCCAGCCTGTGGCGTCACCCGCCGGTCTGGTCGAAGCCTTGGAGGCCGAATGTGCCCTCAAGGGGGAGGCCAAGCGGCCCATCGGGTTCATTCACTAGGCGCTCGCCGGGAGCGGGATCCGGCAACGATCGATCTTCATCGACAAAGGACAGGACGAACCATGCGAACGCTTTCGAAATCCAAGCTGTTGGCCTACCGCCAGTGCCCCAAGCGCGTTTGGTTGGAGGTTCATCAACCCGAACTGCGACAGGACTCGCCCGAAAGCCAGCAGCGCTTTGCGGCAGGCCACCGCGTGGGAGCGGTCGCGCAGCGGGTCTATGACCCGGAAGGGCAGGGCACGCTGATCGACCCGAAGGTGATCGGCTACGACGAGGCGTTCCGACTGACCCAAGCGCATCTCGCCTCGCGTCAGCCGCTCTTCGAGGCGGCGTTCCAGGCGAACGGTGCCTTCGCCATGGCGGACGTGCTTCTGCCCGACGGGGACGCGTGGCGGATGGTGGAGATCAAGTCCGCCACGTCGGTGAAGGACTACCACCGCGATGACGTCGCTGTTCAAGCGTATGTCGCGAAAGCCGCCGGCGTGCCGATTTCACGCGTCGCCCTTGGCCACATCGACAGTACGTGGGTCTATGCGGGCGACGATCGTTACGACGGGCTCTTTGTCGAGGCCGATCTGACCGACGAAGCCCGTGCACGGGAATCCGAGGTGGCGGCTTGGGTGCAGGACGCCCAGCGCATTGTCGCCGAGCCGTCCGCGTCGGAGGTCCGCACCGGGCGCCACTGTCGTGAGCCGTATGAGTGTGGCTTCTTCGCCCACTGTCGAAGCCGGGAGCCGGTGCCGATGCATCCGGCGGAATGGCTGCCGCATCCGACCAAGCCGCTTTCGCACCTGATCGACGTCGAGGGCGTGACCGAGATGGTCCAGATTCCCGACGAGGTGCTGACTGAGCGGCAACGTCGGGTCCGGGACTGCACCTTGTCCGGCGAGCCCTTCTTCGACCAGGAGGGTGCGAGGGCGGCACTGGCCAGCCACGGGCTCCCCGCCTACTTCCTCGACTTCGAGACGATCAGTCATGTGGTCCCGGTCTGGAAGGGCTTCCGCCCGAACCAGATCGCGGCCTTCCAGTTCAGCGTCCACCGGGTGGGGGAGGACGGGGCGATTACGAATGAAGGCTTCCTTGACCTCTCCGGCGGCGATCCTTCCGAGGCCTGTGCGGCCGCCCTCGTCGCGACGTGCGGGTCTAACGGGCCGGTGTACGTCTACAACCAGGCCTTCGAAAAGCGGGTGCTGAAGGAGCTCGCCGAACGGGTGCCGACGCACGCGGAAGGGCTGATGCGCATCCATGATCGCGTCGTGGATCTGCTGCCCGTCGCCCGGGACCACTACTACCACCCGAGCCAGCAGGGCAGTTGGAGCATCAAGGTGGTGCTGCCGGCGGTGTTCCCGGAGCTGCGCTACGAGGACCTCGATGGTGTGAAGGACGGCGGCATGGCGATGGCGGCCTACCTCGAAGCGACGGATCCCAAGACGACCGACGAACGGCGCGCCGCCATTGCCGCCGAGCTCACTCGCTACTGCGCGCTGGACACGTGGGCGACCGTGAAGCTGTGGGCCTTCTTCCTCGGCCGCGAGCTGCAGGAGTAACCCGTGCCAAAGCGGCCTGAGTCGGTCGAGACGCTGGTCCTGGCGCTGGAGATCCTCCGCCGCATTCCGCGCGGCCGGAAGATCACGGCAAAGGAACTGCACGAGCAGTTGCAGGATGCCGGCATTGATCGTGATCTGCGGACCATCCAGCGTCAGCTTGAGATGCTGAGCGAGCACTTCGAGATCGAGCGCGACGAGCGGAGCAAGCCGTTCGGTTATCGCTGGCTCGATCGGGCCAAGGGCATGACCCTGCCGCACCTGACGCCGCAGGAGTCCTTGCTGCTGGGCCTGGCGGAAGATCACCTTCGGGCACTGTTGCCGGCAAAGCTGATGCGTTCGATGGAGGGTTTCTTCGAGCAAGCCCGCCGCAACTTGGCGAACGACGGCTCAGCGGCCCTGGAGCGCGAGTGGAAAGGCAAGGTCCGAGTCGTCGCAACGGGCCAGCCGCGGATTCCGGCACAGGTTGCGCCTGCGGTGTTCGACGCCGTGAGTGAGTCGCTCTACCTGAATCGCTGGCTCTCCCTCGATTACCGAAACGCATCAGGGAAGGAATCGACCGTCGAGGTGATGCCGCTGGGCTTGGCGCAGCAGGGGCCGATCCTCTACCTCGTCTGCCGATACCGTGGCTACGACAACGAGCGGAGCCTGGCGATGCATCGAATCCAGGCTGCCCGGATGACGACGGAAGGCTTCAAGCGCCCCGCCGGATTCGACCTCAGGAAGTATGACGAGGACGGCAGATTCGGCGTCCAGATCGGAAAGAGAGTCCGCCTGACGTTCGACATTGCTGCCGATGAAGGCCTGACGTTGATCGAGGCGCCGCTATCCGACGATCAGGATGCGGTGATGCTTCCGGATGGTGGCTATCGAATTTCGGCGACGGTGGTGGAAACCCTGATGCTGGAGCGGTGGCTTCGCGGATACGGAGCGGCCATCAGCAACGTGCGGCGTCAAAAATTGAACGACTAATGGAGGAGTTGGGTATGGATATCGAGGAAGGTCTTGCCAAGGCCCGTCGCGACTGTTTGCCGTTCCTGGCGATGATTGAGCCCTCGGCCGCACGGCTTTACCGGGGTTGCTTCCGTGACGGGGCAGCGGTGTTCGAGGACGAAGTGTTCCGCGACCGCAAGCCCAAGAACATGCCAGTCGAACTGCACCAAGCCGCTGATGCTTGGTTCAGTGCGCGATTCGGCGTGCGCTATCGGGGCGCTGGACTCTTCTGCACCGGCGACGCGGTCCAGGCGGCCTCGCATGGCGACGTCTACAGGATTTATCCAGTGGGTGGATTCCAGTTCTGCTGGTCGCCGCGCGTGAAGGATCTTCATGCCTGGTGCGACGAGAACGGCTTTCTGCAGAAGAGTCCTGATGCCCTGACGAACGCCCTTGCTGGCCTGGATTATCGCGAGGACGATCTCGCCGAAGCGCTCGCGTCCGGTAGCGAGATCATGGTGGCTTGCAAGCGTTATCTGGGAGTAAAGACTACGGGAGTGGCGTAGATGCTCATTAGCTTCATTGAGCGCGATGAAGTCTGATCAGTGAGGCGCCTGCGATGCTTCGCCGAAGTAATCACAGGGTCTTGATGATTCAATTATTTGTGTTGAATGGATGTCGGTCGTTTGGAATAGGCCAACTAGGAGAGGCAAAGTGAGAGACGTTATCAATGACGCATTGCGCAATCTGGTTGTGGTCCTGAAGCACGTTCGGCCTCGCGGCACGCTGCTGAACGGCAACACCGAAATGTTTCTCAAGGCTGTTTTTGCCAGCCACTTCGACGCGCTTGAGGACGGAAGGTGGCGATATGTCATAGACAAAAACTTTGGAAGTCAGGTTGACTTGCTGTTGCTCCTCGATAAAGCCCCGAAGTGCGCCATCGAGTTCAAGTCGACACTGCTTGAGGACGGCACGGGTTCGGGGTATGCGGCGGAAAGAGCGGTCGCGCAGGCCCAAGTTTCGGCAGATCTTTCTCGTACCAACGAGGATTTCAGGCAGTGTGAGTCATACGTGATCCACTTTCTCTCCACCCATTATCCAAGAGGCGAATTGCCCAACTTCATCTATCGCAGATTCGAAAGGCTCCGAAATGGGGTCGAGCCCGAGCACATCTTCAACTTGTATTCGAACATCCTGACTCCTGACAACTGCACGCAAGTTGCGCTTGTAAAGGACGATCAGGATCTGCCCGGTGTTCGCCTGTATGCGGTTGTCGCGAAGGTCGAGCCCACTGCGCAGCAAACGGAGCCAGAGAGTTGACCAAGCCTCAGACGTCTCGACATGTAGAGTTCCTATCGCATGCTGCGACCGAAGAGCCGGGTTGGCTTCGACGGGAATGTCTGAATTTTTGTGTCTGAGGCGGTCTTCTGAATCTGCCTTCGTGCCGCTCAATGCGGCGCGAGGGTGAAACGGTCGCCGCACAGTATCGCGAACTGGTTTATCGCTGATTTCCATTCCTTGCTCGCCCGCTTCCGGTTGGCTGTGATGTTGCGCAAGGCCAACCAGATCAGCTTGGTGGCGGCCTCGTCCGTCGGGAAATGCCCGCGGCTCTTGATGATCTTGCGCGGCCGTGAATGGACGCTCTCGATGGCGTTGGTGGTGTAGATGATCCGCCGCATCTCGGGCGGGAACGCGAAGAACGGAATCACACGGCTCCAGGACAGCCGCCAAGCCGCGACGACGGTCGGGAAGCGCCGCTTCCAAGGGCTGTATTCGTAAGCTTGTCCTCGAACGCCTCCAGCTCGGCTTCATCGGCCTCCGCGTTCGACGCGGTGTAGCTCGGCTTGTTCGCCGCGGCCAGTGCCTTACGGTCCTTCCATCAGGCAACGTCTAGGCTGTTGCGGATCGGGTGCAAGACGCAGGTCTGCAGCGTCGTGGCTGGAAACACCGCCTCCAAAGCCTCGGGCTGGCCCTTCAGACCTGATCAGGTTGCAGCGCCAGAAACTTCGCTTTAGTAAATCACTCGGGCGCTGCTTGATCCGTTTGCGGCCAAAACGTAGCAGTTAGGTGGCCAGTAGCAACCTTCCTCACGCTTTCTTTGTTCATCGGCGGTGTTTCTCGAACAGTCTCCGCCTCAACAAAGTGGATCAACGTTCTTCCATCAAGGGCATTCCAACCAAAAGCTACGTACGCTTTGTCGGCAAGCCAGTCATGATCCGTGCCTTCGCGGTGAAATGGGATGCTGCCGTTCGGATCGGAGCCGCTGAGTGCCATGACGTGGATCAGACCAAATCGCCGGCTGTTTACCACTACCTGATCCGTGTGCCCCCTAGAATTCTGTCGGTTTCTGAGGACCTCCGCGTGACCGTCAAGCGCGCGGCCATCCTTATTTGTTCTCGAGAGATGCTCGACTACTAAATCGGCCAAGCAGCTTTTCCTCTCCGGAACGGAATTGCCAACGAGGCGAGGAGGCATAGGGTTTCCTTAGTGGTGGTTGAGTTTCTTTCCGCCCAGAATTCTGAGCACATTATCTGAGTGATCTTCAAGCGGGCGCTGCCCGCAAGGCGCGAGCACGTGGTCACGCCTGCTTTGCCTAGAGGAGCAGCCTGCCCCGGCTCGGATCCACCGCGATCACCGCCTCCATCCCCACGCGGAAGTCCAGCGCATCCGCTTCGATGCCATCGCTGAAGATCACTCCGTTCTCGGGCATCAGGGAGCGGATGCGCAACGGCTCGTCGGCCTGCACCTGCCCGAACACCATCTCCGCCTGACTCCATTTGCTCGGGAACGGCTCGCGGACGCTGAACACCAGTCGCGGATCGGCGGCCGGGAAGCCGTGCTCACGAAGCTGCTTGGCTTCCTTGGCCACTTTGCCGCTCACGCCCATGGCCCCCGTCAGCACGCTGCGTAGCCACCCCGTCGATCCAAGGCCGGTAGAGACGATAACGCCGCTAGACGAGTGCCGTTCGCTCCGCCCGTCGTGGTGGATCTCGTAGCGGGCGGACACGTGCGAGCGGACGCCGATGAAGAGGTCGTTGACCGCGCGGAGGACCTGGCCGTCGCTGGTCTGCACCCGGGCCATGGTGACCTCGCGGTGCTTGCGGCGGTCGACCACCACTTCGCGAATGATCTTCGGGAGATCTTCGGCGGTGAAGGGCAGCAGCACGCCGTCCCAACGCGCCGGGTCGGGATTGATGGCGAGAAGGGGTTGCCCATCCAAGTATTTCAGGGTGTTGGCCACGAGACCGTCCTGCCCCAGCACCACGACGAGGCAGCCCGGGGGGAACAGGAAGTTCGGCAGGAAGCCGCGATCCAAGCGCTGCAGGCGCCCGTGCCGCTCCAGCACGTCGGCCACCGAGGCCAACGCTTGGGCGTAGGTGCGGTCCTCGGCGAGGAAGTCCGAGAAGTCCAAGCCGAGATGTTCGGCTTGGAACTTGGCCTGCTCGACGGTGTTGTAGCGGACCACCATGTCCTGGAGACGCGTCTTGCGCGTCACCAGAACGATCTTGCGGTCGGTGGCGTCCACGGCCTCAGGCCTTCTTCGAGGCCAGCTGACGGAGCAGGTCCGGCGAGAAGTTGAATTCGCCGATCTTGGCGGCGTTGTCGGCCAGGTTCTGGAAGCCCAGCGCCATCATCGCCTCGGGGCTGGCATTGGCCATGGTCAGGGCCTGCAGCGTGCGCGGGTCGATGCCCTGCAGGGCATCGGCCATGGTGCGGATGCCGTAGGCGCGGGTCTCGGCCTCGCGGCGCTCGTTCTCGCCTTCCAGGGCCACCAGCTCGGCATTCTGCTGCTCCAGCTTCACCTTGCCGGCCATTTCCTGCGCCTGCACCTGCTGGCGCTTCTCCAGAAGGGCGCGTTCGGACTCGATCCGGTTCTCCTGCACCTCGCGCTTCTTCTGCTCGACCGACAGCTCGCTGCGCAGTTCGTTCTCCTTGACGATCCGCTCCTGCTCGATCGCGGCGTTCCGGCGTCCGTAGGTGGCGTCGTCGGCTTCCTTGAGGATGGTCTCGCGCACCGGTGCTTCCAGAGCGCGGGCGGTCTCCGGGGTCGGCTTCACCGCCAGGATGCTCAGATCGATGATCTGCAGGCCGAGCTCGCGGATGGCCGGGGCGCTGGCGAGGCGCTGACGGGCGGAGTGGGCGAGCTGTTCGGTGGCCTGCAGCAGGCCCTTCAGGTCGAGTTCCTGCAGCATTCCGCGGAACTGCGCCTTCACCGCGTTGAGCACGCGCAGCGGGAGCTTCTCCGGCTCGTCGGAGGCGTAGCTGCCGCTGGGCAGCAGCGCGTAGTTCATCTGCTGCGAGATCAGCTTCGGATCGCTGATGCGGAAGCTCACCTGGCCCTGCAGGGTCACGGACTGAAAGTCCCGGGTGATCTCTTCGAACATGAAGGGCACTTCGTTGACCGTCGTCGGCACGCTGACGAGGGTCGAGCGCGGCGCGAAGTAGAAGAAGGCGAGGCCGGCACCTTCGCGAACGACCTGGCCATCGCGAACCTGCATCAGGTAGTCGCTGGGGGCGGATTTGATGTAGCGGAAACCGAACATGGGAACTCCTGGGGCGCGAGGCGCCGGGCTGGGGGGCGGAACGGGGTGGAATGATGGCATTGCCGGGAGGCAGTCCCAGCGGCCTTACCCGGCCGGGTACTGCCGCAGCAGCGCGGAGAGCTGATCGTCGAGGTCCTCGTGGCGGTCTTCGAGGATCAGATGGCCGGCGGTCTTGGTCCCGCCGTCGAAATGCGCCCCGGAGATCCAAGCGATCGACTGCTGCTCCTTCCACGCCATCGCCGTAAAGAAGGCCTGCAAGCTCGGATGCAGGCGGAGGCACGTCGTGTAGAGGCGGCCGATGCGGCGCCGGAGCGCGATCTCGGCGCGCTCGACGGACTCGATCTGTTCCTCGAGGTCCTCACGCGTTGCTTCGCCGTCCATCTCGAATTCCGCCGATGGATCGGTGTCTCCCTCGATGCCGTCATCGCGATCCTCGGAGGGCCAGTTCAGTCGCGTGTGGTGCGTCAGCGACGATCCGGGGCAGGTGTCCTGCCAGTTCCCGCAGTCGCGCGGGTGTTCGAACATCCCGCCGGCATCGCGGAGCAAGGACAGGGTGGCGGCATGGGCCACGTCCTCGACGGTCGGGAAGTGGCGGGCAATCGCCGTGGCCATCTGCCGGTATGGCATCGGGACGCGGCGGTCGCCATTGAGCGCGATCAGCAGGCTGCCGGCCCAGAGGACGGCGCGGCTTCGCTCGAGGGGGGTGGTCATTCGGAGTCTCCTTTCATGTGAGCGCGGGGGGCGGCCTTCGCCAAAGGGATGTGCAGGGTCTTCAACAGCCGTCGCACCGCACGCGACGCGACTATTCGCTGCGGCGCGTCGGGCGGACTCACCGGGTTTCGCGGGCGTTTGATCCGTTTCGGCAGCCGCCCCTGGCCGCCCCGGATCAGGCCGGGGTGCCAGGGTCTCTCGATGCGGACGGCAGCCATCAATCGGTGCAGCAGGGAGAGCAGGGGGCGTGGCGTCATCAAGGCTTCCTCGTGGGTGGTGGGGCTCATCCACCATCCAGCGAGGCCGGCCACGGCGAAGTTGGGGGCGAAAGATTCGGCCGCCGGGTCTTCTCACAGCTCATCTGGTCGAAGGCGCGGACGATCGTTCCGATGGCGAGCGGGTAGGCGCGTTCCCTCGGGGCCTTCGGGCCGCCCAGCAGTTCGGCCAGCCTCGCCCCGGCGTCGGGCTCCGCCTCGATCAGCCGGTCCAGCGCGGGCAGGAGAGCGTCGTAGCCGATCTGCTCGTGCGCCTGGCTGTTCCGCCGCGGGGCCTCGGGGCCGTAGCACCGGAGCTTTCCGTAGTCATGCAGCAGCGCGAACACGATTCCGATCTCGCGGTCGTCCTTCGGCAGTCCGCTGGCGCTCGCTACCATGGTCGCGACTTCGAGCGAGTGCTCGGCCAGCCCGCCGGGGTAGGCGTGGTGGTCGCGACGCGACGCCGGACTGATCCAAAAGTGGAGCAGGGCGTCGGGATGGAGGAGCGCCTCGCGGACGAAGCGGTACAACGCAGCACTGCGCAGGCTCTCGATCAGGTCGCTGACCTGCGGCACCAAGCCGGGGATCGGGCAGCGCTGCTCGTCGATGGCTTCGGCGAGCGGCAGTTCGGGCAGGGGCTCGAAGCCCAGCACGAGGAACTCG
>ERZ1066122.1453-NODE-1453-length-19004-cov-17.892343_pt1 | contig 19004 bp, 17 predicted proteins | sample MGYA00382769_ERZ1066122 | MGnify/ENA primary metagenome ERZ1066122 (study PRJEB33369, sample SAMEA5778352) | biofilm metagenome | biome: Industrial cooling water; feature: Water cooling tower basin; material: Biofilm | place: United Arab Emirates | collected... | reverse complement strand
TCGAGCATGCGCGCCACCGTGTGCTGCGCGGCCAGGCGGATCATGTCGGCCGCGGACATCCGGCCGAACCATTCGGAATTGAAGCGGACCTCGGTGCGCGACTTGTCCAGAACCTTGAACACCTGGTCCGCGTAGGTCTGGGCATTGGCCAGCACGTCCTCGCGGGTCAGCGGCTTGCGGGTGGCGTTCTTGCCGGTCGGGTCGCCGATCATCCCGGTGAAGTCGCCGATCAGGAAGATCACCTGGTGCCCCAGGTCCTGGAACTGCCGCATCTTGTTGAGCAGCACCGTGTGGCCGATATGCAGGTCGGGCGCGGTCGGGTCGAAGCCGGCCTTGACCCGCAGTGGGCGGCCGAGCTTCAGGCGGGCGGCCAGCTCCTCGGGCTTGAGGATTTCGTCGGCGCCGCGGCCGAGGATGTCGAGGGCGTGCTGCAGGTCGGACATGAATGGTTGGGTATCTGCGTTCAGGGCCGGCCCCGGGGCCGGCCGCGTTAATCGGAAGTTAACGGAAAGTTAAAGCGTGGAGCCTAAAAAATCCAGATGAGACAAGGGTTTGACGCCGGTATTTCGCGCTGGTTATCGTAGCCCGACTCCTGTTTCGAGCGGGGAACCCCCCTTTGCAGCACAACACGTCCCCCCTCGGCCGCTGGTCGCGCGAACACTGGGTGTTGGCCGGCCTCTGCGCCTCCCTCGGCACCCTGGTGCTGACCATCATCCCCGGTTTCGCCAACGCCATGCGCGAACCCGCCGCGCAGGAAAACATCACCACGCTGAGCCTGCCGCTGCCGCCGCTCGAGGGCAAGGCCGCGGCCGCCGCCGCGCGCGGCCCGGCCTGGCAGACCGTCACCGTCGAGAACGGCCAGACCCTGGGCGAGATCTTCCAGCAGATGGGCGTGCCTGCCACCGTGATGTACCAGGTGCTCGAGTCGCCCGGCGCCAAGAACCTGACCCGCCTGCGCGCCGGCGCCGAGCTGTCCTTCGACCTGGCCGACGACGGCGCGCTGCGCGGCCTGGCCTTCGAGCGCGACGAGGCCGCGCTCGTCGAGCTGGCCATCGCCGGCGGCAAAGTCACCGAGAAGGTGATCGAGCGCCCGCTCGAGCGCCGCACGATGGTCGCCAGCGGCGAGATCACCAGCTCGCTGTACGCGGCCGGCGCCCAGGCCGGGCTGAGCAACGCCGCCATCAACCAGATGGCGAACGTGTTCTCCTACGACATCGACTTCACCCAGGACCTGCGCGACGGCGACCGCTTCCAGGTCGTGTACGAGGAGATCTGGCGCGACGGCGAGCGCCTTCGCAGCGGCGGCATCGTCGCGGCCAGCTTCCTCAACCGCGGCAAGGAGTTCACCGCGGTGCGCTTCGAGCGCAACGGCAAGCAGGAGTACTTCGACCTCAGCGGTCGCCCGCTGAAGAAGAGCTTCATGCGCATGCCGATCGAGTTCGCGCGCATCAGCTCGCGCTTCAACCCGCGCCGCAAGCACCCGGTGCTGGGCACCGTGCGCGCCCACAAGGGCGTGGACTACGCGGCCGCCACCGGCACGCCGATCATGGCCGCCGGCGATGGCCGCGTCAGCTTCGCCGGCTGGCAGAACGGCTACGGCCGCACCATCATCATCGACCACGGCAAGGGCCACACCACGCTCTACGCGCACATGTCGCGCCTGGGCAAGTACAAGGTCGGCTCGCGCGTGCAGCAGGGCACCACCATCGGCTACGTCGGCGCCACCGGCCTGGCCAGCGGCCCGCACCTGCACTACGAATTCCGCATCAACGGCGTCCACCGCGACCCGCTCACGGTGACCATGCCCAAGCCCGAGCCGCTGGCCGGCAGCGAGATGGTCGCGTTCCGCGCCGCCACCGCGCCCGCGCTGGCGCAGCTCAAGCGCGTGGAGGGCGTGCGCCTCGCCGCACGCTGAGCCGATGGCGGCCACGCCGCGCAACGACCCCACCGCGCCCGCCGGTACGCCCGGCGGGCTTTTTCTTGGCCTGATCTCGGGCACCAGCGTGGACGGCATCGATGCCGCGCTGGTGGCGTTCGAGCCGGCGCCGCGCATCGTCTTCGCGCGCACCTACCCCTACCCGGCCGACCTGCACGCCGACGTGCTGCGCTGGTCGCAGGCGCGGGCGCCGGTGACGCTGGACGAGGTCGCGCGGCTGGACACGCGGCTGGGCCGGATGTTCGCCGGCGTGGCGAACCAGGCCATGGCCGAGGCCGGCGTGGCCGCCGGCGCGGTGCGCGCGATTGGTTCGCACGGCCAGACCTTGCGCCACGACCCGCGCGGCGAATTCCCCTTCACCCAGCAGCTCGGCGACGCCAGCCTGATCGCCGAAGCCACCGGCATCACGACCGTGGCCGACTTCCGCCGTCGCGACGTGGCGGCGGGCGGTCAGGGCGCGCCGCTGATGCCGGCCTTCCACGCCGCGGTGATGCACTCGCCGGCGGAGGACCGCGCCGTGCTCAACCTCGGCGGCATCGCCAACCTGACCCTGCTGCCGCGCGAAGGCGCGGTGCGCGGCTTCGACACCGGTCCGGCCAACGGGCTGATGGACGCCTGGTGCCTGCGCCACCGCGGCGAGGCCTTCGACCGCGACGGCGCGTTCGCACGCAGCGGCCGGGTCGATGCGGCGCTGCTGGCGCGACTGCTGGACGAGCCCTGGTTCGCGCTGCCGCCGCCCAAGAGCACCGGGCGCGACCAGTTCCAGCTCGAATGGGTCGCGGCGCGCCTGCGCGACGAATCCCCGGCCGACGTGCAGGCCACGCTGTGCGAACTGACCGCCATCACGGTGGCCGACGCCCTGCGCGCCGAGCAGCCCCGCTGCGTCCGCCTGCTGGGCTGCGGCGGTGGCGTGCATAACCCGCTGCTGATGGCGCGGCTGGCGGCGCACCTGCCGGGCGTGGTGGTGGAAAGCACGGCGGCGCTGGGCCTGGATCCCGATTTCATCGAAGCGGCGGGCTTCGCCTGGCTGGCCCGGGAAACCCTGGCCGGGCGCCCGGGCAACCTGCCCGCCGTCACCGGCGCCCGCGGACCGCGCGTACTGGGCGCGATCCACCCGGCCTGATCAGCCGCCGCCTTCCTTCTTGCGGCGCATCTCGTCGACCAGGTAGGCCGGCGCATCGTCCGGCAGGCTGGTCATGGCCGACATGGCTTCCTCGAACGCGCGGGCCTCGTCGTCGCTCCAGGCGCCGGTGAGGCGCGCGATGTCTCCCGGCACCGGCGGCGGCTCCGGGTCGACCAGGCCGAGCGCCTGCTTGATCAGCAGCAGGATGACGTCGTTGAGCGGCCAGCCCTTCTGGCGCGCCATCTCCTTGATGCGCTCGGCTACCCGCTCATCGATGTCGCGCAACAGGAAATCGGCCATGGGCTCGATCCTCGGGGGGACGACCAGCATACGGCCACGGACGGGGACTGCAAGACCCGCGGCGGCGATCGTTCAGGCGGACGGACCCTTGTCGGCGCCGCGATAGCCGGCGTCACCGAGCGATTGCTCGATCAGCCCGGCCCGCAGCATGAACAGGTAGAGCAGCACGCCCGGCAGCGCCGCCAGCGTGGTGAGCAGGTAGAACTGCACGTAACCCAGCGATTCGATCAGCGCACCCGCGGTGGTGCCGGTGACGATGCGGCCGACCACGCTGGCGGCGGCGCTGAGCAGCGCGAACTGCGTGGCGGTGAAGGCCAGGTTGCACAGCGCCGACAGGTACGCCACCACCACCACGCCGCCGATGCCGCTGGCCAGGTTCTCGAAGCCGATGGTGAAGGCCAGCAGCGCGTTCGAGTGGCCCACCGAGGCCAGCCAGGCGAAGCTGAGGTTGGAGGCGGCCATCAGCACCAGCGCCACCAGCACCGAGCGCTTCATGCCGATCGCGGCGTACATCATGCCGCCCAGGAAGATGCCCGCCAGCATGGCGATGAAACCGAAGCCCACGTCGTAGGTGGCGATTTCGTCGTTGCTGAAGCCCAGGTCGTTGAGCAGCAGCCGCAGCGTGAGGTTGGCCAGGGTGTCGCCGACCTTGTGCAGCAGCACGAACAGCAGCACCAGCATCGCGCCGCGGCGCCGGAAGAACTCCAGCAGCGGGCCGGCCACGGCCTCCCAGGCCTGGCGCAGGCCGCGGTGCACGGCGATGGTGACGTGCCGCGCCGGCTCGCCCACCACCAGCCCGGTGAGCATGGCCGGCAGTGCGAACCCCGCGCACAGCAGGTAGGCCAGCGCCCAACCGTGGCGCGCCGCGACGTACAGCGCCAGCGAGCCGGCGGCCACCGACCCGATGCGCCAGCCGTACTGCGACATGCCCGAGCCGACGCCCAGCTGCTCGGGCTTGAGCGTCTCGATGCGGTAGGCGTCGATGACGATGTCATAGGTCGCGCCCGCGGCGCCCACGGCCACCGCCGCCATGGCGAACAGCGCCAGGTTGGCCTTCGGGTCCAGCATCGCCAGCCACGCCACCGCGGCCATCACCGCCGTTCCCGCGAACACCAGCCAGGACACGCGCTGCCCCAGCCGCCCCAGCAGCGGCAGCCGCAGCCCGTCGACCAGCGGCGCCCACAGGAACTTGAGGTTGTAGACCAGGAACGCGAGCGAGAACGCGGTGACGCTCTTCTTGTCGATGCCGTCCTGGGCCAGCCGCGTGGTCAGCGTGGCGCCGATCATCGCGTAGGGGAATCCCGAGGAGATGCCCAGCATCAGCGCCGCCATCGGCTCCTTCTGCACGTAGGGCCGCAACCCCTGCGACAGCCGCGCGGCCAGGCCGGTGCTCATGCGTACTCCACCAGGTAGGGCGCGTGGTCGCTGAATCTCGGCTCGGGGAAGATGGCGCAGGACTTCAGGCGGTCGCGCAGCGAGGGCGACACCACCTGGTAGTCAATGCGCCAGCCCACGTCCTTGGCGCGGGCGGCGCCGCGCTGGCTCCACCACGTGTAGTCCTCGCCCTCGGGCCGCAGGTGGCGGTAGCTGTCGACCCAGCCGCGCCCCTTGAACAGCAGGTCCAGCCAGGCGCGCTCCTCGGGCAGGCAGCCGGAGTTCCTCTGGTTGGACGTCCAGTTACGGATGTCCTTGCGCGTGTGCACGATGTTCCAGTCGCCGCAGATGACGTAGTCGCGGCCGCTGGCCAGCCACTGGTCGAGGATCGGCGCGAACCACTCCATGCACCGGAACTTGAACTGCTGGCGCTCGTCGCCCGAGGAACCCGACGGGAAGTACAGCGACACCACGCTGAGGTTGCCGAAGCGGGCCTCGAGGTAGCGGCCCTCCTCGTCGAAGGCCTCCCAGCCCAGCCCGGTCAGCACTTCGTCCGGCGCCCGCCGGGTGTAGATGCCGACGCCGCTGTAGCCCTTCTTCGTGGTCGCGTCGCGGAACCAGGCCTCGTAGCCGGCCGGCAGCAGTTCGGGCACGCGCAGCTGGTGTTCCTGGGCCTTGGTTTCCTGGATGCAGACCAGGTCGGCGTCCAGGCCCGGCAGCCATTCGAAGAAGCCCTTGCTGGCCGCCGACCGAAGGCCGTTGGCGTTGAAGCTGACGATTTTCACGGGATGCGGGGCGCGCTCGGCGGGGATGGGGAAGGTTAGCCGAAATCCGCGCGACGGCGCTGCCGCCGGGCGCGGCGCTGTTGCACAATCACGCTTTCCCTGCACGGACGACCGGCGTGAATCCCCACCAGAGCCGCTTCCTCGACCTCGCCCTGGCGCGCAGCGTGCTGCGCTTCGGCGAGTTCAGCCTCAAGTCGGGCCGCACCAGCCCCTATTTCTTCAACGCCGGCCTGTTCGACTCGGGCGCGGCCCTGGCCGACCTGGGCGAGTGCTACGCCGATGCGCTGGAGGCCTCCGGCCTGCGCTTCGACATGCTGTTCGGCCCCGCCTACAAGGGCATCCCGCTGGCGACCACGCTGGCGGTGGCGCTGGCGCGGCGCGGCCGCGACCTGCCGGTCGCTTTCAATCGCAAGGAAGCCAAGGCCCACGGCGAAGGCGGCCGCCTGATCGGCGCCCCGGTGCGCGGCCGCGTGCTGGTGGTGGACGACGTGATCACCGCGGGCACCGCCATCCGCGAGTCGATCCAGATCATCCGCGAGGCGGGCGGCGAGCCCTGCGGCGTGCTGATCGCGCTCGACCGCCAGGAGCGGGGCCAGGCCGGCCGGCGTTCGGCGGCCCAGGAAGTGACCGCCGAGTTCGGCATCCCGGTGCACGCCATCGCCGGCCTGGACGACCTGCTGGCGCACGCCGACGAACGGCCGGAGATCGCCGCGCACAAGGCGGCGCTGGTGGCGTATCGTGCGCGCTATGGCAGCCAGCCCGAATGACCGGAGACCGTCCATGATCCGCGCCCTCCTCAGCGTCGCCATCGCCTCCGCCCTGCTGGTGGCCAGCGCGGCGGATGCGCAGCAGAAAAAGCTTTATCGCTGGGTCGACAAGGACGGAAAAGTGCAGTTTTCCGATGCCCTGCCGCCCGAAGCGGTCGACCAGGCGCGGACCGAGTTCAATGCCGAGAGCGGCTCCACGACCGCCCGGGTCGACCGCGCCCTGACCGAGGAGGAGCGCGCGGCCAAGGCCGAGGCCGACCGCCTGCAGGCGATCGCCGACAAGGAGGCCGAGCAGGCCCGCAAGACCGAGGCGGCGATGATCGCCTCGTTCCAAAACGAGGACGAGCTCAAGCGGTCGTTCAACAACCGAATCGACCTCGTGAAGCAGACCCTCGAGGCGATCGAAGCCGGCATCGCCAGCCAGCGCGCCAGCCTGTCCAGCCTGCTGGCGGAAGCCTCCGAGAACGAGCTCGCCGGGCGGGCCGTGACCGCCAAGCAGGCCGCCGACATCCGCGCGCTGCACGACGAGATGGTGCGCCAGCAGCAGATGCTTGTGCTCAAGCAGGGCGAGCTGGGCGAACTGGACGACGAGCTGGCCCGGCTGGTGGAGCGCTTCCGGGAGATCAAGGGCGCTGGGACGGCCACGCCACCCGCCGGCGACGCCGCGGATGCGGCGGCGCCGGCCGGCTGATCCTCAGAACGGCAGCTCGAGGTCCGGCTGCACCGCGAGCAGCTGTTGGCGGAAGACGTCCTTGATGCGCTCCAGCGCCGCGGTGTCCTTGGCGTCGAAGCGCAGCACCAGCACCGGCGTCGTGTTCGACGCCCGCACCAGGCCCCAGCCATCGGGCCAGTCGGCGCGCACGCCGTCGATGGTGGCGATGCGCGCCCCCTCGAACTTCGCCGCGGCCACGAACTTCTCGATGAACAGGTACTGCTCGCCCTCCTGCACGTGGATCTTGAGCTCGGGCGTGGACACGCCCTTGGGCAGGGTGTCGAACACTTCCTGCGGCGACTCGCCCCGGGTGGAGAGGATCTCGAGCAGGCGCGCGGCCGCGTAGATGCCGTCGTCGAAGCCGTACCAGCGCTCGCGGAAGAAGAAGTGGCCGCTCATCTCGCCGGCCAGCTCGGCCTCGGTCTCGCGCATCTTGGCCTTGATCAGCGAGTGCCCGGTCTTCCACATCAGCGGGCTGCCGCCGTGGCGCAGGATGTGCATCGGCAGGTGCCCGGTGCACTTCACGTCGTAGATGATGCAGGCGCCCGGGTTGCGCTCGAGCACGTCGGCCGCGAACAGCATCAGCAGGCGGTCGGGGTAGATCATCTCGCCGCTGCTGGTGACCACGCCGAGGCGGTCGCCGTCGCCGTCGAAGGCCAGGCCCAGGTCGGCGCCCACGCGCTGCACCACCCGCACCAGGTCCTGCAGGTTGGCCGGGTCGCTGGGGTCGGGGTGGTGGTGCGGGAAGGTGCCGTCGACCTCGCAGTACAGCGGCTCCACCTCGGCACCGATGGCCTCGAGCAGCCGCGGCGCCACCCCGCCGGCGATGCCGCTGCCGCAGTCCACGACCACGCGCAGCTTGCGCTCGATCTGGATGTCGCCGGCGACGCGGTCGATGTAGTCCTGGGTGATGTCGCGGCGGCTGACCAGGCCCTGGCCGTCGGCCACGTGCAGGTCGTTCTCGGCGATGCGTTGGTAAAGCTTCTGGATGGCGTCGCCGGCCAGCGTCTCGCCGTCGATGACGATCTTGAAGCCGTTGTAGTCGGGCGGATTGTGGCTGCCCGTCACCGACACGCAGGAACCCGCGCGCAGGTGGTAGGCGCCGAAGTACACCAGCGGCGTCGGCGCGTCGCCGATGTCGATCACCTCGCGGCCCGCCAGGCGCAGGCCGTCGATCAACGCCGCGGCCATCTCGGGCGAGGAGAGCCGGCCGTCGCGGCCCACGACCACGGTGCGGGCGTCCTGGCGATGCATCTCGGTGCCGATCGCCTGGCCGATCAGGCGTGCGGTCTCGGCGTCGAGCGTCTTGCCCACCACGCCGCGGATGTCGTAGGCACGGAAGATGCTGCGGTCGAGCGCGGCGCGCTGCACCGGCGGCGGCGGCGGCTTCACCATCGACGCGGATTTCGCGGCGGCCGCGGCACGGGCCGCCTCGGCCTCGGCCTCCAGCTGGCCGCTTTGCTGCAGCTCGGCCAGGGTCGGCGTGGCGGCCTCGGCCGCTCCGCCCGCCGGCTTGCGCTCGAGGCGCAGCCCCTTGAGGCGCGGCATCAGGAGCAGCACGACGGCCACCAGCACCGACAGCGTCGCCAACAGGTAATAGGCAAACGCACCCAGCCCCAATTCAACCACCGGAGCGGCCGCGACCACGCGCAGCGCGGTGCCCTGCACGGGAATCGCGCCCACCTCGGCCGCGGCGGCGAGGGCGATGTCGCCCGTCTCGAACACCGTGTGGCGGCCCTGGCGGATCGCCAGGTAACCGCCGTCGACGTTTGCCTGCGACAGCGGCGTGGTGACAACGTCCAGGGGCAGGCGCACGTAGGCCAGGGTCATCACCCGGCCATCGTCCAGCACCGGCGCCGCCACCGCGAGGCGCGCGCCGCCACCGTCCTTGACTATCGCCGCGCGCGCGGCGTTTTCCTGGAGCGCGCGCTCGAGCACGCCGAGCTTGCCAAACCCAAAGGCGGCGGGGTCGGCGTAGGCGACGTCGAGGTCGGGCGCGTGCCACTCCAGGGTCTCGACGCCTTGCCAGCCCTCCAGGATCACGTCACGCGCGGCCTGGTCCTCGCCGCGCTTGAGCGCGGTGACCAGGGCAATCCGCGAACGACTGCCCTCGAGCCGCTCCACCGCGGCGTCAACGGCACTGCGCACCGTCAGGGCGCTGGCAGCGCGCACCTGGTCCATTTCCAGGGTCTTGGACTCGGCCGACGACGCCTGCCAGCCCTGCCAGCCGAACCAACCGGCGGCGAGCAGCAGCAGGCCCGCGGCCAGCGGCAGGGCGCCGGCCTTCGGGAGCGATTTCAGATCAGGCAATTTCATGCTTCCCCCTGGTGACGGGACTGGCGCGGGCCAGCCCGTTCAGCGCACGCCGGTGTGGCCGAAGCCACCTTCACCGCGTTCGCTGCGTTCGAACTCATCCACTTCACGGAAAACCGCCCGGGCAACGGGCAGGAAAACCAGCTGCGCGACGCGATCCCCCGGCGTGATGGTGATGGGAAACCGCCCGCGATTCCAGAGGCTCACCATCAGGGGCCCCTGGTAGTCGGCGTCGATCAGGCCCACCAGGTTGCCCATCACCAGGCCCTGCTTGTGCCCCAGGCCGGAGCGCGGAAGGATCACGGCGCACAGGCCCGGGTCGCCGATGTGGATGGCCAGGCCGGTCGGCACCAGCTGGGCCTCGCCGGGCGCGAGCTCGATGGCCTGGTCGAGCATGGCGCGCAGGTCCAGGCCGGCCGACAGCGAGGTGGCGTAGGCGGGCAGCGGGAATTCCGCGCCCAGGCGCGGGTCGAGGCGCTTGAACTCGATCTGCGCGCTCACGCCCTGGCATCCAGGTGGTCGGCCACCAGCGCCAGCAGGTCACGCGCCACCCGCGCCTTCGGGCCGTGGCCGATGTCGCGGCGGCCGTCGCGCCAGAACACCACCAGCGCGTTGTCGTCGGATTCAAAGCCCTGGCCGGCGCGGGCCACGTCGTTGGCGGCGATCAGGTCGAGGCCTTTCCGCAGCAGCTTGTCGCGCGCGTAGCCCTCCATGTCCTGGGTCTCGGCCGCGAAACCGACCACCAGCGGCGGCCGGGCCGGGTGCGCCGCGACCTCGGCCAGGATGTCGGCGGTGCGCACCAGGTCGATGCGCAGGGTTTCGCCGGACTTCTTGATCTTTTGCGGCAGGGTCTCGGCCGGCGTGTAGTCGGCGACCGCGGCGGCGCCGAGGTATACGTCCTGGCCGGGCAGCTCGGCCAGGATGGCGTCGCGCATCTGCGCCGCGCGGCGCACGTCGATCCGGCGCACGCCGGGCGGCGTCGGCAGCGCCACCGGGCCGGCCACCAGGGTGACCTCGGCGCCCATCGCCCGCGCGGCGGCGGCCACGGCGAAGCCCATCTTCCCGGAGCTGCGGTTGCCGATGAAGCGCACCGGGTCGATGTCCTCGAAGGTGGGCCCGGCGCTGACCAGCACGCGCCGGCCGGCCAGGCGCGGCGGGGCGCAGGCGGCCAGCACGGCGTCGACGATCTGGTTCGGTTCGAGCAGGCGCCCGGCGCCGGTCTCGCCGCAGGCCTGGTCGCCTTCGCCCGGGCCGATGAACTCGACGCCGCGCGAATGCAGGGTGGCGACGTTGGCGCGGGTGGCGGGATGGGCCCACATCACCCGGTTCATGGCCGGCGCCAGCATCACCGGCGCCTCCGAGGCCAGGCACAGCGTGCTCAGCAGGTCGTTGGCGCGGCCCTGGGCCAGTTTCGCGACCACGTTGGCGGTGGCCGGGGCGACCAGGATGCGGGTGGCCCAGCGGGCCAGTTCGATGTGGCTCATCGCGGCCTCCGCCTCGGCGTCCCACAGCGAACTGCGCACCGGGAACCGCGACAGCGCCTGGAAGGTCGTGGCGCCGACGAAGTGCAGGGCCGAGGCCGTCATCACCACGCGCACCTCGGCGCCGGCGTCCTGCAGGCGGCGCAGCAGTTCGGCCGACTTGTAGGCGGCGATGCCACCGCTGACGCCCAGCAGGATGCGTTGCCCGTCGAGTCCGGCCACCTTGGATTTCCCTACCCGTGTGTACGTCCCTAGCTTACCCGAAGGTTCCGTCGCGCCCGATGGCCGCGGCCGCCGGGCGCGCCGATGCTGGCGCCATGCACATCCACGACTGGCCAGAAGGTGAACGCCCCCGCGAGAAGCTGCTCGCGCTCGGCGCCGCACGCCTGTCGGATGCCGAGCTGCTGGCGGTGTTCCTGGGCTCCGGCCTGCGCGGGCACAGCGCGGTCGACCTGGGCCGGCGCCTGCTGTCCGAGGCGGGCAACCTGCGCGCCCTGCTCGACCTTCCCCCGCCGGCGCTGGCGCGGTTGCCGGGCCTGGGGCCGGCCCGCGCCAGCGCGCTGGCGGGGGCCCTGGAGCTCGCCACCCGCCACCTGGCCCAGGGCCTGGCCCGGGGCGAGGCGCTGACCGAACCGGGCCGGGCCGGCGAATACCTGGCGCGGCGCCTGCGGGCCTTGCCCTATGAAGTCTTCGCCTGCCTGTTCCTGGACACCCGCCACCGGGTGATCGCCTTCGAGGAGCTGTTCCGCGGCACGCTCGATGGCGCCGAGGTGCACCCGCGCGAGGTCGTGCAGCGCTGCCTGGCCCACCACGCCGCGGCGGTGATCCTGGGGCACAACCATCCCAGTGGCAGCCCGGAGCCCAGTGCCGCCGACCGCGCCGTCACGGCGCGGCTCAAGCAGGCCCTCGCCCTGGTCGAGGTACGGGTGCTCGACCACTTCATCATCGGCGACGGCGCGCCCTGCTCGATGGCCCGGCTCGGTGCGCTCTGACGGCTTCACGCGGGCTTGGCTGGTCGCGGCCCGCCGCTGCGTATACTCGGCTGAGCGGCAGCCGCCGCGCACCGGAGCCGCTGCCGGCGTGATCCTGGGTTACTCCAACATGTACGGCCCCGATGCGATCGAGCAGGCCCTGCCCGATGCCGGCGCCGCGCGTGTCCTGGTCGGGCGGCACCGTCCCGACATCGCCCCGCGGCTCGAAGCGATGGTGGCGCGCGTCACCCAGGGGGCCGGCGACCGCCGCCACCTCGACGCCGCCCTGCTCGGCCTGGCCCGGCTGGGCCTGCGCCACGGCGGCTTCGGCGACGACCCGCACGACTACCACAACGAAGACCACGTGCTCGAGCTCGCCGAGCGCCGCCTCGGCCGCGTGCTCGACGCGCTGGGCCCCGACGGCCTGCCGCGCGATGACGCGCTGGCCCTGCTGGTGTTCGCGGCCTGCCACGACCTGCGCCAGCGCGAACCCTTCGACGCGCCCGGGCCGATCGGCGGCAACGAGGCCTCCAGCATCGCCGAAACCTTCCGGATCCTGCGGGCCTGCGGCTTCGACCCGGTCGCCGACCGGGCCCAGTTCCTGGCGCTCGAGCTGATGATCGCCGGCAGCACCTTCGACCCCCGGCCCCTGCCCCACCCGGACGGCGAGGAGCTGGCCACCGCCGCCGGCGGCTCGCTGGCCCGCAGCCTGGCGATCTGGCTCGACGGCGACCGGCCGGAGTGGAGCGCCGAGCCGGCCGCCCGCCGCGGCGAGCGCCTGGCCCGGCTGGCGGCCGACCTCGACACCGCCAACGTCGGCGAGGACTTCGCCCACCTGGCCGACAGCGCCCTGCGCCTGTGCCGCGAGCGCGAACGCCGGTCCGGGCGGGCCCTCGGCCGCGCCGCCAGCGCCCCGACCTGCCTGGGGTTCCTGAGCCGGGGCCAGACCCACTACTTCTTCGAGCTGCACCGCTTCTGCTCGCGTGAAGGCGAGCGGGTGTTCGGGGCGCAGAAGGCGGCCAACGGCCCGGGCGTGCGGCGGGTCAGCGAGCGCCTGCTGGCCCGCTTCGAGGACGTTCCGCCGGCCAACGGCCAGGCGGTGCTCGATGCCTTCGCCGCCCTGTGCGCCGGGGAGGCGCCCTGAGCCCCGGGCAAAAAAAAGGCCGGCCTGGGGCCGGCCCTTGCCCCGGACCCCGATGCACGCACCGGGCCGAATAACCAAAGGGATCACGTTGGAGAGCCGTGACGGCCCGCATTTTCCACGGCCCCGGTGACGACGACATGACAGCGAAAGCGCCTGTCCGGGCTAGAATAGGCAGTTCCCCCAAGCGGAATTCCAGCCGGTGAAAGACCATATTCGCGAACTGGTGGCGCAGTCCCTCCTGGACCTGCGGCGTCACGGCCGCCTGTCCCCGGACCTGGCGACCCCCGACTTCGTGATCGAGCGGACCAAGTCGCGCGAGCACGGCGACTACGCCAGCAACATCGCCCTGCTGCTGGCCAAGCCGGCCGGCATGAAGCCGCGCGAGCTGGCCGAGCTGCTGGTCAACACCCTGCCCAGCTCGCAGCACGTCGAGAAGATCAGCATCGCCGGCCCCGGCTTCATCAACTTCACGCTGGCCCGCGGCTGCCGCCTCGGCACCATCCGCCGCGTGTTCGAGCTGGGCAAGGACTACGGTCGCCAGCCGGCCGGCAGTCGCGAGTCGGTGACGGTCGAGTTCGTCTCGGCCAACCCCAACGGCCCGCTGCACGTCGGCCACGGCCGCGGCGCGGCCTACGGCGCCTCGGTCGCCAACCTGCTCGATGCCGTCGGCCACAAGGTCCAGCGCGAGTACTACGTCAACGACGCCGGCCGGCAGATGGACATCCTCGCGGTGTCGGTGTGGATCCGCTACCACGAGCTCGCCGGCACGGCGCTGCGCTTCCCGGACAACGGCTACAAGGGCGAGTACGTCGTCGAGATCGCGCGGAAGCTGCGCGGCAAGGTCGGCGACGCGTTCAAGCGCGGCGCGACGGAGATCCTCGACGGCGTGCCGGCCGACGAGTCGCAGGGCGGCGACAAGGAAGCCCATGTCGACGGCCTGATCGCCCGCGCCAAGGCGCTGCTCGGCGAGGCCGACTACCGCAAGGTGTTCGACGCCGGGCTGGCGTGGTGCCTGGCCGACATCAAGGACGACCTGAAGGGCTTCGGCGTCGTCCACGACACCTTCTTCAGCGAGCGCTCGCTGATGACCGACGGCTACGTGCAGCGCGCCATCGACACGCTGCAGGCCAATGGCCACCTGTACGAGCAGGACGGCGCGCTGTGGTTCCGCGCCACGACCTTCGGCGACGACAAGGACCGCGTGGTCAAGCGCGAGAACGGCGTCACGACGTACTTCGCTTCCGACCTCGGCTACCTGCTCAGCAAGTTCGAGCGCGGCTTCGAGCGCGCCCTCTACATCTTCGGCGCCGACCACCACGGCTACATCGCGCGCCTGAAGGCCGCGGCGCAGGGCCTCGGCCTCGACCCGGCGAAGATCGACATCGAGCTGGTGCAGTTCGCCATCCTGTTCCGCGGCGGCGAGCGCGTGCAGATGTCGACCCGCGCCGGCAGCTTCGTCACCCTGCGCGAACTGCGCGAGGAAGTGGGCACCGACGCGGCGCGCTTCTTCTACGTGATGCGCGGCAACGACCAGCACCTCGACTTCGACCTCGACCTGGCCAAGAGCCGCTCGAACGAGAACCCGGTCTATTACATCCAGTACGCGCACGCCCGCGTCGCCAGCGTCTTCCGCCAGCTGGCCGAGAAAGGCATGTCCTACAACCGCAGCGCCGCCGAGGCCGCCCGCCAGCGCCTGGTGCAGCCGCACGAGGACGAGCTGCTGGACGAGCTGATGCGCTACCCGGAGGTGTTGGAATCGGCCGCCGACAACCGCGCGCCGCAGGTGCTGGCCAACTACCTGCGCGAGCTGGCCGCCGCCTTCCACGGCTTCTACAACGCCCAGCCGATCCTGGTGCCCGATGAAGAGCTGCGCAACGCCCGCCTCGGCCTGTGCAAGGCCACCCAGCAAGTGCTGGCGAACGGCCTGGCGCTGCTGGGCGTGTCCGCACCGGAGAGCATGTGATGGCGCGACGGGCTCCCAAGAAGCAGGCGCGCCGCAACGGCGGCAGCGGCATCCCCGGCTGGATCTGGCTGCTGGTCGGCCTGCTGGTCGGCGCGCTGGCGGTGGCGGTGATGTTCCTGCGCGGCCAGTGGGACCTGCCCGACGGCAACCTGCCCACGCCCAACCCGGAGGCGCGCGCGCCGGCCGCCACCGAGGAAGAGCCGGTGGCGCAGAAGCCCGCCGCCGAGCCGCGCAAGCCCAAGTACGAGTTCTTCGACGTGCTGCGCGACAAGGAATTCGTCATTCCCGACGCCGAGCTCAACGCCCAGGCCCAGGCCGAGGCCAGCCGCCCGGTGGATGTCGCGGTGCCGGCCAACGCCGACAGCGTGCGCTACCTGATCCAGGCCGGCGCGTTCCGCTCGTCGGCCGATGCCGAGGCCCTGAAGGCGCGCATCGCCCTCACCGGCGAAGTGGCGCGGGTGGAAGCCGCCGAGATCGCCGGCGGCACCCTCTACCGCGTGCGCCTGGGGCCCTACCCCAACGCCGGCAGCCTGGCCCAGGCCAAGCAAGCGCTCGGCAGCCACGGCATCGACGCCGTCGCCATCCGTGCCCAGTAAGTCCCGCCGGTCGCACGTCGCGCCATGCACTGGACCGTCGACTATTCGCCGCAGGACCACCTGGTGCGCGTCACCTCCGACGGCCAGGGCGCGGCCGACCGCGCCCAGCTGCGCCAGCTTACGCGCGACGCGATGGCCGCGGGCCACGCCCACGGCTGCGCCCGCTTCCTGATCGACCACCGCCTGACCCGACTGAGCCTGGGCGCCGCCGAAATCTTCGACATGCCGCGCCGCGGCGAAGACGGCGGCTTCGGCCATGCGCTGCGCATCGCCCTACTGATCACGCCCGACTCACCCAGCCGCGCCGACTTCGAGTTCTACGCCATCCAGTGCGGCAACCTGGGCATCCACGGCCTGCGCCTGTTCCACGACGAAGCCGCCGCCCGCGACTGGCTCACCGCGCCGTAACCCTGTGGGAGGGCCTTCAGGCCCGAAGCTCTTCCGAGCAAAAAAGGGGTCAGAGTAAATATCCGTTTGAAACGGATAGTTACTCTGACCCCTTTTTTGCTCAGCGCTTGAGGAGGATGAGGGCGGACGTGTCGGCGTCGGCTTCGCCGCGCTGGACGAGTTCGGCGTAATCGGCCAGGGCGAGGTCGATCACGCTGGCGCGGATGCCGGCGTCGCGGGCCATGCCCTGCACGATGCGCAGGTCCTTGAGCAGGTGGCCGCACTTGAAGCCGGGCGTGAACTGGCCCGCCAGCATGGTGGCGCCGCGTTTTTCCAGGAACCAGTTGCCGGCCGCGCCCGCCATCAGCGTCGGCAGCAGCTTTTCCGGATCCAGGCCCAGCTTCTCGCCCAGCGCGAGGCCTTCGCACACGGCTTCGTTGATACCGGCCACCAGCACCTGGTTCACGGCCTTGGTGGCCTGGCCGGCGCCGGTCCCGCCCATGTGCGTGATGCGCGCGGCGTAGGCCTCCAGCACCGGCCGCGCGATCTCGAGGTCGGCCGCGTTGCCGCCCGCCATCACGGACAGCTTGCCGTTGCGCGCGCCCTCGACGCCGCCGGACACCGGCGCATCGACGAAGCCGATGCCTTGCGCCGCCAGCAGCGCCTGCGCGCGCCGGGCCGTATCCACCGACACGGTCGAATGATCGACCACCACGGCGCCCGGCTTGAGCACCGCGGCGAGCGCCTCGACCTGCTGCAGCACGTCGGCGTCCATCGACACGCACAGGGCGACCACGCGGCAGCCGGCGAAATCGGCGTGCGAGGCCGCGGCGCGCACGCCCAGCTGCGCCGCCAGGGCGTCGGCCTTGCTGCGCGTGCGGTTGTCGACGACCGCCAGCAGGCCGCGCGCGGCGAGATGCCCCGCCATCGGCGCGCCCATCGCGCCGAGGCCGATGAAGCCGGCGTTCACGCCTGGCCTCCTGCGTTCTCCTCGTGCAGGTAGGTGTAGCCGGTGAGGCCGGTCTCCAGGTCCACCAGCAGCTTGGCGGCCTCGGCGGGCGGCAGGCCGGCGGCGTCGACCTTCTTCTTGTAGGTCGCGCGCAGCTCGGCCAGGTCGTAGCCCACGTAGTCGAGCATCACGTCGGTGGTGTCGCCCTTGCGCTGGCGGGTGACGGTGTAGCCGCCGTCGGCGCCCAGCACCACGTTGGCGGTGTCGGTGTCGCCGAACAGGTTGTGGATGTCGCCCAGGGTCTCCTGGTAGGCGCCGACCATGAAGACACCGAGTCGGTAACTTTCGCCCGCGCGCGGCGAGTGCAGCGGCAGCGAGGAATCCAGCGCCTCGGACTCGACGTAGGTGTCGATGCGGCCGTCGGAATCGCAGGTGAGGTCGGCGATCACGCCGCGGCGGTCGGGCGCCTCGTCCAGGCGCGCGATCGGCACGATCGGGAACACCTGGTCGATCGCCCACACGTCCGGGATCGACTCGAACACCGAGAAGTTGACGAAGTACTTGTCCACCAGCCGGGTGTTGAGCTCGTCGAGGGTGTCGCGGTGGCTGCGCTCCTCGGCGGTCAGGCGCGAGCGCACCGCGTGGGCGATGGCATAGAACAGGTCGTCGAGCATCGCGCGCTGCTCTAGCGTGAGCTGGCCCAGCGAATACAGCGCCTGCCCTTCGGCCAGGTGGTGCTGCGCCTCGTGGTAGAGCTCGAGCGCCGGGCGCTGGTCGAGCGCGGCGTGGGTCTCGCGCAGGTGGCGCACCACCGCGGGTTCGTTCGCGCCTTCGGCCGGCACCGCGCCTTCCGGCGCCTGCTCCACCTCGGACACGTTCACCACCATCACCGCGTGGTGCGCGGTCATGGCGCGGCCGGCCTCGGTCACCATCATCGGCGGGGTGAGGCCGTGCTCCGCGCAGGCTTCGGCCAGCGGCTGCAGCAGGGTGTGCGCGTACTGGTCGAGGCCGTAGTTCATCGAGCAGAAGCCGCGCGAGCGCGTACCTTCGTAGTCCACGCCCAGGCCGCCGCCGGAATCCATGTAGCGGATGCCCAGCCCCATCTTGGTCAGCTCGACGAAATAACGCACCGCCTCGCGCATGCCGTTGGCGATGTCGCGCACGTTCGAGATCTGCGAACCCATGTGGAAGTGCAGCAGCTGCAGCGCGTCGAGCATGCCGGCCGCCTTCAGGCGCTCCACCAGATCGAGCACCTGGCGCGGCGAGAGGCCGAACTTGGCCTTGTCGCCGCCGCTGTTCTGCCACTTGCCCGCGCCCAGCGAGGCCAGGCGCATGCGCACGCCCAGGCCGGGCTTCACGTCCAGCGCCCTGGCTTCCTCGATCACCATCGCCAGCTCGGAGGGCTTCTCGATGACGATGAAGGTCTCCAGGCCCAGCTTGCGGCCGATCAGCGCCAGCCGGATGAACTCGCGGTCCTTGTAGCCGTTGCAGATGACGAGGCTGCCGGGCTTGGCCAGGCCGAGCACGGCCATCAGTTCGGGCTTGGAGCCGGCCTCGAGGCCGAAGCCGTCGCCGCCCACGGCCGCCAGCTCGCCGGCGACGCCGCGGTGCTGGTTCACCTTGATGGGATAGACGGCGGTGTAGCCGCCCTGGTAGTCGAGCTCGGCCATGGCGCGGCCGAACGCGGCCTGCAGCTTGCCCAGGCGGTTGCCGAGGATGTCGGAGAAGCGCAGCAGCAGCGGCAGCTTCAGGCCGGCCGCGGTGGCCTGGTCGACGATGCCGGGCAGGTCGAGGCTGGGCCCGCCGGCGCCGCGCGGCAGCACGCGCATGCGGCCGCCCGCGTCCACGTCGAAATAGCCCTCGCTCCAGTAGGGAATGGAGTAGGTGTGGCGGGCGCGGTCGAGGGACCAGGCGGGCATGGGCGGCGTTCCGGAAGCGGGGTGGGCGCGCATTGTACCCCCCGGGGGTGGCGGGTTCATGTACGGCGGGCAGCCGGCCCCGCCCGGCTCGAGACCAACGTGGAAATCGCCATCCGGTACAATGTCGCCCCGTCCACGAACCTACTGGAAAAACGATGGCTTCCTCCCCCTCGACGTGGCTGCACGAGAACTTCGACCACACCGGCTCGGCCTTCGGCCTGCGCATGGTGCGCAAGCTCGACGAGGTGCAGTCGCCGTTCCAGAAGATCGAGATGTACGAGAGC
>ERZ1066122.1452-NODE-1452-length-19006-cov-8.449053_pt1 | contig 19006 bp, 17 predicted proteins | sample MGYA00382769_ERZ1066122 | MGnify/ENA primary metagenome ERZ1066122 (study PRJEB33369, sample SAMEA5778352) | biofilm metagenome | biome: Industrial cooling water; feature: Water cooling tower basin; material: Biofilm | place: United Arab Emirates | collected... | reverse complement strand
AGATCATCGAGCAGCGGCGCAAGGCTGAGGCAGCGCTCGGTGAAAAGTTCGATATCAAGGGCTTCCACGACCTGCTGATAGCGTCTGGTTCGCAGCCTTTGTCGATCCTTGAACGCCGCGTCGATGAGTGGATTGCCCGCCGTTCGATGTGATGGAAGGCGGCGCCTCAGCGCCATAGCTCGCGGAGGGGCAGTGTCAGATTTCGCGCAGAGACGGCCGGTCAGATCGCCCACCCTGATTAGCCGCATGTGACCGAACCGGGCCGGTCACCGCGTCCCGAAGCGGACGGTTAGCGGGGGCCTTCACCCGCGCCACCGGTCCTTTCGGCGGTGCGGTTTACACGGGGCAGCATGGTGGATCGGCAGAGCTGCGACACGGTCGCGCCCGATTGCCTTTAAACATACCCCTGAATATTCGGGGTTTTCGGTGCCGGCTACAGGATTCGAACCCGTGGCCCCCTGATTACAAATCAGGTGCTCTACCAACTGAGCTAAGCCGGCGTTCCAGATTTCGCGCCCATAGCGTCAAAGCACGCCAAAGGTCCAGCCCTCTGTTAACGCGACATGGGAGTCGAGCTTGCTGGGATGCCAATAGCGAGCCTCATTGCCGATCAAGCGCAGCCAGGCCGCAGTGAGCAAGGCATCGGTGGCATGGTCATTATAGCCCTGCACCAACGGTAGATGGGGATCGGACCCGAATTGCGCCAGCACGCGGTCAAGCGTGTCGCCATCGACAATCTTGCTGCGTCCTTTGGGCAGAACCGCAGCGGTGCGGGCGGCAATGCTGGTGTAGATTTCGACGATCACCGGCCCTGACGATGGTAGCGGATCGAACGGCCATATCGGAATGGCACTGCCCAGACGGTGCAGCACGCGCATTCCCGTAAGGCTGGATTTGCCGACTTGCGCGGCCCCGACAAGGTTGAAACAGCTATAGGGACTGATCCCCTCGATCAACGCCTGCCCGCCGGATTCGCAAAGACGCAGACGCCCGCGCCCGGTTCCGAACAGGTCGCCGCACAGACCTTGTTGCCGAAAATGGCGGGCAATTTCGGCGTGCGCGATGAAGCCGGAGGCCGCGAGATGATCGTCGCCTGCGCTCAGCTCCTCGACCATCTGCCAGAGCGGCTTTGCGCTTGAAGGCGACGCGTCCCAGCCGGGGAAATAGGCACCGGCATCGACAAAGGGTAAGGCAAGGGACAGATCAAGACCGATGAGCATGTCGGCGCCGCGGTCCGCCTGCTGCAAAAGCCAGTCGAGCACTGTCGCGCGGCTCCAATAGCGGTCGGGCGGCGCGACGAGCGTCGGCGCGGCACTGCCCTGCTCGCAAACAGCAACCGCAAGGCCGCGTTGCAGCGGTCCTTTGGCACCCGACCAATCGATGCAGGCGAAACTGTCGAAGCGTGCCACGAAACGCTAGGTCTTGGCCGCGCGTAAGGCGTTCCAATGCGCCAGCCGCTCGCGTATCTTTGCCTCAAACCCGCGCTCGACGGGGGCGTAAAGCTCGGCGGCGTCCATCGCATCCGGCCAGTAATTCGCGCCCGAAAAGCCATGGTCACTGTCATGGTCATAGGCATAGCCCTTTCCATAGCCGATATCCTTCATCAGCTTTGTCGGCGCGTTCAGGATATGGGCGGGCGGCATTAGCGAGCCGGTGTCCTTGGCCAGTTTCCATGCCGCCTTGTGCGCCTTGTAGGCTGCGTTTGATTTGGGCGCAGTCGCGCAATAGAGGCAGGCCTGCACAATGGCGAGTTCGCCCTCGGGCGAGCCGAGGAAATCATAGGCATCCTTCGCGGCGAGGCACTGCACCAGCGCTTGTGGGTCGGCGAGACCGATATCCTCGCTGGCAAAACGCACGATGCGGCGTAGCACATAGAGTGGCTCCTCGCCCGCCACCAGCATCCGTGCAAGCCAGTATAAAGCTGCCTGCGGGTCCGACCCCCGCATCGATTTATGCAGGGCGGAGATAAGGTTGTAGTGGCCTTCCCGATCCTTGTCATAGACCGGCATCCGGCGGTGGAGCAGCGCGGCCATAGCCTTGGGGTCGAGCGGCACGTCGATCTGGATCGAGAACAGCGTCTCGGCTTGGTTGAGCAGGAAACGACCGTCGCCATCGGCGCTGGCAATCAATGCAGTGCGCGCTTCAGCCGTCACGGGAAGCGCGCGCCCCTCAATCGCCTCGGCACGGTCGAGCAATTGACCAAGCGCATTGTCGTCCAGCCGGTTAAGAACCAACACCTGCGCGCGGCTCAAGAGCGCGGCGTTTAGTTCGAAGCTCGGATTTTCGGTCGTCGCCCCGACCAGCGTCACCAGCCCCTTTTCGACAAAGGGCAGAAATCCATCCTGCTGCGCGCGGTTAAATCGGTGGATTTCATCCACGAACAAAAGCGTCGATTTGCCCATGCGCTGCATTTGTTCGGCTTCGGCAAAGGCTTTTTTGAGGTCGGCAACACCCGAAAACACCGCCGAGACCGACAGATAATGCATCCCCACCGCATCGGCGAGCAGGCGGGCGATACTGGTTTTTCCTGTTCCCGGCGGCCCCCACAATATCATCGAAGACAAACGCCCCGCCGCAACCATCCGGCCGATGGCGCCGTCTGGGCCCGTCAGATGCTCCTGCCCGATCACCTCTGACAGGCCCTGCGGACGCAACCTGTCGGCAAGCGGGACATTGCCCGCAGCTTGGGGGATACTGTTTTCAAAGAGATCGGTAATATTTATGTCACCCAACGCACCAACGACACGACGAGGTCCACCTACCGCACAGCGCGCTGGCGGATCAGGCGGATGTAGGTGTCGGCAACAGTCTGGTTGATGGCATCCCAGCTGAAATCCATGGCGCGGGCTTCGCCCGCCTTGCCGTGTGCGGCGCGCAGGGCCGCATCGTTGCAATAAGCCTGTAGCGCATCGGCAAATTGGGCGATGGCGCCTGGCGTGATCAGGCGGCCAGATACCTTGTCCTCGACGAGGCTCTGGCTGCCGGTTGCCTTGGCAGCGATGACTGGAAGGCCGCAGGCCATTGCCTCCAGCGTCACATTGCCGAATGTTTCGGTGACGCTGGGGTTGAACAGCATGTCCATGCTGGCAACCGCGCGGCCCAGATCGGCGCCGCCCTGAAAGCCGACAAAGGCAGCCCCCGGCAACCGTGTTTCGAGCCAGGCCTTTGCCGGCCCCTCCCCCACCACCATGACGCGGTGCGGCACTTTTCGGCGGTTCAGCTGGTCGATGGCGTCGGAGAAGACATCGAGGCCCTTTTCCATGACCAGCCGGCCCAGAAAACCCACCACCGGCACATTGTCGTCGATACCTTGCGCCTTGCGCCATTCAAGATCGCGACGCCCGGGATTGAAAATGTCGCGGTCAACGCCGCGTGACCAGATGTCGATGTCATAATTCATGCGCTGTTCGCGCAGCACCTGCGCGAAGCTTTCTGACGGGGCAACCAGCGCATCGCATTTGCGATAGAGCTTGCGCAGCCATGCCTCGACCAGCGGCTCGACGAAAGACAGGTTGTAATAGCGGAAATAGGTTTCGAACCGCGTGTGAACGCAGCAGAGCACCGGCAGGTTGCGCTTATGCGCCCATTTGCGCGCCTGTCTTGCGACCCGGTCGGGGCTTGAAATATGCACGACATTGGGCGCAAAGGACTGAAGATCGCGCTTGGCCGCCGACGAAAGCGATAGCGGGATGCGATATTCGGAACGCCCCGGTATGGCGACCGACGGCACGCTGAAAATCTCTGCATTGGCGGCGATCGCGGGTTCGGCGACAGTGGGCGAATAGACGCGCACGGCGGCGCCCTTGCGTAGCAGATATTCGACCAGCCGATGCTGCGCACGGTTCGCGCCGTCGACGGTCATGTTATAATTGCCACTGAAAAAGGCAATGCGAAGGCCGCTAATATCCATCGCTGCCATTTAGAGAGGCGGGGGACGGTTGCCAATGGTGAAGCGCCCGCCTAATCCAGCCATCATGCTGCGTTCGACCGTCGATGTCCTGCTGACCGGATTGCCCGTTCATTTTCGCGCCGATGGCGAGACAAGCGCGATTGGCGCGCGTGTGGCGCGCGATGGGCCGGTTTCCCTGACCAAAACGGGCTTTGCCGGAGACAGGGTCGCTGATCCCAGCGTTCATGGCGGGCCGGACAAGGCCGTCCATTTCTATCCCGCCGAACATTATGCCGCTTGGCGAGAGGATTTTCTCGAAGGCGGATTGCAGCCACACAGCTTGCTTGAACGCCTAGGCGGGTTTGGCGAGAATATCGCAGGCGAAGGCCTGACCGAAGACAGGGTGCATATTGGCGACCGGTTCAGGATCGGCACCGCGATTGTCGAAATAAGTCAGGGGCGGCAGCCTTGCTGGAAAATCGACCATCATTTCGGGCTGAGGGGCATGACGGCGGGGGTGATCCGCACTGGCCGGGGTGGATATTATTTTCGCGTGATCAAGGAGGGCGAAGTCGCGCAGGGCGATATCATCGAGCAGATCGAGCGCCCGGCACATGGCTGGACGGTCGAGCGGACGTTCCAGCTGCTGATTGGCGGAATGCATCGGCTGGAAGGCGCAGCCGATGCGCTACGGTCGTTGGCGGAACTGGAGATGCTGGCGCCAAGCTGGCGCGAGCGGGCGCACGTGCTGCTGAGGTCGGTGGAACGCTAGACTCTATTCTTCGCCAGGCAGTTCCCCGACGACATTTTCGCCCTGTCGCCGCGCGAGGCGCTCGGCGCGTTTGCTTTTGGCTTCTTCTATCATCGCTGCCCGCTCTTCTGGGCTCGCTTCGCGATAGCGTTCGCGCCATTCCTCGGCTTTCTGCTTCAGGGCTTGGGCCGTTGGATTGGACTCGATCTTTTCCCGTCGTTTCTCGATACGCTCTTTGCGGACAGCGCGGATATCGGCTGGCGTCGCCTGCCCCGCCGCGATCAATGCTCGCGTTTCCATTTTCAGCCGCGCTGCTTTCTGGGCGGGCGTCAGCGCTCTGAATTCCGGATCATTCCGCAGTTTCGCGTGCATTTCTTTTACTGCAGCCGTCCCGGTCACAGGCTCGGCCTCGGCAACGGGCGCAGCTTCGGTTGTAACTGCATTCGCAGATTGCACCTTATTCTGGTCAGCGCGCTTTTCGGCAACGACCAGCTTTGTGCTGACAAGAATGTCGCTGATATAGGGAATATGCACCCGCTCACCCAGCAGCCCCGAGGCAGCAGCAGTAGCGGTCACCAAGCTGATTGCGGCAACCGAGCCGAGTATGCGACCTGCCCGGCGCCACGGCGGACTTTTGCGCAATGGTGGCAGGGGCGGTAACGCCGGTTCGACAGCATCGGGCAATGTGCCCGCCGCTACCTTGGCCAGCAACCTTTCGGTGAAGCCATATGGCAAGGGCGGGGCTTGGTAGCGGTCAAGTGCTGACACTACATGTTCGGGAAATGCGGTGACTGTCATGATACACTCCGCCCCAGATCGGCAGGCGCAATTTCCTTGCCCTCGATACATCCGCGCAGTGCGAGGCGCGCCCGGAACAGGAGCGATTCAAAGGCTTTCAGCTGCATTGCCAAAATGCCTGCTGCCATCTGGTTTTGCCTGTCTTCATAATAGGTCAAGATGATGGCAGCGCGTTGCCGGTCGGGCAGCGCTTCGATGCACTGCTTGACCGCAGCCCTGGCCTCGTCCGCCTCGATCTCCTGATCCGCAAGCGGCGCATCATCGGCGCGGTCCGGGGTCTCATCCTGCCCTATGAGACGGCGACGGCGCAACCGGTCGAGGCACAAATTGGTAGCAACACGGGTCAGCCATGCGGCCACCCCTGCCCCGCCCGGCTTCCAGCGATCGGCAAATTGCCATAATCGCAGCATTGCCTCTTGCGCGATATCCTCCGCCTCGGTCGCATCGCCCAGCATTCGGTAGGCGATGCGCCACGGCAAGGCGGCATGTCTGTCCGAAAGCGAGCGCAATACATCGGTGTCGCGCGCAGCCAGCCGCGCCATCAAGGCGTCGTCATCATCCGCCATTTTGGTCGCTACCTGCTGCATCGACACCCCGTGCACCATTCCACAGACTTTATAACGCAGGGCTTTCCAAAACCCTTCGCAAAAACTTTTCTTGGCAACGGCCTTCGATCATGCTGCAAGGTTGTCATGCCCGAAACCGAAACGCGCCATCCCGTCACCGGCGAAATCATGCCCCCTGCAACGCCAGCTGCTACCGTTGTCATATTCCGCAACAATCCTGATGGTGGCGCGCCATTGATCCTGATGGTCGAGCGGGTGAAGAGTATGGCCTTTGCGGGCGGCGCGGTGGTGTTTCCGGGTGGAAAGATCGATGCGGCCGATTTTGCCTATGCCGAAACATTCGATCATGGGTTGGAGATCGATGAGGCAGCCGCGCGGCTGGCCGCGATCCGCGAAACTATCGAGGAAGCAGGGCTGGCGCTGGCGCTTGCCGGGGTCGATGATCCTGCAGATTGCGAGGAAGCACGCGCAGCATTGCATGCCGGGCAAAGTCTGCAGACCGTGTGCGAAAGCCAAGGCTGGACACCGCAGCTCGACAGGCTGGTCCCATGGGCGCGCTGGCGTCCGCCCAGTCTGGAAAGCCGCGTGTTCGACACGCGCTTTTACCTTGTCGATGCAGGCGAGGCTGGCGCGCAGGCAAAGGTCGACAATACCGAAAACCGCGCATTGTTCTGGGATAGCGCAGCGGGCGTGCTTGACCGGCTCGAGCGCGGCGAAGTCAAAGCGATTTTTCCGACCAAGCGCAATCTGGAGCGGCTGGCGCTATTCGACAGCTTTACTGGTGCCGCCGCTCATGCCGCAGAGTTTCCAGTGAAATTGCTATTCACCTATGTCGAGGATCGCGACGGCGTGCCGCATATCTGCGTGCCCGACGGCTTTGGCTATCCGGTCACCGCCGAGGCCATGACAAGCGCCCTGCGCGGCTGATCAATCCTCCGGCGCGATCGTCGCGGTCAGGCCGTCAAGCGCGTCGCTGACCGGAATCTGGCAGGACAGGCGCGACTGCGTGTTGCGGCTGTCAGTCGAATCGAGCAGGTCATTTTCATCCTCGCTCATCGCAGGCAGCGAGCCTTCGAATTGGTCATCGACATAGACATGGCAGGTCGCGCAGCTGCAGCAACCGCCGCACAGCGCCAGCAATTCGTCAAAGCCATTATCGCGGATCACCTCCATCAGCGACAGGCCATTGTCGGCCTGAACATCGCGTGCATTGCCGCTGCGATCGATAACGGTGATGGTTGGCATGATTATCCCCTGACTGGTTGGCCTGCTATCTGGACTTGCGCGCTGATAGGAAAGCAGGCTCGCAAAGGAAAGCCACTTTTTTGGGGATAGTTTTGCCGCCGCCCTTGGCCATGGTCGCCCTGCCGCCTATGTCGCAGCCAGCATTGCAACAGGGAATCGATTTATGTCCGAAGGCCGGCACGCACCCGTCATCATCATTGGCTCAGGCCCGGCAGGCTATACCGCCGCCGTCTATGCCGCGCGCGCCAATCTGACGCCGATGATCGTTACAGGAATAGAGGTTGGCGGGCAGTTGATGACGACGACAGAGGTTGACAACTGGCCCGGCGACGATGCCGGCGTCATGGGTCCCGAGCTGATGGAGCGGATGAAAAAACATGCCGAGCGTTTTGGCACGCGCATCGAGAACGACCATATCGAAAAGGTTGATTTTTCGCAGCGCCCCTTTGTGCTGACCGGTGGTGCGGGCGACTATACCGCCGATGCCGTTATCATCGCGACAGGCGCAAGTGCGCAATATCTCGGCTTGCCGAGCGAGACGGCCTTCATGGGAAAGGGCGTGTCGGCGTGCGCCACCTGCGACGGCTTTTTCTATCGCAACAAGCCGGTCGCGGTAATCGGCGGCGGCAATACGGCTGTGGAAGAAGCGCTGTATCTTGCCAATATTGCCAGCCATGTGACGCTGGTGCATCGCCGCGACAAGTTAAAGGCAGAAAAGATTCTGCAGGATCGCCTGTTCGCGCGCGAAAAAGAAGGCAAGATCACGATCAAGTGGAACCACACACTTGATGAGGTGCTTGGCGATGCAATGGGGGTGACAGGCATGCGGATCAAGGCGACCGGCGACGGCGCGACGCAGGATATTGAGCTGCACGGTGTTTTCATCGCTATAGGGCACAAGCCCAATACGCAAATCTTCGAAGGCCATCTGGATATGGCAGGCGGCTATATCAAGGTTCGCGGCGGTTCAGAGGGGCAGGCAACCGAAACTAGCGTTCCCGGCGTCTTTGCCTGTGGCGACGTGATGGATCATATTTACCGCCAGGCAGTTACCAGTGCAGGCACGGGATGCATGGCGGCGCTCGATGCGGAAAGGTTCATCGACGCGATTGCATGACCCTACGCCGGATCGACCAAGGCGAAGGCCTGAATCCGGCTTGTGAACGGCGGTAATTTCCGTCATCTGGGGGATTATGGTGCAGTCGGCGGATTTTACCGAAGAAATATTGCCCGACGGCACCAGCGCGCTGCGTTTTTCAGGATCGTTGTCGATTGCCAACATCGATGGCATCGATGCGCGGCTTCGCAGCCTGTCGCAGCGGATCAGCCGCGTGGATATATCCGCAATCGACCATATCGACACCGTGGGCGCGTGGCTGGTTTACCGCACCGCGCGCGACCATGATGCTGCGATAGTCGGCGCGGACAAGGATGCGCAGAAACTGATTTCGACAATCGGCAAGGTCGATGACCGCGAAGCGGTATCGCCCCCATCGGGTTCGCGCTTTCTTGCCTTGATCGGCGAAGTAGGCGCGGCAGTTATCGAAGCTGTACGCACCTTTGCCGAATTCATCGGCTTCATCGGCCAGATTGTGAAGGCATGTTTCCAGCTGCTGCTCCATCCGCGCCGGTTCCGCTGGAATGCGGTGATCCAGCATTTCGACATGGTCGGCGTGCGCGCGCTCGGCATTGTCGGATTGATGAGTTTCCTGATCGGCATCGTCATCGCGCAACAGGGTGCAGTGCAATTGCGCCAGTTCGGCGCCGAGGTGTTCACGGTCAATCTTGTGGGCCGGCTGACATTGCGCGAACTCGGCGTGCTGATGACCGCGATCATGGTTGCCGGCCGGTCGGGTTCGGCCTTTGCCGCGCAAATCGGCACGATGAAGATTACCGAAGAGATCGATGCGATGCGCACCATCGGCGTCGTTCCAACCGAGGCGCTAGTCATACCGCGCATGTTGGCGACGGTGATCATGATGCCCTTGCTGGGAATTTACGCATCAATCGTCGCAATTATTGGCGGCGGGCTCCTGTGCTGGATCGCACTCGACATTCCGCCTGCAACCTTCGTCCAGCGGATCCGCGAAGTGACGCCCATCACCGATTTCTACGTCGGCATGGTAAAGGCCCCTGTGTTCGGCGCGATTATCGCGCTGACGGGCTGTTTTCAGGGGATGCGCGTGCAGGGCAATTCCGAAGAAGTTGGCCTCAAAACCACGGCAGCAGTGGTGCAGGCCATTTTCCTCGTGATTGTGCTCGACGCATTTTTCGCTGTGTTCTTCAGCAGCATTGGCTGGAACTGACGATGGAGCCCATCATAAAGGTTCGCGGCCTGCGCAACGCCTTTGGCGAGCAGATCATTCACGACAATCTCGATCTGGACGTGTTGCCGGGCGAGATATTGGGCGTTGTCGGCGGATCGGGCACCGGCAAATCCGTATTGATGCGCTCAATCATCGGCCTGCAGGAGCCTGAAGCAGGCGAAATCACCGTGCTGATGGAATCGATGCGCGGCAAGGAGGAGGATGAGGCAACCGATGTCCGCCGTCGCTGGGGGGTTTTGTTCCAGGGCGGCGCCCTGTTCTCCACATTGACCGTTGCTGAAAATGTGCAGGTGCCGTTGCGCGAATTTTATCCCGATTTTTCACGGGCAATGCTCGATGAAATTGCGCGCTATAAAATTCATCTGAGCGGATTGCCCCCCGAAGCGGCCTATAAATATCCGTCCGAACTGTCGGGGGGGATGAAAAAGCGCGCAGGCTTGGCGCGCGCGCTGGCGATGGATCCGGAATTGCTGTTCCTCGACGAGCCCACGGCAGGGCTCGATCCGATTGGCGCGGCCAAGTTCGACGAATTGACCCTGAACCTTAAAGAGACGCTGGGGCTGACGGTGTTCCTGATCACCCATGATCTCGACACGCTTTATGCCATATGCGACCGGGTTGCCGTTCTTGCCGACCGGAAAGTCATCGCCGTTGGCAAGATCGACGAATTGCTCGCAACCGAACATCCATGGATCAGGGAATATTTCTCAGGGCCGCGCGGACGCGCTGCCAAACCACAGGGGCCGCGGCACAAATAGGTCGTGGACAAGTTATCAGGCCCAAGGCCATAAGGACAGTGAATGGAAACCAAGTCCAACCATATCCTCGTCGGAACAGTCACGCTCTTGCTGCTTGCGGTGCTGGCCGGCTTCACCATCTGGCTTTCGCGTTCTGGCGATGGCGGCAAACGCGAATATGACATATTTTTCCAGCAGTCGGTCAATGGCCTCGCCAAAGGCTCTGGCGTCACCTTTGCAGGCGTTCCGGTAGGTCAGATCGAGGATATCAAGCTATGGGGTCCCGACCCCGATTTCGTCCGTGTGCGCATTTCCATCGATGAGAAAATACCGGTGCGTCAGGGGACGACCGCTACGATCAGCGGGGTCGGCTTTACCGGCGTTTCGGAAATCCAGCTTGACGGCGGCATCAAGGGCGCGCCGCGCCTTTCCTGTCCGAAGGTGAATCCGAAATCGGTGTGCCCGGCGGGCGTTCCGGTAATCGCAACCAAGCCGGGTGCATTGGGCGAGCTTTTGAACAATGCGCCGCTTTTGCTCGAACGGCTTTCGACGCTGACCGAGCGGTTGACGAATATCCTGTCTGACAAGAACCAGGAGTCGATCGAGAAAATCCTCGACAATGTCGAAAGCCTGTCGGGCAGCCTTGCGACGCAGGCCCCCGATCTGCAGGCAGCAATCCAGGAATCCCGCACTACGCTTGCCAAGGCCGGCGTCGCGGCGGACCAACTGGCCGCCCTTTCGGGAAGTGCAAATTCGCTGTTGAACGAGGAAGGCAAGCCGATGATCGCCGAGCTTCGCGGCACATTGTCGGCGGCGAACAATAGCCTCAAGGCGCTGGAGCGGACGATGAATAATGCCGACCCCGCAATCGAGACGCTGACCACGCAGACATTGCCCGAGGTCAACCAATTGGCGCGCGATTTGCGGCAATTGTCGTCGTCGCTGAAAAATGTGACCGAACGGCTCGACCAACAGGGCGTGACCGGGCTGATATCCTCACCCGAATTGCCCGATTACAAGCCCAAATGATGCGAAAGAAACGTCCGATGGCCAAGATAAAGTTGCTGCTCGCCTTGTCCTGCTCGCTCATGGCGGCGGGGTGCGTCAGCCTGGGCGGGAAAGCGCCGCCATCGATGCTGGTGCTGTCATCATCGCAAAATATTGCAAACGGCACCGTCCAGCGCGGCGAAGCCAAAGACGCGCTGATCATCCTGATCCCCGAGGTGCCGCGCAAGCTCGATACCAACCGCGTCCCGGTGCAGATCGATGCAAGCAATATTGCCTATATCAAGGATGCGGTCTGGTCGGACAAGCCCGCAGCGCTGATGCAACGCCTGTTGATGGAAACCATCGGCGCACAGACGGGTCGGCTGGTACTGCATGAGGTGAATGCAGGCGGAAAGGCGCAGCATTTTCTGGCGGGCGAATTGATGGAATTCGGTGTCGATGCGGCGCGTAACGAAGTGGTCGTGGTTTTCGACGCTGTCCGGATGCAAAATGGCATGGCGATCGAGAAACGCCGGTTTGAAGCGCGCTCGACGGTAGTCGAAATAACGCCCGCGACGGCAGGCGCGGCGTTGAACGAAGCGGCCAATGTCGTCGCTGCAGATATAGCGAGCTGGATCGGGACGCCGACCAGCTGAATTCAGGCCGAAGCGAACCCCTCCGGGCGTGGCATTTCTGTCGAGCTTATCGCCATCACCTTGAACAGAGTGCCCATTTGCGCGGAATCGACAAGCCGGTCGCGCATCGCCCTTATTTCGGCGGCGCGCTCCGGGGCAGCGTTGGACAGCTGTTCGACGCGCATGTCGATGCCCAATGCCGTCAACCATTTGCCTTGCCCCACCGGGCCATAGACGGCCAGATCCTGCGACCTTGCCAGATTGGCGATTTCGGCAAAATTGACATGCGCAGTCAGATCATGCGCGCCCGGATTTTCAAACGGGTCCGCATAGGCGTGCGCCTTGACCGCCTGTAATGTGCTGCCGAGTCCCGGAAGCGCATAGCCATAATCGATGATCAGCAGGGCGCCGCCTTGCGCCGCCAGCCGCCTCGACAGCGCAAAAATCGCATCGGCGCAATCAGGCGAATTTTCATAGATGCTGGACGTCGGGGCGTTCCGGAATTCTGTCGGGATCAGATGCTCCACGCCAAGCGTACCCGGCATGGCGGAGAATTTCGTGCCACGCTCCCGCACCAAGACGCGTTCGCGCCAGCCAGCATGGGTGGCGATATATTGGCGGATCGGCAACGCGTCGAAAAACTCATTGGCAACAATGAACAGCGGCCCTTGGCTGGGCAGTGTGTCAATGCTGTCATGGTGCTTTGCCAGCGGCGCATTCTGCAACTGGGCGTTGCGTAATAATTCGCTGTTCTCAATCAGATGCACGTCGGGGTCGAACTCGAATTTGCCCACAGCGCGCAATATGTCGGCGATCAGTGTGCCACGACCAGGCCCTAACTCTACCAGATTGTGCTGTCCGGCCCGGGCGCTGCGTAGCCAAAGATCGGCGAACCATAGCCCGACCATCTCACCGAACATCTGCGAAATCTCAGGTGCAGTTATGAAATCGCCGTCGACGCCAAAGGGGTCGCCTTTTGCGTAATAGGCCGAATTGGCCTGCCGCATATATTCCGCCACGCTGATCGGGCCGGAGGCGGCAATCTGCTTTGCCAGTTGTTCGGCCAGATAATTGCTGTCAGGCGACACTGTTCGTCCCGGCAATCGGTTCGACCCGTTTGCGCCGCCCTGCAGCAGTGACCACAAGATACAGGCCAAGCACAATCATTGGCACCGTCAGCCATTGACCCATGCTGAGGCCGGTCTGTTCAACGATATGGGTGAGATGGGCATCGGGTTCGCGGACGAATTCGATCAGGAAGCGAGAAATCCCATAAATCAACGCCGCCATGCCAAAAAGAAAGCCGGGCTTGTACCGCGCGTCCGTTTTCCAGAAAAGCCACCACAATATGACTGCCATCAGCAACCCTTCGGTCGCCGCCTCGTATAGCTGGCTGGGATGGCGCGGCACCAATCCTGCTGCATCGCCGCTGGTATCGAAAATGACCGCCCAGGCAACGTCGGTCTCATGACCCCACAGCTCGCCATTGATAAAATTAGCTATCCGGACAAGGAACAGTCCGAACGGAATGCAGCAAGCGACATAATCGCATACGCGCAAAAAGGAGAGCTTGAACCTCCGCGCGTGGAGCCAGATCGCGAAGATCGTTCCTAACGCTCCGCCGTGCAGCGACATCCCGCCTTCCCATAATTTGAAGATATCGATGGGATTGGCGAGAATGGATGGTTGGTAAAAGAGGATATAGCCCAAGCGCCCGCCCAAAATGATACCCAGCGTCGCATAAAGGATCATGTCGTCGGCATGGACGCGCGACATCGGCGCGCCGGGCTTTGCAATCAGCTTTAGCAGCCACCAGTAACCCAGCATGATGCCGAACAGATAGCCAAGCGAATACCAGCGAAGTTTGAAAAAGCCGATTTCGAACAGAACCGGGTCGATCCCCAACTCCGACATGCGGGTAAAGTCTGGCACAGCTGCCAATAATTCCAGATTCAAGCCCGTTTCCTTCCGGCGATTGCGTTCCTATATCGTCTAGGACAAGAGAGAAAAAACGAAAAGGAGAGATTCGCTATGCCCACCGATCTTGATCGGGCGATCGAGGCGACCGTCGCCAAATTCATGGCAGATGATGGTCCCCTAACCGTTGGCTATGTTGAAAAATTCGGCCATCAGATGCCCTATCTCACCAAGGCTCCCGCCAATTTGCGTGATTATTATGACGCCTTTTGCGCGATGCATGCCGACAAGGAGTTTTTGATTGACGGTGATTTTCGCCTGACATTCGGCGAATGCCATGCAGCGGCGCGTGCACTGGCGGGCGGGCTGGTCGAAGGATACGGGCTGAATGTTGGCGACCGCGTTGGTATAGCGGCGCGCAATTCCGCCAACTGGATTATCGCCAGCATGGCCATATCGATGGCTGGGGGATGCGCCACTTTGCTCAACGGATGGTGGCAGGGCGGCGAACTGGCCGACGGCATACGCATGGTCGATTGCCGCTATGTACTCGCCGATGCGCAGCGCGCCGCGCGAATGGAAGGCCAGGATCTGGGCGGCTGCGAGGTACTGCTCTTTGCGCATGACGTTCAGCCATTGGAAGGATTGTCGGTACTGCTTGCAAAAGGCGGCGGCAAAGACACAGCCCTGCCCGCCATTGCACCGACAGATCCGGCGACAATCCTCTACACATCGGGATCGACCGGCCAGTCAAAGGGTGCATGGTCCGACCATCGCGCTGTTGTGCAGGGCGCAATGAGCTATGTCGGGCAGTCGCTGGTGCTTTTCGAACTGCTGAGTTCGATGGGGACCAGCCTGCCCGCGCAGGCGTCGTCGCTGGTCAACGTGCCGCTGTTTCACGTGACCGCATCGGTGCCGCTGGTGCTGCAAAGCTATGCCATCGGGCGCAAACTTGTGATGATGCCCAAATGGGATGCCGAAGAAGCTATGCGGCTGATTGAAAAGGAAAAGGTCAGCTATTTCGTTGGGGTGCCTTTGATGAGCATCGAGATTGCCACGCATCCGAACCGGCATAAATATGATCTAACCAGCTGCACCGGCTTTGCTGCGGGCGGCGCACCCCGCCCGGTCGAGCATGTCAAAAAGATCAAGAAGGAATTCGACTGGGGTTTCCCGCTCATCGGCTATGGCCTTACCGAGACCAACGGCGTCGGTTGCGGCAACATGTTCCACAATTATCTCGCCAAACCGACGAGCACGGGTCCCGCGACAAAGCCTTTGGTGGAAATCGGCATTCTCGACGACGAAGGCAATCATGTGCCGCAGGGCGAGCGCGGCGAAGTCTGTTTCCGCACCATCGCCAATTTCAACGGCTATTGGAATAATGATGCGGCGACGGAAGCAGCCTTCACCAAGGACGGGTTTTTCCGCACCGGCGACATCGGCTATCTCGACGAGGACAATTATCTATTCATCGTCGATCGCAAAAAAGACATCATCATCCGCGGCGGGGAGAATATCAGCTGTCCCGAGGTTGAGGCGGCTGCTTATGAGCATGACGACATCGTCGAACTGTCGGTGTTCGGTGTTGCCGACGAACGTTATGGCGAGGTGCCGGCGATGGTCTATCTGGCGAAGGAAGGGTCCGACATGAGCCCCGACAAGCTGAGGGCCTATCTCTCCGAAAAGCTCGCGCCATTCAAGGTCCCCGCCTATTTCTGGCAAGTGCACGAACCGCTGCCCCGGCTGGGCACGCAGAAAATCGACCGTGTGACTTTGAAGAGGCAATATGGAGAGCAGGCAGAAGCAGCCTGACCGCTGACCTGCCGAAGGCTTTGCAAAAGGGGACAAGGCTACCTATTGCATAGGCCATGCGGCAGGAAGCAATCCGTCCGAAGCAGCAACGCGCGATTATCGACCGCAAGGCTCTGGCCGAGCGGCTGGACAGCCTTGTCCAGCATCATGGCGTCGCAGGCGCCCGCGCGCCGGTCGTAGCGGAATTGCAGCAGGCGCTGACCAAGGGCCGCACCGAAATCGCGGGGCGATTGCGTGCGCACCCCTCGCGCGGATACCAGGCTGCGCAGGAACAGGCTTTTCTGATCGATCAGCTTGTCCGGCTGATTTACGACCATGTTGTCCAGCATCTGTACCCGACCGCCAATCGCACTGCGTCGGAGAAAATCGCGCTACTCGCCGTTGGAGGCTATGGCCGGGGCGAAATGGCACCTTTCAGCGATGTCGATATCGCCTTTGTTACGCCTTATAAGCGCACCGCCTGGACCGAGCAGGTGGTTGAGGCAGTGCTTTATCTGTTTTGGGATTTGGGGCTGAAAGTCGGGCAATCAAGCCGCTCATTGGACGAGACGGTCAAGATGGCCTCCGATGATCTGACGATCCGCACATCACTGCTTGAGAGTCGCTTCATCTGGGGCGACCGTGATGTGTATGAGGAGGCATCGAACCGGTTCTGGACCGAAGTAGTGGGGAAGACGGCAGCCGATTTCGTTGCACTTAAAATGGCGGAACGCGACGAGCGGCACAAGAAAATGGGCGATAGCCGCTATGTGGTCGAACCCAATGTCAAGGACGGCAAGGGTGGCCTGCGCGATTTGCATACGCTCTATTGGATCGGCAAATATGTCCACCGTGTGCGTTCGCCTTCGGCCCTGGTCGAAGTGGGACTGTTCACGGCCGATGAATATCGCAAGTTCGAACGCGCCGAAAATTTCCTCTGGTCGGTTCGCTGCCATATGCACGATCTGGCCGCACGCGCTGAAGACCGGCTTACGTTCGACCTGCAGCGCGAAGTGGCGGAGCGGATGCGCTTCGCAGCACGCCCTGGCCGCTCGCCTGTCGAACGGTTCATGCAACTCTATTTTTTGAATGCCAAAACGGTTGGCGACCTGACCGGGCTGTTCCTCGCACATCTCGATGAAACAATGGGTAAAAAGGGACGGCGTTTCTTGCCGAGCCTGTCGCGTCGGCCGCGAAAGCTGAACGGCTTTACGCTGGATCGGGGAAGGCTCGCCTTACCGCATGAGGATTTCCTCGCCGAAAAACCTGCGCGAATGATCGAAATGTTCGATCTTGCCGACAGGTTCGGTCTTGAGATCCATCCACTTGCTATGCGCGCGGCGCGGCGCGATGCACGCCTGATCGACAATCGGGTGCGCAACGATCCTGCGACCAATGCCTTGTTTCTAGATATTCTGACCTCACCGCGCGATCCCGAAACGGTGCTGCGCTGGATGAACGAGGCGACGGTTTTCGGCCGGTTCATTCCCGATTTCGGCCGCGTCGTTGCCCAAATGCAGTTCGACATGTATCATCATTATACCGTCGATGAACATAGCATCCGGGCCATTGGCCTGCTGGCGTTGATCGAGCGCGGCGATCATAAGGCCGACCACCCGCTGTCGAGCGCCATCATTAAGCAGATTGTCAGTCGGAGGGTGTTGTACGTCGCGGTATTGCTGCACGACATAGCTAAAGGGCGCGGCGGTGACCACAGTGTCCTGGGCGCAGAAGTTGCCCGCAATCTCTGCCCCAGACTGGGGTTGAGCGAAGCTGAAACCGAGACCGTTGCTTGGCTGGTGCGCAATCACCTGCTGATGTCGGCAACAGCGTTCAAACGCGATCTTGCCGATTTCAAAACCATTCTCGATTTCTCGCAATCGGTCGCGTCGGCCGAGCGGTTGCGCCTGTTGCTTGTCTTGACCGTAGTCGACATTCGCGCGGTTGGGCCCGGAGTCTGGAACAGTTGGAAGCGGCAGCTATTGTCCGACTTGTTCGAGGCGACCGAGGAAGTATTGCGGCTTGGCCACAAACAGCGCGGGCGTGATGAGCGCATTGCTGCCAAGAAGCAGGAACTTTCGCAAAAACTCGACCTGCCGGAGGCAGGCTTCGGCAAATTGGCGCGGCGCTTGCCGTCCTCCTACTGGATTGCAGAGCCAAACGACATCATCGAACGCAATGCGCGACTGCTGCTCGCCTATGATGGGTCGGGCCTCAGCATCGATGCCTGCTATTATCCCGAGCGAGGAGCCACGTTGATCACCGTTTTGGCCGCCGATCATCCCGGACTGTTTTACAGGATTGCAGGAGCCATCCATCTGGCCGGGGGCAACATTATCGATGCGAGGGTCCACACAAGCACCGACGGTATGGCGCTCGACAATTTCCTTGTGCAGGATCCGCTGGGCAGGCCGTTTCAGGAGTCAGGGCAGATCGAGCGGCTGCGACAGGCGATTGGCGAAGCGCTGGTAAACCGCAGTGCATTGACCGAAAGATTGGGGACGAAAACCGGTTTGCGGCGTCGGGCGGAGGCATTTTCAATCGCGCCCTCGGTGTTTATCGACAATGTCGCATCGAACCGCTTCACCGTTATCGAGGTGAATGCAGCCGATCGACCAGCCTTGCTCAACAATCTGGCGCAAGCCTTGTTCGAATCGAAGGTGACCCTGCACAGCGCGCATATCGCAACCTATGGCGAGCGGGCGGTCGATACATTCTACGTGACCGACCTGCTCGGCGGCAAGATAGAAGCCAAGGCAAGGATGAAGGCGCTCGAGGCCCATCTGCTTCAGGCCGCCAGGGGTCAGAATAGCGCACCGCTCGCCAAGGTGGCTTGAGTCCGTCTTTAAGAGCGCGACGTCGAGCAGCTGGCTCAAGATGCGGGATTACAGCCCGAGCAGGCGCAAATCGTCACATGGCTCCGATCACTTCGATGCATCGGCTATGCACCACGAAGTGACAGCCTCAGGCCAAAAAAAAGGCCGGTTCGAAAACCGGCCTTTTCTCAACAGTGTCACAATGACTTAGTTGCCCGAGCCAGGGCCATAGGTCACTTCCACGCGGCGGTTCTGCGGCTCGCGCACACCGTCTGCAGTCTGAACCAGCGGCTGCGATTCGCCGAGCGCTTCGGTCGAGATCACACCACCCGGGATACCCTTTGATTCAAGGTAGCTGCGGACTGCGGTGTTGCGACGCTGCGACAGGCCGACGTTATACTGGCTCGAGCCCGACTTGTCGGCGTGGCCAGCAAGCATGACACGCGCGTTGCCGCAATTGGCATATTGCGACACGGCATTGTCGAGAACCGAGGTAGCAGCCGGAAGCAGGTTCGACTTGTCCCAATCGAAGAAGACAATGTAC
>ERZ1066122.1451-NODE-1451-length-19015-cov-5.616561_pt1 | contig 19015 bp, 19 predicted proteins | sample MGYA00382769_ERZ1066122 | MGnify/ENA primary metagenome ERZ1066122 (study PRJEB33369, sample SAMEA5778352) | biofilm metagenome | biome: Industrial cooling water; feature: Water cooling tower basin; material: Biofilm | place: United Arab Emirates | collected... | reverse complement strand
GTTGATCGGTTTCCCGACACTTGATGACGCACGGGGCCGCCAGGCTGATTCGGATCACCGCGATCCCTACGACCTGCGCGAATGCTGGCCGACGCGCGGCTTTGTTGCGGGCGAGGTGTCGCCTGACGACGAATTCGCCAACACGCCCACGTATCGCATGGTGCGGACGATGGGCCGCAGCAACTCCGTGGTGGATGATCTGCGACGGCGCCCCGCCAGCGGCGCTGCGCGCAGCATCGCGCCGCGCACGGCCCCGACCACGGGAGAGGAAGCGGTTGCGCTGCTGCCCGGCGATCCCGTGCCCGTGACCGCAGACAACGGACTGGGCGGGGCATCGCCGGTCCAACTGGCCGCGCTGACGACGCCGGTGGCGCGCTCCTTCCCGGGCGGCATGGCTATCGCCCCGTTCGGCCCCGGGCCGGGCGCAGGCGGCACGATCCCGCCCGCCGCGCCGCCTTCCGGCGAAGGTCCGGGCGACCCTACGGGCGAGAACCCCCCGGGTCCGACGCCAACGCCGACGCCGACGCCGACGCCGACGCCGACCGGTACTCCGACACCGCTTCCAACCGGCACGCCGACCCCCGAGCCCACGCCTACGCCAATGCCAACGACGCCGCCCACGCCAACGCCGACAACGCCGCCGCCGGTGGTCCCACCTGTCGTGCCCCTGGTGCCGGAGCCCGCAACCTGGCTGATGCTGATCGTCGGCTTCTTCGCGATCGGTAGCGCCATGCGCGCCGGGCCCGCACGGCGGCGCGCCCAGGCCTGATCGTTCTGGCTATGTCAGGCGGACGCTGAGCCTCCCAAATGCATGCGCGAAACTGGCGCGAGCAGTTACGCTCCCCGCAGTGGGGCTCGCCAGATATGCGAGCCGCCGTTGACCGCTGGTGCGAAGAAATTTCAGGACATCAGCCCGTCTACGGAGCGCAACCGGGCTGGAGCCCATACGATCATGCAATGGCGCAGGGCCGATCGCAGATCGCGCATAACGATCGGTGCCGCGCTCGCGTCAACGTGGAGCGGGCGCTGCCTTGGGCCGAACCAGTCGCTTGCCGAGTTCGATGAATCGGCGTTCGAATTGGAATGTCGAGACGTGCGCGATCAGGAATGTCGCCGCCGCCAATACCGGACGCAGCGCGTACTGCTGCCATTTTTCCAGGTGGTCGCCGCCCAGCCAGGTAGCGGTGAGCATGCCATGCACGACATAAACAGCGTAGCTGGTCTGCGCGATGTAAGACGCCGGCCTGGACACAAACAACGCCTCAATCAATCGCGGCGCGGATATCAGCGAAAGCCCGACGGCCAGACCGGCCATATAGGGCCGCAGGTATTGTAGAGGGCCTGTCGCGGGGTGTGATACGACCAGAAAACCGACAAATGCCAACACGGTGTAAGCGCTGCTGAATCGCGGGATCGAACCTGCCTTGAAATGCTCGTACACGAGCGCCAGCGTGGCCCCCGCCAGTATTTCGTCAACCCGGTGCCAAGTGACGATGCTGATGTATTGGCTGTCGACGATCCGCAGCGCGGTAACGGACAACATGATCAGCGGGCACAGGTACAGCGCCTTTCGGCCGCCCACCAGGACGAGAAAGCCGATCGCGAGGTAAAACTGAACTTCGACGCACAAGCTCCAAAGATGCTCGCCCCCGCGCATCAGGTCCGCCGGTGGCAAGTTGGAGACGAACATCAGATTGTTTGCAATCGTGGCGGCATCCGCTCCGTTCCAGACCGCAAGCACGATCATCGCGGCCCAGGCCAATGGTACGATGCGAAAAAGCCGGCGGACGAGGAATGGGGCGAACCTCTGATCCTTGAGCAGCAATCGGGTTATCAGGAACCCGGACAAGGTGAAGAACACAGCCATGCCCGCCGCCCCGGCCACGTAGTTGAGCTGCGTCACGCCAGGAAAGGGGAACCAGTGCGCAACCAGCACGAGGATGATGCTGAGCGCCCGCCAGCCATCGAGGATGGCGATCCGGCTTTCCTCGCTGGGTGTGGCGGGCTCCGAAATCGTTTCAACCCTCATGCAGGAACAAATGCTTGAGCGGCTGCGCGGCCTGGGGATGCATGAACTCGTCTCGCACGATCTTTCTACCGGCCATGGCATGGCGCTCACGCAATTCGGGGTCGCTGGCATATCGCCCGATCTGTGTTGCGAGATCGTGCCAGTCCGACGGCCGAAAGAGCAGTCCAGTCTCCTCGTCGATGACAAGCTCGGGTATGCCGGCAACTCCGGTCGCGACAACCGGAACCCCGAGCGCGAGCGCTTCGACCAGGACTGTCGGCAAACCTTCCATGAAACTTGGCAGTACGAGAAGATCCGCAGCCGAAATCGCACGCAGCGTCGCCGCCTCGTCGAGATAACCGGAAAACGTGCAATTTTCCTGCAGACCGCGGCTGCGGACCTCGGTCTCCAACCGGCCTCGGTCGGGCCCGTCACCGATCAATTGCACGTGCAGCGCCAGCCCTTCCGCCACCAATTGCTCGACGGCGGCGAGCAGGCCGGAATGGGCCTTTTCAGCCGAAAGTCGTGCAACGCACACGATCTGGAAATCCCCGGTGCCACGCTGCGGAGCGCCCGTTGGCAGTGCCAACGGTGAAATCGCGCACCGCACGATGTGCATCTTCGACCAATGTGCAGGTTCGATCGTCCGCATGGCCTGTGCGCGGACAAAGTAGGACGCACAAACAACGAATTCAGCCCGAGCGATCTTGTCAGGCAATAAATATCCGGCCGGGTGATCGAACTCCGAAATCCCGTGTAACGTCAGGCTCCAGCCAATCCCGTTCAGACGCGACGCAAGCATCCCGACCGTCGCACCGGAATTGGCGAAGTGATTGTGCAGGTGGCCAATCCCATCGCGGCGTAACTGCGCGGCCAGGATTACCGCCTCGACGAAATGAAACAGGGCCCAGACGACCGGTCGAAGCCCTTGCGTACGATGGCGCAGTGCCAGCATCAGAACCGTGAGATAACGCAAGGGGTGACGGAGGAACGTGGCGATGTGATCGATTGCCATTCCGGCCACGCCCCGCCCGAGGATGACGAATGTCTCCTTGGCGCCCGCGCATGTGTCGGGCTGCACGTTGCCTGCCGCTGCCCGGCGCACCGAATAGGTTCTGACGGGAACCCCCAGTTCGGCTAACGCATCGACCTCTCGGCTGATGAAGGTGTGGCTTGGGGCGGGATAACAGCTGACCAGATAACCGATGGTCGGCTCATCAACACCGCGCCCGGCGCCCCCCTCCTGCTCACCGCGCATCATTGCCATGGGTCCGCACTGGCGGACCGGGGCAGGCGCCGCGACACCCAGTGAGCTCGGAATTGCGAATTGGCGAAGATCTTCACGTCATTTCCGGGCGATTGAGTACGGCTGGAGCGTTAAGTGTCGGCATTCGTTTGTGGCAAGTCGCCAGCGGCGCACCTGCCAAAATGATACAGCTGTGTTTCCATGCCGCTGCGCGGTAGGCCGTATCGCGCCCCATTGGGTTTGCCTACGCCAGTGTAGCTCAACCACGCAGCGGCGCCCCCAGCGCCCACCATTGATCGAGCGTTGGAACGAGCCCCGCCGCGCCCAGCGCCAGCTTGAACCCGATCGCCGCGACGGCGGCCAGGAGGGTGAGCGCGAGATCATCGGTCACGCGGGCCAGGCGTTCGCCCTGCAGGATTGGCGCCAGCACGATCCAGCGCGCGATTTCCGCCAGGATCAGCACCAGCAGGGCTGCGAAGATGTCGGCATAGGCCATGGCCAGCGGCAAGCCGAGCGCCAGCACGGCGAATTTCATACCATTGGCAACCGCGCCCGGTGTCGGCCGCCCACATCCCATCAGCATGGAATCCGCGAAAGCGCCAAGCACGCGGAACCAAACGCCTGCGAAAAGAATCGGCAGCATGAACGCGGCGAGCACATAGCGGTCGTCATAGAGAAGCATGATGAGCCGGTCAGCCACCGCTGCCGCCCCGCCCAGCGCTACCGCGACCAGTGCGAGGAGCATGCGCCGCTTCGCGCGCAGCCGAGCCGCCGCTTCGCCCCGGCCATCCCCCATCATCGCCAGTTTGGGGAAGATCAGCATTGCGCCCGCCCGCTGGGCCAGTTGGTCGAACAGCTCCGCAAAGGTCCGCGCGATCGCATAAACCCCGGCTAGCGCCAGCGGCAGCGCCGCCACAAAATAAATCCGATCCGTGCTGGTTGCAGCGAAATAGAGGACCGTCGAAAGGAATATCCATTTGCCGAAGTTGAGGATTTCACCCAGCGCTGGCCGATCCCAGGCAAATTTCGGCAGCCGCCTGGTCCCGACGAGATAACTCATCACCATCGAGAAGAACGTGCTGACCACCAGCCCCCAGACCAGCGCCCAGACCGACGGCATGACCGCCGCGAGCGCAATGGTGAACGCGCATTGGAAAACGGTCGTGCCGACGTCATAGGCAGCCCGCGCGCGCAGGCGCATCTGGCGTTGGACCAGGAACAGCCCCGGCGACTGGAGCCCGGTGAACAGGAACACCGGGCTGACCGCCAGGATGATCAGGACCAGTTCGGGCTGGCCGTAGATCGTCCCCAACGGTGCCGCCGCGGCGACCGTAATCGCCCATAGCAGCGCGCCGCGCAAGAGCTGCAACGTCCACGCCGTATCGAGGAAACGCTGGTCCTCACCATTGGGTGAGCGGACAACGCTTTGGCCGATGCCGATGTCCGAAAGCAGCTCCACCCCGGTACGCAGGGTGTTGATCAGCAACATGATCCCGAACATTTCTGGGGCCAGCAGGCCCGCCAGGATGACATTGGTGCCGAGCCGGACGACCTGCTGCCCCGCGAATGGCACCATCACCCAGCTCGCCTGGCTCCCCAGTCGACCTTGGCCGAAATGGCTCAGCAGTCCCGCGAGGGCGGGATGTCGGCGCAGCGATTGGCTCATCGGAACCTTTCCGGGCGCGGGGACGGATTACTTCACTGCGCGCACATAGGCATAGCTGCCAAGCGCAGTCCAATCACGCCGTGCCGCCAGGCCTGAAAAGGTTTCGTGGATCTGCTTCAGCCCGGGGATCTTCTCATAATAGAAATGCCCATAGAACGGCCGCACCTCGACCTCGCGATAGCCGATGCCCTTGAGCATCCGCTCCATCCGGTCAGGATCGGCATAGCAGGCCGAATAGTAAGCCGGGAATTTGGGACTGATCGCGCGCCGGGGCGACAGCTTTTCGAGCAGCTTGTACGTGACCTTTTCAGGCAAATACTTGTTGATCACGAATGGTAACGCATAGAGCGTGGGGATCAGGTGAAACGCCGTGCCCCCTTCTCGAAGCACCTGGTAGACATTGCGATGCATTGCCTCGCCATCGGGCACATGCTCGGCCAGGAAGCGTGAAAATACGACGTCATAAGTATCGCGAAAATTGCCCGCGTCGCCACTGACGTCGAAGCACGCCTTGTCGTAGCCTTCGGGTAATAACGACAATTCGTGCTCGCTGATGTCGTTGACGGTGTACGACCTGATGGAATTGGGCATCTCATCCAGCCGGAACGACGGATAACGCCCCGCTCCCAACTCTAGCACGTCGGCATCCTCGCACTGCGCGACGATCCCCTTCAGCACGTCGCCATAGCCACGCATCGCGGTATCCCACGCCTTGGCGGTCTCGATCTTCATTCGGTTTTCTCCAGCGGAGGGCGTGCGTGCCCTAGCCGCGCTAGGTTAATTTGCGGCAAAACAATCACCTGATGCCACCGACAGGCGGAACGGTCGGCATTTCGGGGATATGGCCGGGCCGGTCCAGCCGCGGAGCGACGGAAGAAGTTGGTAGGGGGGCTGGGGCCGCACGCTCGAGCCGCGCCGCGCGAATGCGACCTGCGATCACGGCCAGGCTCATGATCATCGCCAGTTTGACTGGATACGTGACCGCGGCGTATTCGAACTGACTTTGCACCGCGATGGCCCCCAGGGCGGCAACCCCTCCGAGAACGTAACCATCCGCACTCTTGCGGCGATTGCGGAAGGCATGGACGAGGCCAGCGACGAGCGGCCAACCCAGCAGCAACGTGAACGTCACCAAGCCGGGAATCCCCATTTCCGCGCGGGTGAGCAGGTAGGCGTTATGCACCGGCACCGACCTGTTGGATGTGTTCCAGGCCATCCCGGCGCGGTTGGCGTACCCCTGGCTGTTGGACACGTTTGTATAGAGGTTCGCGCCAACGCCTAGCGGATAATCGCTGATGATGGCTCGCGCGGCGTTTTCCATGGCCGCCCGTTGCTCCTCCTGCGCCAGGATCGAATGGCCGCCGAAGCGATCCTGGAGGGTCATCATGGCGAAGGGCGCCGCAATCACGAGCAGGACCGCCGAAACACCCACGAGGGCGAGCTTCTGGGGGGTTTGCCGTCGGACGAGCGACACGAAAATCAGAAGGACGCTGGCCGCGCCGATCATCGCGATGGCACCGCGCGATCCGCCGCCGGCCACCACGATCAGCCCGGCGAGCACGCCAATCTTGATCAGCCAGTGCCGTTCGCCTTCCAGCATCGCGCCCAGCAGCGGCGGGACCGCTGCTACCGTCATCATGCCAAGAATGTTCTGATGGACCAGCGTTCCGCTCGCCTGAACCACACCGGATAGCTTTTGGTTGACCACATATCCCGCCTGCACGATCAAGCCCATTGCCAAGCCGCGCAGCAAGGCACCGAATGCCCCGGGACGCGCCATCTCGCCCGCCACCGCCAGGAAAACGACAAAGCAGCGGCCGAAATCCCACACTGAAAACACGGACGCCAAGGGAAGAAGCGAAAAAGCCACAGACAGGGCAAGCACGGCCAGATAGGCGCTCATCACGCCGACGAAGGGTAGCCGCGCCCAGCTTCGCCTGCGTGTGAACAGCAACGCAAGTGCCAGCGTATCGCTCGGCGCGATCGTGATGCCGCGCGCAGTGCCATTCCAGAGCGGCCAGGTAATGAAAGACGCATCGACACTGAGCGATCCAGTCAAGAACACCAGAAGCCCGAGCAAAGTCAGCGCGTGGTTGCGATGGCGCGATCCAGATTGAAGCCATGCGATGAATACTGGCAGGCTGAGCATGATCAGCGCCAGGGCGACGAAGCGCATCTACCGCACTCCAGCCGCAATGGTGCGGCGCGAGGCATCGCCAAAAACGCTAGGCGGCCGATCGAGATGAAGTGCGGACAATGTCACGTGCGATTCCTGCGACGAACGGGCAGCTTGATTCTAGAAGTGGAAGTAGCTCGGCCGCAAGGGCGACGCTTCCGGGGCGAACAGCAGGTCGACCTGTACCAATTCATGGCGCGGGCGACTGAAGCCGGAAACCTCGATCGGCAACCAGCCCCGCTCCGCCATCCAGCCGGTGACTTCGGGCAACAACGGAGCGCCGGCATTGTAGGGCAGCAATGCGGTCTCGAGCTGCACCAATGCAGCGCGCGCGAGCGTGTCCGCGCCGCCGCGCAGCACCTCAAGTTCAGCCCCTTGCACGTCGATTTTGAGGAACAGGTCGCGCGCATCGGGCAGCGCATCCCCTGCGACTGCATCGAGCGTCGTAGTCGTCATCCGCTGCACCGTGCGCGGAGCGTCGCTCGCCTCGGCAAACATCGAGGACCCGGTGCCCATCTCGTTGAAATCGACTTCGCGGCCAGCCTCGCCGGCGATAAGCGCGTGCGCCAGCGACAGGCCGCGACCGGCATCGGCGTAAGCTTGCAATGCGGGGATAAGCTTGCCCTGTGGTTCGACCATGAGGGCGGGCGGCGTTCCGAAAATATCGCGCGCCATCCGCGTCCAACCGCCTCGAAACGCCCCGATGTCAATGAGCGCACCCGGCCGGAAGCCCCGCGCGGCAAGGCGGCGATAGACGATGTCCTCGAATCGCCGCTCGACCATCGAGGCAACATGTTCGCGCAGGTCCGGCGAGAGCCGGGCGAACACCGACGCCGCTATCCGGCGCCCGATGGATGCAGTGTTCATCAAATTCTCCGAAACGTCCGGGCGCAGCGGCGGTCGGCGTTACTCGCTCGGGGCTCAATATGCGTTGGCATGCGAAACCACTTTCAGTGTCGCCAACATGATCACGAGATCGTTCCACAGGCTCCAGGTTTGCAGATATTGCAGATCGTAACGCAACCGAGCCTCGAGATCGCCCCGCCGATGGGTCGCCCCCCGGAAACCGTTGATCTGCGCCAGGCCCGTGATGCCCGGTTTGAGCGCGTGACGCATCCAGTACAGTTCCGACACCTCCCAGAACAGTTGTTCGCCCGCGCGCGAGCCAACCGCATGGGGCCGCGGGCCAACCAGCGACATGTCGCCCAGCACGACGTTGAAGAGTTGCGGCAGTTCATCAATGCTGGTCCGCCTGATGAACGCACCGACCCGGGTGAGCCGATCGTCGTCGCGCGCGGTCGACCGGCTGCCGAGTGCGTCGGATTCCGCCATTCGCATCGAACGGAACTTGTAGACCCGGATCGGTCGGTTGGCCTGCCCAATCCGCATTTGGGTGAAGAGTACGGGCCCTGGGGTTTCCAGTTTGATGAGAATGGCGACCAGTGCCATCAGTGGCGCGAGGACGATCAGCATGACCGAAGCGATGACGAGATCGAACACGCGCTTCTTGATCCGACTGCCAAGACTCAATGGACCGCGCGACAGGATCAGCGTGTCGTTGCCCCCCATTCGCCCGATGCCCACCGCTGAATAGAGCGAATTATCCGGCATCACGATCTCGCACGCGACGCCGCTTGCCTTCATCGTTGTGATCCAGGCCTCGCGTTCGCGTTCGTCGCTGCACAGGAGATAGACGATGTCGTAATGGCGAATGCGTTCGGAAAGCTCGCTCATCTGCGCTGGGCTGTAGAGATCAGGGCGCAAACGAGCCTCGCGCAGATCCAGCAGGTCAAGCGTGGGAGGCATTTCGATCGGGCGACGGTCGGTGATCAGCAAATGATCAGCGCTGCGCCCGCGCATCGTCCAGCGAAACGCGCGGGCGATGAACATCCGCGACACGATCAGCATGCCCGACGACAGGATCATCGCATAGGCGAACGAGGACCGTGAAATCTTCATGCTGAACTTGGCCAGGAAGGCGCACGCGATCAGCACCAGTGCCGTGCAAAGCAAGGCGCGCAGGGCCGACACGTAGGATTCGGAGAACCGGCCGATGGTGGTCGACGAAAAGCTGGAGCCGATAACGCCGAAATAAAGATACGAAGGTACCGCGATGATCAGCAGCGAGACCCCACCCGGCGACAGCCAGGCGAATCCGCGAAGTTCCTCGACCAACTTGAAACCGGCAATCAGCGCGAGGCAATCGAGCAAAGCCGTCAATGCCATCAACGCCACGCGCAAGGTTTCGCGCCGCACCGGGGCGCGAACGGGAACGGTCGGGCGAGGGGTGGCATCGACATGAAATGGTTTGTTCATCGCATTACCCCCTTCGCGCAAAGGCAGGGCATGTGCCCCGCCGGCCTGTTCCATATTATTCCGAGCCTTCAGCCGCCGGACGTCTCTGAACTAAACCGGTAATTACCGTCAGCCAATGCAACATACAGCTATCACTCGCCGGTGTCCGGTTTCGTGACATTGACCACGAGAAAGATTTATCTTGGACCGATCATGCCCGGAAAAACATTCCGTCCATTCTGACCCGTCCGGTGACAGCTTGTTTCCGACGGGTTGCACACACGATGCATGGTCGCGCTTGCCCCGCACAACACATTATCGACCAATCGAGCGATATCATTGGTCAAACCGGCGGCTTCCCAAGCATGAAAATTTGGTGTAAACGTTTGCACAAGACAATAAGCGATGGCGTCGCACATGAGGGAGCAGCCCTGCCTTGACGGCTTGACCTGGCGCGCCAGCGTCGAGCACCTCGCGCGTTTGGCCCCGGGACCGGCCGATACGGCCCGCGTCCTCAAGATGGCCTATCTTCTCGAGCAATTAAGCCCGCCGCCATATGACGCGGCCAATGCTCAGACATCAAATCCTGGATGCGGATGTCGGCGAAAAACAGGCGAGGGTCTGGATTGACGGGGTCGAAGCAACTGGCACCGGCAACGATGCCACCCGATCGCGCGCGCTGGTCAAGGCGTGGCTTGGCTGCGTGCTGGTGCTGATGGACCTGGCGCCGTCGATCGGCCTGTAGGGCCGTTATCCTTGTCCTAGCTTCGCGATTCCTCCCACAGATCGGCATAGATGCCGATCCGCATGGCATCCGAGGTCGAGCGAGCGTCGAATTTGCGCATCATGTTCTTGCGATAGATTTCGACCGTGCGGGGACTCACCGACAGCTCGGCCGCAATCTGCTTGTTGGAATTTCCGTTGATCAGCGATACCAGCACGTCATGCTCGCGCGGGGTCAACTGACCCACGAGATTGCGTGCTTCGGCGCGCATCGTCTGGCTCTTGCGTCTGCGCTCCCCTTCGTCCGCAAGCAACGCAAGCGCCGTGTCCAGCAGACCGCCGCCGAATGGCCAGCGTAGGTAATCGATTGCGCCGGCCCGCATCGCGCGGACCACCAATTCGGGCTGCGGCGCCTCCGCGTAAACCGCGACCGGATAGTATCGCCCCTTGTTGGCGGCGCTCCGCTGAAAATCCGCGAGCACATCACTGTCGGCACGCTCAATAAGCAGGACCAGGGCCCGGTCGGGCGCGAGACGAAAGAACTCGGCGGCATCCTCATGGATTTCGGCATGAAAGCCGCGCGCGATCAACACCCTGGAAATTTCAGCCCGACGCCGCGAGTCATGATCGATGACATGCACGGATGCCCCATCCGCGCCATTACTGCGCTGCATCGACAAAACTCACCGAAACCCCGTTGCACCGTCCGCCGGAACGGCCGCGACCCCCGTCGACCAACCGATAAACCCGTGGCATATCGATCCGCCGCGCGCCGAAATCGTCCAGCAAAACGTGATTAACGCGCGCCCCTGCCGGGAGCAATCGTCAAATCGGCAATGATTTAAATTGGATTCCTCGGACGCAGGAGATCACCCTGCCCCGTGCAACGCGCCCTTGATCTCGGTCAGGTCCGAGCGCGCCGTCGCGAGGGCCACCGGATTGAACCGGACGACACTGTCGAGCACAGCCTTGCGCGCGGCGCCATAGACCTGGAGCAAGGCCTGGGCGAGCGGCGCGCCACGATCCACCCCCATCTCCAGCGCGGTGATGGCCGTGAGCGCCTTGGTCAGCGCTTTCGATCGCTGCGCGGTATCACCACGCGCCTCGGCGAAAAGCGCAAGGCTCAGCCCGCCAACCGCGTGCTCGAGGCATAGCGTCACGAGCGCCGCGGTGTCGCCGCCATGCACGCGCGCGTCGAGCGCGCTGCGACGATAGGCCTCGTGCGGATCGGTCAGAGCGAGCATGTCAGTCCTTCGAGGCATTCCAGGCGTCGATCTGCGCCTGGAGGAAAGTCAGGGTGGATCTTGACGCGCCGACCTGCACGTCGGCCTTGGCGAACCTTGCGGTCAGCGATGCCCGCAGCCGTTCTTGCTGCTCGGCCAGTTTGGCGGTGTCCTCGGTCAACTGCCTCGACTGATTTTGATAACGGACGATCGATCCGGCCAGCGTTCCGGGGTCGCTGGTCTGCGCCGCCGTTCGCGAAATCCGGTCAAACGTCGCAAACACCCCGTTGAGGCCGGGTGTGAACATGGCAGCAACCCCATCGGGATCACGCGCGATCGTTGCCTGCAGGCGCGCGGCATCGAGGCGGAAAGTGCCATCGCGCTCGATTGCAAGACCGAGGTCCGACAAGGTTCTTGGCGTCCCTTGCGGAGCGCCCGGCATGATGATTTCGGTGCCCAGGCCCGACAGGGTCCGCTTCAGCGCTCGGGCGCCGGCATCGCGTGCGAGATCGCCGGTCAGTGGATCGGTCGCGGTACGCAGGTCGCCCACGACCTCGTTCAACGCGCTGACCAGGTCCTGCATGACGGTGGTTAACGCGGCTCCGGGGCTGGAAAAGCTGATCGTGGTCGGCGCCCCGACATTGGTCCCCGTAAGGGTCAGCGACAGCCCCGGCGCCACAAGGCCGACCTTGTTGCTTGGCGCCGTGCGAACCAGGCCATCGAGGATGAATTGCGCGTCAGACGCGTTGGCGAGGCGGCGCCCGGCATCGCCGACCGACGGTTGCCAGGCGAGCCCGGCCAGTGTGTTGCCGGTCGCGGCAGGATCGTCGACCGCTTCTATCGTAAATGCCTTGCCGGCCCCTTCCGCGCCTTTCAGCACGAGCTTCGCGCCATCTGGCGTCTGCGCAACATAGGCGTCGATGCCGCCCCCCTGCGCCCGGATCGCCGCCGCGATCGTGGTCAGCGTTGCATTCTCCGGTACGGCGACCGTTATGGCGTCCTGCGCGGCGTCCGCCGTGAACGTCCCGCCGCCAATCGTGCCGAACCGAATGGAGAGCGTGCCCGCCCCAAACGCGGTCGCCGGGTCGGCATAGCCGGGGCTCGCCAGTGTCTGGCCCTGGGCCAGTGCGGTCACTTCCAGCCGGTAGGTTCCGTTGCCACCCAGCCCGCCGGGATTGCTGGCTGTCGCGACCGCGGGATTCGCGACCTTCGGTGTCACGGCGAGATCGCCGGTCCTGACACGGTCGCCGATGGCGCTCGCAAGCACCGACAGCGAGTTCCTGAGCGAGGAGGCAGTCGAAATCTGGCGCTCGAGCACCTCGGACCGTGTCGCCAGGCGTTCGGCGCGGAACTGGAACTGCGCGGTCGCCAGGTTGTTCGCGAGCGCGGCCATGTCGACCCCGCTGCCCGTGCCCAATGCGGTGATGATCGTGGATGCCGAGGTCATGCTGAGTAGAACGTCGCCAGGCCGCGCCGATTAAGCCGCCACGCGCCCGTCGGCATCGAACCGCAGTTCGATCGGAACCTCGATCAGCGGCACGGGGCGCCGTTCGCCGCGCTTCAGCGAGAAAACGAAGGCAAGCACCGAAGCGATCGCCGAATAGAGCTCTTCACGGATCGTCTGATTTTCGCGCGTGGTGTAGTAGACCGATCGGGCCAGCTGCGGGAATTCGAGCAGCGGCACGCCATATTCGCGCGCCAGCTCCTTCATGGCCTGCGCTTTGTCACCCCGCCCCTTGGCCAGCACCAGCGGCGCGGCGGCACGTTCAGGGTCATAAATCATCGCGACGGCGAAATGGGTCGGGTTGGTCAGCACGAACTGCGCCTCGCGCATGGCGCCCGCGACGCCGCCCGCCGCGATGTCGCGCTGGCGCTGACGGCGATGGGCCTTGGCCTCGGGCGAGCCTTCCTGTTCCTTGTGCTCGTCGCGCATTTCCTGATGGCTCATCTTGAGCCGCTGATTGCGCCACACGATCTGGATCGGCAGGTCCACCAGCGCGATCACCACCAGGCCGCCGGCCAGCGCAAACAACAGCGATGTAATCGCCCCCCAGGCCGCGCCAAGTTGCTGCGAAAGGTTGCCCGCGCCCAGCCCGACAATCGTTTCCAGCCAGCTGCGACCCCACGCATAGGCGATCGCGCCCAACAGCGCGACCTTGAGTATGCCCTTGCCCATCTCGATCCAGCCGGTCGGCCCGAACATCCGCTTCAGCCCGGCCAGCGGGTTGACCCGCGACCCCTTGAAGGCGAGGTTCTTGTTCACCCACCGCCCGTCCTCGCTCACGCCAAGCTGCGTAATCAGGGCAAGGACAATCATCGGCGCCGCCACTGTCATCACGGGCGGCAAGGCAATCATCATCCCGGCATAAAGCATCGGGCCAGGCTGAAAATCCACGATGTCGCGCCGGTCGAAGACGAGCCCGTCGCGGGCAATCGCACTCATCTCGCCCAGCATCCATGGCCCGGCGAACACGAGCCAGGCTGCGCCGAACAGAATTGCGGCGGCCGTTGCCAACTCGCGCGAGCGCAGGACGTCACCCTTATTGGCGGCATCGCGTTTGCGCTTGTCGGTTGGCGCGAATGTCTTTTCACCGGCGGTCTCGCTCATCGCAGCAACACGCCTTCCGTATGGCCGAGGCCAATGGAGACGAGATCCTCCAGCTGTTCGTACATCAGCGGCGCGGCGATGATCAGCGCGGCAATGCCCGCCAGCACGCCAGCGGGCAGGCCGAGCGCGAAGAGGTTGAGCGATGGAGCCGATCGGCTGAGCACGCCCGTCAGCATCTGGACCAGCAGCAGGATCAACGTGATTGGCAGTGCGATCCGTACCGCCGCTTCGAACATCGCGCCGGCGAAGCCCGCCACCTGGGCAAATCCGTCAGCGCCGAACCAGGTTTCGCCCGGAGGAAACACACGGTAGCTTTCGATCAGCAGCGCGATCCATTGCAGATGCCCGCCAACGGCCAGGAAGATCAGCGTCAGCACCACGATAAAGAATTGCCCAAACGCGGTCGTCTGCCCGCCAGTGCCCGGATCGGCGGCCATCGCCATGCTCATGCCCATCGCTCCGCCGATGACCTCGGCGGCGATCGTTGGCGCGGCGAAGATGAGCTGGAGCACGAAACCGAGCGTCAGCCCGACCGCGATCTCGCCCGCGACGGCAAGCATGCCTTCAAGCGAGAAAAGCACGGACGGTGCGGCAACCGGCGGCATCCAGGCGGTCACGAAAACTGCCAACGCGCCGGTTAGGCAGACCCGAACCGTGACCGGCACCGACGCCGCGCCGAAAAACGGTGCGGCGAGCAGCCCTGCGCCGATCCGCATCATCAGGAACACGACCTGCCAGAACTGCTCCTCGACCGCACCGAGGCCGAGATCGAGTGCGATCATCGCCCGATCCGGGAAATTTCCAGGAATATTTCCTGCATGAAGTCGCTGACCAGCGCCATCATCGATGCGCCGAAGATCACCAGCACCAGGGCGATCGCAGCCAGCTTCGGCACGAAGGTCAGCGTCTGTTCGTTCACCGAGGTAGCCGCCTGGATCAGCCCGATCACCAGGCCGACCGCCAAGCTGGCGACCAACACCGGCGCCGCGACCAGCGCGGTAATCCACAGCATCCGGTCGGCAAGGGAAAGAAGTACGGGAAGCTCGTCCATGATGGCTATCCGAAACTGGAGGCAAGCGAGCCCATCAGGAGCGCCCACCCGTCGACGAGGACGAACAGCAGCAGCTTGAAGGGTAGCGAAACGAGCATCGGGCTCATCATCATCATGCCCAAGCTCATCAGCACGCTCGATACGACCAGGTCGATCACCAGGAATGGCAGGAACAGCATGAAGCCGATCTGAAACGCGGTCTTCAGCTCGCTGGTCACGAACGCTGGCAACAGGATCGAAAAAGGAACCTCCTGCGGACTGGCGAACTGTCCGACATTGGCGATTTCCGAAAACATCGCGAGGTCGGTCTCACGCGTCTGGCGGATCATGAAGGCGTGGAATTCATCCCCCGCCTCGGCGATTGCCTGCTCGGCGTTGATCTGCCCCGCGGAGTAGGGCGCGATCGCGTTTTCGTTCACCCGCTCCAGCGTCGGCGCCATGACGAACAGCGACAGGAACAGCGCGAGGCCGATCAGCACCTGGTTGGGCGGCGACTGTTGCAGACCCAACGCCTGACGCAGGATCGCAAGGACGACGATGATCCGGGTGAAGCTGGTCATCATTAGCACCAGCGCGGGCAGGATCGTGAGCAGCCCCATGACAAGCAGGAGCTGGAGCGAGAGGCTCAATGGCTCGCCGCCTGCACCGCCGAGCTCGCCAAACGCGCGATCGAGAGCGCCCGGAACAGCCGCCTGCGCCTGCCCGGCTGCCACCTGGGCGTGCGCGATCGCGGGCAGGAAGAGCGCGGCCGCAGCCGCGAGGATCTTGGCCAGGCGGATCACGCGGGCTCCCCTTCAACAATCGCCCGGGCGGGTGCTTCGGCGAGGCGGGTGAGGCCAGCGCGCGAGGCGGAGACGAGGATTTCCCGGCCGTGGAAATTGATCACCACCAGTCGCATCGTGGGTGACAGCATTGTCGTCTCGACGATCTTGACCGCCCGCTCGCCGCCGCCATGTGGGCCGCCAAGCGAACCTTGCATCTTCTGCGCCAGCTTGAGCGTGCCCCAGATCATCAATCCGATCAGGGGAAGTAGCAGCAGCAGTTTGAGTACGTACCAGAACATCAGGCCTGCGCCTCCATCACGGGGGCTGCAGTTCCGGGCTGGGTGGCACCGGCGAGTTCGAGAATGCGAAGCGCGAAGCGGTTGCCCTCGGCCACCACCTCGCCCTTGGCGATCAGCTTGCCGTTGACAAAGACATCGAGCGGTTCGTCGGTGAGCCGGTCGAGCATGATCACGCTCTCTTCAGCCAGGTCGAGCACTTCGCGCAGGTTCATCTGCGCGCGGCCCAGTTCGACCGTCAGCCGGACATCGATGTCCTGGATGAGGCCGAGGCCGTGGAACTTGTCGATCATCGGATTTCCCTCCCGGTAAACGTGTGTGTGATCTGGAGCGCGACTTGGTCGTCGACCTCGCCCACGGTGCCGCGTGCCAGCACGACTTCGCCGACCTGCAAGGGCACGCTGCGCGCGACCATGATCGGCAGGACCATGCCCGGTTCGAGCCGGGCGAGACGGTGCAGCGGCATCGCCATGTCGACCAGCCGCGCACTGGCGGACAGCGGCAGGTCGGCGAAGGGGGCCTCGGTGATGCCCGGCTTGCGGCGCGATGACGGCGCGCGCGGAACCGATGCGCGCTTGGGCAAGAGCGACGCTAGGGCAATGGTTTCGAGGGCGATCAGGTGACGCCAGCACTGGCCATCTTCCGCGGTGACCTCAATCGCCAACGTGGTCAGTTCGGCATTGCCCACAAAGGGACCACGTGCTGGGACAGCGGCATCGTCCGTGACGAATTCGAGCCCGCCGAGTTCGCTCGCGATCGCCCCGATCACGCGCTGCTCGATCCGACGCGACATCAGGCGCGCAGTTGGCGGCAGGACCGTCGGAAGTTCGTTTATTCGGCCGTTGCCGCCAAAAGTTCTATCGAGCAGCGACAGGAGCAAGCGTCCGTCGAGCGCCAGGCACAAGGTGTGCCCGGCCACGCCGAAACGATGTGCGCTCATCGCGGCGAGCGGCGCGCAGTGTCCGGTCAACTGGTCAGCCGTCATCGCTTCGGGCGCCTGCGCAACGACCCGCACCCCGGCATCGTTCGCGACCTCGCCCATGCACGGCACGAGCGCATCGGCGAGCCGCGCGCCGAAACGCTCGAACTCCGGCCCGACTTCGACCGGTGCCTCACTCGGACGCAGCAGCGCCGCGCAGTGATTTGCCGCCCGCTTTGCCTCGACAGGGAAGGTGGCGTGCATCATTGGACGATGAAGGTCCGGAAATAGATGTTGTCGACGCCGCCATAACCTTCGCGTTCCTCGAGCACCTCGTTGACCGCGGCAGTCAGGCGTTTCTGCAGGCGTTCCTTGCCCGCACTGGTGATGACCTCTTCCTCGGGCGTATCGGCGATTTCGACCAGGATGCGCGAACGGATCGCGAGCTGGTGCTCGTCGAGCCACATTAGCACCCGCCCGTCACGGGTGGTCGAGGCAGCGAGGCTGATCTGAACGAGGGCATCGGTGTTGCTGAGGTTGGAGGTAAAATCCTCAGCGAAGCTGTAATATGCCGTGCGGTATTTGCTGCCGCCCTCGCCATGAACAACCGCGGGTGCCTTATCCTTGCTGCCCGCGACCGGGGCGTAGGGATCTTCCGCGCCCTTCATCACCAGCTGCGGCCCCATTTCCTTGGCTTCGGCTGCCGCGCCGCCAATGACGCCAGCCGTCATCAGCCCAAAAACCGTACCCGCCCCCGCGCCGATCAGCACGACGCCCAGAAGCAGGAACTTGACGAAGCCGCCCTTCTTCTTGACCGGCTGGTCCTGATCATCGGCCTTTTTCTTCTTGTCGCTCATCGTTCGTCCTTGAAATGGAATGGATCGGATCAGGCGTAGATGCCGGAACGGCGGGTGCCGCGATCACCAGCGTCAGGGCCACGCGGGCTGTCGCGGTGGCGTTCGCGCGGTTGATCGCGCTGGGTTTCGGGGTTGGCCGAGTGGCCGTCACGATCGGCAAGCGCGCCGCGCCCCAGCCCCGAGTTGCCGGATTGCTGGCTATTTGACTGGCCTTGTGACTGCGCGTTGTTCGATGCCGCGCCTGCCTCACCCGGGGCGGCGATCGGGCGCTCGGCCACGGCGCTGGCAACGGCCTGCTGCGCGTCGGCATCGGCGGCTGCGAGCTGGACCGAGAGCATTCCATCGGCACGCTGATCGAAACGCAGCGACAACGCGCCGAATTCGGCATGATTGAGTGCGAGGGTGGCGCTACCCGTGCCGATTGCTTCGCGGGCGGAGGCCAGCGTTTCGACGATGCGGTTCAATTCCCGCAATACCGGGGCTTCCAGCGAACTGCGCGCGGTGATTACGGGGATCGCGCCTTCAGCCTTGATCTCGCCCATGGCCGCCGATCCGACCAATGCTGTTGCGGCGGTGTCGGTGGCGATCTGGAAACGCGGCAAGTCCGCGGCCGATCGCAGCGGCAGGCGGGCGCGATCTGGCGCGGGGCCGCGGTCGGTGGTTTCGGCATCCTCGGCCGACGCGCCCCGCGCGGAAGAGCCGAATGCGGAAGTATGTGCGACCGCTTCCACTGAGCGGGCAGCGGGCACAGGATCGGCGGACACCGTCCGTTCGGCAACGGACGCGACCTGCAGGGTCACCGCAACCGGCGCCGCTGTATTTGGCGCGGGCTTGGCAGTTACATTGGGTGCGCCGGCATCGGCAACACCCTGGCGAGCGCCGGTGTGGTGCATGTCCGATGCTGTCGCACCGCCACGCTGCGATTGCGCCGGGTCGGCGGGCGGGACATTGGGAACGGCGGGCGTCGGCGGCTGCGCGACAGGGGGTAAAGCCGAACCCAATCCGACCGATAGGGCAGGGGCAGGAGCGTTTTCGCCATCTTCGACAGGAAGGCGGATCTCCGTCACCAGCGGAGTGGCGGCGGCAGGCGGCAAAATCTTGCCGCTTTCGGCAACGAGCGGCACGTTTGCCACCAGCATTGCCGCATCGACGCCCGGCTGGGTCGGATGTTGTGCGGTGATGG
>ERZ1066122.1448-NODE-1448-length-19075-cov-30.520715_pt1 | contig 19075 bp, 17 predicted proteins | sample MGYA00382769_ERZ1066122 | MGnify/ENA primary metagenome ERZ1066122 (study PRJEB33369, sample SAMEA5778352) | biofilm metagenome | biome: Industrial cooling water; feature: Water cooling tower basin; material: Biofilm | place: United Arab Emirates | collected... | reverse complement strand
GCACGCCGAGCGCCCATCGTACGCTGCTGTTCTGCAGTTGACTGCCGTTCCTGCCGTTCTTCTCGCAGTTCGAGCGGTTCAGCGACGCCGACCGGACACAGGAATCGACGCAGCGCACGCGGTTCAGCGACGCCGGCGAAGCTCGGCACCACAGGTCACGGACACGACGCCCTGCGGAACTCGCACGGCAGCGGGGTGAACGCGTACGCCGTCCCCCAGAGCCCGCGCCGTGCGCCCTGCGCGGCGGCGACGGCGCTGTCGACCTGCGCGAGGTAGCGCACCGAGTTGGGAGCGCTGCGGCGCGGGAAGGGGAAGGCGACGACGTGCCCCGAGCCGGCGAGGCGCACGACGACGTTGGTGTCGCCGACGAAGAGGTAGCGGAGGAGCCGCCCGCCCGCGTCGGTGTCCTCGGTCTCGCGCTCGAGCTGCACCGTGCGCCCGGCGGGGATCCAGCGCTGGAGCGCGACGCGCGACGAGTCGCCCCACGGTGCCTGCGCCGTCTCCGGGGCGTCGACCAGCAGCAGGCGCACGGCCGTGTCGCGCGCCGCGCCGGGGAGCCGGCAGCGGAAGGTGTCGCCGTCGTTGTTGCTCGTCACCACGCAGTCGACGCGCGGGAACGGCGTCGTGCCGCCGCCGCCGCCGCCCCCGCCACCCACCGGCGGCTGCGTCACGGGCGGCAGGAGCGCCGACTCCCCGCCCCCGCAGGCGGCGAGGGTGGCGAGGGCGGCGGCGGCGAGGAGCGCGTGCGCGGACGACCGGAGGACTCGAGCCATGCGCGACAAGCTACCGGCCCCGCGAAGCGTCACCGTCACCCCGGCGCCCGCGGGTCGGCCGAACGCGCCGCACCGGTCACGTCGGCGCCGCGCGCATCGCCATCGGGCCCTCGCGCGTAGCCCGGCCGGCACGGCGGCTGTCCCGCGCCGCGGCCGTGCCCCACCTTGTCCGCGCTCGCCGTTCGACGACGCCGTCCCACTCCCATCCGAGGTCGCGCCGATGTCGCCCACCTCCACCCGCCGGGTCGCGCTCCGCGCCGCGCTCGGCACCGCGCTCGCCGTCCCGGGCGCGCTCGCCCTCCCCGCCGCGCTCGCGGCCCAGCAGCCCGCCGCCGCCGCCGCCGCCGCCACGGGGCGCCTCTCCGTCGCCGACCACCTCGACTGGGAGGACGTCTCCGACGCGCGCCTCTCGCCCGACGGGAAGCAGGTCGTCTTCACCCGGCGCTCGGTCGACAAGGTCAACGACAAGTGGGAGTCGGCGATCTGGCTCATGAACGCCGACGGCTCGCGCCAGCGCCCGCTCGTGCAGGGGGCGAACGCGCGCTGGTCGCCCGACGGCACGCGGCTCCTCTACATCGCCGAGGGGAAGCCCGCGGGGGCGCAGCTCTGGGTGCGCTACATGGACGCCGAGGGGGCGGCGGTGCAGCTCACGAAGCTCGGCGAGACGCCGGCCGACGCCGAGTGGTCGCCCGACGGGACGCGCATCGCCTTCCGCATGCTCGTGCCGAAGCGCGACGAGTGGCGCCTCGCGATGCCCGCGGCGCCCAAGGGGGCGAAGTGGACCGAGGCGCCGCGCGTGATCACGAAGCTCGAGTACCGGCGCGACCGCCAGGGCTTCGTCGACGACGGGACGCAGCAGCTCTTCGTCGTGAGCGCCGACGGCGGCGTGCCGCGGCAGGTGACGACGGGCGACTGGTCGAGCGGCGCCCCCGAGTGGACCCCCGACGGCAAGGCGCTCCTCTTCAGCGCCAACCGCGTCCCCGACGCCGAGTACGCGTGGCGCGAGAGCGACATCTACCGCGTCGACGTGACGACCGGCGCGATCGCGCAGCTCACGCGCCGCCGTGGCCCCGACGGCAACCCCGTCGTCTCGCCCGACGGCGCGCGCATCGCCTACGTCGGCTACGACAGCACCGACGCGACCTGGCAGGACGCGGCGATCAGCGTCATGAACGCCGACGGGAGCGACGCGCGCGTGCTCACGGCGAAGTTCGACCGCACGCCGCAGGCGATGTGGTGGAGCGCCGACGGGCGCACGCTCTTCTTCGTCGCCGAGAACGAGGGGTACCGCCAGCTGTGGAGCGTCCCCGCCGCCGGCGGCGACGTCCGCGCCGTGACCACGGGGAAGCAGGTGCTGAGCGTCACCGACATCGGCCGCGACGGCACCGCCGTCGGGATCCGCAGCACCGCGCTCGAGCCGAACGACGTCGTGCGCTTCAACGTCCGCACGCCGGAGCAGGTCACCCGCCTCACGCGCGTCAACGACGACGTCCTCGCCGGCAAGGCGCTCGGCCAGGTGCAGGAGCTCTGGGTGCGCACCGCCGACGGGACCCGCTCGCAGGGGTGGCTCGTCACCCCGCCCGACTTCCAGCCCGGGCGGAAGTACCCGATGATGCTCGAGATCCACGGCGGGCCGCACAGCATGTACAACGGCGGCTTCAGCCTCGCGCGGCAGGAGCACGTCGCCAACGGCTACGTGGTGCTCTACACCAACCCGCGCGGGAGCACCGGCTACGGGAGCGCCTTCGGCAACGCGATCAAGAACGCCTACCCGGGCAAGGACTACGACGACCTGATGGCGGCCGTCGACACCGTCGTGGCGCGCGGGATCGCCGACACCGACCGGCTCTACGTCTTCGGCTGCTCCGGCGGCGGCGTCCTCACGAGCTGGATCGTCGGCCACACCGACCGCTTCGCCGCGGCGAGCGCCAACTGCCCGGTGACCAACTGGCTGAGCTTCGTCGGCACCACCGACGGCGCGAGCTGGTACCGCAACTTCGCGAAGCTCCCGTGGGAGGACCCCTCGGAGCACCTCCGCCGCTCGCCGCTGATGTACGTCGGCAACGTGAAGACGCCGACGATGCTCATGACCGGCGTGCAGGACCTGCGCACCCCGATGCCGCAGACCGAGGAGTTCTACCAGGCGCTCCGCGTGCGCCGCGTCCCGACGGCGATGGTCCGCTTCAACAACGAGTGGCACGGCACCTCGAGCACGCCGTCCAACTGGATGCGCACGCAGCTGTATCTTCGGAGCTGGTTCGAGAAGTGGCGCGCCCCCGCCGGCACGCCGCGGACCGCGCCGGTCGTGACCACCAGCGCCACCACCTCCTCCCGCTGACCGCCCGCCCGCGATGGACTCCCGCTGCGGCGACTGCGGCGCTCCCGCGCCGCTCGACGCCACCACCTGCGCCGCCTGCGGGCGCACCTTCGGCACGAAGTCGCGGAAGAAGGAGCCGTCGCGCGGCATCGTGATCGGCGCCATGATCGTCTCCGCCATCGAGGTCGTCGCCTCGGTGCTGCTCTACCGCTCGTGCACCTCGTGAGCGCCGCCGTCCGCCCTCCCCGGCGGGCGGCGGCGCTCGCCATGCTGTGCCTCGTCGCCGGCGCGCTCGCCCCGCGCGTCGCGCCGGCGCAGGACACCACCCCCGACTCCGCCGTCGCCTACCTCGACAGCGTCGCCGCCCTCGTGCGGCGCTCGCACTGGGACACGACGGTCGTCGGCGCGCGCTGGGAGGAGCTGCAGCGCGCGCTGCGCGACTCGCTCCGCGCCACCCCCACCGTCGCCGAGGCGCGTCGGCGCGCGGCGCAGCTCCTCGGCGCCCTCGGCACCTCGCACTTCACCGTGCTCCCGTCGAGCGCCGCCCCCGGCGAGCCGACGGGCGATGGGACGCTCCGGCTCCGGCTCCGCGTCTACTGGCCGTACGTGCTCCTGATGGACGTCCCCCCCGCGAGCACCGCGTGGAACGCCGGGCTCCGCGCGGGGCAGCTCCTCGAGACGATCCGCGGCCGCCCCGTCGCCGAGCTCCTCGCCCCGCTCGGCGCGATGCCGCCGCGCCTGCGCGACACCCACGGCCCCGGGATCGTGCTCCGCGCGCTCGCCGGCGAGGTCGGGAGCCCGATCCGCGTCGGCGTGCGCGAGCTCTCGGGGCAGTACCTCGAGCGCTTCGTCGCGCGCGAGCGCCCCGCCGGCGAGGCGCTCGAGGCGATGGGGCTCCCGCCGCAGCCGGCGGAGTTCGAGGCGTGGACGCTCCGCCACGACGGCATGCGCATCGGCGCGATCCGCTTCGGCGTCTGGCTCCCGCAGCTCGCCGCGCGCATCGACAGCGCGGTCGACCGGCTGCGCGACGCCGACGCGATCGTCCTCGACCTCCGCGGCAACCCCGGCGGCGCGGCGCTCATGGCGACCGGCGTCGCGGGGCACTTCGTCGACGACACGCTCGTCCTCGCGACGCTCCGCACGCGGACGGGCACGCTCCGCTACCGCACCAACCCGCGCCGCGTCTCGCGCGACGGACGCCCGGTGCGCCCGTTCGCCGGGCCGCTCGTCCTCCTCGTCGACGCGGGGAGCGCGAGCACGACGGAGCTCTTCGCCGGCGCGCTCCAGCAGGCCCGGCGCGCGATCGTCGTCGGCGACACCTCGGCCGGGATGGCGCTCCCCGCGCAGACGTCGCTCCTCCCGTTCGGCGACCGGCTCCTGCATGCCATCGCCGACCTGCGACTCGCCGACGGCCGCTCGCTCGAGGGGGCGGGCGTCGTCCCCGACGTCGCGGTGGCGATCGACCGGCGCCGCCTCGCGCTCGGGCAGGATCCCGAGTTCCTCGTCGCCGCGGCCGTCGCGGCGAGCCGTGCGCGCGCCGCGCAGCTCGGGCGTCCCGCGCCCGCGGGGGCGGCGCCCCCGGCGCGCCCGACGCGCTGACGCGCGGGACGCCGGCGCGGCGATCGCCCTCCGTGCGGCACCGCCGGGCCGTTCCTTAGGTTGCACGCATGCGCGCCGTCGCGCCTCATTGAGGAGCCCTCGTGATCCGCCACGCCCGCCGCTCGCGCGCCATCGCGCTCGTGACCCTCGCCGTCGTGACGCTCGCCCCCGCGCTGGATGCGCAGGCCACGCCTACCGCCGAGCAGGTCATCGAGAGGCACGTGGCCGCGATCGGCGGCCGCGCCGCGTGGCAACGGAAGCAGAGCATGCGCCTCGTGACGGATGTCTCGCTCGGCAGGGCGGGTACGGCCGTGGAGGAGCTGCTCGTCGACCGCGCCGGGCACGTGTTCACGCACTCCATGTACGGTCTCCACGACGTCCGGGGCGGCTTCGACGGCGAGACCGCGTGGGAGGTCGACGCGACGAACGGCGCCTCGATCCTCACCGGCAAGCGGAAGGAGTCGCTGCGGATGATGGCGAATCTCCCCCTGGTCGCCTACGAGAAGGGAAGCGTCCTGTCCGCGACCCTGGTCGGCGCCGCCGACTTCGACGGCCGGAAGGCGTGGCAGCTCACGGTCGTCCCGCTCGTCGGGCGCGAGATGACGGAGTACTTCGACCAGGAGACCGGGTTCAAGATCGGCGCCAGGATGACGTTCGCGGACGAGGCCCGCGAGTGGGACGTTCGCTACTCGTACCGCGACTACACGCGGTACGGCGACGTCATGTACCCGAAGACCACCGCGCAGTACACCGCGATGGCGGGCGAGCAGGTCGCCACCACGACGACGCTGGAGTTCGACACGGTGCCTGCAAGCGCCTTCGCGCTCCCGGACGCGGTGAGGACGCTCCGGAAGCCGTGAGCCGCCGGCGATGACGGCGAGCGGCGGCGGCCGCGCGCCCCGCGACCGCGGTCGCGGCACCGCCGGGTGATCCCCTAGCTTTCGCGCGTCCGCGCCGACGAGGGCACCGAGGCCCGCGTCGTCGCGCCTCATCCCGGAGCCTCAGTGATCCGACTCGCCCGCCGCACGCGCGCCCTCGCGCTCGCGACCTTCACCGTCGCGACGCTCGCCCCCGCGCTCCACGCGCAGGCCACGCCCACCGCCGAGCAGGTCATCGAGAAGTACGTGGCCGCGATCGGCGGCCGCGAGGCGTGGCAGAAGAAGCAGAGCATGCGCGTCGTCGCCGAGTTGCAGCTCGGCGCGCAGGGCACCGCCACGCAGGAGATCCTCCTCGATCGCGCCGGGCGCATGTTCGGGCGCACCTCGGTGCCGACCGCCACGTTCGAGTTCGGCTTCGACGGCGAGACCGCCTGGTCGATCAACCCGATGCAGGGCGCCGCGATCGTCACCGGCAAGCAGGCGGAATCGATGCGCGTGGTGGCCAACCTCCCGCTCATGGCCTACGAGAAGGGGAGCTACAGGTCGGCGACCCTGGTCGGCGCCGCCGACTTCGACGGCAGGAAGGCCTGGCAGCTCACACTGGTCCCGCTCGTCGGCCCCGAGATGACCGAGTACTTCGACCAGGCGACGGGGCTCAAGATCGGATCGGCCGTGCGGCTCGCGTCGGAGATGGGTGAGCTCGACATGCGTTTCGCGTACCGCGACTACACGAAGTACGGCGACGTCACGTACCCGAAGACCACCGTGCAGTTCAATCCCATGTCGGGCGAGATGGTCGGCACCGCCCAGACGCTGGAGTTCGACACCGTCCCCGCGACCGCCTTCGCCCTCCCGAACTCGGTGAAGGCGCTCAAGAAGCCGTGAGCCGCCGCTGACGCCCGCGCGGGGCGGGGCGAAACCGCCCCGCCCCGCGTCGCGTATCCCCCACGCCGTCCGCCTCCTCGCACCGATGCCCCACCGCCTCCTCGTCCTCGCCGCGCTCGTCGCCGCCCTCCCCGTGGGCGCGCAGACCGGGCGCCCCACGCCGCAGGAGCTGTTCGACCGCCACGCGCGCGCCGTCGGCGGGCTCGAGGCGTGGGCGCGCACGACGACGCGCGAGGACGTCGGCATCGCCGTCGTCGACGGCGACACGACCCGCGTCACCATCCGCTGGGCCGCCGCGCCGCGGCGCTGGGCGCAGGTCTACGACTTCCCCGACACCACGCAGGTCTGGAACGGCTTCGACGGGCGCACCGCGTGGTACGAGAACGGGATGGGCGGCGAGCGCGTGGGCGGCGTCGACTCGCTCAACTACGCCCTCGCCGCCGATCCCGCGGCGACGCTCTGGCCCGCCGGCTCGCCGCTCGTGCAGCGCGCCGAAGTCGTGGGCGAGGAGAGCTTCGCCGGCGAGCGGACGTGGCGCGTGCGCGTCGTGCACCCCGGCGACGTCGAGCGGACGCTCTTCTTCTCGCAGGCGACGGGGCGCCGCGTCGGCGAGATCGCGCCCAACTCGTCGGGGGCGCGCACCATCACGATCCTCGGCTGGCGCACCGTCGACGGCCTCGTCGTCCCGGTGCACTGGACGGTCCGCTCGGCCGTCACCACGCGCGAGTTCCGCATCGCGACCGTGCGCTTCGGCGTCCCGCTCGACGACGCGCTCTTCCGCACGCCGCCCTTCGGCGACGCGTACGCGCCCTGACCCCCGCGGCGGCCGCCGCGCCTCCTCCACCATCCTCCACGTCCACCGTCTCCCGCCATGCCGCACCCCGTCCGCACCCTGTACGCCGTCCTCGCCCTCGCCCCCGCCGCGCTGGCCGCCCAGAAGCCGACCGCGCAGCAGCTCTTCGACCGCCACGCCGAGGCCGTCGGCGGCCGCGCGGCGTGGAAGCAGGCCGTCCCGCGCACCGAGACGGGCAAGGTCGACGTCACCTTCGCCGGGATCACCGGCACCTACATGCGCGCCTACGCCCCGGGCGCGACGACGATGGTGATCGAGATCCCGATGTTCGGGAAGGTCATGTCGGGCGCCGACGGCACGACCGCGTGGAGCGACAACCCGCAGGCGGGGGCGTCGAAGCTCGCGGGCGCCGAGGCCTGCGAAGCCAACGCGGCGATCGCGCCGACGCTGTTCGCGGCGGGGACCTACAAGGCGGCCGAGGTGCTCGACGAAGTGCAGTTCGAGGGGAAGCAGGCGTGGCCCGTGAAGTTCACCAGCGCCTGCGGCACCGAGGGCACGCTCTTCTTCGAGAAGGCCACGGGCCTCCGCATCGGCGAGAAGCGCGGCGAGGGGCGGAACATCTTCGGCGACTGGAAGAAGTTCGGCGCGATCACCATCCCCACGACCGTCACGCAGGGGACGCCGAACGGCGACCTCGTGATCAGCATCGAGGCGGTCTCGTTCGACCCGATCCCCGCGGCGACCGTCGCCATCCCCGAGTCGGTCAGGAAGCTGCCGTGATCGTGGTGTCGGGACGGCGTCCCGATGCGCGGGTCGCCTACGTGCCCTGCGTGTCGGCACGCCGTCCCGGCTCCGTCCCCGCGACCGGCGTCGAGTGCAGGTCGCGCAACGCCCGCAGCGCCGGCGCGGCGACGAAGGTGACCGCGACGACCGCGAGCGTCGCCGCACCGCCGAAGACGACGCTCGGCACCGTGCCGAACCACGACGCGGCGACCCCGGACTCGAACGCGCCGATCTCGTTGGCGCTGCCGACGAAGACCGAGTTCACCGCCATCACCCGCCCCATGAGCGCCGGCGGCGTGCGGACCTGGAGCAGCGTGCTGCGGATCACGACGCTCACCGCGTCGACCGCGCCGCCCAGCGCCAGCAGGACGAGGCTGAGCCAGGCGTTCGTGCTCAGCGCGAAGCCGATCGTCGTCGCGCCGTAGAAGGCGACCACGCCGAGGAGCACGAGCCCCGGGCGCCGCATCGGCGGGAGGTGCGCGAGCGCGAAGGCCATCGTCACCGCGCCGACGGCCGGCGCCGCGCGCAGCCACCCGAGCCAGACCGCCGGGACCTGCAGCACCTCGCCGACGAAGACCGGGAGGAGCGCCGTCGCGCCGCCGAACAGGACGCCGAAGAGATCGAGCGAGAGCGCGGCGAGCACCACCGGGTCGCGGACGACGAAGCGCACCCCCGCGAGGATCCCCCCCGGCGCCGCCGCGCCCCCCGTGCGCGGCCGCGCGTGCCGCGGCACGACGCGCGCCATGCACGCCGTCGCGATCACGAGCAGCGCCGCGTCCACCGCGTACGCCGCCGTCGCCCCGGCGAGCGCGAAGAGGAGCCCGCCGATCGCCGGGCCGACCACCGAGCCGGCCTGCCACGTCGTGCTGCGCCAGGTCACCGCGTTGGGATAGAGCGCGAGCGGGACGAGGTCGGCGGCGAGCGCCTGCCGCGCGGGCTGCAGCACCGCGCGCGCGATGCCGCTGACGCCGAGCACCGCGTAGACGAACCACACCAGCGCCGTCGGCGGCGCGCCCCCCGCGCGCGGCGCGAGCGCCCCGCCGGCGGTGAGCGCGAGCAGCGCGACCGCGCAGGCGACGAGCACCGCGATCGCCCCGGTCGCGAGGCGGCGCCGGTCGTGGCGGTCGGCCCACTGCCCCGCCGGGAGCGCCACCGCGAGGAACGGCAGCACCTCGGCCAGCCCCACGAGGCCGAGCGAGAGCGGATCCTTCGTGAGCGCGTAGACCTGCCAGGCGACGACGACGCCCTGGATCTGGACGCCGAGCGTCATCGCCAGCAGCGAGGCGATGAAGAAGCGGAAGGCGGGAATTCGGAACGACGCGTAGGCGTCGCGCCCCCCGCCGTCGGGGGCGGTCACGCCGCCCCCGCGTCGCGCGCGCCGTGCGCGGGGCGCCCCGCGCTCACGCGCGCCGCGCCGTCACCCGGCGGCGTAGAGTGCGTCGAGCGTCTCCTCGACCATCGCGACCAGCGGGCGCATCCCGTCGGCGTCGAAGACGAGGCGCGCGCCGGCGGCGGCGTAGAGCTCCGGGAGCGGCCGCGTCCCGCCGAGCCGGAGCGCCGCCTTGTAGCCCGCGAGCGCCCCCGCCGCGTCCTCGCGCGCCCGGCGCCAGACCTGCAGCGCGCCGAGCTGCGCGATCCCGTACTCGATGTAGTAGAACGGGAGCTCGAAGATGTGGAGCTGGCGGTACCAGCGCGCGCAGCGCTCGCGCGCGAGCCCCGACCAGTCGATGCCGGGCTCGAAGCGGTCGCGGATGCGGAGCCACGCCGCGTCGCGCGCGTCGCGGTCGTGCCCCTCGCCGCTCGTGTAGATCCAGCGCTGGAAGGCGTCGACCGAGGCGATGTGCGGGAGCGCGCCGAGGACGTCCTCGAGGTGGGCGATGCGCGCGCGGCGCGCCTCCTCCTCGGTGTAGAAGCCCGTGGGCGCGCCGAGGAGCGGCGCCGCGAGGAGCTCCATGCTCATGCTCGCCAGCTCGGCCGCCTCGCTCCCCGTGCCGCGCTGCCAGACGAACGGGTGCCCCGCGGCGAGGTAGGCGTGGAAGCAGTGCCCCGCCTCGTGCAGGAGCGTCGTCACGTCGTCGCTGACGCCGACGGCGTTCATGAAGACGTAGGGCTGCTTGCGCACCGCGAAGGTGGTGCAGTAGCCGCCGGGGGCCTTGCCGGGGCGGCTCTCGAGGTCGAGCAGCCCGTCGCGCGCCATGTCGTCGAAGAAGGCGCCGAGCTCGGGGTCGAGCGCGCGGAAGACGCGCGCGCTCGCCTCGGTGAAGTCGCGCGCGTCGGCGAACGGGCGGAGCGGCGGGAGCCCGTCGGGATCGACCGCGAGGTCCCAGGGGCGGAGCGTGTCGAGGCCGAGGCGCTGCCGACGGCGCTCGTGCACGCGCGCGAGCGCCGGCACGACCACCTCGGCCACCGCGTCGTGGAAGCGCGCGACGTCGTCGGGGGTGTAGTCGTGGCGGTGCTTCGCGGCGAAGGCGTAGCCCTGGTAGTCGGCGAAGCCCGCCTCGTGCGCGATCGCCTGCCGCAGGGCGTAGAGCCGGTCGAAGAGGTCGCCCAGCTCCTCGCGCTTCGCGAGGTACGCCTCGGCCCCGAGCCGGAAGGCGCGCTCGCGCACGGCGCGGTCCTCGCGCTCGAGGTACGGGGCGAGCTGCGGGATCGTGAGCCGCGTGCGCTCGTCCCACTCGACCGAGAGGCCACCGGTGAGCTTCTGGTAGGCGGCCGAGAGCTCCTCGACCTGCGCCTGCCGCTCGACGTTGGCCTCGCGGAAGATCCGCACCGTGTCGCCGAACTCGCGGAGGAGCTGCGCGAGCTCGGCGTCGTCGAGCCCGGTGGCGAGGAGGAGCCGCGCCAGCGCGACCTGCCGCGCCTCGACCTGCGGCTGGATCTCGGTGGCGAAGCGGAGGTAGCGCGCCTCGGCCGCCGCGTCGGCGGTGTCGCCGGTGTAGGTGGTCATCGCCACCGCGCCGGCCTCGCTCACCAGCTCCTCGAGTCGCGACCAGTCGGCGAGCCACCGGCGCGCCGACTCGCGCGCGGGGGGCGCGGCGGCGAGGGCGTCGTAGTGGACGGCGATGTCGTCCCAGGTGGCGTCGGCGAGGGCGGCCGGCGAATCGGGGAGGGCGAGGATCACGGGCGCACGCGGCGGGAAGGCGGCCGCGACGGCGTGGCGCGCCCGACGTCGGGCACGCGCGGCGTCGGCGGCGTGGGGCGGGGAGTCTAACCGCGCGACCGTGGCGCGGCACGCCGCCGCCGCGGCCGGCACCGGTCGAGCGTCAGCACGGCGTCAGCGCCCGCGCGCGCGTCCGCGCGAGGGGACGGCGCGGTCAGGCGAGCCAGGGGGGCGTCAGCGCCACCGCCCCCTCGACGCGGCGCACGAGCTCGGGCGGGAGCCGGGTGGCCCCGAGCCGGTCGGCCTCGAGGACGAGGGCGAGGGCCTGCGCCTGCGCCGCGAAGGCGTGCAGGAGGGCGCTCCCCGCCCCCGGGACGCCGAGGGCGTCGTGGACGAGCGCGTCGAGGCTGGGATCGGCCGCCGTCGCGGCGCCGTCGTCGTGTCGCGGTCCCGTGTGCAGTGCCACGAGTCTGTCTCCAGGGCTGCGATCCGTGCACCGCCCGTTGCCCCGGGCGTCGCAGGGTGGTAATAGGTGCAAGTACGGCAATCGCTTACGACGTCGGACCGACCGCCGTCGCATCTCGCCGCGCGGAGGGCCCTGCATCGTGACCCTCGTCTCCCCGCTGTCGTCGCTCGCGCCCCCGGCGTCGGGGGCGGAGCTCGTCGACCGCCACTGGGCGGTGACGACGCTCCCACCGGCGCGGCGTCATGTCGTCCTCGATCGCGCCCGGCTCGCCCAGCCCCTCGACGACGTGACCGAGGGGGCCACCCACGCCACCGCCTACGAGTACGCCGCGCTCGTGGGGCGCGACGCGCTCCGGTCGGGCGCCGGCGGCCCGGGCCCCGCGCTCGAGCGCGAGGCGCTGCGGGTGGGGGCCGAGCGCGCCGCGCTCCTCCGCGGCGCCCTCGGGGTCGCCGGGAGCGGCCCCGCGCCGGAACCGGTGCTCCGCGACGCGGCGCGCCTCGTCGCGCTCGGGGCGGTCGCCGGGGCCGCGATGCTCGCCGACGTGCGGCGCCTGCTGGCCGCGCCGCCGGCGCGCGAGCTCCTCGAGCGCGCCGAGGAGTCGGTCGGCGATGGCGACGAGCCGGCGGCGGAGGCGGGACGGCTGTGGGCGCTCTGGCGCCGGCTCCTGGTGCTCCCGTCCCCCGACGAGCTCGCGCATCTCGTCGCCCAGCTCGCGGCTCTCCGCGAACGGCAGGTCGGCGACGCGCCCCGTGCGGCCGCGCCCCCCGCGGACGACGACGAGCTGCGGGCGCGCTTCCGTCGCGAGGCGCTCCGCCGGCTGGGCGACGCCGCGGGGGTCCTCACCCTCGCGCTCCGCGACCGGGGCGAGGCCGACGCCCTCGCGCGCGAGCTCTCCGCGCACTGCGCCGCGGCGCGCGCCGGCGTCCCCGGGGCCCAGGGGCTCGTCGTCACCGCGACGTGGCTCGAGCTCGGCGCGCTCGCCACGCTGCGCCGTCGGCGGGAGGCCGGCCTCGCGACCCCGTGAGGGGCCCGGGCGGGGCGAGGGAGGGGGCGTGGTCGGGCGGCTGGGCATCGGCGGCACGCGGGAGGAGGCGACCAGCGGGGCGGGACGCACACGCTAGCGCCGCCGGCGCGTCGGCTCAATCCCGAAGAAAAGCCCCTAAGTTGTTGACAGGCTTGTGGATACCTTATCCACGCCGATGTGGAGAAACGCGGCAAGTCGTTGGCGGGCGCAGGGGTCGCCCCGACGGGCTGATGTGGATATCGTCCACGCGCCGCCGACACTCGACGGAGGCGTCGAGGGGCCCGTGGCCCCGCCTTCCCTTCCGCCCAGCCCCCGGATGCTCGAGAGCCCCTCGCCCGTCGGGGTGACGCGTCGCTACCTGCACTGGCGCCTGCTCCTGCTCGCGGGCGGGAGCGCCGCGTCGATGCTCGTCGCGCCGGCGAGCGTGCTCGCCCTCCCGCGCTGGCAGCTCGCGCTCTGGCTCGCGTGGCTCGCCAGCGCCGTCGTGCTGCACCGCCTCGGCCGGCGCGAGCGTGACGAAGGGCGGCTGCGGCGGCTGCAGGCCGCGGTCTCGCTCGTCGATGCGCCGACGATCGCCGTGGTGACGCTGGGTGCCGGCGTCGGGCCGTGGGTCGCCGCCTCGCTGCTCGCGATCAACCTCACGGCATCGGCGGGGCGCGTCGGCGCACGCACGGAGACGGCGCTCCTCGTCGCGTGCGAGGCGTCGCTCGTGCTCGCGTGGCTCCCCGCGCTCTGGCGCGGGCCGTCGGGGGCGGAGCTCGCGTCGCTCCTGCTGCAGGGGGGCGTCCTCGCGGTGCTCGCCGTCTTCCAGGCGATGGCCTCGCGCGTGGCGCGCGCGTCGCGCGCGCAGTGGGTCCGCCTCTTCGACGCGGTCCCCGACCTGATCTTCGTCCTCGACCGCAACGCCGAGGTGACGCTCGCCAACCGTGCCGCCGAGCGCGTGACGGGCTACGACCAGGCGACGCTGCGCGGGGGGCGACTCGCGCGCTTCGTCCCGCCCGAGGACCGCGAGCGCACGATGGCGCTGATGAACCGGACGCTCGCGGGCGAGGCGATGAGCTACGAGGCGACCGGGATCGGGGCCGACGGCGCGCCGATCCACGTGCGCATGTCGACGGTCCCGCTCCTCGACGACGGCGTGGTCACCGGCATCCTCGCCCTCGCGCACGACCTCACGGCGCAGAAGCGCGACGCCGTCGAGCGCGAGCGGATGGCGCAGGCGCTCGAGGCGAACCGCCGGCTCCTCGAGGGGATCGTGCGGACGCAGGCGAGCGTGCTCCACCTCTTCGACGTGGTCGAGCGGCGCGCGATCTTCATGAACGACGCGCTGCAGGAGCTCCTCGGCCTCGACGTCGACCGGCTCGCCGCGGCGTCGCCGCGCGAGCGGCGCGAGCGCATCCACCCCGACGACCGCGCGACCGTCGCCGCCGCGCTCGCGAAGGTGGCGACGCTCGACGACGAGTCGCGCGTCGAGCTCGAGTACCGGCTGCGCGACCGGCACGGGCGCTGGCGCTGGATCGCCGACCGCGTGGGCGTCTTCGAGCGCGCCGCCGACGGCACGCCCGTGACGCTCATCGGCTCGGGGATCGACATCACCGAGCGCAAGCTCAGCATCGAGGCGCTGCGGCGGAGCGAGCAGCGGTACCGCGCGCTGCTCGAGCACTTCCCGTCGGGGAGCGTGATCCTGTACGACGACCGGTTGCGCATCACGCTCGCCGACGGGCAGGCGCTGCGCGCGATGGGGCTCGCGCCCGGGGACCTCGCGGGCGAGGAGGTGGGGGCGCTGCTCACGCCGGCCGAGGCGGCGCGCGCCCGCGTGCACGCGGCGGCGGCGCTCGCGGGCGAGGAGCAGCAGTACGAGCTCACGACGGCCGGTCGCACGTACGAGATGCACGTGGTCCCCATCCGCGATCCCGACGGGCAGGTGCGCGCGGCGATGGCGATCTCCACCGACGTCACCGAGCGCCGGCACCTCGAGGAGGAGCGGCGCCAGCGCATGAAGATGGAGGCGGTCGGCACGCTCGCCGGCGGGATCGCGCACGACTTCAACAACATCCTCGCGAGCATCATGGGCTACGCGGAGCTCGTCCTGATGGAGACGGGCGACGAGCGCGTGCGCGAGGACGTGCGCGAGGTGCTGGTGGCGGCCGGGCGCGGGCGGCAGCTCGTGCAGCGCATCCTCGCCTTCAGCCGCAGCGGGCAGCAGGAGCGGCAGCCGGTCGCGCTCGCGCCGATCGTCGAGGAGGCGGTGCGGCTCCTCCGCCCGACGCTCCCGCGCGGCGTCGAGGTGCGCACCGAGGTGCCGGCGACGCTCCCGACGGTCCTCGGCGACCCGCTCGAGCTGCACCAGGTGGTGGTGAACCTGTGCGCGAACGCGGTCTACGCGATGCGCGACACCGGCGGGACGCTGACCGTCTCGCTCGCCGCGCCGCCGCGCGCCGGGGCGACGCAGGTGCGGCTCGTCGTGCGCGACACGGGCACGGGGATGCCGCGCGACGTGCGCGAGCGGGCCTTCGATCCCTTCTTCACGACGAAGCCCCCGGGCGAGGGGTCGGGGATGGGGCTGGCGATGGTGCACGGCATCGTCTCGGCGACGGGCGGCACGGTGACGCTCGACTCGACCCCCGGCCGCGGCACCACGGTGACGGTCGACCTCCCGGCCGACGGCGGCGAGGCGAGCGCCGACGGCGCGGGCGCGGGCGCCACGGCGCTGGTGCGCGGGACCGAGCGCGTCCTCGTCGTCGACGACGAGCCCACGGTGGCCCGCTTCCTCGCGCAGGCGCTCGAGCGGCTCGGCTACGCCGTCGAGGTGCTCACCGACCCCGAGGCGGCCGCCGCGCGCCTCGCGGCCGACGACCCCGGGGTCGAGCTCGTGGTCTGCGACATGACGATGCCGCGCCTCTCGGGCGAGCAGCTCCTCGCGCGCGCGAAGGCGGCGCACCCGTCGCTCCCGTTCATCCTCTGCACCGGCTTCAGCGCGAGCATGTCGGGCGAGCGCGCGCAGGCACTCGGCGCGTCGGCGCTCCTCCCCAAGCCGGTGACGATGGACCTCCTCGCGACCACGGTCCGGGCGGCGCTCGACCGGCGCGAGCCGGTCGGCGCGGTGCCGACGGCGGCGGCGGGGACGACGTAGGGCTACGCGTACTTCGCCCCGCGCGCCACGGCGACGTCCTGCACGTAGGCGATCACGGAGTAGTTCTCGAAGTACGTCGTCGACACGTGCTCCATGATGCGGTCGGCGACGGTGGCCGGGACGATCGTCTCGATGCGGACGTTCGCCCCCTCCTCGGTGGCGTGCGCCTGCTTCGTCCCCTCGCCCCGCCCCTCGACGAGGGTGAAGCCCTTCGCGCCGAGCGCGCGGAGCTCGGTGACCAGCCGGTGCTCGAGCACCGGCTCGGCGACGATCACGACCATCTTGAGCGGCGTGGTGAGCATGGTCAGCGATGGAGGGCGGTGGCGATCTGGTAGTAGAGCGGGATGCCCGCGAGGATGTTGAACGGGAACGTGATCGCGAGCGACGACGTGAGGTAGTAGGTCGGGTTCGCGTCGGGGAGCGTCACGCGCACCGCGGGCGGCGCCGCGATGTAGCTGGCGCTCGACGCCATCGCGGCCAGCACGGTCGCGCCGCCCACCGAGAGCCCGGCGAGCGAGCCGAGCCAGGCCCCGAGCGCGCCGTGGATGATCGGCATCGCGATGCCGAAGCCGAGCAGGAAGGGACCGACCTTCTTCAGGTCGCCCAGGCGCGAGCCGGCGAGCAGCCCCATCTCGAGCATGAAGATCGTCAGCGCGCCGCGGAAGACCGCCCCCTTCGTGTTGAAGAAGGGCTCGATGACGAGCCAGTTCTTCTCGCCGATGAGGTAGCCGACGAGGAGGCCGCCGACGAGGAGCACCATCGTGCGCGCGGTCAGCACCTCGTGCAGCACCTCGCTCGTCGGGCGTCCCTGCCCGCCGGTGCGGATCGCGCCGATCGCGAGCGCGATGTGGATGCCCGGGCTCTCGAGGAGCGTGAGGAGCGTCGGCATGAACCCCTCGACCTCCGCGCCGACCGCCTTCACGAAGGTCTGCGCGGCGATGAAGGTCACCGCCGATACCGACCCGTAGTGCGCCGCGACGCCGGCGGCGTCGGCGTCGCTGAACTTGCCGATGTAGCGGAGGATGCCGAAGGCGGTCAGCGGCGTGACGCAGCCGATGAGGAGGGTGACCCCCGCGGGGGCGGCGATGCTGTCGAAGCTCGCGTGCGCGAGCTCCACGCCGCCCTGCAGGCCGAGCGCCCAGAGGAGGTAGATCGAGATGCCGGCGTAGATGTCCTTCGGGAGCGAGAACTCGCTCCGGATCACCCGGGCGATGATGCCGAGGAGGAAGGAGAGCGCGATCGGCGAGAGGAGGTTGGCGCGCAGGATGTCGTTCACGGGCGCGCTCCGGGCGGCACGGGGGGGCGGGTCATGAGGGCGGGTGTGGAGTCGGGCGGCGAACGCGCGCGGGGCGGCACCGGTGCCGCCCCGCGCGCGCGGGCGCGCCGGGGAGGGCGCGCCCGTGCGGCCGGTCAGGCCGCGTCGAGGGCGACGGGGGTGACGGTGCCGGTGTTGAGGTCGTAGACGCCGCCGGCGACGATCAGCTTCCCTTCCTTCACCAGCTTGCTGATCACCGTCGAGCCGTCGCGCAGGCGGAGCGCCTGCTCGCGCACGTTGTCGGCGATCGCCTTGTCGAGGTTCCCGCCGGCGCCGCGCGTCGCGGGGCGGATGTGGAAGTAGAGCGCCGAGATCTGGCCGGGGACCTCGGTGCCGTTCATCGTCGCGGCGACGGCGCCGCAGGCCGAGTGACCGAGCACGTAGAGCACCTTCGCGCCGAGCACCGCGGTCCCGAACTCGAGCGACGCGATCTGCTCGGCGACGGCGATGTTCCCGGCGATGCGGCTCACGAAGACGTCGCCGAAGCCCTGGTCGAAGACGATCTCGATCGGCACGCGCGAGTCGGCGCAGCCGAGGAAGGCGGCGAAGGGGGTCTGGCGCGGCGCGATCGCCTTGAGGCGCGCCATGTCGCGGTGCGGGGCGATCGGGCGCCCGGCGACGAAGCGCCGGTTGCCCTCCTCGAGCGCCTTGAGCGCCTCGGCCGGCGTCGCCGGCTCGCGGTGCACGGCGTCCCACTCGGCCGAGGTGAGCTCCTCGGCCGCGAGCGGGCGCGGCATGAACGCCGCCCCGACGGCGGCGGCGGCGCCGAGCGTGGCGGCGTGCGAGAGGAAGCCGCGGCGCGAGGTGGTGGCCGCGTGGACGTCGTGGGACTCGGACGACTGGCACATGGGACGAGCTCCGCGTGGGTGGAGGGTCCCGGCCCGCACCGCGCGCCGCCGGGACGCGGGCAACCTCTCCGCGCCCGATGGACTGGTCAAACCGATCGGTTTTTCCGATGTTGTAACCCGTGCCGCTCCCCGATCGCCCGGCCGACGCGCCCCCGCTCAACTACCACCACCTGCACTACTTCTGGGCCGTCGCGCACGCCGGCTCGGTCGCCGGCGCCGTGCAGCGCCTCGGCGTCGCCCAGGCCACCGTCTCCGAGCAGGTGAAGGCGCTCGAGCGGACGCTCGGCGTCCCGCTCCTCGCGCGCCGCGGCCGCTCCGTGGCGCTCACCGAGCAGGGGCACGTCGTCCTGCGCTACGCCGACGAGATCTTCTCGCTCGGCCGCGACCTCGTGCACGCCGCGCGCACGCGGGTCGAGGGGCGCCCGCTCCGCTTCACCATCGGCGTCGCCGACTCGCTCCCCAAGGTCACCGCGACGCGGCTCCTCCAGCCCGCGCTCGCGCTGGGGCCGCTCTGGCGGGTGAGCGTCCGCACCGGTCCGAGCGCGCGCCTCGTCGCCGACCTCGCCGCCGACGCCGTCGACCTCGTGATCGCCGACGCGCCGATGCCCGCCGGCTCGCGCGTGCGCGCCTACAACCACCTCCTCGGCGAGAGCCCGATCGCGGTCTTCGCCGCCTCGCGGCTCGCCGACGCCCTCGCCCCGGGCTTCCCCCGTTCGCTCCACGGGGCGCCGATGCTCCTCCCCGCCGACGGCTCCCCGCTCCGCCGCGACGTCGACGCCTGGTGCCAGCAGAACGGCATCGAGCCCGACGTCGTCGCCGAGGTCGACGACATGGCGCTCCTGCAGCTCCTCGGGCACGACGGCGTCGGCGCCTTCTGCGCCCCCGCGGTCGTGGCCGAGGAGGTCGAGCGCACCTTCGACGTGCGGCTCCTCGGCCGCCTCCGCGGCGCGCGCGAGCGCTTCTGGGCGCTGTCGACGGAGCGGCGCATCCGCCACCCCGGCGTCCTCGCCATCGCCGACGCGGCGCGTGCCCGGCTCGCGTCGACCCGTCGGCCGCGGGCCAGATCGTAGCCGAAGGCGCGCATTGGCGTGGCCGGCGCGATCGCCGAACCGCTCGGAACTGCGAGGGGACGGCAGGAACGGCAGGGAACGGCAGGAAGAG
>ERZ1066122.1446-NODE-1446-length-19090-cov-11.070029_pt1 | contig 19090 bp, 19 predicted proteins | sample MGYA00382769_ERZ1066122 | MGnify/ENA primary metagenome ERZ1066122 (study PRJEB33369, sample SAMEA5778352) | biofilm metagenome | biome: Industrial cooling water; feature: Water cooling tower basin; material: Biofilm | place: United Arab Emirates | collected... | reverse complement strand
GCGCGACGAGAACCAGCTTCACGCCGCGGTGGTCGAACTGGTCGCGCTCGACGATGCCGAGATCAAATATTCGACGGTCCAGAATTGGTATCCTGGCGATGCCGAGGGCAAGGGCGGCATCTACAATTTCGTCACCAAGCGCGCGCTGTGCCAGGGCCGCAACTCGAAAGTGTCCTGGACGCAGGTGGAGACCGGCTCGGCCATCACCTGGAAATATCCGAGCTGCGTGCTCGCGGGCGAGAATTCGGTCGGCGAATTCTATTCGGTCGCGGTCACCAACAATCGCCAGCAGGCCGACACGGGCACCAAGATGATCCATCTCGGCAAGGGCTCGCGCTCGACCATCGTGTCGAAGGGGATCAGCGCCGGCCGCTCGGACAACACCTATCGCGGTCTCGTCCGCGTCGGGCCGACGGCCGAGAATGTGCGCAACTTCACCCAGTGCGACTCGCTGCTGCTCGGGGACCAGTGCGGCGCCCATACGGTTCCGTACATCGAGGTCCGGAACCCCTCTGCGCAGATCGAACACGAAGCGACGACCAGCAAGATCTCCGACGATCAGCTGTTCTACGCGATGAGCCGCGGCCTCGATCAGGAGGACGCGGTGGCGCTCATCGTGAACGGCTTTGCGAAGGACGTGCTCCAGCAGCTGCCGATGGAGTTCGCGGTCGAGGCGCAGAAGCTGCTGGGGATCAGCCTCGAAGGGTCGGTCGGATGAACACGGGATCGCACGGACAGATGCTTGAAATCACCAACCTCCACGCCACCGTCGACGACAAGCCGATCCTGAAGGGTCTGACGCTCTCGGTCGGTGCCGGCGAAGTGCATGCGATCATGGGGCCGAACGGGGCCGGCAAGTCGACGCTCTCCTATGTGCTGGGCGGCCGGCCGGGCTATGACGTGACCGGCGGCACCGTTGCCTTCAACGGGCAGGACCTGCTCGAAATGGAGCCGCACGAGCGGGCCGCGGCGGGGCTTTTCCTCGGCTTTCAATATCCGGTCGAAATCCCCGGCGTGTCGAACGTCCAGTTCCTGCGCACCGCCCTCAACGCCCAGCGCCGCGCGCGCGGCGAGGACGAGCTGTCGGCGGGCGATTTCCTGCGCCTGGCCCGCGCCCAAGCGGACGCGCTCGGCCTCGACATGGAGATGCTGAAGCGGCCGGTGAATGTCGGCTTCTCGGGCGGCGAGAAAAAGCGCAATGAAATGGTCCAGTTGGGCATCATCGGCCCGAAGCTCGCCATCCTCGACGAGACCGACAGCGGCCTCGACATCGACGCACTGAAGGCAGTGGGCGACGGCATCAACCGGATCATGCGCGCGCCCGACAAGGCCGTGCTGCTGATCACCCACTACCAGCGGCTGCTCGATTATGTGCGCCCGGACGTCGTCCATGTGCTCGCCGGCGGCCGCATCGTCCGTTCGGGGGGGGCGGAGCTCGCGCACGAGCTGGAGCGCGAAGGCTATGGAGCGATCGCGGCATGACACTCGCTCTTCCTTCGCGGCGGGAGGAGGCCTGGCGCTGGTCCGATCTGTCGGCGCTCCCTGCGCTCGCGGCCGCACGGCCCGCCCGCGTCGCGCGGGACGTGAGCGGCCTGCGCCTTGGCGATGGTCCCTTTCTGGTCTTCGTCGACGGCGTGTTCGACGCGACACGCAGCGCGCCGGGGCCGGTGGCGCTCGGGCCGGTCGATGCCGCCTCCGATCACCCGCTCGGCCGCCACGCCGCCGGCACCGGCTGGACGCTGGCGCTCGAACGGGATGCCGCCGCGTCCGGCCTGGTCGAGATCGTGCATGTCGGCAATGGCGCGGCGAACCACTTGGCCGGCCGGATCGCGCTCGGCGCGGACGCCCAGGCCTCAATCGTCGAGACGTTCGTCGGCGATGGCTGGTCCAATCGCCTGACCGCGATCACTCTGGCCCCGTCGGCCCGGCTGATGCGCGCCGTCCGGATCGATCAGACGAGCGGCTTCCAGTCGCTCCGCGACGAAGCCATGATCGCTGAGAATGCGAGCCTCGTCACCTCGGTGCTGGCAGCCGGCGGCGCCGGCAGCCGGATCGACGGCGCGCTCACGCTCGCCGGCGTCGCCGCCTTTGCCGAAATGGGCGGCGCGCTTCTCTCCCGCGGCAGCCAGCGGCACGAAGCCGCCGTGGTCGTCCGTCACGCCGCCGCGTCCGGCACCAGCCGTCAGAGCTGGCGCGCCGTTGCCGACGACACCGCCACGGCCAGCCTCGCGGCGCGCGTGGAAGTCGCGCGCGGAGCCCAGAAGACGGATGGCGAACAGTCGCTTCGCGGGCTCCTCCTGAAGCGTGCCGCGACCGTCAATCTGAAGCCGGAGCTGGAGATCTTCGCCGACGACGTGAAATGCGCCCATGGTGCAACCGTCGGCGAACTGGACGCGCGGGCGCTGTTCTACCTCGAAAGCCGGGGCGTGCCGCCCGCCGAGGCGCGCGCGCTTCTCACCCAGGCCTTCGTGGCCGATGTGCTGGAGCGCGTCGGCGAGGAGAAGGTTAGGGATGCGTTCCTGGCCGCCGCCGGCGCCTGGCTGGGAGGAGCGGCATGACAACGACGCTGCTCGCTCGGGCGGCCGAAGCCGCCCCGCTCGACCTGGTCGCCGACTTTCCGGCGATCCCGGAGGGCTGGGCCTATCTCGACACCGCGGCGACGGCGCAGAAGCCGCGGCCGGTGATCGACGCGATCACGCGCGCCTATGCCCAGGATTATGCGACCGTCCATCGTGGCGTCTATCAGCGATCGGCGGACATGACGCTTGCCTTTGAAGCGGCGCGGGAGCGCGTCGCCGGCTTCCTCGGCGCAGTACGGCCCGAAGAGATCGTGTTTGTGCGCGGCGCGACCGAAGGCATCAATCTCGTTGCTCAGAGCTGGGGCGTCGCCAATCTCAAGCCTGGCGACCGCATCCTGCTGAGCCAGCTCGAACATCATTCCAACATCGTGCCCTGGCAGCTGATCCAGGCGCAGACCGGCATCGCGATCGACGTGTGCCCGCTGACCGCAGACGGCGGCATCGATCTCGACGCCGCGGAAGCGATGCTGAGCGAGCGGCACCGGCTGATCGCGCTCGCCCATGTGTCGAACGTGCTCGGCTCGGTGCTGGACACCCGGCGGGCGGCCATGCTGGCCCGCCGCGTCGGCGCGCGGCTGCTGCTCGATGGCTGTCAGGCCGTGCCGCGCCTGCCGGTGGACGTGGCGGCGCTCGATTGCGACTTCTACGTCTTTTCCGCCCACAAGCTCTACGGGCCGACCGGCATCGGCGTGCTCTGGGCCCGGCACGAGCTGCTCGAAGCAATGCCGCCGGTTCAGGGCGGCGGCGCGATGATCGATCGGGTCGCCTTCTCCGGCACCAGCTTCGCGCCGCCCCCGGCCCGGTTCGAGGCCGGCACGCCGCACATCGCGGGCGCGATCGGCCTGCATGCGGCAATCGACTATGTCGAGGCGATCGGGCTCCCGGCGATCCACGCCCATGAAACCGCGCTGGTCTCGCTGGCGCGGGAGCGGCTTGCCGCGATCGACGGCATCCAGCTGCTCGGCCCCGCCGATTCCGCGGGTATCGTCAGTTTCGCGGTCGCCGGGGTGCATCCGCACGATGTCGGCACCATATTGGATGAGAGCCGGGTCGCGATACGGGCCGGCCACCACTGCGCCCAGCCGTTGATGGAGTATCTGGGCCTCCCCGCGACTGCCCGCGCAAGCTTCGGCGTCTACAATGGCGCGGCCGATATCGATGCGCTCGCGCGGGGGCTCGAGCGGGTAACGAGGATCTTCGGATGAACGAACAGAGCCGCATCAGGGTCGAAGAAGTGGACGCCGTGGCGCCGCCGCCCAAGGCGCGGGTCGATGACGCCGCGCGCGAGACGTTCGAGCGGAAGAAGGACTATCTCGCCGGGTTCCTGAGCGAGCCGCCGGCCGAACCGCTGCCGGGCGAGCCGGGCGGCGCCGTCTACGACGCCGTGATCGCGGCGCTGAAGGAAATTTACGATCCGGAGATCCCGGTCAACATCTACGATCTCGGCCTGATCTACGGCGTCGACGTGAGCGACGACGGCCACACGGTCGTCACGATGACGCTGACCACGCCGCACTGCCCGGTCGCCGAAACCATGCCCGGCGAAGTCGAACTGCGCGTCGGCGCAGTGCCCGGCGTCGGCGATGTCGAGGTCAATCTGGTCTGGGACCCGCCTTGGAACCCGGCGCAGATGTCGGACGAGGCGAAACTGGAACTGGGAATGCTATGAGCACCGCCACCCGCACCCGCCCCGCCGCGCTGAATCTGACCGCATCGGCCGAACGGCGCATCGCCGATCTGATGTCGCGTGCGCCCGAAGGCGCGATCGGGGTCAAGCTGTCGACGCCTCGGCGCGGCTGTTCCGGGCTCGCCTATTCGGTCGACTACGTGACTGAAGCCAAACCGTTCGACGAACGCATCGATACGCCCGGGGGCACGCTGTTCGTCGACGGCGGGTCGATCCTCTATCTCGTCGGCTCGACGATGGATTGGCGGGAGGATGATTTCACCGCCGGTTTCGTGTTCGAAAATCCGAACGCGAAGGGCAGTTGCGGCTGCGGCGAAAGCTTCACTGTCTGATCCCCATGCGCGTGCGGATCGAAACCGTGCTCGACTGCTCGGCGGAGCGGGCGTTCGCGGAGGCCTCGAAGCCGTCCCTGCTGCTGCACGTGGCAGCACCGATCATTCGCTTCCGGCCGCTGCAGCCGGCGACGTTTCCGGCGCGATGGACGGAAGGCCGCCAGCTGGTCGCGCTGCACCTGTTCGGCCTGCTGCCCATCGGAACGCAGTGGGTCGGCATCGAGTATCCGGCCGCAAGGTCCGGCGAGTACCGGATTCGGGACAATGGCGCCGGCCAGCTCGCCCGGCGCTGGGACCATCTGGTGCTGATCCGCGCGCGGCCGGACGGCCGCTGCGCGTATCGCGACGAGGTCGAGGTCGAGGCAGGCTGGCTGACGCCGCTCGTCGCGCTGTTCGCCCGGCTGTTCTACGCGCATCGCCAGCGCCGCTGGCGCCGCCTGGTCCGTCGCCGCTTCCGCTACTGAAACGGCCGCCTGAAGCAGCGGCTCGCGGCAGGGCGACGTGCCTGGGCACCGCGGCGGCATCGCTGCCGCCCCTGCCAGGCCCGGGCCGCAGCGATCAGGCTCAGAGACCGACCCGCCACCTCAGTGCGACACCGAGATCGTCCGGCAGCGCCGCAAAATGGCCCGGATCGCGCCGCCAGAAGAGATTGCCGTCGATGCGGCCACCGATCAGCGCCCGGCCGTAGCTTGCCTCGATCGCCACTTCCCGCCCTTCGGGCGTGAGCGCGAGCAGCCGGTCGGCATAGCCGACGGCTCCGTTCCGCCAGTCATAAGCGACCGGCAGGGTGAGGCCGATGCCGCCGCCGGCGACGCGCAGCGGCTGGGCCAGGCGAAGCGCCAGACGGTCACCCGCGACCAGCACATCGGCCCCGGCAAGATCGAGCGCGTAGGCCGCACTGCTGAGCGAACCGCCGCGCGCCGCGATCCCGCCTGCCGCCATGTCGGTCCAGCCGTGGCGCGCCGCGACCCCCAGCTGCCAGCCGCGGCCCAGCGACCAGTCGGCGGCAAGGTCCGCGAACCACGTTCCGGCGCCGGCATTGCCGAAAACGGGGCCGAACCGCCCTCCCAGCACGGTTTCCGCTTCGCTCAACCGGCTGATGCCGGCCGCAAGCGCGATGGCGCCGACGCGCCGGTCGAGGCTGACGCCGGCGACCGAATAGGGTGCCCGGTCGAACGGCCGGCGCGGATCGCCGGACAGCAGCAGCGCGTCACCCTGCTCGGTGGTGAGCGTCAGGTTGAAGCGGCCAATCCGCTGGCGCATGCTGGCAGCGGCACTGCTGACCCGGTCGAACCCGAGCGCCTGGCCCGGCGCGCGCGCCACCATGAAGCCTCCGTCCTGCACGCCGGCCAGCTGCGCGCCGAGGGCAGCGCCGCTATGGCCGAAGCCGAGGGCCAGCGCCGTGTCCGGCGTCAGCCGCCCGGCAATGAAGCCGGCCTGGGTGCGGGCGACCCGCAGATGCGCCTGGGCATCGGGGATGGCATCGGCCGCAATGCCGATCGGTCCGGCAGCGATCGCCAGTCCGAAGCCGGCATCGCCACGGGCGAGACCCAGGCTGCGCAGCGGCTGGTTCAGCATCGGACCGAGCATGGCGTTCGGGCGGGTGGCGGCGATGGCTCCGCCAAGATCGACGTCGTAGGCGCGGCCATAACCGTCGAGCATCACCGCGCCGAGCCCGGCTGCAGACGCATCGCCCATCGCCGGCGACAGCGTCGCGGCGGGGCCGGTAAGGGCCAGCGGGATGGCGGATCCGGCCAGCGACGCGCCGCCGCGCGGCGCGAAGGCACGGCCGATGTTGAGCGCGCCCCGCCCGAACTCCGGATCAGTGCCGAGCGCGCCGAGATCGTCGGCGCTCGTCAGCAGCAGCTCGGCGATCTGGGCGCCGCTCAGGCTCGGAAAGGCCTGGGCCAGCAGCGCGGCCGCCCCGGCGATGTGCGGCGCCGAAAACGATGTGCCGCCGTAGAGAAACGGCGCGCCGGTCTCGTCGATCGACCGGACCCCGACGCCCAGCGCCGAGAGATAGACGGCAGCGCCGGTTCCGGCGCGGTTGCTGAACTCGGCCAGGGCGCGGTCGGCATCGATTGCCCCCGCGATGATGATCTGGTTCCGCGCAATCGCCAGGTCCGTCGCGACGAGCGCGAAGCCGTCCGGATTGGGATTGCTGTCGTTGCCGGCGGAAATCACCAGCACCATGCCGGCGGCGGTTGCCCGCTGCATCGCGGCACGCAGCTGTGGCGTCGGCGCCGATCCGCCGAGCGACAGGTTCGCCACCCGGGCGTTCTGCGCGACGGCGATGTCCAGGGCGCGGGCGATCGCGCCGTCATTGTGCGTGCAGTCGCCCGCGGCGCCGGTGCAGGTCCCCGGCGTGTCGGTGCGCAGCGCCAGCAGCGTCGCGCCATAGGCGACCCCGTGCGTGCCGCTGCCGTTGCGCGCGCCCAGCAGCACGCTGGACACGGCCGTGCCATGGCCGCCTTCGTCGGCGATGCCGCGCCCGGCGACGAGGTCGGTCGAGGCGGCAGCGATCCGGCCGGCAAACTCGGGATTGTCCTGAGCAATCCCGCTGTCGATCACCGCCACCGTGACGCCCGCACCGCTCGCGCCGGCCCGGTAGGCGGGCAAGACGTTCGACGCGGCAAGACCGACCGACCGCCGATACTCTTCGGTTTCGAACACCACGGGCGGCGCCGCGGCCGGTGCCGGCGTCGGGGCCGGCGCCGCGGTGGGCGGCGGCACCGGCGTCGACTGGATGGCACCACCGCCGCCGCCACCGCCGCCGCACCCGGCGAGAACAATCACGGCAGCCGACAACCCGGCCCGAACAGCGACCCGATCGATACGCATCTCTACACCTTCGCCCGATTCCGAGGCAGCTAAGCGGACTGCCGTTGCGGTCTGCTTAACGGCCGCATGTTACGGGGCGGCGATTGCCGCTTCCCGGGAAGCCCGCTAAGGCGGTCGCGCCGATGCTTCCCGCGCTCGCCCATATCCGCAACTGGATCTTCGATCTGGACAACACCCTCTATCCGGCATCGACCGAGCTGTTCGGCCTCATCGATGCGAAGATGACACGGTTTGTGCAGGACCTGCTCGGGCTCGACTGGGACGCCGCGCGAAAGCTGCAAAAGGATTATTTTCACCATCATGGCACGACGCTCACCGGCCTGATCGCCGAACATGGCGTCGATCCGCACCGGTTTCTCGACTATGTCCACGATATCGAGATGGACGTGCTGGCAGAGGATCGCCGGCTGGTCGAGGCGATCGCACGGCTGCCCGGACGCAAGCTGATCTTCACCAATGGCGACGCGCCCTATGCGCGCCGGGTGCTGGAGCGGATTGGCCTGTCCGAAGCCTTTGAGGCGATCCACGACATCCATGCCTGCGCCTATGAGCCGAAGCCCAATCCCCGCGCCTATGCGCGCATGGCGGAGGCGTTCGCGATCGATCCGGCCGAAAGCCTGTTCGTCGAGGACATGGCCCGCAACCTGCGGCCCGCCAAGGCGATCGGGATGACCACTGTCTGGGTGAACAATGGCTCGGAACAGGGCCCCGGCGCGGACGAGCGCCCCTATGTCGATTTCGAGATCGCCGACCTCGGCGAATGGCTGCACAGCATTCTGGAGACCCGCTGATGAACGAGCTCGCCGCCACCATCGACGCAGCCTGGGAGGCCCGCGAGTCGATCGGCCCCGACACGCGCGGTGCCGTGCGCGATGCCGTTCATGAAGCGCTGCGGCTGCTCGACCGCGGCGAGACCCGGGTCGCCAGCCCGGACGGCGCCGGCGGCTGGGAGGTGCGCCAATGGCTGAAGAAGGCCGTGCTGCTCTCGTTCCGGCTGAACGACATGGAGCCGATCGCCGGCGGGCCGGGCGGCGCCCATTGGTGGGACAAAGTGCCTTCGAAGTTCGCCGCCTGGTCGGCCACCGATTTCCGCGCCGCCGGCTTCCGCGCAGTGCCGGGCGCGATCGTCCGCCGCGGCGCCCATATCGGCCGCGGCGCGGTGCTGATGCCAAGCTTCGTCAACATCGGTGCCTATGTCGGCGAAGGAACGATGGTGGACACCTGGGCGACGGTCGGCAGCTGCGCCCAGATCGGCCGCAACGTCCACATCTCCGGCGGCGCCGGCATCGGCGGCGTGCTGGAGCCGCTCCAGGCGGGACCGGTGATCATCGAGGACGGCGCGTTCATCGGCGCGCGCGCCGAGGTTGCCGAAGGCGTGATCGTCGGCGAAGGCGCGGTGCTGTCGATGGGAGTGTATCTGGGCGCTTCGACCAAGATCGTCGACCGCGCGACGGGAGAGATCATGACCGGCCGGGTGCCGCCCTTTGCCGTGGTCGTGCCGGGTGCCCTGCCCGGCCGCCCGCTGCCGGACGGCACGCCTGGACCCAGCCTCTATTGCGCGGTGATCGTGAAGCGCGTCGATGCCCAGACCCGCGCCAAGACCGGCATCAACGAGCTGCTCCGGGACTGATCGCGGCGCGCTCGGCCGATCAGCCGATCAGCTCGCCGAGCAGCAGCGCCGGCGGCACCGTCAGCAGCAGGCCATAGGCCAGATCGAAGGCGCGGGCCGGTCGCATCCGGCGGCCCCGACGCACGGTCAGCATATCGATCGTGGTGATGAGCAGGATCGACGCGCCGCACAGGGCCGCCACGGCAAGGCTGGCTGCGAAGGGCAGCCGGAGCGGCGCCTGCCAGAACAGAAAGGCCGGCCAGAGCAGCAGTGCTGCCGCAGCGGCCAGGCTGCCGGCCAGCGTCGCGCGCCGGCGGGACCAGATGCGAGCGAGATCCATGCCCCGCTCAATGCGCGCCGTCGCCACGGATGCAAGCCCGTCGCGGCGCTGCGCTTGCGGCACCCACCGCTCCTTGTCGCTCTGTTAACCTTTCTCGGGCAGAAACCCGGGCATGGACAGCCCTGCCCTGACAAGCCCGGACATCCTGTTCCCCGCCGGCGGCGCCCGCCTGCTGGTCGTCGATGACAGCCGCACCGCCCTCCAGGTCATGGGCAAGCGGCTGACCCGGATGGGCTATTGCACCAGCCTGTGCGACAGCGGCAGCGAAGCGCTCGATCTGCTGCAGGCACGCCGCTTCGATCTCGTGCTGCTCGACATGACGATGCCCGGCCTGTCGGGCATCGCCACGCTGCGCGAAATCCGCGCGACCCCCGTCACCGCCGATCTGCCGGTGCTGATGATCACCGGTCGCACGGACGATGCCGCCGCCGTCGAAGCGCTCGCCACCGGCGCCGACGATTGGGTGCTCAAACCCTTCTCCTTCGAGGTGCTGGGCGCCCGGATCGAGCGACTGCTCGATCGGGCCCGCGCCTTCGCCGCGCTCCGCCGCTCGAACGAAGCGCTCGACGCCCGCATCGCCCATCGCGCGATCGAATTGGGTGAGCTGCGCAGCGAGCTGGCTGCCGTCCGCTCCGAACTGCTGCGGCTCACCGCAACCAGCGCGAGCGCGTGAACACGGCAAGGCTGGTCAGGGCAAGGGCTGCGCTTACCCCGACCACCCCCCAGAATGCCCAGGGCTCGTCCGCATAAGGAATGCCCCGCACATTCATGCCGAGCAGGCCTGTCAGGAAGGTCAGCGGCAGAAAGATCAGCGCGACGATCGAGATCCACAGCGAACGGACGTCAAGCAATTCCGCCCGCAGATCCGTGATCTGTTCGGCCATCAGCGCCGCGCGCTCGCGGATGCTTTCGAGCTCCTCGGTCATCCGCGCAAATCGGTCGGCCGCCTCCCGCAGATGCAGCCGGTCGTCCTCTTCCAGCCAGCCGCAGTCGAGCGCGGCCAACCGCTCGATCGCCTGGCGCTGCGGCGCGACGAACCGGCGATAGTCGATCGCCTGCGCGCGCACCGCGGCGACCTTGCGCCGCAGCGGCATCGCCTGGCGGGCGTCGAGCACCAGCTCGCATTCGTCCAGCCGGTCGCCCAGCTCGGCCACGTCGGGATCCAGCTCCTCGGTGATCGCGCTCGCCAACAGGGCGACGAAATCGCCCGGGTCCCGCACGCGGCCGCCCGCCATCGCGGCCTTGAGCGGCGTCAGCGCGCGAAGGGGATAGCGGCCAACCGACACGATCCGCGCCCGCTCCGTCCACACGCGGATCGAGACCAGCGGATCGCTGTCGGCATCGGCCGCCAGCGACAGGCCGCGCAGGTTGACAAGCGCACCGTCTCCGATCGGATCGCAGCGCGGCCGCGTCTCGGCCGCCGTCAGCGCGCCGGCGACCAGCTCGGACAGGCCCAGTGGCCCGGTCAGAATGGTCCGTGTCGCGGGGTCGGCCGCGTCGAGATGGATCCAGACCAGCCGGGCCGTCCCGTTCGCCGCCGCCGCGCTCTCCACCGTCGCGGCTTCGACTGCGCCGTTCGCATCGATGAACGCAAAGCCGGTCATCGGAACGCGATGTCGAGGGAGAGGCCGGTGCCCGGCGCGACTGGCGGCGACGGACAGGCGATGCGGGCAGCGTCCGCACGCGCGCGGGCAAGGATCGCGGCGGGCACGTCCGGCCGGTGGTAGATGCGGTCGGCCTGCGCGAGAAGCCGTGCGTCCCCCAGCGTCAGCTGATCGGGATCGGCAGAGCCGAGCCGCAGCAGAACCAGCCGGTCGGCCACGGCCGGGGTGGCGCCGGCGGCAAGCCACGCCGCCACATCAACGCCCGCGACGAACGGATCAAGCGGTCCGCCGTCCGCCAGCGCGGCATCGATGGCCTGGCGGCGGCGTGCCGGATCGGGAAAGCGATCCCGCAAGGCCGGCCGGGCCGCTCCCAGCGCGGCTGCCAGCCGCCCGAGCGTGGCCGGCAGCAGCGCCTCCAGCCGCTGGCGCAGTGCCTTGGCCAGGCCAGCCGAGGCGCCGCCGGTGCCGATCGCGATCAGCACCGGGTCCCGGTCGACGATCGCCGGCAGAGTGAAGTCGCACAGGCCCGGCCGGTCGACCGCGTTCACCAGCACGCCGCGCGCCTTCAGCCGGGCGACGGCAGCCTCTGCTGCGGCGCCGTCGTCCAGGGCGACGATGGCAAGCGCCGCCGTCCCCGCTTCGTCGGTGATGACCGCGCCGGCTCGCTCGAGCAGCCGGCGCTTCGCATCCGCGGCCTCGCCATCCCCGATGAGGATCACGGGGCGACCGACCAGCCGCACGAACAGGGGCAGGGAATGCATCTCAGCCGGCGCCCGCGTGCCGCGCGGCGCGGCCTGCGCTCAAGCCGATCGGCCCCTGGTCGCCAGACACGCCTTCGATCAGGGGCCATTTCCTTGGTCGGCGCGGCGTCTCCTGCGGCCCGGAGTGGCAGACGGTCGCGCCTGGCACCGCCGCGGCGTCGGCAGGCGCTTCATGCCCCAAGGCCAGACGCGCCCGGGACCCGGCCGGCATCAGCCCAGCCACTCCGGCACACGCTCCGCATCCATGATCGTCTCCGCTGCGATCCGGTCCGCGACCACGGCATAGCGATCGCCATCCACCATCACTTCCGGCACCAGCGGCCGGCTGTTGTAGCTGGACGCCATCGTTGCACCATAGGCTCCGGCGGTGCGGAAGATCGCCAGATCGCCGGAGGCGACCACATCGATCTCGCGCCCCATCGCGAAGGTGTCGCCGCTTTCGCACACCGGCCCGGCGATGTTCGCCGTCATCCGCCGCCCGCACGGCCGGACCGCTTCGAAATGATGATAGGCGTCGTAAAGAGCCGGCCGGGCGAGATCGTTCATCGCCGCATCGACGATGACATAGGGATGGACGACTCCCGGCTTCACCCAGATCACCTGGGTCAGCAGCACACCGGCATTGCCGGCGATCACGCGGCCGGGTTCGAACATCAGCTCGACTCCCCAGTCGCGCGTGACCTCCGCCACCATCGCACCAAGCGCGGCCGGCGCCGGATACTCCTCCCCGGGGCGGTAGGGGACGCCCAGACCCCCGCCCAAATCGACGCGGTCGATGCTGTGGCCCGCCGCCCGCAGCTCGGCGACCAGCCGGCCGATCCGGCGATAGGCGGTCTCGAGCGGCGCAAGCGCCTGGAGCTGGCTGCCGATGTGGATGGCGACGCCGCGCAGGGCGAGCCCGTCTAGGTCGGCCAGCCGGTCGAACATCGCCGGCGCCTCGCTGATCGGCACGCCGAATTTGTTCTCCTTGCGCCCGGTCGAGATCTTCGCGTGGGTGCCCGCATCGACGTCCGGGTTGACGCGCAGCACGGCATCGGCCCGCATTCCCCGCGCGACGGCAAGTGCCGCGAGGACGCGCCCTTCCTCCTCCAGCTCGATGTTGAACTGGCCGATCCGGGCCTCCAGCCCCTTGGCCAGTTCAGCCCGGCTTTTGCCGACGCCCGAAAAGACGATGCCGGCGGCCGGCATGCCCGCCGCCAGCGCGCGCGCCATTTCGCCGGCCGACACCACATCGGCGCCATAACCCTGGTTGGCGAGCACCCGCAGCACCGCAAGATTGGGATTGGCCTTGATCGCATAGGCGAGCCGCACCTGGCCGGCGGCCGCCAGCCCGTCCCGAAACACCCGCGCATGTCGCTCGAGCGTCGCCCGCGAATAGACATAGACCGGGGTGCCGACCTCAGCCGCGATGCGGGCAAGCGGCACGTCTTCGGCGTAAAGCTCGCCACTGCGAAGCGTGAAATGATCCATCAGCCGGGCGGCAGGTTGAAGCGATCCTCGCGCCGCTCCTCGGACCGGCGGAGCAGCTCGTCGCTGCGCTGCGGCCGCGCCTGCACGCTCGGCGTGATCAGCTCGGACGGGGTCGGCTGAACCTCGGCCGCATACGGTGCCGGCGGCAGCGACTGGCCTGGCGCCGGCTGCAGCTCGCTCTTGCCGCCACAGCCGGCAAGGGCGAGGACGGCAACCGCCGACGCAAGGGCAGCCCGAGCCGGTCGCGTCATCCGCTGGTCCGTCATTCCGTGTCTCCCATGCCGATCGCTGCCTTGGCGTCGGCGATGCGCGCCCGCACCTGGGCCGGCGCGGTGCCGCCATGGCTGGTCCGAGACGCGACCGAGGCATCGATGCTCAGCACGTCATAGACGCGGGCATCGATCCGCGCATCGATCGCCGTCAGCGCGTCGAGCGGAAGCTCGGCCAGCGCACAGCCCCGCGCCTCTGCGGCGCGCACGGCTTGCCCCGTAATATGATGCGCCTCGCGGAACGGCACGTTCGCCTCGCGCACCAGCCAGTCGGCAAGATCGGTCGCGGTCGCAAATCCGGCCTCCGCTGCCGCCCGCATCCGCTCCGGCCGGAATTCGACGCTTGCGACCATGCCGGTCATCGCCGCGATCGAGAGCGTCAGCAGCTCGTGCGCCTCGAACACCGGCGGTTTGTCGTCCTGCATGTCCTTCGAATAGGCAAGCGGCAGGCCCTTCATCGTGACCAGGAGGGCGGTCAGGCAGCCGATGATCCGCCCGGCATGGCCGCGCACCAGCTCTGCCGCATCGGGATTGCGCTTCTGCGGCATGATCGACGACCCGGTCGACCAGGCATCCGACAGGCGGACGAAGCCGAAGGGCTGGCTCGCCCACAGGATCATCTCTTCCGCCAGCCGGGAGAGATGGAGCGCGCAGCCGGCCGCGGCGAACAGATATTCGAGCGCGAAGTCCCGGTCGGACACCGCATCGAGGCTGTTGTCGGTCGGCCGGTCGAAGCCCAGCTCCTCGGCCACCCCGTCCCGGTCGAGCGGGAAGCCGGTGCCGGCCAGCGCGGCGGAGCCGAGCGGGCATTCGTTCAGCCGCGCCCGCGCATCCTCCAGGCGGCCGCGGTCCCGGTGCACCATCTCGAAATAGGCCATTAGGTGATGGCCCAGGGTGACCGGCTGGGCCGATTGGAGATGGGTGAAGCCGGGCATGACCGACTCGGCATGTTCCTCGGCGCGGGTGACGAGCGCGCGCTGCAGCCCCGCCAAGGCTTCGTCGGCTTCGTCGATCGCATCGCGCACCCACAGGCGGAAATCGGTCGCCACCTGATCGTTGCGCGAGCGCGCGGTGTGCAGCCGCCCGGCCGCCGGCCCGATCAGCGCCGCCAGCCGCGCCTCGACATGCATGTGAATGTCTTCGAGCGCCGGATCCTCCGGCACGCCGCCGGCGGCATATTCCGCCTCGATCGTGTCGAGCCCCGCCTCGATCGCGGCGACGTCGGCCGCATCGATGATCCCCTGCCGGCCGAGCATCGCCACGTGCGCACGGCTGCCGCGAATGTCCTGACGCCACATTCGCTTGTCGAAGCCGATCGAGGCATTTATCTCGCGCATCACTGCCGCGGGCCCTTCGGCGAAGCGCCCGCCCCACATGCTGTTGGAGCTGTCCGTGCGGCCGTCGATCATCTGTCTCCCGGGTACGCTGATGCTGATGCTCGCCGCGTGCGATACGGAAAGCCGGCCCGCCCCGCAAGCGACGGCGGAGGCCGCCGCTGCGCCGTCCGCCGCCGCCCCTGCGTCGGGCGCCACCGGCGGCGGGGCCGAGCCGGCCGGCACGCTCGACATGTCCCAGCGCGGGCGCCCGGCGCCGACCGACGGCTTCCTCGATCCCGCCGGCAAGCCGGTGACGCTGGCGGCGTTCCGCGGCCGCCCGGTGCTCGTCAATCTCTGGGCCACATGGTGCGGCCCCTGCGTCCGCGAGATGCCGACGCTCGAAACGCTCGCCGCGCGCACCGAAGGCAAGCTCAAGGTGCTGACGGTGAGCCAGGATCGCGACGGCGTCGACCTGGCGCCCACCTTCGAAAAGGGCGGCTTCACACGGCTCGAACGCTATCGTGATCCCGAACAGAAGCTCGGCTTCGCGCTCGGCAGCGGCATGTTGCCGACCACGATCCTCTATGACGAGGCCGGCAAGGAAGTCTGGCGGATGGTCGGCGGCCTCGACTGGGACGGGCCGCGCGCGAACACCCTGCTCGCCGATTATCTCTAGCGGCGTCGGAAGAACCGCCCCTCGCTCTGCCTGTCCGGCCGCGGACCCCCATGGGGAGTCGCGCGTTCGCGGGGCATCGCATGATCATGGCAAGGAGCAGGGCATGGACGACGATCGGGTCTGGGCGTTCGAGGACAGCCTGTGGCGGGCCGATCCCGCCCATTATCGCGAAGCGATCGATCCGGACGTGCGGATGGCGCTGCCGCAGCCGCCGTTCGTCTTCGCCGGCGAGGCCGCGGTTGCAGCCGTGGCAGCCAGCCCGCGCTGGACGGACGTGCGCTTCGACGATCGAACGATCGCCCGGCCGCAGCACGGGCTGATCGTGGTCGCTTACACGGTTCACGCCCGGCGCGGGACCGACGAGGCCTATGTCGCGCATTGCACCAGCACCTACCGGCTGACTGACGACCATCAGTGGCAGGTGGTGCAGCACCAGCAGACCCCCGAACTCGCGGCGCCCGCCCCGGCGACGGCACAGGCATAGGGGCCGGATCGGGGACCGGAGCCGCGCCGGCTTTCGCCGGACGGCCGGGCCGGAGACGACAAAGCCCCGGGCGTTTCCACCCGGGGCCCCGTCGACGGTCGTGGCGCCCCCGCGGGCGCCGCGCCTCACTCCTCGTTCAGATACTCGCCGGCGGCGGCATCGCTGCCGTCGCCGCTGGTCACGGCGGCGGCAAGCGGGTCGTCGCCAATGTCGTCCTCGACCGGCCGCCGAAGCTCGGCGGCATGCTCCTCGGCGGCACTGGCCGGAGCGACCAGCGAGGCCTGCCAGCTGCGCTGGGCGGCGCGGAGCGCTGCGTCGCGGCTGGAAGCGGCGACACGGAGCCGGTTCATGCCGGCGCCGGTGCCCGCCGGGATCAGGCGGCCGACGATCACATTCTCCTTCAGGCCCATCAGCGTGTCGGTCTTGCCCTGGACCGCCGCCTCGGTGAGCACGCGGGTCGTCTCCTGGAAGGAGGCGGCGGAAATGAAGCTGCGCGTCTGCAGGCTCGCCTTGGTGATGCCGAGCAGCACCGGCTTGCCCTCGGCCGGGCGCTGGCCCGGCTTCAGCTTCGCGTTCACTTCCTCCATTTCCTCGCGGTCGACCTGCTCGCCAGGCAGCAGTGTGGTGTCGCCCGCTTCGGTGATCTCGACCTTCTGCAGCATCTGGCGCACGATCACTTCGATGTGCTTGTCGTTGATCTTCACGCCCTGAAGTCGATAGACTTCCTGGATCTCGGAGACGAGATACTCCGCGAGCGCCTCGATGCCGAGAACTTCAAGGATATCGTGCGGATCGGGCGAGCCGGCGATCAGATTGTCGCCGCGCTTCACATAGTCGCCTTCCTGGACGTCGATCACCTTGGACTTCGGCACCAGATACTCGACGACCTCGCCACCGTCATCCGGCTGGATGCCGATCTTGCGCTTCGCCTTATAGTCCTTGCCAAACACGACCCGGCCGGAGACCTTGGCAATGATCGCATTTTCCTTCGGCTTGCGCGCCTCGAACAGCTCGGCCACCCGCGGCAGACCGCCGGTGATGTCGCGGGTCTTGGCGGCTTCGCGCGACACGCGGGCGAGCACGTCGCCGGCCTGGACGGTCTGGCCGTCCTCGACCGAGATCATCGCGCCGGGCGCGAGCATGTAGCGGGCCGCCTCGCCCGAGCCCTGGTCGAGCAGAGTGATGCGCGGCCGCAGATCCTCCTTCGCCCGGGAAGAACCGCGATACTCGGTCACCACCCGCTGGGCGATGCCGGTCGCCTCGTCGATCTGCTCGGTCAGCGTCTTGTTCTCGATCAGGTCCTGGAACTTCACCACGCCGGCCTTTTCGGTGATGATCGGCATGGTGAACGGATCCCATTCGGCAATCCGCGCGCCCTTCTGGACGATGTGGCCGTCCGCGAGCAGCAGGTTCGCGCCATACGGGATGCGGTGCACGGCCCGCTCGCGTCCGTCCATGTCGAGGATCGCGAGTTCACCGTTGCGGGCGAGCGCGATGGTGCGGCCGCGGCCATCGACGATGGTCGGCAGGTCGCGATACTCGATCCGGCCGTCCGCCACCGCTTCCAGGTTCGACTGCTCGTTGAGCTGCGCCGCGCCGCCGATGTGGAACGTCCGCATCGTCAGCTGGGTGCCCGGCTCGCCGATCGACTGGGCGGCGATCACGCCCACCGCTTCGCCGATATTGACCGGCGTGCCGCGCGCGAGGTCGCGGCCATAGCATTTCGCGCAGACGCCCATCTTCGATTCGCAGATCAGCGGGCTGCGGATGCGGACCGACTGCACGCCGATCTCCTCCAGCCGCGCGACCATCGCCTCGTCGAGCAGCGTCCCCGATTCGACCAGCGTCTGGCCGGTCTTCGGATCGACGATGTCCTCCGCGGTGGTGCGACCCAGCACGCGCTCGGCAAGCGAGGCGATCGTGGCGCCGCCCTGAACGATCGCCTTCATGTCGAGCGCGCGTTCGGTGCCGCAATCCTCCTCGATGACGACGCAGTCCTGGCTCACATCGACCAGACGGCGCGTCAGATAGCCGGAGTTGGCCGTCTTGAGCGCCGTGTCCGCCAGGCCCTTGCGGGCGCCGTGGGTCGAGTTGAAATATTCAAGGACGGTCAGCCCCTCCTTGAAGTTCGAGATGATCGGCGTCTCGATGATTTCGCCCGACGGCTTCGCCATCAGGCCGCGCATGCCCGCCAGCTGCTTCATCTGCGCCTGGCTGCCGCGGGCGCCCGAATGCGCCATCATGTAGATCGAGTTGATCGGCGCCAGCCGGCCGTCGTCCTGCCGGGGCGTCGCCTTGATCTCCTCCATCATCGCGTTCGCGACCTGGTCACCGCAGCGCGACCAGGCGTCGATCACCTTGTTGTACTTTTCCTGCTGGGTGATCAGGCCGTCCTGATACTGCTGCTCGTAATCCTTCACGAGCGCGCGGGTCTCCTCGACCAGCTTCTCCTTCGCGCCCGGAATGATCATGTCGTCCTTGCCGAACGAGATGCCGGCCTTGAACGCATGGCGGAAGCCAAGGGCCATGATCGCGTCGGCGAACAGCACCGTCTCCTTCTGGCCGGTGTGGCGATAGACCACGTCGATGACGTCGCCGATCTCCTTCTTCGTCAGCAGGCGGTTGACCGTCTCGAACGGCACCTTGTGGCTCTTGGGCAGCGTTTCGCCGAGCAGCATCCGGCCCGGCGTCGTCTCGACCCGCTTCATGTAGGTGTTGCCGTTCTCGTCGGTCTGCGGGACCCGGCTGACGATCTTCGAATGGAGCGTCACGGCGCCGGCGTCGAGCGCCTGGTGCACTTCCGCCATGTCGGAGATCAGCATGCCCTCGCCAGGCTCGCCGTCGCGCTCCATCGACAGGTAATAAAGGCCAAGCACCATGTCCTGCGAGGGCACGATGATCGGCTTGCCGTTAGCGGGCGAGAGGATGTTGTTCGTCGACATCATCAGCACGCGCGCCTCAAGCTGGGCTTCCAGGCTCAGCGGCACGTGCACGGCCATCTGGTCGCCGTCGAAGTCGGCGTTGAACGCGGCGCAGACCAGCGGGTGCAGCTGGATCGCCTTGCCCTCGATCAGCACCGGCTCGAACGCCTGGATGCCGAGGCGGTGGAGCGTCGGCGCGCG
>ERZ1066122.1445-NODE-1445-length-19100-cov-10.073615_pt1 | contig 19100 bp, 14 predicted proteins | sample MGYA00382769_ERZ1066122 | MGnify/ENA primary metagenome ERZ1066122 (study PRJEB33369, sample SAMEA5778352) | biofilm metagenome | biome: Industrial cooling water; feature: Water cooling tower basin; material: Biofilm | place: United Arab Emirates | collected... | reverse complement strand
GTCGCCGACAAGGTCGAGCGGGTGGCGAAGCTTGCCCGCTGGCTGGTGGAGGAGGGGATCGTCACCTCCGTCGGCGCTGGCGATCTTGCCGATCACGCCGACATCGCCGCGCGGCTGTGCAAGGCCGATCTCGTCACCGGCATGGTCGGGGAGTTTCCCGAGCTGCAGGGCGTGATGGGCGGCTATTATGCCCGCGCGCAAGGCTTGCCCGATGCCGTCGCCGACGCGATCCGCGACCACTACAAGCCGGTCGGCCAGGGCGACGACGTGCCCACCGCACCGGCCACGGTCGCGGTGAGCCTGGCGGACAAGCTGGACAGCATCATCCGTTTCTTCGCGGTCGACCTCAAACCGAGCGGGTCCAAGGATCCGTTCGCGCTGCGCCGATCGGCGCTGGGCGTCGTCGCGCTGATCCTCGAAAACCGGCTTCGCTTCCCGCTTGCCAAAGCGGTATCGGGCGACGTGCTGGATTTCTTCGCCGACCGCCTGAAGGTCCAGCAGCGCGAGGCGGGCGTCCGCCATGATCTGATCGATGCCGTGTTCGCGCTCGGCGGCGAGGATGATCTCGTGCGGCTGCTCGCCCGCGTGCGCGCCTTGCAGGCGTTCGTCGAGACGCCCGAGGGCCGCGATTTGCTCGCCGGCTACAAGCGGGCGGCGAATATTCTGAAGAAGGAAAATTACACCGCGCCGCCGCCGATGGCCGACGATCAGGGCATTCCGCAGACCGGCGAGGAAGACCCGCTGGTGCTGGTCGACGATCCGCAGCTGGCCGATGTCGTCGCGTCCTTCGTGCCCGGCCAGGCCGCGGCGTACGATCCCGAACCGGCCGAAGCCGCGCTGATCGCCGCGCTCGATGCCGCCGGCCCGCGCGCCGAGGCCGCCGTCGCCGCCGAGGATTTCGAGGGAGCCATGGCCGCGCTCGCGAGTTTGCGCGCTCCGGTGGACGCCTTTTTCGACGCGGTCACCGTCAACGATCCCGATCCCGCCCGGCGGGCGGCGCGCCTGGCGCTGCTCGCCCGGGTGCGCGATGCGGTGCATCGCGTTGCGGACTTCTCGAAGATCGAGGGGTGAGGGAGCGTCGGGCGCAGGGGGCGGCCGCGGCACGGAAGGGATGAGCATGACGCAATATGTCTACCGCTTCGGCGGCGGGATTTCGGACGGCGGCGCGGGCGACAAGAACCTGCTGGGCGGCAAGGGGGCCAATCTCGCGGAAATGGCGTCGATCGGCCTGCCGGTGCCGCCGGGCTTCACCATCTCGACCGAGATGTGCACGCGCTTCTATGCGGACGGCGAGCGCTTTCCCGATTCGCTGCGCGACGAGGTGGCGGCCGGGATCGCCCATATCGAGCAGGTGACCGGCAAAAGGTTCGGCGACGCCGCCGATCCGCTGCTCGTCTCGGTGCGCTCCGGCGCCCGGGTGTCGATGCCCGGCATGATGGACACGGTGCTGAACCTCGGCCTGAACGACGCGACCGTCGAGGGGCTTGCCCGCGTCTCCGGCGACGAGCGCTTCGCCTGGGACAGCTATCGCCGCTTCATCCAGATGTATGCCGACGTCGTGCTCGGCCTCGATCACGGCGCGTTCGAGGAAGCGCTGGAAGTCGCGAAGGAGGATCAGGGACATTTCCTCGACACCGACATGACGGCCGCCGACTGGCGCAAGCTGGTCGGCGAGTATAAGCGGCTCGTCGCCGAACTCTGGGGCCAGCCCTTTCCGCAGGACGTGCACGACCAGCTGTGGGGCGCGGTGCGCGCGGTGTTCGGATCGTGGCATTCGGACCGCGCCCGCGTCTATCGCCGGCTGAACGACATTCCCGGCGATTGGGGCACGGCCGTCAACGTCCAGGCGATGGTGTTCGGCAATATGGGCGAAACCTCCGCCACCGGCGTCGCCTTCACCCGCAATCCCTCGACCGGCGAGCGCGCCTACTACGGCGAGTATCTGATCAACGCGCAGGGCGAGGATGTGGTCGCCGGCATCCGCACGCCGCAATATCTGACGCGCGCGGCGCGCGAGGCGGCGGGAGCGAAGCCGCTGTCGATGGAAGAGGCGATGCCGGAGACCTATGCCGAGCTGGCCCGGGTCTTCGACCTGCTCGAGCGCCATTACCGCGACATGCAGGACATCGAATTCACGGTCGAGCGCGGCACGCTGTGGATGCTGCAGACCCGCTCCGGCAAGCGGACGGCGAAGGCGGCGCTGAAGATCGCGGTCGACATGGCGGCGGAAGGACTGATCTCCGAAAGCGAGGCCGTGCTTCGCGTCGATCCGGCCGCGCTCGACCAGCTGCTCCACCCGACCCTCGATCCCGATGCGCCGCGCGACGTGCTGGCGAAAGGCCTGCCGGCCTCGCCCGGCGCCGCCTCGGGCGCGGTCGTGTTCGACGCCGATACCGCCGAGAAGCGCGCGGAGCTGGGCGACAGCGTGATCCTGGTCCGGGTGGAGACGAGCCCGGAGGACATTCACGGCATGCACGCCGCGCGCGGCATCCTGACCGCGCGGGGCGGCATGACCAGCCACGCCGCCGTGGTTGCCCGCGGCATGGGCCGGCCCTGCGTTTCGGGAGCGGGAACGCTGGCCATCGATGCGAAAGCGAAGCTGTTCCGGATCGGTGACCGGGTGGTGCGCGAAGGCGACACGATCACCATTGACGGCAGCAGCGGCGAAGTGATGGCGGGCGCGGTGCCGACCGTGCAGCCCGAGCTGGCCGGCGATTTCGGTGCCCTGATGGTCTGGGCGGACAAGGTCCGCCGGCTGCGCGTCCGCACCAATGCCGAGACCCCGGCCGATTGCCGCACCGCGCGCGAGTTCGGCGCCGAGGGCATCGGTCTCTGTCGGACCGAGCACATGTTCTTTGAGGCGAGCCGGATCACCGCGGTGCGCCAGATGATCCTGGCGGCCGACGAGAAAGGCCGGCGGGCAGCGCTCGACAAGCTGCTGCCGGAACAGCGGCGGGACTTTGTCGCGATCTTCGAGATCATGGCCGGGCTGCCGGTCACCATCCGGCTGCTCGATCCGCCCCTGCACGAATTCCTGCCCCATGCCGAGGCCGAGTTCGCCGAAGTGGCGGAAGCGGCGGGCGTCGGCATCGAGACGGTCAAGCGCCGGGCGGCCGAGCTTCACGAAGTGAACCCGATGCTCGGCCATCGCGGCTGCCGGCTCGGCGTCAGCTATCCCGAAATCTACGAGATGCAGGCGCGGGCGATCTTCGAGGCGGCGATCGACGTCGCCGAGCGAAGCGGTGAGGCGCCGATCCCGGAAGTGATGGTGCCGCTGGTCGCGACCCGGCGCGAGCTGGAGCTGATGAAGGACGTGATCGACCGCACCGCCGAAGCCGTGTTCGGCGAAACCGGCCGGCGGATCGACTATCTGGTCGGCACGATGATCGAGCTGCCCCGCGCCGCGCTGATGGCGGGCGAGATCGCCGAGATGGGGGCGTTCTTCAGCTTCGGCACCAACGATCTCACCCAGACGACGCTCGGCGTCAGCCGGGACGATGCCGGGCGCTTCCTCACCACCTATGTCGACAGGGGCATCTTCCCGCGTGATCCGTTCGTCACGCTCGATGTGGACGGCGTCGGCGCCTTGATCCGCCTCGCTGCCGAGCGCGGTCGCGCCACCCGGCCGGACATCAAGCTCGGCATCTGCGGCGAACATGGCGGCGATCCCGCCTCGATCGCCTTCTGCGAGGCGGCCGGCCTCGATTATGTCAGTGCCTCGCCTTACCGGGTGCCGATCGCGCGCCTGGCGGCGGCGCAGGCAGCGCTCAAGGGGAAATGACCATGCGCAGAGTGTCCGGACTGGCTCTGATGATCGCGCTTGCGGCCTGCTCGTCGGAGCCCGCGCCCAGCGATCCGATCACCGTCGACGAGGCGATCGCGACGCCGACGCCGCGGACCACCGACAAGAGCGCGCCGCTCTACCAGCAGGCCTATGCGTTCGAGGGCAGCTGGGCGGCGGACCCGGCCGCCTGTGCCGGCCGCGCGTGGCAGTTCGAGCGGAGCCGTATCCGCACCGATCTCGAGCAGAGCTGCGACATCGTCGAGCGGCTGAACGAGACCGGCAGCGGCATCACGCTGCGCACTGCCTGCACCGGCAGCGGCGCGCCGGCCGAGCAGCGGTTCGAGCTGATGACCATCGAGGAAGGCAGCATGACCGTGCAGCGCTATGTCGGCGATCAGATGCAGGGACCGCAGCTGAAGCTCGTTCGCTGCAGCTAGCGCGCGGCGGGGCCCGGCGCCGGCCGTCCGATCCTGTCGGCCGGCGTCCGCTGATCGTGGCGCAGCGCATCGATGTGGGCGTCGCGCGCGCGGAGCTCCGCTTCGTAATGATCGCGCTGGCGGTCGAGCGCCTGCTGGTGCCGGCGCCCGCCGCTCCGCGACATCAGCCCCAGCACCCAGCCCAGCAGCAGCGCCAGCGCGAAGATCGCCCAATGCGCGGTCGAGAAGACGGGCATGGCCTTTTCTCCCTGTTCGTCACGGCGGGAGAACGGCTGTCGCTGCGCCTGCGTTCCGTCAGGTCAGATTGTCGGCGATCGAGCAGGCGGCCGGACCGAGGATGACCACGAACAGGGTCGGCAGGATGAACAGGATCAGCGGCACCGTCATGATCGCCGGCAGCCGCGCCGCCTTTTCCTCGGCGCGCATCATCCGTTCGTTGCGGAACTCGGCCGACAGCACGCGCAGCGCGGAGGCAAGCGGGGTGCCGTATTTCTCCGTCTGGATCATCGTCGTCACGACGCCGCGCACCGCGTCCAGATCGACGCGGTTGGCGAGATTCTCGAACGCCTGGCGCCGGTCAGTCAGGAAGCCGAGCTCGATCGAGGTCAGCATGAACTCGTCGCCAAGCTCCGGATAGGCGCGGCCGAGCTCCTTGGCGACACGGGCGAAGGCGGCATCGACGGTCAGGCCCGCTTCCGCGCAGATCACCAGCAGATCGAGTGCGTCGGGCAGGCCCTTGCGGATCGCGTCGCTGCGCTTCTGGATCTTGTTCTTCAGATAGATGTCCGGCGCCTTGTAGCCGCCGAGCAGCGCCACCGCGGCCGCGCCGAAGCGCTTCAGCGGGCTCAGATCGGGCCAGTAATCGACCACATAGACCATCACGAACACGACCGTGCCGAGCACCAGCGGCAGCATCATCCGCGCGAAGATGACCGCGACCGCGGCATCCTTGGAGCGGATGCCGGCCTGCATCAGCTTCTGCTGCGCAACCTTCAGCTGCTCGTCCTGCAGCACCTTGAGCGACGCCAGGAACGAGCGCATCCGGTCCGTCGTCTCGTTGCGCGCGTTGAGCTTCGCGCGCCGCTTGGACGTGGAGGCGGTGATGCCGGCCTTCAGCTGCTCGCGCCGGTCGTTCAGCGCCTTGACCCGCCGTGCCATCGGGTCGCGGACCGTGGTCGCCGCGTAGAGCGCGACGAGCACCATGAAGGTCGCGATCCCGGACAGCAGCGTTGCCGCCCAGATCACGTCTACCCCGAAGATGGTCGGTCCGCCGGTCGCGCCCATTGCTGCTGCCTCAGATTTCGAAACTGACCATCTTGGCCATGATGAAGGCGCCGATGCTCATCCAGATGAGCCCGCCGATGCCGGCGACCATCAGCCGCTGATCGATGAAGAAGGCGCCGAGATATTCGGGGTTGATCATCCAGATCAGCGTGAACACGATGAACGGCAGCGAGCCGACGATGTAGGCCGACGCCTTGGATTCGGAGGACATCGCCCGGATCTTGAGCTTCATCTGCGCCCGCTTGCGCAGCACGTCCGCGAGGTTGGCCAGCGTCTCCGCCAGGTTGCCGCCGGTTTCCCGCTGGATCGCGAGCGTGATGCAGAAGAACTGGAATTCGGGCGTGCCGAGCCGGTCCGCGGTCTCCTGCAGCGCCACGTCCATCGACCGGCCGATCTTCATCTTGTCGCTGACCGCGCGGAATTCCTCGCCGGTCGGGCCGGGAATCTCGGTCGCGACCACCGCCAGCGTCTCGGAGATCGGCAGGCCGGCGCGCAGGCCGCGGACCAGCAGCTCGATCGCATCGGGAAAGCGCGCGTTGAACTTGCCGATGCGCTTCTTGATCACGGAGCCGACCACCATGTGGGGCAAGCCGAGCCCGGCCAGGAGGCCGAGCAGCAGCGCCAGCCAGAGCTGCCCCGAACGGGTGTAGACCAGCAGCGCGACGGCAAGCGCGATGCCGAGCGACACGAGCGCGTAGCGGCCGAGCGACCAGTCGCGGCCGGTCATGTCGAGCCGCTTCTTGAGCAGGGCCGGCCGCGGCAGCAGGTTCGATGCGAGGCTGTCGATCCGGGTCGCCCGATTGTTGGTGATCCGGCGGAGCTGCGCTTCCACCGCGGCGACCGCGGACGCGCTGTGCCGTTCCCGCAGCGCCGCGACCCGCCGCTTCTGGATCTTCGTCTCGGAAGGTCCGGAGAGCGCTGCGAGAAGCATCGCGAGCATCAGCACGACGCCGATCAGAACGACCATGATCTGCAACATCGCTCGCTACGTCCTCCCTTGGCAGGCGGCGGCCGGCGCCTGCCGGAACCCGAATTACGCCCGCGCCGGCGCCTTCTTCTTGATCATCGAGCGGAAGCCGCCGATCTTGCCGAGCAGCGACTTCCCGCTCTTGTCGGTCGCCGTGTCCGGCAGATCCTCCGCCGCGGCGACGAGCCGGTCGGCCAGCGCGTGCAGCGCCTGCGCTGCCTTCGCGCCCTTCCCGGCTTCGGCGATCGTCTTGCCCAGCTTGGCGGCCTGCGCCGCGAGCTTCGGATCGCTCGGCACCAGAAAATCGATCTTGCGTTCGATCGAGGTCTCGAAATCCTTGCGCGTGATTTCCGGCACGCCCTGCGGGGCGACCTGGTTGGCGACGACAATCACGCCGGCATGCGGCGCGTTGCTCTTCAGCCAGGCAAGCAGGCGGATGCAGTCGCGCGCCGCCGCAAGCGTGAACTCCGTCACCAGCACCACCGAGTTCACGTCCTGGAGCAGCATGGGATGCTGGACCAGCATGTGCCGCGGCAGATCGACGACCGTCGATTCGAAGGCCGTGCGGATCTCTTCCTGAAGCTGGAAAAAGGCCGACCCGTCGCTGAGCAGCGCCTGGCTGATCGGCGCTTCGGCGGACAGCACCGCCAGCTTGTCGTTCGCGCGGACCATCGCGCGTTCGATGAACAGCCCGTCGATGCGGCTCGGATTCTCGATCGCGTCGGTGAGCCCGCGCCCCGGCTCCAGATCGAGCGCGAGCGCGCCGGTGCCGAAATGGACGTCGAGATCGAGCAGCGCCGTCGTGCGATGCGCCTTTTCGCCGAACAGCCAAGCGAGCGACGCCGCCACCGTCGAGGCGCCGACGCCCCCGCGCGAGCCGATCACGGCAGTCATCAGATGCGGGCGATCGGTCGCCGCCTCGCTCGCGCGCGGGGCCGAGAACACCGTCATCGCCTGTGCAAAGGCATCGCGCAGCTGATCCGGGCCGAACGGCTTCAGCAGATAATCCTGGATGCCGCTCGCGACCAGATCGCGGTAGAGGCGGACATCGTTCACCTGGCCGGCGGCGATCACCACCGTGCCGGGCTCGCAGACCTCGGCGAGCGCATTGATGTCGTTGAGCGGATCGCCGGATTCGGAGAGGTCGACGAACAGGATGTTCGGGCTCGCCGACACCGACAGCGACTGGATGGCGTTGCGCAGGCCGCCCTTGTGGACCTTTTCGGGCGACCAGCCCATTTCGACGGCGATGGGCCGGATCGCTTCAGCGGCGCCATCGTCGCAGACGAACGCGACGAACGGATCGCGCAGCGACGCGGACCGGGACGGACTCCAGGGAGCGTTCATTACTGGCCACCTCTCGTTGCTTCGTTCTTCAGACCCTGGACGCCGGTCGGCTGGCGGTCGCGATAGACACGGATCGCCTTCGACGAGCTGGCCGGATCGACCGGACCCGTCACGTCACGCCCGGCGACCAGGTCCTGCGGATCGGCGACCATTGCCGCGAGCGCGGAATTGGTCGCGCAGCCATAATTGGACATCGTGCTGCCGGCGAAGTCGGGGCTCGCCCGGCGGCTCCAGTCCGGGCAGCCGGGCACGCTTGCCGTCGCGCGGCTGACGACCACCCGCACCGATCCCGGCACCAGCGTGCCCGCCGTCACCGGCGCCGCCGCGGACAGCGCCATGCCGCGGCGCGAGAGCAGGGCCGCTACATCGCCGCGGCCGGTGTCACTGCCGGCGGGATCGTCGACCGCAACGCGGTCGCCGAACGCGAGACCGATCGAGCGGAACCAGCCTTCCAGGCGCTCCTGTTCGCCCGCGGCGAGGCCACCCGCCGGGCCGGCGGCAAGGTCGATCGCGTAATCGGTGCGCTGGACGACCGGCTGATGCACGGATTCGAGCCCGCGGTTGACGGTCCCGGTGTTGCCGCAGGCCGCGAGCAGCAGCCCCAGCCCGGTCACGGTCAGGATGTTCGGTCTCATGCTCATCTCCTTCGCGTGCGCGCTCATCGCATCGAGAAACCGGGAGCCGGCGCCTCGCCCGGCTTGCGTTCGTCGGTCCGCGCCGGCGTGCTCGGCGCCGCGGCGGGCGGCGTCGGCGGGGCGGCCGGGGCGTCGCCGGATGCCGGCGGCGCGAGCGTCGGCACCGGCCGCGGCTTGCTCTCGCCCGAATCGTGCGTTTGGCCGAGGAACACCCGCTGTGCGTCGGTCGCGGCTTCATAGCCGTCGGTCGGCAGCGGGATTGCGCCGTTGGTCGGCCGCACGAGATAGGGCGTGACGATGATCATCAGCTCCGTCTCCGAGCGGCGGAACCGCGAGGAACGGAACAGCGCGCCGAGGATCGGCATGTCGCCCAGCCCGGGCGCGCGCTCGATGTTGCTGGCATGGCGGTTCTGCAGCAGGCCGGCGATCATGAAGCTCTGGCCGGAGCCGAGCTCGACCGTCGTTTCGGCGCGCCGGGTGCTGAGCGCCGGGATCTGGAAGCCGCCGACATTGACCGCGCCGGCCGAGGTGAGCTCGGACACTTCCGGGCGGACGCGCATCGAGATGCGGCCGTCGGTGAGCACGGTCGGGGTGAATGCCAGGCTGACGCCATATTGCTTGAACTCGATGCCGATCTGGCCGAGCCCCTGGGCGAGCGGGATCGGGATCTCGCCGCCGGCGAGGAAGCTTGCCGTTTCGCCCGACAGCGCCGTCAGGTTCGGATTGGCGAGCACGTTCACCAGGCCTTCGCTTTCGGCGAGGTCGAGCGCGGAGGCGACATCGATTCCGAACAGCTTGCCGGCCAGCGCCAGATTGGTGCGGCCGACGCCCTGGCCGAGATTGTTGAAATTGAAGGCGGTGCCGCCGGTCACGAACTGGCCCGTGGCCGGGTTGAAGGGCAGGGAGATCGACCCCGCCGGCAGCCCGAACAGCGACGAGGCGTCAAGCCGCGGGAAAATGCTGGTGTCGATGTTGCCGATGTTGCCGAAATTGCGGCCCTGGGCGATGCCGAACAGGAACCCGCCGGTCTGGTCGCGGCTGAGCAGGTTGACGCCGATTTCCTTGACCAGATCGCGGCTCACTTCGGCGATCCGCACCTGCAGGTTGACCTGCAGCGGCGTTGCCGTGCGCAGCCGGTTGATGACGCCGATCTTGAGCACTGCATTGGGCTGGGTGAAGTCGACGCCCGGATTGAGCAGCGTCTTGACCAGCCGCTCGGCCTCTTCGATGTCCTGGGGCTGGGCGACGGTGCCGGTCAGCACGGCCACCTGGCCGACATTGGTGACGCGGATATCCGCGTCCGGCATCGCGACCCGCAGCACCTTGTCGACCGAGGTGATGTTCTGGCTGACGCGGATGTTGGCCGCATAGACCACCGCGCCGGCGGCGGTGGTCGCGAACACCGTCGCTTCGCCGGCTTCCTTGCCGAACAGGTGGATCTGCCGCGGGTTGCTGACATAGACGTCGGCGACGCCGGGGTTGGACGTCCACACATTGGCGACGCTTGCCGGCAGGTTGATCAGTTCGCCCTGGCCGACCGAGAGCAGGATCTCCGTCGTCGGCCGCTGCGCCCCCATCGGCAGCTGGGCGACGCGGGCCAGCGTGCGACCCTTGGTCTGCGCCGATGCCGGGCCCGCGGCCAGGCCAGCGGCCAGCGCGCCGGCCACGCCGACCGCGAGCGCGCGGCGGAGCATCTTCATCTTGTGCATCTTATCGTCCCCCAACCGGGACCGCGGTGACGGCATTGCCGCGCGCCACCCGGACCACGGGTCCACCAAACTCGACGGCACCCGCGCTTGCGGCGCCGCCGCTGCGGTCGGCCGGGCGGGCCGGCACGCTGCGGCGCGCGAAGCGCGACACATCGGCGCCCGTCACGAAGGTCGGATCATTGTCGACCGGGCGCGAGGCGACCGCGATCAGATACTCCTTCTCGGCTTTCGGATCGTTCTTGTCCGCGACCGAGACTTCGCCGGCCGCGATCGCCCGCTCCAGCTCGGCATTGTTGTCGGCGATCGACCGCAGCGAGAGCGAGATCTGGCCGAGGGCCTGGGCGAGGGCGATCTTCTCGGCGATCCGCGGCGTCGCTTCGAGCGTCACGGTCGAGAAGGTCTGCACTTCGGTCTTGCCGTCCTCGGACGTCGTCTTGTCGGTGCGCTGGTCGGTCGCGAGCACCCGGATGTTGCGGATGATCGTCTCCGCCGTCTTGAGCGCAGGGCCGTCGCCACCGCCTTCAACCGTCTGCGTCAGCACCAGATCGATGCGGTCACCCGGGAAGACGAAGCCGGCGACGCCGGTCTGCGACGAGACGGGAATGGTGACGGCGCGCATGCCGGGGCCGAGCGCAGCGGCGAGGAAGCCGCGGTCGCCGGGCTTCACCAGGGCGCCCTGGGTGATCGGCTGGCCGGCGGTCAGCGCCACGCGGACGACGGTGCCGGCCAGCGGCGGCTCGCTTTCGCCCTTGATGTAATAGACCTGCTGGACCAGCTCCTTCGGCCAGGGCTGGTAGCGGAAGCTGTCCGGCGTCAGGATCGTGCCGACCGGCAGCGGCCGCGTCGCGACGAGGACCTGCGGAAGATTGTCCTGCGGCTGGGCCTGGGTGGCGGCAGCCGCGCTGGGCGCGCCGGCGCCGGCGAACATGGTCCGCGCCATGAATGCGGTGACGGCAGCGACCACCAGCGCGCCAAGCAGCAATGCGATTTTCCGTGCATCCATGATGATCGACGCCTCCTGAGCCGGGAGCGACCGGCCCGCTTTTGATCAAGCAAACTGGTTAAGATATCGTTCGTAGACCGCCCAAAGCCCGGCGAGCGTGATCGCCAGGCCGTAGGGCACTTCGGTTTCGGGCCGGAACCGCCGCAGCCGCAGGCCGATCATCACGACGATGGTGACGACCCCGCCGATCAGCGCCATCACGAGCAGCATCGGCATCAGCGTGCCGAGCGGCAGCCAGAGCGCGACCGCCGCGAGCAGCTTCACATCGCCGCCGCCCATCATCCCCAGGCGGAAGGACAGCGCGAAGCAGGCGAACACGGCGGCGCCGAGGCCGATCTGGGCCGCCATGTCCGGCCAGGGCGCAAGCCCGCTTGCCCACCAGTAAGGAAGGGCGAGCAGGGCGACGGTGCCGGTCAGCCAATTGCCGATCGTCCGCGTCCGCAGGTCCGTCACGGCCGCTGCCAGCAGCAGCAGCGCAAGGACGGCCAGCAGCCCGGATGTCGCAATTCCCCCATGCATGGCGCGAATCTCTAGACGTCAAGGCTTTCCAACCCGTAACCACGGGCCATGGAGATGCGCCCGAGCTTCGATCGCCGCCGCTATCCCGACGGGGCAAGGATCGCGGCCTGGGCGGCGCCGGACGGCTGGCCGCTGCGGACGTTCGACTGGCCGGCGGCCGCGCCGGCCCGCGGCAGCCTGCTGTTCCTCGGCGGGCGCGGGGACATATTCGAGAAGTATCTGGAGGCGTTCGACCATTGGCGCCGCCTCGGCTGGTCGATCCGCGCGTTCGACTGGCGCGGCCAGGGCGGCTCCGGCCGGCTGTCCGCTGATCCGATGTGCGGCCATGCCGCGGATTTTGCGCCGTGGGTCGACGATCTCGCGGCCTTTTTCGACCAGTGGGTCGCGACCAGCCCCGGCCCGCATGTGGTGGCCGGCCATTCGATGGGCGGCCATCTGACGCTCCGCGCGCTTGCCGAGCGTCGGATCGAACCGCAGGCGGCGGTCCTGATCGCGCCGATGCTGGGGCTGAAGAGCGCGCCGTTCGGTCCGCGGCTCGCCGCGCGCATCGCTCGCTGGATGAGCCTGATCGGTCGGCCCGAGCGGATGGCCTGGAAAGCGAATGAGCGCCCGTCGGTGCCCGGCGCGTCCCGCCGCGCGCTGCTGACTCACGATGGCGAGCGCTATGCCGACGAGCTGTGGTGGAAGGAGACTCACCCGGAGATCGCGCTGGGCCCGCCCAGCTGGGCGTGGGTGGCGGAGGCCTATCGATCGACTCTCGCAATGGAGCGGCCGGGCCTGCTGGAAACGGTGTCGACGCCGATCCTGCTGCTCGGCGCCGCCGCCGACCGGCTGGTCGATGCCGCGGCGATCCGGCGGGCCGCTGCCCGGCTGCCGGCTGCCGAGCTGCTGATGTTCGGCCCGGAGTCGGCCCATGAGATCCTCCGCGAGGCGGATCCCGTGCGGCAGCGCGCGCTGGACCGCATCGACGCCTTTCTCGACCGGGTCGCTCCGCGCCAATGACCTTCTACGACGTCGCGATCGTCGGCGCGGGGATCGCCGGCGCCAGCCTTGCTGCCGCGCTTGCGCCGGACGCTCGGGTGCTGCTCCTGGAAATGGAGGATCATCCCGGTCACCATGCGACCGGCCGGTCCGCCGCCTTCTGGTCCGAAACCTATGGCGGGCCGCTGGTCCAGCCGCTGACCACCGCGTCGCGCGCCTGGTTCGACGCGCGCGGGCTGCTGGTGCCGCGCGGCGCCCTTTATCTTGCCCGTGCCGATGATGCGGCGGCGCTGGACGCATTCGTGGCCGGCTTTGCCGGCAGCAATGTGGTGCTCGAGCGCTGGCCGCGAGGCCGCGCGGCGGCGCTGCTGCCGACGCTCGCGCCCGAATGGGACCGTGCGCTCTGGGAGCCGAGCTGCACCGACATCGACGTGGCGGCCGCGCATCAGGCGTTCCTGAGTGGTGCCCGGCGCGCCGGCGCGACCATCGTGTGCCGGGCGCCGCTCCGCCTGGCGCGGCGGGCGGGGGACTGGACGCTGGCTGCGGGCGATGCCGAATATCGGGCGGCCGTCCTCGTCAACGCGGCCGGCGCCTGGGCGGATCAGGTGGCGGCCCTGGCCGGCGTGCCGCCGATCGGCGTCCGCGCCTATCGCCGCACGGTCGTCCAGCTGGCCGTCGATCCGCCCGCCGCCGCCGCGCTGCCCCTGGTGCTCGATCTTGCAGGCACATTCTATTTCAAGCCGGAAGCCGGGGGGCGGCTATGGCTCAGCCCGCACGACGAGACGCCGGACGCGCCCGGCGACGTGGCCGCCGACGAGTATGACGTGGCGCTTGCGATCGACCGCTTCACCCGGGCGACCGGCTGGGCCGTGACTCGGGTCGAGCGGCGCTGGGCGGGGCTGCGCAGCTTCGCCCCGGACCGGCTGCCGGTCTATGGCTTTGATCCCGCCTGTCCGGGCTTCTTCTGGTGCGCCGGCCAGGGCGGCTTCGGCATCCAGACCGCGCCCGCCGCGGCCGCGCTGGCGGCGGCCCTCCTGCGCGGCGAGCCGCCTCGCGAGGTCGATCCGGCCCCCTATCTGCCCGGCCGTTTCCGCCCGCGCACCGCCTGATATTCGGACAGCACGGCGCGCATTCGCGCGATCGCTTCCCGCCGCCGGGCCTCGTCGGGGATCCGCCGCAGCTCGCTCCGCAGATTGACCGCCAGATCGGCATAGTCGTTCTGCCAGCCGCGTCCGGCGATCGCGGCCATGTCCGGCCGGCCGGTCCGCAGCCGCCGGGCCGGCGCGCCCGGGCGAAGCGCATAGACTTCGCCGATGGCCGGCGTCAGCACCGACGCGATCTCGCCCGCGAGCGCGGACTGGAGGGCCGCAAGCGCATCGGGCTCGCCATGGTTCAGGAACAGGCTGCCCGCGATCGGTGCCCGCGCCCGCGCCCAGGCGATCAGCTCGGCGCGGTCGGCATGGGCCGAATAGGTGTCGATCCGGCGGATCGCGAGCCGCACCGCCACGTCCTCGCCCGAGATTCGCACCCGGCGCGCGCCTTCCAGCAGCGTCCGGCCCAGCGTGCCTGCCGCCTGATAGCCGACGAACAGCAAGGTCGAATCGGCGCGGGCGAGATTGTCGAGCAGATGGTGGCGGATACGGCCGCCTTCGCACATCCCCGATCCGGCGATGATGATCGCGCCGGACATGCCGCCGAGCGCGCGGGACTGCTGGACGTCCTCGACGAAATGGAAGGCGGGGTGATCGAAGACGGCCCCCGATCCCAGCCCCTCGAGCGCCCCGGCGTGGCGGGCGAAGACGCGGGTGATGCGGGTGGCGAGCGGCGAATCGATGAAGATGCCGAGATGGGCGAGGCGGCCGGCGTTGATGAGGGTCGCAAGATCGAGCAGCAGCTCCTGCGTCCGCTCGAGCGCGAAGGCGGGGATCAGCAGGTTGCCGCCGCGATCGAGCGCCTGGCGGATTTCCGCCTCCAGTGCCGCCCGCCGCGCCTCGACGCTCTGTTCGGCACGGTCGCGATCGCCATAGGTCGCCTCCATGACGACATGGTCGATCCCGGCCGGCGCGCGCGGATCGGCAAGCAGGCTTGCATTGTCCGGGCCGAGATCGCCGGAAAAGAGCAGGCGGAGCGCCCCTGCGGTCAGCGCCACCGACGCCGAGCCGAGGATGTGGCCGGCGTTCCAGAACCGTGCCTCGACCCCTTCGGCGGGCGCGAACGGGCGATCGAGCGGCATCGGCACCAGCTGCGTCAGGACCGCTTCGGCATCGCTGACCGTGTAGAGGGGCGCGAGCGGCGGTTCGTCCGCGCGATCCCGGCGCCGGTTGCGGCGATCGGCATCCTGCTCGTTCAGTCGCGCCGAATCGCGCAGCAGGTGCGGGAGGAGCTCGGCCGTCGGCGGCGTGCAGAAGACCGGCCCCCGATAGCCGGCGGCCGCCAGCCGGGGCAGCAGCCCCGAATGATCGAGATGGGCATGGGTGACGAGCACGGCATCGAGGCCGGCCGGATCGAAGGGAAAGGCTTCGAAGTTCAGCGCCTCGAGACTGCGGGAGCCCTGGAAGAGGCCGCAATCGACGAGCAGGCGCCGGCGCCCGAGCCGCAGCTCGGCGCAGGAGCCGGTGACGGTGCCCGCCGCGCCGTGGAAGCTGATCCGGCTGGTCATCGCCCTGCCATGGCCCCGTCTGGGCGACGCAGCAAGAGCGGCCAGAGCCCGGCGGCCAGGCCGGCGGCGATGGCGAGCGTGAGCGAGCCCGGCGCGGGCGCCGCCACCTGGAGAATGGCCGCCAGCCCCGGCACGGCGAGCGCCAGTGCGAGGATCATGGCGGTGCCCGCCGCCGCACCCCAGAAAACGGCGCGGCGCCGATCGAACAGCGAGGCGCCGCCCTGCCAGGCGCTCGCGAACGCCATTGCGAGATTGCCGACGATCAGCGTTGAAAAGCTGGCACCGCGCGCGGTTTCGGGATTCCCCGGCAGATGGCTGGCGGCAACGGCGAGGACGGCCGCCAGCAGCACCGTGCCGCGCAGCGCCGCACGGGCGACCGCATCCCAGCCGAACAGGCTGGCGTCGATCGGACGCGGCGGCCGCCGCATCGTGCCTGGCGCTGCGGGCTCGCTTTCGAAGGCGAGCGAGCAGAGCGGATCGATCAGCAACTCCAGCAGCACGACATGCATCGGCAGGAGGAGCAGCGGCGTGCCGAGCAGGATCGGCGCGAGCGCGGTGCCGGCAATCGCGACATGGACTGCCGTCACATAGACGACAGCGTTCTGGAGATTGGCAAAGATGCGGCGGCCGAGGCGGATGCCGCCGACGATCGAGGCGAAGCGATCGTCGAGCAGCACGATGTCCGCCGCCGCCCGCGCGACATCCGTCCCGCGCCTGCCCATGGCGATCCCGACATGCGCGGCGGCCAGCGCCGGCGCGTCGTTCACGCCGTCCCCGGTCATCGCAACGACGGCGCCTCGCCGCTTCAGCGCCGCCACGATCGCCAGCTTCTGCGCGGGCTGGACGCGGGCAAAGACGGCGGTGGCCGCGATCTCATCATCGCTCGCGGCGGCAACATCGTCTCCGCGCATCGCGTGATCGGCGGCGATGCCGGCCGCGCGAGCGATGGCGAGCGCGGTCGTCGCATGGTCGCCGGTGATCATCTTGACCGCGATGCCGGCGCCGGCCGCCTCGGCCAGCGCCGCCGGCACGTCGGCCCGGACCGGATCGACGAAGCCGAGCAGGCCGCAAAAGGTGAATGGCAGGGCGCGCGGATCGGCGCCGGCATCCGGCGCCGCAGCCACCGCGACGCCCAGCACGCGCATCCCCGCCGCTGCCATCTCGCGCATCGCCGCACGCGCCGGATCCGTCGCGTCGCGGCTGCACAGCGCCAGGATCGTCTCGGGCGCCCCTTTTGCGGCATAGGCGACCCCGTCCGGCGCCGGCCAGGCCTGGACGAAGGCGAGGAAGTCCGGTGCCAGCGGCCAGGAGCGGAGCGGTGGGCCATCGGCCGGGCCGGCGCGCTCGCGGATCGCCCGGTCCATCGGATCGACCGGCAGCACGGCCGAGGCCCGCGCCGCCGCGGCGAGCAGCGCCGGAGCCGCTTCGGGCGGGGTCATCCCGCCCGGTGTCCAGACCGCCTCGAGCGCCATCCGGTTCTCGGTCAGCGTGCCGGTCTTGTCGACGCACAGCGTGCTCGTCGCGCCGAGCATCTCGATCACCGCACCGCGCCGCGTCAGCACATGTTCCCGCCCCAGCCGCCACGCGCCGAGCGCCGTGAAGATCGCCAACACCATCGGAAACTCCTCGGGCAGCAGCGAGATGGCGAGGGTGAGGCCGGTCAGCGCCGCAGCCACCCAGTCGCCGCGGGCGAGACCGAGAAGCAGCGCCACAAGCACGCAAAAGGCGATGCCGATCGCACCGAAGCGGCGGACCAGGCGGGTCACCATGCGCTGGAGCCGCGTCGGCTCGTCGCGGATGTCGGTCAGCGATGCGCCGATCCCGCCCAGGCACGTCCCGGCGCCGGTGGCGACGATTTCAGCGACGCCCTGGCCGCGGACGACGAGCGTGCCGGCGAACAGCGAGCCGCTCTCGGCGCCGCCGGGCGCGGCGGCGACGCCGCCGGGGAGCTTCGTGACCGGTGCCGCTTCGCCGGTCAGCGTCGCTTCGTCGACGAGCAGCGCATCGCCCGCGACCAGCGCGGCGTCGGCGGCAATGCGGTCCCCCTCGCCGATCAGCAGCGCGTCGCCGGGCACCAGATCGGCCGCCGGCAGCGTCACCAGCCGTCCGTCCCGCAGCACGCGCGCCATCGGCTCGGCGAGCGCGCGGAGCGCGGCAAGCGCCCGCTCGCTGCGATAATCCTGCACCACCACCAGTCCGATCGAGACGGTCGCGCCGGCGAGCAGGAACAGCCCCTCGCCGAGGTCGCCGAGTGTCAGGTAGAGAAGGGCCGCGCCGATCAGCAGCAGGAACATCGGTTCCCGCAGCGTCCGTGCCGCGAGCGCGGCGACGCCGGGGCGCGGCGGCGGCGCAACGCGGTTGGCGCCGCAGCGGGCCAGGCGGGCGGCCGCTTCGGCGCTGGTCAGCCCGGCCGGGAGATCGGATCGCAGGTCGGCCACGGCCGACGGCTTAGGCCGCCCGCAGCCGTGAGGGGATACGTAAACGCCGCGGCCGGAGCCGCGGCGTCCGATGCCACGCTGCGCTTACGAGCTGTAATACATGTCGAACTCGACCGGGCTGGGCGTCATTTCCCAGCGCGCGACTTCCTCGCGCTTGAGTTCGATATAGGCCTCGATCTGCTCGCGTCCGAACACGTCGCCCTTCAGCAGGAAGTCCATGTCGGCGGTCAGCGCGTCGAGCGCTTCGCGGAGCGATCCGCACACGGTCGGCACGTCGGCCAGCTCCGCGGGCGGCAGGTCGTAGAGATTCTTGTCCATCGGATCGCCCGGATGGATGCGGTTCTGGATGCCGTCGAGGCCCGCCATCAGCAGCGCCGCGTAGGCAAGATACGGATTGGCGAGCGCATCGGGGAAACGGAATTCGACGCGCTTCGCCTTCGCGCCGGCGCCATAGGGGATGCGGCACGACGCCGATCGGTTGCGGCTCGAATAAGCGAGCAGCACCGGCGCTTCATAGCCCGGGACGAGGCGCTTGTAGCTGTTCGTCGAAGGGTTGGTGAAGGCATTGAGCGCCTTGGCGTGCTTGATCACGCCGCCGATGAAATAGAGGCAGGTCTCCGACAGGCCCGCATAGCCGTTGCCGGCGAACAGCGGCTTGCCGTCCTGCCAGATCGACATGTGGGTGTGCATGCCCGAGCCGTTATCTTCCTTGATCGGCTTCGGCATGAACGTCGCCGTCTTGCCATAGGCGTGCGCGACCTGATGGACGACATATTTGTAGATCTGCATCCGGTCGGCGGTCTGGACCAGCGTCCCGAACGTCAGCCCCAATTCGTGCTGGGCGGCGGCGACTTCATGGTGATGCTTGTCGCAGGGCAGCCCCATTTCCAGCATCGTCGAGACCATCTCGCCGCGGATGTCGACGGCGCTGTCGACCGGCGCGACCGGGAAATAGCCGCCCTTCGCGCGCGGCCGGTGGGCGAGGTTGCCGACATCATATTCGCGGCCGGTGTTGGTCGGCAGCTCGATATCGTCGATGCGGTAATAGCTGGTGTTGTAGCCATTCTCGAAGCGCACGTCGTCGAACACGAAGAACTCCGCTTCCGGGCCGACATAGACGGTGTCGCCGATGCCGGTCTGCTGCAGATACGCTTCCGCGCGCTTGGCGGTCGACCGCGGATCGCGGGCGTAAAGCTCGCCGGTCGACGGCTCGACGATGTCGCAGAACAGGATCAGCATCGGCGTCGCCGAGAAGGGATCGACATAGGCGGCGTCGAGATCCGGCTTCAGGATCATGTCGCTTTCGTTGATCGCCTTCCAGCCGGCGATCGACGAAC
>ERZ1066122.1441-NODE-1441-length-19125-cov-6.610540_pt1 | contig 19125 bp, 22 predicted proteins | sample MGYA00382769_ERZ1066122 | MGnify/ENA primary metagenome ERZ1066122 (study PRJEB33369, sample SAMEA5778352) | biofilm metagenome | biome: Industrial cooling water; feature: Water cooling tower basin; material: Biofilm | place: United Arab Emirates | collected... | reverse complement strand
CGGGCGCGACACGATCCTGCTCGGCACCTACAACTACATGGGCATGACCTTCGACCCCGACGTGATCGCGGCGGGCAAGGACGCGCTCGAGCGCTTTGGTGCCGGCACCACCGGCAGCCGCGTCCTCAACGGCACCTACCAGGGTCACAAGGAGGTCGAGGCGGCCTTGTGCGAATTCTATGGCATGGACCATGCCATGGTGTTCTCGACCGGTTACCAGGCCAATCTCGGAATCATCAGCACGATCGCCGGCAAGGGCGATTACATCATCCTCGACATCGACAGCCATGCCAGCATCTGGGACGGCTGCAAGATGGGCGATGCCGAAGTCGTGCCGTTCAAGCACAACGACATCGAGGCGCTGGAAAAGCGCCTGCGCCGCGTGCCCGAAGGCGCGGGCAAGCTGGTCGTTCTGGAAGGCGTCTATTCGATGCTCGGCGACGTCGCCCCGCTCAAGGAGATGGTCGCTGTCGCCAGGAAATACGGCGCGATGGTTCTCGTCGACGAGGCGCATTCGATGGGCTTCATCGGCGAACACGGGCGCGGCGTGTGCGAGGCGGCGGGCGTCATCGACGACTGCGACTTCATCATCGGCACCTTTTCCAAGAGCGTCGGGACGGTGGGCGGCTTCTGCGTCTCCAACCACCCGAAGTTCGAGATCATGCGGCTGGTGTGCCGCCCCTATGTCTTCACCGCCTCGCTGCCGCCCTCGGTGGTGGCGACCGCGGCGACCAGCATCCGCAAGCTGATGCACGGGTCGAACAAGCGCGCGCATCTGTGGGAGAATTCCAGGGCGCTCCACGGCGGACTGAAGGCGCTGGGCTTCGAGCTTGGCACCGACGAACCGCAGAGCGCGATCATCGCCGTGGTCATGCCAGATCTCGAACGCGGCGCGATGATGTGGGAGGCGCTGATTCGCGAAGGCCTCTACGTGAACCTCGCGCGGCCCCCGGCAACGCCCGCCAACATGACGCTGCTGCGCTGCTCGCTCTGCGCCGAACATACGGAAGAGGAGGTGCGCACCATCCTCGGCATGTTCGAACGCGCCGGCAAGCTGGTGGGGATCATCTAGCCTTTTCGTAGTACAGCGGCCCCAGCGCGTCGATCACCGCCACCGCGTCCAGCGACCCGGCGGGCTCGGCGTCGCCTTCGAGATAGCGGATCGTCAATTCCGACTTGTAGCCCGACGGAGTGCGGCTGATTTCGCGCCCGTACTGGCTCGCGACCATCCAGCGGGTGTAGTCCTTGCGCGCCAGCACGGCGAAACGCGGCTTGCCAGCTGCCCGTGCCAGTTCGGCCGCGCGCAACAGGGTCATTTCCTGCACCATCGGTCCCGAGGTGGTCGAACCGGTGAATTCGACATTTACCGAGCCATCAGCGTTCGGGGTCGAACGAAAGCCGGCGGTACGATCGATGCCGCCGAGCAGGCTGGTGCCCAGCGACAAGGCCCCGCCGACCAGCGCGCCGAGGATGTTGGGGCGCGATTTTTCATAGTCGATGACGCTGCGCGGGGTTTCCGGGGCGATCAGCAGGGTGTCGGCCAGCGCCGAGAGATCGACCGCGCGCTGCTTGCCGAGATGCTCCACGAGAGCGGCGGTTCCGGGCACCGCCCCCTTGAACTGGCCCTTGTCGGCCGCAGCGCGCAGAGCGGTGAAATATTCGAGCGCTGCGGCGTTGGCCGGAAGCTTGCCGGTTGCCAGTGTCGCCGCTTCCTCGGCACGACCCTCGGCAAGAGCAATCCGCGCCTCGACCAGCCGCAGGCGCGCGCCGGCGAGGCGCTCGGCGAAATCGTCGCTCGGCGGTCCGGCAGGCAGAGCCGCCGGCGCCGGAGCGGCTTCTACACCGGTCGTTTCGGAAACAGATTCCTGCATCATCCCTGCAGCAGGTGCAGCCGCGGTGCGCCGGCTTTCGCGCAGCGCCACCAGTCGCGCGATCTGCGCGCGGGCTTCTGCCAGCAAGGCTTTCGCGCCCTCGAGGTCGCCGCTTGCCACCTTCGCGTAGGCGAGGTCGAGAGCAGGGCCGATCTCGTCCGCAAGCCCGGCCGGCAGTCCATCGCCGTCGACGAATAACGAGCGTGCCACCGATGCCGGGTCGCTCCAGGTGATGGGCCGCAGCCGGCCGAGCGCGGCGGCGGCGGCGAAATTGCCGGCCCCGATTTCCGCCGCCCTTGCCGCCTGCCCGGCCTCGGGCTGGATGCGCACCAGGCCTTCGAAGGGAGAGGGGCTCCCGACCTTCCCGACGCGGTCGACCTGGCGGATGAGAGCCGATGCCATCTGGATTTCCAGCGCATAGGGGCGCCTGGTGGCGGCATCCCCGGCGATGCGGGCGGCATCGGCGGTCTTGCCCTGCTGCGCCAGCGCGATCGCCCGCAGCAGCGCGAGCGAGACACCCATGCTGCGCTCGAAGAAGGGTTCGCCCCTGCGGTCGGCAACCGCGGCTTCGGCGGCATCGAGGTCGGCCATCGCGCTGTCCGTCGAACCGGATGCCAGATGCGCCGCCGCCCGTTCGCGCAGCAAATGCGCGCGGCGCAGCGTCTGGGTCGGCAGCAGGCGCGGGTCCGCCAGTGCTTTCGTGCAGGCGATAATTTTTGGCTGCGGGTTGCGGGGCAAGGACCCGAACAGATTGGCATAGGCGCCCATGCCCTGCCGCGCCGCTTCGCCGCGCATCCCGTCGTCGGATTTCTTGGGTTTCAGCCGGCCGTCGCAGGCGGCGAAATCGGCCTTGTCCTGGCCATGGGCCGCCGTGCCGGTGACAAGCAAGGCGAGACCAGCGGCGAGAATTGCTGTGTGCTTGCGGTTCATGATCGCGACCCCTTTTCCCCGCTGTACGACTAGCAGCCGAGCAGCCTGCTCGCAACGCGGACCGGGCCGGTTGCGGGTGTCTGTTCGTATCCGCTAGCCCGCCACCGCGTGGCGCACCGGCTTGACCGGAATGCGCAGGTAGGACACCCCGTTTGCCTCCGCTTCGGGAAAGCGGCCGGCGCGGATGTTGACCTGGACCGAGGGCAGCAGCAGGCGCGGCACCGGCAGCGTGGCATCGCGGGCTTCGCGCATGGCGACGAACTCGGCCTCGCTCACCCCTTCGTGGACGTGCACCGAATGCGCGCGCTGTTCCGCCACGGTGGTTTCCCAGGCATAATCTTCGCGCCCCGGCGCCTTGTAATCGTGGCACAGGAACAGCCGCGTGGCGGGCGGCAGGGCAAGCAGGCGGCGGATCGAACGATAGAGCTGATGGGCATCGCCGCCCGGAAAATCGGCGCGCGCGGTGCCGTAGTCGGGCATGAACAGCGTGTCCCCGACGAATACCGCGTCGTCGATCCGATAGGCGACATCGGCCGGGGTGTGGCCGGGCACATGCATCACCTCGACCGTCAGGTCGCCGATCGCAAAGCGCTCGCCCTCGGCGAAGAGATCGTCGAAGTCGGAACCGTCGGTCTTGAGATCGTCGGCGGCAAAGATCGGACGGAAAATCCTCTGCACATCGCGGATATGCTCGCCGATGCCGATGCGCGCGCCGGTGCGCGCCTTGATGAAGGGCGCAGCCGAGAGATGGTCGGCATGGGCATGGGTTTCCAGCACCCGTTCGATCGTCATCCCGGCCGCTGCCGCCGCGTCCAGGATCGCTTCGGCCGAGCGCACGTCCGCTTCGCCCGAGGCGAGGTCGAAATCGAGCACCGGGTCGATGACCACGGCCCGGCCGGTTGCCGGGTCGCCGACAAGATAGCTGACGGTGTTGGTGGGCGGATCGAAGAACGCCTGGATGAGGGGACGGGACGACACGGCACGATCTCCTGTACGGTTCGGCTTGACATATATTAGGTACTGCTTATTTAGCAAGTCCTAATGGAACAGCCCCTTTCCTCCCAGCCTTTCGCGCTTCCCGAACTCGCCCGTTTCGAGGCGCAGGCGGGCATGGTCGCCGAACTCCTGAAGGCGCTCGGCAACCGCCGTCGCCTGATGGTGATGTGCCGCCTCGCCGAGCATGGCGAGATGCGCGTCGGCGACCTGGCGAGCGAGGTCGGGCTGTCCCAATCCGCCTTGTCGCAGCACCTGGCGGTAATGCGGGCCGAAGGGCTGGTCGCGTTCCGGCGCGAAGCCCAGTCGCTGTGGTACCGTATCGCCGACCCGCGCTGCGAGCACCTCCTTGCCGTGCTTCACGGCCTCTTCTGCCAGGACGATCCGTCATGACCCTTGCACCCATTTCCCCGCTTGCGGCCCACCGCCTCCAGCGCGAAGGCGCGCGGCTGGTCGATATCCGCCCAGCGGACGAATACGCCCGCAGCCATCCGGCGGGGGCGGAAAACCTGCCCGTCGACCGCCTTCAGCGGATCGAAGGCGATGGTCCCGTCATTTTCCTGTGCCGCTCCGGAATGCGCACCGGGGCCAATGCGGCGCGCCTGGCCGGGGCGTGTCCGGCCGGTGCCTATGCGCTCGAAGGCGGGCTCGATGCCTGGCGGGCCGAAGGCCTTCCCGTCGAAGCCGATCGCCGTGCACCGCTCGAGATCATGCGCCAGGTGCAGATCGCAGCCGGGTTGCTGGTGCTGACCGGGGTCATCCTCGGCCTTGCTCTCGCACCGGGCTGGTTCGCCCTCGCCGGTTTCGTCGGTGCAGGCCTGACCTTCGCGGGGGTGAGCGGCTGGTGCGGCATGGCCCGTCTGCTCGCCGTCATGCCGTGGAACCGCCGCGGCGCGGCCGGATAGCCGGCTGGGCAGGCGCCGGTGATCGAGGCGACTGTTCTCGCAGCGCTTGGCGCGGGCGCGCTGATCGGGCTGGTGCTGGCGCTCGTCGGCGGGGGCGGCTCGATCCTGGCCGTGCCGCTGCTGGTCTACGCTGTCGGCGTGGCCCAGCCGCACGTCGCCATCGGCACCGCCGCGGTCGCGGTGGCGCTGAACGCCCTGTCGGGCCTTGTGGGTCACGCGCGCCAGGGCACGGTGCGCTGGGGCTGCGCGCTGAGCTTCGCCGCGGCGGGTATGCTGGGCGCGGCGCTGGGCGCGGAGGCGGGCAAGGCGATCGACGGCCAACGCCTGCTGGCGCTGTTCGGCGGCCTCATGATCGTGGTCGGCGCACTGATGCTGCGACGCCGCGGCGGCCCGGGCGATCCTGCCGTGCGGATGACCCGCGCCACCGCCAGGCCCCTGCTCGCGCGCCTCGTTCCCGCCGGGCTTGCCGTCGGCCTGCTGGCGGGGTTCTTCGGCATCGGCGGCGGATTCCTGATCGTCCCCGGCCTGATCTGGGCAACCGGACTGCCGATCGGCCTCGCCATCGGGTCGTCGCTGGTGGTGGTCTTCGCCCTCGGCGCGACGACCGCGGCCTCCTACGCCGCCTCGGGCCTGGTGGACTGGACGCTGGTAGCCGCGCTGGCGCTGGGCGGCGTCGCCGGCAGCCTCGCCGGCCGCGCCCTCGGCAATCGGCTGGCCGTGCGCGGGCGACTGCTCGAGACGGGCTTTGCCCTCCTCGTGATGGCGGTTGGTGTCGTGGTGGTGACGATGGGCCTGCCGTAACCGGCAGGCGTCCGCGAAAGGATAACCTATTTGGTACTTTTTCATTGACATCGTCACGATGATTGGTTAGACAACAGGAACATCGCGATGGTGTGATTCGAACGGGCGGGCCCTTGGCGGGGTGCCGCCCTTTTTCGTGCCGACAGTGCCGGGAGCCAGCCATGGGCAGACGCGCCAGACCCAAGCCAAAATCGACCAAGCCGCCCAAGGCCGTCTGGCAGGCTGCCTTCATCGCCGCGCTGTCGGAAAGCTCGAACGTCACCGCCGCGGCCAAGGCGGCGAATATCGACAAGACCAGCGTCTACAAGGCACGCCGCCAGGAGGCCGATTTCAACCGCCGCTGGCAGGAAGCGCTGGCCGAGGGATACGACAATCTCGAGATGGACCTGCTCCATCGCCTGCGCACCGGCCACCTCGAGGGCGGCAAGGTCCAGGCGCGGCGCAAGTACGACAATGCCATCGCCTTCCGCCTGCTGACCGCGCACCGCGAGGCGGTGGGACGCCACAAGGCCCTGCGCGCCGTCGAGGACGAGGACGAGATCATCGCCTCGATCAACGCCAAGATCGAATTGATGAAGGAGCGCCGCGCGGCGCTGCGCTGCGACGAGGACAAGGACAAGGACGAGGACGAGGCCGGAACCCGCGATGACGCCCCCGCCCGCTAGCGCCCAGCTGGAAATCCTCCTCGCCCTCCCTGAGAAGGAGCGCTTCAGAAAGCTCAAGGCCCTGCGCAAGTCAGAACGCGAGGCGCTGCGCTACCATTGGCGCTTGTGGGCGCGCGCCGCCCAGCTCGCACCGCCCGGCGACTGGCGGATATGGCTGATCTGTGCCGGACGCGGCTTCGGCAAGACCCGCGCCGGCGCCGAATGGGTTCGCGAACTGGTGCGCCGCCAGCCGGACGCGCGCATCGCGCTGGTCGGTGCCAGCCTTGCCGAAGCGCGCGCGGTCATGGTCGAGGGCGAGAGCGGGCTGCTCGACACCAGCCCGCCCGAGTTCGCCCCGGTGTTCGAACCCTCGCTGCGGCGGCTGCAATGGCCCAATGGCGCGCAGGCCTTTCTCTATTCGGCGGCAGAACCCGAATCGCTGCGCGGCCCGCAGCACCACGCCGCCTGGTGCGACGAGGTGGCCAAGTGGGAAAACGCGTCGGACCGGGCGATGCGGGCCTGGGACAACCTCCAGCTCGGCCTGCGGCTGGGCGACAGGCCGCGCATCGCCGCGACCACCACCCCCCGCGCGGTGCCGCTGATGCGCCGCCTGCTCGAAGGCAACGGCAAGGACCTGGTGATCTCGCGCGGCACGCTGGCCGACAATGCCGACAATCTGCCGGGTCGCTTCCTCGCGGCGATGCAGCACGACTATGGCGACACCGCGCTCGGCCGCCAGGAATTGGGCGGCGAGATGCTGGCCGACATCGAGGGCGCATTGTGGACGCGCGCCATGCTGGAACAGGCCCGCAAGGGCGGTCCGCCGCAGGAGGTGGTCCGCACCGTGGTCGGGGTCGACCCGCCGGCGAGCGCGCGGGGCGACGAATGCGGCATCGTGGTCTGCGCCCTTCACGGCGACGGCACGATCCGCGTGCTCGCCGATGCCTCGGTGGCGCGCGCCAGCCCGGAACGCTGGGCCCGCGCGGTCGCCGAGGCCGCCGCCGCCTGGTCCGCCGACCGGGTGGTCGCCGAAGCCAATCAGGGCGGGGCGATGGTCGAAAGCGTGCTGCGCGCGGCCGAGGTGTCGCTGCCGGTCAGGCTGGTCCACGCCTCGCGCGGCAAGGCGGCCCGCGCCGAACCCGTCGCCGCGCTCTACGAAGCCGGCCGCGTCCGCCATGCCGGACTGTTCGCGAAGCTGGAAGACCAGCTGTGCGGGCTGATGGCGGGCGGCGGCTACGAAGGGCCGGGCCGCTCCCCCGACCGCGCCGATGCGCTGGTCTGGGCGATCAGCGAGCTGATGGCAGGCACCCCGCCGCGCCCGCGCGTCAGCCAGTTGTAGAAATTCCAGCCGAAGGAACTCCGATGTCATTCCTCACATCCCTCGCCTCCGCCTTCAAGGGCGGGGGCGAGCCGCGCGTGCCCATCGCGCGCGGCACGATTTCGCCCTGGGCGGTCCCGTACGGCGCGCCGCGGCCCGCATTCGATTACGAGCGCAGCGTGGCCGAGGCCTATCTCGCCAATCCGGTCGCGCAGCGCGCGGTGCGGATCGTGGCCGAGGGCGCGGGCTCGGCACCGGTTGCCTGCGAGGACGCGCGGCTCGCCCGCCTGATCGCCTGTTCCTGCGGCTCGCAGCCGTTGCTCGAGGTGCTGGCGGCGCAGCTGGCGCTGCACGGCAACGCCTTCGTCCAGATCGTGCGCGACGGTGCCGGCCTGCCTGTCGAGCTGTTCCCGCTGCGACCCGAGCGGGTCGAGGTGGTCGCGGGCGAGGACGGCTGGCCGATCGCCTGGCGCTATCGCCTCGCCGGGCGCACGGTGACCTTGCCGCTCGAGGACGAGGACGGCTGGCCTTGCGTCATCCATCTCCGGGGTTTCCATCCCGTCGACGACCATTACGGCGCGGGCTGTCTTGCCGCCGCGGCGCAGGCGGTGGCGATCCACAATGCCGCGGCCGCCTGGAACCGGGCGCTGCTGGAAAACGCCGCGCGGCCTTCGGGTGCGCTCGTCTATGACAGCGGCGACGGCGCCCCGCTGTCGGCCGAACAGTTCGCCCGGCTGAAGGACGAGCTTGCCGATGCCTACCAGGGTGCGGGCAATGCCGGTCGCCCAATGCTGCTCGAAGGCGGGCTCGACTGGAAGGCGATGAGCCTGTCGCCCGCCGACATGGACTTCGCCGAGCTGAAGGCGGCGGCCGCGCGCGACATCGCGCTCGCCTTCGGGGTTCCGCCGATGCTGCTCGGCCTGCCGGGCGATGCGACCTATGCCAATTACCGCGAGGCCAACCGCGCCCTGTGGCGGCTGACCCTGCTGCCGCTGGTGGGCAAGATCCTCGCCGGCCTGCACGCGGGGCTGGGCGAATGGTTTGCCGCCGCCCCCACCGTCGACCTCGATGGCATCCCCGCGCTCGCCGAGGACCGCGAGCGCTTGTGGGCGCAGGTCAGCGGCGCCGATTTCCTCGAACCGGCCGAAAAGCGCGCGCTGCTCGGCCTGCCCGCAGTGGAGGCGAAATGATGCAACGCGAAGACATGCTGGCGCGGCTGATCGCGCAGGCGAATGCCGAGGGCGGCGATTTCGTCACCCTGCGCGCCATCGTCGAGGAAGCGAGCGAACTCGGGGCGAGCCGCGTGCTCGACCGGCTCGGCCTGGCCGACCCTTCCGCGCAGGACGACATCGACGAGCTGCGCGAGCTGCTCTCGGCCTGGCGCGATGCCAAGGCCTCGGCGTGGAAGGCCGCCATCGACTGGCTGGTCAAGGGCGCGCTGGCGCTGCTGCTGGTCGGCATCGCGGTGCGCCTGGGCCAGGGCGGGCTGCTGCAATGAAAGCGCTGCGGATTGCCGGCTATGCCGCGCTGTTCGGCCGCCCCGACGGCGCGCGCGACACCATCCGCCCGGGCGCCTTCGCCCGGACCCTGGCAGGCCGCAGCGACCCGCTGCCGCTCTACTGGCAGCACCAGCCGGAAAAGCGCATCGGCTGGGTCGAAAGCGCCGCGGAGGACGAGCGCGGCCTGCGGGTGGTGGCGGTGATCGACAATCCCGCCAGCCGCGCAGGCAAGCTGCTCGCGGCGCGCGCGGTCAGCGGGCTCAGCTTCGGCTACCGCGCCCGCGCCTATCGCCACACCCCCGCGGGCCGCGAACTGGCCGAGATCGAGCTGTTCGAGGTCAGCGTCGTCACCCACCCCTTGCAGGACGCGGCGCGTATCCACTTCCTCGCCTGAGCGCCCCGTCCTCTTCGCACCGACGATTTCCTCCCCCCAACACCTTCCCCCCGGGCCGCCTTCCGGGCGGCTTTTTCGTGCCCAGAAGAAAGGTCAATGCCCCTATGGATATCACTACCCCCGCCCCGGCAACCCAAGCCGCCGAAGCCAGCTTCGACATCGTCGCCCGCCAGGACCGTGCCGACGAGGCCATCGCCGCGCTGCGCAGCGATGTCGACGAGGTCAAGGCCCGCGTCGATCGCATCGGCCGCGCCGCTGCTCGCCCCGCGCTCGGCGGATCGGGCGATCTGGAGGTCAAGGGCTTCGTCGACGGTTACCTGCGTCGCGGCTCGACGCTGGAACTGAAGTCGGTACGCGGCACCGTGCCGGGTGACGGCGGCTATGCCGTGCCGCGCCAGATCGACGCCCTGATCGCCCGCGCGCTCGCCGACATCAGCCCGATCCGCTCGATCGCCCAGGTCGTGCAGACCGGCAGCGCCGGTTATCGCAAGCTGGTGACACTGGGCGGCACCGCCAGCGGCTGGGTCAGCGAAACCGCCGGCCGGCCCGAAACCGCCACCCCGAGCTTTGCCGAGATCGCCCCGCCGACGGGCGAGCTCTACGCCAATCCGGCGGCGAGCCAGGCGATGCTCGACGATGCCGATTTCGATCTCGAGGCCTGGCTGGCAAGCGAGATCGCGATGGAATTCGCCCGCGCCGAGGGGGCTGCCTTCGTCAACGGCACCGGGACGGGCCAGCCCAAGGGCTTCCTGGCCGGGCCGACCGCCAGCACCGGCGACGACGTCCGCGCCTTCGGCACGCTGCAGTTCATCGGCAGCGGCAATGCGACCGGTTTCGGCACCGATGCCGACACCCGGCTGATCGACCTCGTCCATGCCCTCAAGTCGGGTTATCGGCAGGGCGCGAGCTTCGTGATGAATTCGGCAACTCTGGCCGCGGTGCGCAAGCTCAAGAGCGCGGACGGCTCGTTCCTCTGGCAGCCGGGCATTGCCGAAGGCCAGCCCGACCGCCTGCTCGGCTATCCGGTGGTCGAGGCGGCCAACATGCCCGACATCGCCGCCAACGCCTTCCCGATCGCCTTCGGCAACTTCCGCGCCGGCTATCTGATCGCCGAGCGGAGCGCGACCGAGGTGCTGCGCGACCCCTTCACCAACAAGCCCTTCGTCCACTTCTACGCCACCAAGCGCGTGGGCGGGCAGGTGCTCGACAGCGCGGCGATCAAGCTGCTCAAGATCGCGGCCTGATTTCGGCCGCTGCGGGCGGGGCTGCCCCCTTGCCCCGCCCGCACCCCTTTTCACCGCATCATCAAGGAGAGAGCTGCCATGCGGCAGACCGTGGCGCTTGCCGCCCCCACTCTCGCGCCGCTCGCCGCGCTCAAGGACTGGCTGGCGATCACCGGCAGCGGCGAAGACGCGCTGCTGGCCGATTGCCTCGCCGCCGCGCTGGCGCTGTGCGAGAGCTTCACCGGCCGCTTCCCGCTGGCTGCCATCGTCACCGAGCGCCTGCCCGCCAGCGGCGGCATTGCCGTGAGCCGACCGGTGCGCCGGGTCGAGAGCGTTGTTGCCATCGCCGCCGACGGGGTGCCCCGCCCGCTCGCCCCGGGCGATTATGCCGCGAGCATAGACTGCGACGGCGGCCTGACGGTCCGCCCGGCCGCCGCCATCACCGAGGCCATTCTCGAGATCCGTCTCGAGGCGGGCCTTGCTGCCGACTGGGCCACGCTCGATGCGGGGCTGCGCCACGGCATCCTGCGCCACGCCGCGCACCAGTACCGCGAGCGCGACGCGGCCTCGACGAGCGAACTGCCGGCTGCGGTTGCGGCGCTGTGGCGTCCCTGGCGGCGGGTGGGCCTGTGAGCTTCGCCGATCTTGCCGCCAGCCTGACCCGCAAGGCCGCGCTGATCGCCCGCAGTGCCGGCGAGGCCCGTCTCGCCGAGCACCGCCGCGAGGGTGCGCGCTGGCATTCGGCGAGGCTCTTGTGGCCGCTGTTCGCCCGCAGGAGCGACTGACATGGAAAGCGAATTCCGCACTGCTATCGCCGCCTGGCTGCGCGCCGATGCCGCGCTGATGGCGCTGGTCAACGCCTTGGAAGAGGAAGGCCCCGTTGCGGCCAGCCTGCCGGCCATCGCCATCGTCGCCAGCGCCGCTGCCGACTGGAGCCACAAGACCGGCGCCGGGCGCGAGGTCCGCCTGGCGGTCGAGATCACCGCCCGCGGCGACGATCCCGCCCCGCTTGGCGTCATTGCCGCGCGGCTCGAACAGCGCATCGCCACCATGCCCCCGGACCAGGCGGGCTTTCGCCTTGTCATGACCCAGTTCCTGCGCAGCCGGGCCGAACGCCGCGCCCGCGCGGTGCGCGCGCAACTGCTCGAATACCGCTTCCTGATCCTCGCCACCCCCACGGAGTAAAGCCCATGCCAGCCCAGAAAGGCGCCGCCTTCCTTCTCAAGATCGGCGACGGCGAACAGCCGATCGCCTACCAGACCGTCGCCGGCCTCAGGACCACGCAGATGTCGGTGAATGGCGATCCCGTCGTCATCACGCACAAGGATTCGAACGGCTGGCGCGAACTGCTGTCGGGCGCGGGCACGCGCTCGGTGTCGGTGTCCGCCTCGGGCATCTTCCTCGGCTCGGCAGCCGAGACGCAGCTGCGCGGCCAGGCGCTCGCCGGGACGGTCACCGATTACGAACTGTCCTTCGAGGACGGGGCCCGGATGCGCGGGCGCTTCCTGGTCCAGCGCCTCGATTATGCGGGCGACTTCAACGGCGAGCGCACCTATGCGCTGCAGCTCGAAAGCTCGGGCGCGGTGGTGCCGGCATGAGCGGTGCGCCGAGCCCCAATCCGCTGCGCGGCGAGGCTGTCTTCCCGGTCGACGGGCAGGCATGGCTCCTGCGCCCGAGCTATGCCGCGCTGGTCGCGGCCGAAGACGAGCTCGGACCGCTTGTCGCGCTGGCCGAACGCGCTGCAGCGGGCGGTCTGCGGCTTGGCGAGATCGCCGCGCTGATCTGGCACTGCATCGCTGCCGCCGAGAGGCCGAGCCGCGAGGCGGTGGGCGAAGCGGTCGTGGCGCAAGGCCTCGCCGCCACCGCCGCGCCGCTGCGCGCGCTGCTGACCGAAATCCTCAAGGGCACGGGGTGAGCGAAAGCTTCGGCGCAGCGGCGCTGCGTCACGCGGGGCTCGCGGCACGGACGCTCGGCTGGACGCCCGACGTCTTCTGGGCCGCGACGCCCAGCGATCTCGTCACGGCCCTGGCGCCCTTGGCGGACGCCGAGGGCCCGCCCGACCGCGCCACCATCGACCGCCTCATCGAAAGGGACGCCCATGTCCGATGATCTCGACCAGCTGCTCGTCTCGGTGCGCGCCGACACCGGCGGCTTTGCCGCCGACCTCGAAAAGATGCGCGGCACCTTCGACCGCACGCTGGTCGAGGGTTTCGGCGCCGCGGGGCAAGTTCTCGAACGCTCGCTCCTCACCGCCTTGCGCAAGGGCAGCTTCGGCTTCGAGGACCTGGGGCGCATCGCGCTCTCTGTGCTCGACCAGATCGGCGACCGGGCGCTGCGCAGCGGGCTCGATGCGATCTTCGGCGGCGCGGGCGGGGGCGGGATCGGGGCGGGCGCCGATGTCGGCGGCCTGCTGACCGGCCTGTTCACCTCGCTGCTCGGCCTGCCAGGCCGCGAGACCGGCGGGCTTGTCGCGCCCGATCGCCCCTATCTCGTCGGCGAGCGCGGGCCGGAAATCTTCGTCCCGACCTCTGCCGGGCGCATCGACACCGGACGCGGCAGCGGGCGGGGCGAGGTAAAGATCGCCATCAACCTTGCCGCCTCGCGCGGAACCAGCGCACCGGCTGCGCTGCAACGCTCCTCGCGCCAGCTCGCCGCCGCCGTGCGCCGCGCCCTTGCCAACTGACAGGAACACACGCCATGGCCTTCTGGCTGGCCCGCGAGCGCCGCGGGCAGACGAGCGACTGGATGCAGCGCTTCGACCCGCGCTTCTGGACCGTCAACTTCCCCCGCCCGATGATGGCCAGCGTGGTCGCGACCGCGCCCGATGCGCTGCGCGTCGACTGCGAATTCTGGCACCGGGGCGAACTGGCAGGGCTGATCTGGGACAGCGCCGACACGCTCGACCACCCGCTGCTCGCCTATGAAACCTGCCGCGATTACCGCCACTGCGTGCTGCGCTTTCGCTGGCGCAGCGGCGGCATCGTGGCGCTCGACGCCGTCAACGGGCCGACGCTTACCATCGAGGGGCGCGATGCCGCCGGCCAGCCGCGGAGCTGGTACGTGCGCCTGTGGAACTATGCCGAGGGCACGGCAACCGACGCCCTGATCGAGCTGCCCTTCTCGGCGCTCGGCGCCGGGTGGACGTTGCCCGGAGAAGCGGTCCATCCCGCCGACATCGACCGGATGTTCGTGTCGCTGGTGCCGCCAGGCCATGTCCCGGGCAGCAGCGAGCGGTTTGCCGCCGTGCTCCGGGGCTGGGCCGAACTCACCGGGATGCGCTGCGAAGGCGCGCACGCCACGCTCGAAATCGGCGATCCCTTCCTGCCCGTCCACGGCGAGCAGATGGCAAGCGCCTATGACGACAGCTGCAACCAAACCCCGCAGCGGCTGGTCCGGCAGATCGAGCGACTGGGGTATCGCGGCCGCGTCATTCACTATCTCGGCATGAGCCATTATTACCGCCTCCAGCCGGACGGGGCGGCGTTGCTGGCCGCGCGCGAAGGCGTGCTGTGCGAGCCGGCGCGGCGCTGGCACGCGGCCTATTTCGCAGCTCTCGACGCCGCCGGCCTCGCGCCCATCGCCTCGCTCTCCTACGAACTGCTGGCCGAAGCCTGTCCGCCGGACTTCCGCCAGAAATTCGCCGACGGGCGCGACGCCCTGACCGGCTGGGTGCCGCCATCGGCGCTGCTGTCGCCCTGTCATGCGGGGGCGGCGGCGTTTCTGGCCGGGGTGGCCCGCGAACTGGTCGCGCTGCTGCAGGGGGCGGGCTGCGCCGTGCTGTTCCAGATCGGCGAGCCCTGGTGGTGGGTCGACCCCGAAAGGCGCGAGATCGCGCTGTACGACGCCAGCGCCCGCACCGCGCTGGCAAGCGATCTCGTCGACATCGGCGATTTGCGCCTGCCGCTCGGCACAGCGCAGAAGGCGCTGCTCGATCGCGCGGGCAGTGCCCTTGCCGCCTCGACCGGTGCCCTGGCGCAAGCGGTGCGCGACGCCGCGGCAGGCCCTTGCGAAATCCTGCTGCTGGTTTTCACCCCGACGATTCTCGACCCCGCCATGCCCGAGCTGCGCCGCGCCAACATGCCGACCGGCTGGGCGCATCCCGCCTTCGACCGGCTGCAGCTCGAGGACTACGACTGGGTTACCGGCGGCCGCGAGGCCGACCGGGCCGCCGCGCGCGCGGTTACGGCGGATCGGCTCGGCTATCCCCTCGCCCAACGCGACTACATGAGCGGCTTCGTCCTGGACCCGGACGACGCCGAGACGGCCTGGCCACGCATCGACGCCGCGCTCGACGAGGCGCGCGCGGAAGGCATCGCCCAGCGCTTCGTCTGGGCGCTCCCGCAGATTTGCCGCGACGGCTTTACCCGCCTCGCCCCACAGGAGGAGGACGACTTGCAGGCTTTCGACGACATCGCCTACCCGCTGCCGCTCGGTCGCGACGCATCGGCCAGCCCTGAGTTTTCGACTTCGGTGGCCGTGACCGCCTCGGGGCACGAACACCGCAACGCGCTGTGGGCGGACGCCCGCATGCGCTACGACGTCGGTCCCGGGGTCCGCTCGGAAGCGGATCTGGGCGTGCTGCTCGCCTTCTTCCGGGCGCGGCTCGGCCCGGCGCGCGCCTTTCGCCTGCGCGACCCCTTCGACCACAGTTCGAACGAAATGACCGGGGTTCCGACCGCGACCGACCAGCTCCTCGGCACCGGCGACGGCGCGCGCGCGACCTTCCGGCTGGTCAAGCGTTACGGCGACCAGGAGCGGCTGGTGTCGCGCCCGTTCGCGGGTTCGGTGCTGGTCAGCGTCGGCGGCATCGCTACCACCCAATTCACGCTCGGGGCGGCGGGCGAGCTGACGCTGGCAAGCGCGCCTGCCGCAGGCGTGGAAGTGCGCGCCGGGTTCCTGTTCGACGTCCCGGTCCGCTTTGCCGAGGACCGCATCGAGGTGAGCGCGCTCGCGCTCGGCGCGGGCGAAGCGGCTTCGGTGCCTCTGATCGAGGTCCGCGAGGCATCATGAGCCGGGTCTTCTTCGCCGGCGAGCTCGACACGGTCGCGACCTGGTGGCGCGTCTATCGCCGCGACGGCGTGACGCTCGGCTTCACGACTCACGACCGCGACCTGGCATTTGCCGGCATTCTCCACCGCGCCGCGCCCGGAATGCTGCCTTCCGCGGTCCGCCTCTCGACGGCGCTCGAAGACGACGAGGCCGCCGTGGAAGGCGCTCTCAGTCATGCCGCGATCCGCGAGGACGAGCTTGCGGCGGGCCGGTTCGACGGGGCGCGGGTGGAAATGGGCCTGGTCGACTGGCGAGACGGTGCGGCGCATCTCCTCTATTCGGGCACCATCGCCGCGGTGTCGCGCGACGGCGGCCGCTTCAGCGCCGACCTGCAATCGCTCAAGACCGCGCTGGGCCGCGATCCCGTTCCGCGCACCGGCCCGGCCTGCCGCGCCGAATTCTGCGGACCGGGATGCGACCTCAATGCGCAGGCCTTCGAGACCCGCGCCCGCGTGGTGGCCGTCGATCCGGTCGCCAACTCGCTATCGCTCGAGCTGGCACGGACGCAGGACTTCGTGTTCGGCACCTTGCGGTTCCTCGAAGGCATTCACGCCGGGGAGCATATCTCCATTCTCTCGGCCTCGGAAAACTCGCTGACGCTCGACAGACCGCTCGATGCAAGGATTGCGCCGGGCGAACGCGTTCTGCTGCGTCAGGGCTGCGATCACACCATCGCGACCTGCGCCGCACGCTTCGGCAATGCCGCCAATTTCCGCGGCGAGCCCTATCTGCCCGGCACCGACCTGCTCACCCAGTACCCGGTGCCGCGATGATCGCGCCCTGCGCCCTGGCCACTGCCGCCGAAGCCCTAGTCGGCGTTCCGTTCCGTCTCCACGGGCGCGTGCCGGCCACCGGCCTCGATTGCGTCGGAGTGATCGCCTGCGCGCTCGCCGCCGCCGGGGCCGGGCCGCGGGCGCCACGCGGTTACGGTTTGCGCGACACCGACATTGCGCGCTTTCTCGCGCTCGCCAGCGCCAACGGCTTAGTGCGAGCGAGCGGACCCGTCGCGCGCGGCGACCTGCTGCTCGTGTCCCCTGGACCGGCGCAGCATCATCTCGCCTGCGCCAGCGGGCCGCGCGAGATCGTCCATGCCCATGCCGGACTGGGCCGCGTCGTCCGCCAGCCCCTGCCCGCGGATTGGCCTCTTCTCCATCACTGGCGACTCGTCGCCGCAACCGGACGGTCCTGACATGGCAACGCTTGTCCTATCCACTCTCGGCACGCTGGTCGGCGGCCCGCTCGGCGGCGCGCTGGGCGCGATGGTCGGCCGGGAGATCGACGGCCGGGTCTTCGGACCGCGCCAGGAAGGTCCGCGTCTCAAGGATCTGAAGGTCACCGGATCGAGCTACGGCGATCCGGTCGCGCGCCATTATGGCCGCGTGCGCGCGCCCGGCACGATCATCTGGGCGACGGATCTCAAGGAGAAGAGCAGGAAATCGGGCGGCGGCAAGGGCCAGCCGAAGACCCGGACCTACAGCTATTCGATCAGTTTCGCCGTTGCGCTGGCCAGCGCGCCGATCGACCGCGTCGGCCGGATCTGGGCCGACGGCAACCTGCTGCGCGGAGCCGCCGGCGATCTCAAGACCCAGGGCAAGCTGCGGGTTCACACCGGCCGTGCAGACCAGCGGCCCGATCCGCTGATGGCCGCGGCGCTGGGTTCGCGCTGCCCGGCCTATCGCGACCTTGCCTATGCCGTTTTCGAGGACCTCGAACTCGGTGACTTCGAAAATCGCATCCCTACGCTTAGCTTCGAGCTTTTTGCCGGGTCCGCAAGCGACATCGTCAAGGCCATGGCGGTCGAGGCGGGGGGAGAGGCCTTGGGCGCGGCGGTGTTTCCGGAGCTAATCGGGTTCAGCCACGAAACAGGCACCCTGGGGCAGGTGCTGACACTGGTCGACCGGCTGCATCCGCTCGCTGCCACGCTGGAAGACGGCCGCCTGGTCCTGGCGACGGAGGGCGGGCGCGGCCTCGCGCCGGTCGCGCTTCCCCCGGCCGCGGCCTGGGCGGAGGGCGAGTTCGGCCGCGAACAGGGGCTGTCGCAGCAGCGCCAGGGCGAGACGGGCCGGACTCCCGCAATGCTGCGCTATTACGACGAAGGCAGGGACTATCAACCGGGCCTGCAGCGACCCGATGGCCGCGCCGATCAATCAGGGGGGGTGAGTTTCGAATTTCCCGGCGTGCTGTCGGCAGCCGGTGCCCGCACTCTGGTCAATCGCGCCAGGATGCGCGAGGCAGTGCGGCGCGATACCCTGTCCTGGCGCATGACCCAGCTCGACCCGCGCATCTCCCCCGGCGCGCTGGTCACCGTACCCGGACACGCCGGACCGTGGCAGGTCGAGAGCTGGGAATGGCGCAGCGGCGGGATCGAGCTGGGCCTCAAGCGCGATTTCGACAGGCCGCTGCCGGATCCGGCCGCCGATCAGGGTACGGGCTGGGCCCCGCCCGACCGGACGGCACGCCGGACTGTCCTCAAAGCTTTCGAGCTGCCGTTCGATGGCCACGGGAGTTCCGGCGCGCGCCAGGTCTTCGTCGCCGCGACGGCCGAGGCGGGCTTGTGGCCCGGAGCAGCGCTCTACCGCCAGGAAGGAACCGCGCTCGTCCCCGTGGCGGAAGCGCCTTCGGTCCGAGCCGCCATCGGCAAGCTGACACGCGTGCTCGGTCCCTCGCGCGCGCTGCGCTTCGAGGCAGCGGCCGAACTGCACGTCGCGCTGATCGACCACGAGGCGGATCTTTCTCCCGCCTCGATTGCAGCGCTTGCCAGCGGGGCCAACCGGGCGCTGGTCGGCCGCGAAATCGTGCAGTTTGCCGAGGCCGAAGCGCTCGGCGACGGCAGGTGGGTCCTTCGCGGCCTGCTGCGCGGACGCGGCGGCACCGAGGGCGAGGCGCGCAACGTCCACCCGGAAGGCCGCGATTTCGTGCTGCTCGACGATCGGCTGGTCGCTCTGGACCAGGCGGTGGTCAGCGCCGCCGGCGACGGCGCCATCGCCGCGATCGGCCTGGCCGACGAGGAGCCGGTGATCGCGCCGCTGGACAATGCCCGCGCCACGCTCAAACCGCCCTGTCCGGTGCACCCGCGCCTTTCCCTGGGCGAGGATGGCAGCCGGACCTTCGCCTGGACCCGCCGCGCGCGGGGCGGCTGGGCCTGGCTCGACGAAGTCGAACAGCCGCTGGTCGAGGATACGGAGCGCTATGAAATCGGCGTCGGGCCCGCGCACTCGCCTGCGCAGCTCTGGCCCTGCGACCGGCCTGCGCGGCTGTTCACGGCATCCGAGTGGTCGGCGCTGCGTGAACTTCACCCCGGCGCGGCGCTGTGGGTGCGCCAGTGCGGCCGTTACGCGAAGTCCGATGCCGTACTGCTTGCCACCTTCCCCTGATTGAAACCCAAGGATTTGCCCATGTCCGACCCCCTGAGCTTCGACGCTGCCACGCCCCGCCACGCCCTGCCGATGCTGTTCGCGGGCCAGGCGCAGAAGGAATTCTTCGTCAACGAGTGCCTGG
>ERZ1066122.1438-NODE-1438-length-19144-cov-18.040914_pt1 | contig 19144 bp, 16 predicted proteins | sample MGYA00382769_ERZ1066122 | MGnify/ENA primary metagenome ERZ1066122 (study PRJEB33369, sample SAMEA5778352) | biofilm metagenome | biome: Industrial cooling water; feature: Water cooling tower basin; material: Biofilm | place: United Arab Emirates | collected... | reverse complement strand
CCTTGCGCAGCACGCCGTGGCAGCCGGCGCAGCGCTGGAAGAAGATGTCGGTGGCGGCGGCGAATTCTTCCTCGGTCATGTCCGGGGCGCCGGGGGTGCGGTGCATCTTCACGTCGGCGGCGGCCATCGTGGTCGGCGCGCCTTCGTAGGCGGCCTGGGCCTGGCTGGTGCCGGGGTGCGCCTGGCCCTGGGCCGGGTCGCTGGCGCCGGCGATGCCCTTGCGGGCGGTGGCCACCTGGGCCGGGGTGAAGCGCACGTCGGAGTCGTTGAGCTTGTGCATCACGTGGTTGAGGATGGCCGCGATGTCGGCATCGCCGAGGTGGCTCATCGCCGGCATCACCGAGTTGTACTCCTGGCCGTTGACGGTGATCTTGCCGCTGAGGCCGGCGAGCACGGCGTTGAGCGCCGCGTCCGGGTCCTTCCTGACCCAGTCGGAATCCTTCAGCGGCGGGAAGGCGCCGGCCAGGCCGGCGCCGTTGGCTTGGTGGCAGGCGGCGCAGTTGGCCAGGTAGCCGGCCTCGCCGGCCTCGGCCTCGGACTTGACCGGTCGTTCGTTGACCTGGTCGCCGGCCGGGTCGGCCGCGAAGGCGGTGCCGCCGGCGCCCAGCGCCAGTGCGATCGCCATGGAAGTACACAACAGGGTGCGTTTCATATCGGTAATCCCCACAGTGGTTGGCTAGTCAGTCGTGGCTGGTCCACGGTCGGCGACAGCTTGTGCCTGTGTTCACGCCGTTCCCCTGACCTGAATCAAGCAAAGCCAGCTTCCCGCCCCGGTGGCCCGCGCGCTTTGACCGGGGTCAATCCGGGGGCGGGTGTCCCTGCATTACCGTGGCGGCGACGATCCCGGAGCCTCCCATGACGCTTTCCCCGCTTTGCCTGGCCCTCGCGGCGGCCCTGTCGCCCGGCCCGGAGCCATCCCCCGAACCGCTGAAGGTGCTCGATGCCGTGGTGGTGGTGGGCAGCCGCAGTGCCGAGCCCGTGCGCCAGGTGGTGGGCACGATCAGCCGCGTCGACCGCGAGGCGATGGAGCAGCGCGGCGTGCAGACCCTCGACGACCTGGCGCGGCTGGTGCCGGGCATGGACGTCGCTTCCGACCCGAACCGCTTCGGTGCGCTGGGCTTCAACCTGCGCGGGCTCGATGGCAACCGGGTCAGCGTGGAGATCGACGGCATTCCGCTGGCCGATGGCTTTGGCGTCGGCCAGTTCGCGCTGGCCGGTCGCGACCTGGTGGAGCTGGGCATCGTCGATCGCGTCGAGGTGCTGCGCGGTCCGGCCTCCACGCTGTACGGCAGCAAGGCGCTGGCCGGCGTGGTCGCGTTCTGGACCCCGGAGGCGGGGGATGCGGCCTGGCGGGGTGACGAGCGCCGCACCGCGTGGGCGCTCAGGGCCGGCGCCGCCAGTCGCGACGACTCGCACTGGCTGTCGGCGCGGATGGCGGCGCGCAGCGAGGACGCGCGGCTGACCGCGCTGTTGGCGCTGGGCCGACGCCAGGGCCACGAGACGGAGAACAACGCGCACGGCGCCGCCGATGCCGCCAATCCCGCCGATTTCCGCAGCGACAGCGCGCTGGCGAAGTTCGGCTTCGACGGCGGCGCGGCCGGGCGCTGGACCGCGACGCTGGAGCAGGGGCGCGGCGAGCGGCAGACCGACGTGCAATCGCAGCTGTTCGGGCCCGGGCGGTTCGCGACGACGTATGCGCTGCTCGCGGATGATCGTTTTCGCCGCGATCGGCTCAGCCTGGCCAGCGAGTGGGAATCGATCGGTCCGATCGGCCCGGTGCGCGCGCTCGCGTACCGGCAGTCCAGCCGCAGCGAGCAGTGGAGCGACCAGTTCCGCCTGGCCGATCGCGCCACGCCGTTCCCGTCGCGGCGCGAGCGGGGCTTCGTCTTCGGGCAGGTGAGCACCGGGCTGGAGCTGACCGGGCAATGGCGCGGCGAAATCGGCGGGACCGGGCACTGGCAGGTGTTCGGCCTCGACCTGGCGCGCCACGATTTCGAAGGCCTGCGCGACGGGCTCGAGACCAACCTCGTGACCGGCGCCGGCACGCCGGTGATCCTGGGTGAAGTGTTCCCGCTGCGTGACTTCCCGAACTCGCGCGCGAACGAGCTGGGCCTGTTCTGGCAGGACGAGATCCGCTTCGGCGCGGGCTGGGCGCTGGTGCCCGGCCTGCGCTGGGAGCGCTACGCGCTCGACGCGCGCCCCGATGCCATCTGGCGCGAGGACAACCCGACGGTCGCGCCGGCCTCGCTCGATTCCGACGCGTTCACGCCCAAGCTGGGCCTGCGCTGGAACGGCGCGCGCCTGGGCCTGTACGCGCAGTACGCGCGCGGCTTCCGGGCGCCGCCCTTCGGCGACGTGAACATCGGCCTGAACCTGCCGGCCTTCAATTACGTGGCCCTGCCCAACCCCGGCCTGCGCCCGGAGACCAGCGACGGCTACGAGCTGGGCGCGCGCTGGGCCGGCGAGGTCCTGCAGGCCAGCGTGGCGGTGTTCGAGAACCGCTTCGAGGACCTGATCGAATCGCGCGCCAACCTCGGCCGCAACGACGAGGGCCAGCTGGTGTTCCAGTCGGTCAACCGCGACCGTGCCCGCATCCGGGGCGCCGAGCTGGAGGCGCGCTGGTACCTGGACGCCTGGCTGCCGTCGGCGCCGGGTTGGTACGTGGACCTGGCCGCCGCCTGGTCGCGCGGCGACGACACCGCGCGCGACCAGCCGCTGAACTCGGTGCCGCCGGGCCGCGCCAGCCTGGGCGCGGGCTACGGTGCGCCCGACGGCGGCTGGGGCGCCGAGTTGCGCGTCACCGGCGTGCGCCGCGTCACCCGCGCCGACCAGACCGCGGCGGCGCTCTACCTGCCGCCGGGCTACGCCACCTGGGACGCGAACGCGTGGTGGGCGATCGGCGACCAGGTGCGGCTGAACCTGAGCCTGCACAACCTCGCCGATCGCCGTTACTGGGACTGGTCGACGCTGCGCGGGCTGGCCGCCCAGGCCGCCGACGTCGATTTCTACAGCCGGCCGGGCCGCGGCGCGAGCCTGGGACTGCGGGTGGAGTTCTGATCCTCACCGCCGGGTCCTGGCTCCGCGCCTTCGCCTCGGCAGGGAACGGCCTGGCCAGGGCGGAATCCCGTTCGCGGTTGACCCGGATCAGGGCGAACCCGCCGCCGGGACGGTGCAATGCGCGGCATGGACGAGATCCCCGCGAAGACCCTGGACCTGCGCCAGCTGCCGGCGCCGGAACCGCTGATGCAGGCCCTGGCGGCCGTCGAGACGCTGGCGGCCGGCGCTGTGTTGCGCCTGCTCACGCCGATGCGGCCGCTGCCGCTGTTGGAGGCGCTGCGCGAGCGCCGGTTCGGCTATTCGGTCGCCGACCACGAAGGCGGCGGCTGCGCCGTCACCGTGTGGAGCGAGCATGGCCCGGCTGGCGCTTGAGCGCGCCCCCGACGCCGCCGCTCCCGGTCGATTCCTGCGCAGCGTCCCGGCCTGGGGCGCGCTCGCGGGACTGATGCTGCTGGTGCAAGGCGACGCGCTGCTGGCATCGCGCTGGTCGCCGGCCACCGTGGCCTGGGTGCACGTGTTCACGCTGGGCGTGCTGGGCAACGCCATGTTCGGCAGCCTGCTGCAGTTCCTGCCGGCGGCGGCGGGCGTCGCGGTGCGCGGCGGGCCGCGCGGCGCGCGGGTGCTGCACGCGGCGCTGAACCTGGGCGCGGCCGCACTGGTGGCCGGCCTGTGGTGGCCGCAGGCCGGGCTGCGCGCCGCCGGCGCGCTTGGCCTGGGACTGGCGTTCGCGCTGCTGGGCGCGGCGACCTTGCCCGGTCTCCTCGCCGGCCTGCGCGGCGGCCTGCTGCCCAAGGGGCTGGCGCTTGCCGTGGCGTCGGGCGTGGGCACGGCGGCGCTGGGCGGCCTGCTGGTGGCCGCGATGGACGGCGTGGTGCCGCTGCCGATCGCGCGTTGGACGGACTGGCACGCCGCGCTCGGCCTCGTCGGCTGGGCGCTGGGCCTGCTGGCCGCCGTCGGGCGCGTGGTGATGCCCATGTTCCAGGGCACGCCGGAGCCGTCGGCGCGAGGCCAGGGGGCGTGGCTGGCGGGGCTTGCGCTCGGCCTGCCAGCCGCTGGCCTGGCCTGGGCGGCCGGAGGCCATGGCGATGCGCTGCGCCTGGTCGTGGTCGCGGCGCTGCTTACGTTCGCGCTGGCGGGGCTGTGGCTGCAGGCGCGATCGCGCAAGGCGGCGCCGGGCCCGTTGGCCGGGGCGTGGCGCCTCGGGTTCGTGGCGATAGCCTGCGGTGGCGTCGTGCTCGCCTGGCCAGGCGCGCCGGCCGTGCTCGCAGGCGTGCTGGTGGTCGCGGTGGCGCTGCCGATGCTGGTGCTGTCGATGCTGCTGGAGATCGACGCGTTCCTCGGCTGGATCACGCTGCACCGCCGCTGCGGCCGCGGGTGGCAGCTGCCCGGCGTGCAAACGCTGCTGCCCGCGCCGCGGCGGCGCGGGGTGCTTCGACTGTTCGCGCTGGCGGGCCTGGGCCTGGTGCTGGCCGCCGCGTGGCGGCATGGCCCCGTGGCGAGGCTGGCCGGTGCGCTGTTGCTGGCGGCGCACCTTGGCCTGGCCTGGGCCCAGCTTGGCTTGTCCCGCGCGGTGCGCGGGTTCGCGGTGGCACATCCGCCGCGCTGACGCGGCGCTGGGGAGAACGTGATGGCGGGAACTCCGATGGGTTTGGCGCGGCTGCGCCTCGGCATCGACGCGCTGGATGACGCCTTGCTGGTGTGCCTCGCGGCGCGGCGCCAGCTGGTGGCGGCGGTGGCGCGGGTGAAGCAGCGCGAAGGCCTGCCGCCTCGGGACGCGGCGCGCGAACGGCACATCGATGCGCGCGGGCAGCGGCTGGCGCGCCGGCTCGGCCTGCCTGCTTCGCTGGTCCGGGCCCAGCTGGCGCTGCTGGTCGCCGATGGCCGCGCACTGCAAGGGCTCGCGCCTGACCCGGGTCAAGGCGACAGGCCCCCGGACGCGGCGAAGATGGCGCCCGCCATGACCATCCCCGACGCCTTCCCTCCGGCGCGCGCCTGGCTGCGTGCGATTCCGCCCCCGGCCCGCTGGGCGCCCCTGCTGCGGCGGCTGCCGCCGGCCTGGCCCGGCCGTGCGCTGGAGCCCGCCGTGCAGCACCTGCTGGCCGCGCCGCTGCGCGAGGGCCAGCTGGATTTCCTGGCCGGGCGCCGGCTAGGCATCACGGTTTCCGACCTCGGCATCGGCTGGGTGTTCGAGCTGCGCGACGGACGCCTGCGCGCGACCGCCGAACCGGCCGAAGCCACGGTGCGCGGCCGCGCCACCGACCTGATGCTGCTGGCGAGCCGGCTTGAGGACGCCGACACGCTGTTCTTCCAGCGTCGGCTCGAACTGACCGGCGACACCGAGCTGGGTCTGACCGCGCGCAACCTGCTCGACCGCCTGCCGTGGGAGTCGGTGCCGCTGGGCGTGCGCATCCTGCTGCACCGCGGCGCCCGGCTGGCGCGCGAGGCGCGCGACGCCCGCCGGGGTGAGGCATGAGCGCCGCCGGCCTGCCCGAACACCTGCTGCGGCCGCGCTGGCATCCGGCGCTGGAGCGGGACTATGCGGAACTCTCGACGACGCTGGAGCGGCTGCTGCCCTGCGTCGAAGTGCCGATGCACCTGCCGTGGATCGACGCCATCCTGCAGCTCAAGCGCGAGCGCGGCGCGGTGATCATGGCGCACAGCTACCAGTCGCCGGAGATCTTCCATGGCGTCGCCGACGTCACCGGCGACTCGCTGGCGCTGGCGCAGGCGGCGAAGGACTGCTGTGCCGGCCTGGTCGTGCTGTGCGGCGTGCACTTCATGGCCGAGACCGCGAAGATCATTTCGCCCGGCACGCGCGTGCTGATCCCCGACCCGGGCGCGGGCTGTTCGCTGGCCGACTCGATCACGGCCGCCGACGTGCGCGCCCTGCGCGCGCGCCATCCGGGCGTGCCGGTGGTGAGCTACGTCAACACGACGGCGGAAGTGAAGGCCGAATCCGATGCCTGCTGCACCTCCGCGAACGCGGTGCAGGTGGTGGAGGCGATGGGCAGCGACCGGGTGATCTTCCTGCCCGACCGCTACCTCGGCGCCTACGTGGCCAGCCAGACCGCGGTCGAGCTGGTGCTGTGGGATGGCTGCTGCGAGGTGCATGAAACCTTCACCGCCGCCCAGGCGCGGCACGCGCGCGAGCGGTTCGACGCGCGCCTGGTCGCGCATCCCGAGTGCCCGCCGGAGGTGCTGGCGGAAGCCGACTTCGTCGGTTCCACCAGCGCGATGGGCGCCTGGCTGGCGCGCGAGAAGCCCGGGCGCGTGGCGCTGATCACCGAGTGCTCGATGGCGGACAACCTGCGCCTGCGATTCCCGGACACCGAGTTCATCCAGCCCTGCAACCTGTGCCCGCACATGAAGCGCATCACCCTGCCGAACATCCACGCCTGCCTGCGCGACCTGTCCGGCGAAGTCACGGTGCCGGCCGAGGTCGCCGCACGCGCGCGCCGCGCCCTGGAGCGCATGCTTGCGGTCGGGCGCGGCGAGCGGGTTTGAGTCCGGCCGGATCGCCGCTGGTGGTGGCCGGGGCCGGCCTGGCCGGGCTGAGCGTGGCCCTGGCCGCCGCGCCGCGGCCGGTGCTGCTGGTCGGCGGGAATGCCGGCAGCGCGAGCGCGCTGGCGCAGGGCGGCATCGCCGCGGCGCTGGGGCCGGGCGACCGCCCCGCGCTGCATGCCGGGGACACGATCGCCGCGGGGGCCGGCCACAACGACGCCGGGCGGGTGGCGATGCTGGTCGACGCCGCGCCCGGCGCCGTGGCCTGGCTGGCGGCGCAGGGCGTGGCCTTCGATCGCGACGGCGAGGGCTGGGCGCTCGGGCGCGAGGGTGGGCACGGCCGCGCCCGCATCGTGCATGCCGGCGGGGACGCCAGCGGGCACGCCATCGTCGCCGCGATGGCGCGGGCCGTGGCCGGCGCCGCGCACGTCACGCGCCTGCCGTCGCACCGGCTGTGCGCGCTGGCACTGTCGGAGAGCGACGCCATCGCCGCGGTGCGGCTGGCCGGCGCGGACGGATCGACCCTCGACGTCGCCACCGATGCGCTGGTGCTGGCTACCGGTGGCCTGGGCGCGTTGTTCGCCGCCACCACCAATCCGCCGTCGGCGGACGGCAATGGCCTTGCCCTGGCGCTGGAGGCCGGCGCGCCCGGCCGCGACCTGGAGTTCGTGCAGTTCCATCCCACCGCGCTCGCGGTCCCGGGCGAGGGCCCGCTGCCGCTGCTGACCGAGGCGCTTCGCGGCGCCGGCGCCGTGCTGCGCGATGCGCGCGGCGAGCCGGTGATGGCCGGGCGGCATCCGCTCGGCGACCTGGCGCCGCGGGACGTGGTGGCGCGCGAGGTGTGGCGACGGCGGCAGGCGGGGGGCGGCGTTTTCCTGGACATGCGCGGGCTGGGCGGTGCGGGCCTGGACGCGTTCCCGACCGCGGTGGCGCTGTGTCGCCGGCACGGCATCGATCCGCGCAGGGACCTGGCGCCGGTGACGCCCGCGGTGCATTTCCACATGGGCGGCATCGCCGTGGACGCGGACGGACGCAGCGGCCTGCCGGGGCTGCACGCGGTGGGCGAGGTCGCCTGCAGCGGCGTGCATGGCGCCAACCGGCTGGCGAGCAACTCGCTGCTCGAATGCGTGGTCGCGGGTCGCGCGCTCGGCGCCCGGCTGTCGGCGCACCGCGATGCGCGCATCCGGGCGGCGCCGCGGCGCTGGGTGCATCCGGGTGCCGGCGCGAATGCCGCCGCACTGCGCATGCTGCGCGGATTGTTGTGGCGCAGCATGGGACCCGAGCGCGACGACGCGACGCTTGCCGAAGCCGAGCGAATCCTGCGCGTCGAGGCTTCGCTGGCACGCACGTGGCAAGCGCGCCTGGCGCTGCGCCTGCTGCACGCGGCGCGCATCCGGCGCGCCAGCCTGGGTGCGCACCATCGCGTCGATGGTTGATGGAGGGATTCCATTCGGTGGCGAATCGCTACGCAGGCGTACGGCTGTTCGCTACGCCGGCGTACGGCGAAATCGTTGATTCGAATCAGCGACAGTGCCGCGAAGTAATGAAAGAATCGCGTTTTTCCAATCCGGAAGATCGCCATGAACGCCTCGCTGTCACACGTCCATTCCTTCGATCGAAGCCAGCTGCTCGACTGCGCCAGCGGTGCGATGTTCGGCGCCGACGGCGCGCGGCTTCCGAACGATCCGATGCTGATGTTCGACCGCATCACCGAGATCGGCAGCAGCGGCGGCAAGCATGGCAAGGGCCTGATCCGCGCCGAGCTCGACATACGTCCCGACCTTTGGTTCTTCGCCTGCCACTTCACCGACGATCCGGTGATGCCGGGCTGCCTCGGGCTTGACGCGATGTGGCAGCTGGCGGGCTTCTACCTGCCGTGGCTGGGCGAGCCGGGCCGTGGCCGCGCGCTGGGCGTGGGCCGGGTGAAGTTCACCGGCCAGGTGTTGCCGACGGCGAAGTGCGTCAGCTACGAGATCGACATCCGGCGCGTGGTCCGCGGCCGCCTGAGCCTGGTGATCGCCGACGGCCGCACGCTCGTGGATGGCCGCGAGATCTACACCGCCGAAGAGCTGCGCGTCGGCCTGTTCACCTCGACCGAGGGCATGTGAGCATGCGTCGGGTCGCCATCACCGGCATGGGCATCGTCTCTTGCCTGGGCAATTCCGCCGACGACGTGTCCGCCGCGCTGCGCGCCGGCCGCAGCGGCATCCGCGCCGATGCCGCCGCCGCCGAAGCCGGCCTGCGCAGCCAGGTGTCCGGCGCGCCGGAGATCGACCTGGCGGCGCGCATCGATCGCAAGGCGCTGCGCTTCATGGGTGACGGCGCGGCCTACGCACACGTGGCGATGCAGGATGCCATCGCCGACGCCGGCCTCGACGATGCCACCGTGCGCTCCGAGCGCACCGGCCTGTTCGCCGGCTCCGGTGGCGGTTCGACCGAGTGGCAGGTGGAAGCGGCCGACCTCCTGCGCCAGCGCGGCGTGCGCAAGGTGGGTCCCTACATGGTGCCGCGCACGATGGGTTCGACGGTGTCGGCCAACCTGGCCACGGCCTTCGGCATCCGCGGCGCCAGCTATTCGATCGCGGCGGCCTGCGCCACCTCGGCGCACTGCATCGGCGCCGCCGCCGACCTGATCCGCGCCGGCCGCCAGGACATCATGTTCGCCGGCGGCGGCGAGGAGCTGCACTGGTCGCTGAGCCTGCAGTTCGACGCCATGGGCGCGCTGTCCACCAAGCACAACGAAAACCCCGCCACGGCCTCGCGTCCGTATGACGCCGAGCGCGACGGCTTCGTCATCGCCGGCGGTGGCGGCATGCTCGTGCTCGAGGACTACGGGCACGCCGTCGCGCGCGGCGCGCGCATCCACGCCGAGCTGATCGGCTACGGCATCAGTTCCGACGGGGCCGACATGGTCGCGCCCTCGGGCGAGGGCGCCGTGCGCTGCATGCGGATGGCGATGGCCGGCATCGACCAGCCCATCGACTACCTCAACACCCACGGCACCTCGACGCCGCTGGGCGACCTGGTCGAGCTGCGCGCGGTGCGCGAGGCCTTCGGCGAGGCGATGCCGCCGATCTCCTCCACCAAGGCGCTGTCCGGCCATTCGCTGGGCGCCGCCAGCGTGCACGAGGCGATCTACTGCCTGCTGATGATGCGCGACGGTTTCATCGCCGGCTCCGCCAACATCGGCACGCTCGATCCGCAGGCCGAGGGCTTCCCGATCGTGCGCGAAATCCGCGAGGCGGCGCTGGACACGGTGATGTCCAACAGCTTCGGCTTCGGCGGCACCAATGCCTCGCTGGTGTTCCAGCGCCTGCGCGGATGAAGCTTTAGCCCGCCGGCAGGCCCGGTTTTCCGGGCTGCCCGCGCCAGTAGCCGTTCACCGCGCCCCGCCGCGGCGGCGGCTGCGGCGAGCGCCGCGCGAGGTCGAAGTGCGCCACGACGTCGCGCATGCCCTCCGTCTGCGGGTACAGGCGCAGGATGTCCACGCCCAGCGCGCGCAGCGCCGGAAGTTCCGGCCCGAGGTCGGTCGTCTCCTCGCCCTGCACCTGGATGCCGTTGATGCGCAGGAAGGGCTCGCCCTCGCGGGTGGCCAGCGGCAGCCCGTCGGGATGCTCGATGCAGCGGAAGCCGCAGGCGTCCTTGGCCACGTCGAGCGCACGCGCGGTGAAGCAGCGCGCCGAGTAGGACAGCGGCAGCCGGCCCCAGGCGATCACCTCCAGCTCGGGCGGGATGGCGCCCTCGGCCCGGCAGGCCGCCAGCAGGTCGGCCAGCAGCTGTTCACCCTGCTCGACGCCGGGCACCCAGCGGCGCATGCCGTCCTCGGCCAGCATCGCCAGCGCGCGGTGGTTGTAGACGTTGAGCGTTGGCCCGGCGACGAAGGGCAGGCCGCGCTCGCGGCACAGCTGCACGGTGGTCAGGTCGTTGGCTTCGATCAGGAAGCCGCCGTGGTCGAGCATGCGCAGCACGGCGTTGAGTTCGGACTCGGCCTCGACCAGCGCCAGGCTCGAGAGCACCACCTCGCGGCCTTCCCCGGCCAGCTCTTCGGCCAGGGCGATCCAGTCTCGCGTGCCGAGTTCGCGGCGCTTGCTGCAGACGGTTTCACCGAGGTAGATCACGTCGAGCGGCCAGGTCGCCGCCTCGCGGTAGAAGGCCAGCGTGCGTTCGCGCGGCCAGAAGTACTGCAGGGGTCCGAGGCTGAGTTTCATGCGTTCAGTGCCAGGCGCGGTGGTAGGGGCCGAGGGTGGTCTGGTGGCCTTCGGCGTGGGCCGCGAGCGCCTGCTGCCAGTCGTCGCGCGGCGACCAGGCCGCCGGGTCGGCGCGATGGCGGTCGATCGCCTCGCGCCAGGTGCGGGTGACGGCGCTGACGTAGGCGACGCCGCGCTGGCGGCCTTCGATCTTCAGCGCCGCCACGCCGGCCCGCGCCAGCTGCGGCAGCAGGGCCAGGGTGTTGAGGCTGGTGGGTTCCTCGAGGGCATGGAAGACCTCGCCGCCGACCTCGAAGCGGCCCTTGCACACGGTCGGGTAGGCGGCGGGTTCGCCCGGCTGGTAGCGGTCCATCAGCAGGCCGTTGAGGCGCACGCCGCGCTGGCCGTCGGCATGCTCCTCCCAGCGCACGAAGCGCGCGGGCGAGCAGACGCCGTGGCGGTTCGGCGAGGCGCCGGTGACATAGCTCGACAGCTGGCAGCGGCCCTCGACCATGATGCAGAGGCTGCCGAAGGCGAACACTTCCAGCGGCACCGGCGACACGGCGCACAGGCGTTCCACCTGCTGCAGCGATAGCACCCGCGGCAGCACGGCGCGGCTGATGCCGAAGCGCTCGTGCATGTAGCGCAGCGCCGGCGCGGTGGTGGCCGAACCCTGCACCGACAGGTGCCGGGCCAGCTTCGGGTGTTCGCGCATGGCGTGTTCAAGCACCGCCATCTCGGCGGCGATGATCGCGTCGCAGCCCAGTTCGGCGGCGTGGTCCACCGCGGCGCGCCAGGCCGGCAGGCGGGCCGTCTCCGGATAGGTGTTCAGCGCGAGGTAGACCTGGCAGCTGCGGGCGTGGGCATAGGCGATGCCGGCGCGCAGCTCGGCTTCGTCGAAGTTCAGGCCAGGGAAGGCGCGGGCATTGGTCTGGTCGCGGAAACCGGCGTAAACGGCGTTGGCGCCGGCATCGACGGCCGCGCGCAGGGCCGGCAGGTTGCCGGCGGGACAGACCAGTTGCATCGGGGGCTCCGCGGTCGGGGACGGGGCATGCTCTCCCGGCGGGCCCCGCCGGGTCATTGACCTGCGTCAGTTACCCGCCAACGCGTTCGCGCGAGGATGTCGGCAGGCCGCGCACGGCGCGGACGCCACGAATGGAGAACGCCATGCATCCCACTCTTCCCCATGCGCTTGTCGCCCTCGTGCTGGCGCTGCCGGCCCTGGTCGCCTCATCGGCCGGCGGCGAGCCGCCGGTGGACGCGCAGTCCACGCAGGCGACCGAGCACGACGGCGCGCACGCCGCCGAGGACGCGCAGGACGGCCACGCCAACCACGGCCACGATGCGGACGCCGACGCCGGCCTTCCCGCAGCCCGCTGGGCCTCGGATGCGCCCTTGCGCGAAGGCATGCGCCGCGTCCGTGCCGCCACCGAAGCGCTGTCGCACGGCGCGCATGGCCACCTCGACGAGGCCCAGGTCAAGGCCGTGGCGGCGGAGCTCGAAGCCGCCGTGCAGGACATGATCGCCCGCTGCCGGCTCGACCCCGAACCCGATGCGGCGCTGCACCCGCTGCTGGCGAGCGTGCTGCGCGCCAGCGCGACGCTCGCGGCCGAGGGCTTTGATCCGTCGGTGCTGGCCGACCTCGAGGCGGTGCTGGCCCGCTACCCGCAGCTGTTCGAGGACGCGGACTGGAGTGAGGACCACAACGCTTCCGCCTGACGCTCGGCCGCGGGGTCCGGCACGATCGGCTCACTCCAGGCGCGCGAGGTTTCGCCCGGCCACTTGCGGGTGGCGTCGATGCCGAGCTTGGAGCCCAGGTTGGGCACCGGGCTGGAGAAGTCGAGGTAGTCGATCGGCGTGTCGCGCACCATCATGGTGTCGCGCGCCGGGTCCACCCGCGTCGACATCGCCCACAGCACCTGCGACCAGTCGCGCACGTCGATGTCGTCGTCGGTGACGATCACGAACTTGGTGTAGGTGAACTGCCGCAGGTAGGACCACACGCCCATCATCATCCGGCGCGCGTGGCCGGGGTACTGCTTGCGGATGCTGACCACCGCGATCCGGTACGAGCACGCTTCCGGCGGCAGGTAGAAGTCCACCACCTCGGGGAAGACCTTGCGCAGGATCGGCACGAACACTTCGTTCAGCGCCGACGACAGCACCGAGGGCTCGTCCTCCGGCGCGCGGCCCATGTAGCTGCCGTGGTAGATCGCGTCGCGGCGCATGCGCAGGCGCTTGACCGTGAACACCGGGAACATGCCCTGGGCGTTGTAGTAGCCGGTGTGGTCGCCGAACGGCCCTTCGAGCGCGGTATCGCCCGGTGCGATGAAGCCTTCGAGCAGGATCTCGCTGCCGGCCGGCGCATCGAGCCCGGTCAGCGCGCTGTGCCAGACGCGCGTGCGCGCCCCGCGCAGCAGGCCGGCGAATTCATATTCCGACAGCGTGTCCGGCACCGGCGCGACCGCGGCCAGCATCGTCGCCGGGTCGGCGCCGATCGACACGAGCAGGGGGAAGGGCTGGCCGGGGTGCGCGGCGCAGTGGTCGGCGAAGTCCAGTGCGCCGCCGCGGTGCGGCAGCCAGCGCATGATCAGGCGGTTCGGGCCGATCAGCTGTTGCCGGTAGATCGCCACGTTCTGGCGCGGCTGGCGCGTGCCGCGCGTCACCACCAGGCCGAAGCTGAGCAGGCGGCCGGCGTCGCCGGGCCAGCAGCGCTGGATCGGCAGCGCGCCGAGGTCGATGTCGTCGCCTTCCAGCACCACCTCGTCGAAGGCCGCGTCGCGCACGGTCTTCGGCGCCACGTGGGCGAGCTGCGCGAGTTCCGGCCAGCTCGAGAGCGCCTGGCGCAGGTTCGACGGCCAGCGCGGTTCCTTCACCGAGGCGAGCAGTTCGCCCAGCTCGCGCAGCGAGGCCAGCGGCCGGCCGCCAAGCGCCAGCTCGATGCGGCGGCGGTGGCCGAACAGGTTGCCCAGCAGGGCGTGGCGCGATCCGACCGCCTGCGTCATCAGCAGCGCCGGTCCGCCGCGGCGCAGGGCCAGGCGGCTCAGTGCGGTGCTTTCGAGGTCGGGATCCACCGGGGCGTCCACCCGCAGCAGCTGGTCCTTGCGCGCGAGTTCCGCGAGGAAGCCGCGCAGGTCGTGGTGGCTCACGCCGACTCCAGCGCGGCCACGGTCGCGCGGCCCGCGGCCAGGTCTATGTCCTGGTCGGAAAGCCACGCGGGATCGAACAGGGTTTCCTCATAGCGGTCGCCGCGGTCGCAGAGCAGGCTGATGATGCTGCCGCGCCGGCCTTCGTCGCGCAGTGCGCGCGCCAACCGCAGGCAGGCGATGAAGTTGGTGCCGGAGCTGCCGCCGTAGCGGCGCCCGATCAGCGACTCGAGCCGCCAGGCCGCGGCGATCGAGTCCGCGTCGTCCACTTCCTCCACGTGGTCCACCACGTCGAACAGGAAGCCCGGCTCGACCCGCGGCCGGCCGATGCCTTCGACCAGCGTCGGCTGTCGGGCGTGGGACTGCGGGTCGCGGCTGCGCCAGCCGGTGGCGAAGGCGCCACCGGTGGGCTCGGCGACGCAGACCCGGGTGTCCAGCCTGCGATAGCGCAGGTAGCGGCCGATCGTGGCCGAGGTGCCGCCGGTGCCGGCGCCGCAGACGATCCAGGCGGGCACGGGATCCGTCTCGGCGGCCATTTGCGCGAGGATGGATTCGGCGATGTTGTTGTTGCCGCGCCAGTCGGTGGCGCGCTCGGCGAGCCCGAACTGATCGAGGAAGCACAGCCCCTCGCGCCGCGCCCGCTCGCGCGCCACTGCGCTGGCGTCGGTGCCACGGGGCACCAGCACGCAGTCGGCGCCGAGCGCGCGGATCAGGCGCACCTTGCCCGGCGCGGTGCAGTCCGGCATCACGGCCACGAAGCGCAGGCCCAGCAGCCGCGCGAACCAGGCCTCGGAAATCGCGGTACTGCCCGACGACGCATCGATCGCGCCCTGGCCTTCGCCCAGCCGGCCGTTGCAGAGCGCGTACAGGAACAGCGAGCGCGCCAGCCGGTGCTTGAGGCTGCCGGTGGGATGCGCGGCTTCGTCCTTGAAATAGAAACGAATGCCGGGGAAGCCCGGCAGGTCGACCCGCAGCAGGTGGGTGTCGGCGGAGCGGGCGGCCTCGCGCGCCAGTTCGGCCAGCGCGGCGTGCACCCAGCGGCGGTCGGCGGCGGGCGTCACGCGGTCGCCGCCAGCAGCGCGCTGGCGCGGCGCTCGAGGTGTTCGAAGTACATCTCGAGGTAGCTGATGCCGTTGCCGGTGTCGAGCAGGAAGGGGTTCATCAGCGTATGGCGCAGGATGACCAGGCGGTCGTCATCGTCGCCGCCGGCGTCGAGCGTGGCCGGGTCGAGGCCCAGCGAGGCGAGGATTTCCGCGGTTTCCCCGGCGCCCAGCACCTCGGGCCGCAACGTGGTCATCGAGCCGAAGAACTCGCGCGACTGCAGCGGCTGCCGCGGGTCGTAGCACAGGTCGCGGTGCAGGGCGCGGACGAAGCGGTTCATGGTCGCCACGTCGCGGTTGCCCGCGGGATTCAGCGCCAGGCAGATGAGGTTGCTGTCGGGCTCGAACGGGATCCGGCAGGTCACGCGGTCGCGCAGGCGGGCCGAGAAGCGGGTCGCGGCGGTGCGGAAGGCTTCGGTGGCGAGGATGGATTCGCGCGGCAGCTGGCCGAAGTGCTCGTGGTCCAGCGGCAGCACGCGGTGGGTGACGTACACCGCCGCCGCGGCGGCGCCGGGCTTGGAGCCTTCGGGAATGTAGCGGCCGAGCTGGCGGAAGCGCTGGAAGTAGTCGCCGTCCTCGCCGGGCGTGAACACGTAGTCGGCGTCTTCCGCCAGTAGCGCCATCGCACGCTGGTCGCGGCACAGGAAGGCGCCGGCGCCGTAGGGGATGTAGCCGAGCTTGTGCGGGTCCACCGTGATCGAGTCGGCCTGGCCGAGCGCGCCCACCGCGGCGTGCACCTCGGGCGCCGGGAAGTCGCGGTATTCCTCGCGCATGTCGGCCAGCGCGCGCAGGCGGCCGTCGGGCTCGCGGAAAAGCGTGGCGAGGTAGCCGCCCCAGGCCGCGTCCACGTGCACGCCGAAGCCGAGCCCGCGCAGCGCCCAGCGTTCGCGCGCGGCCACCAGTTCGTGGATCGGATCAATGGTGCCGAACTCGGTGCTGCCCAGCACGCCCACCACCATCAGCACCGGCTGGCGGTCGCGCTCGCAGCGCGCCAGCATGGTCTCCAGCGCGTCGATGTCGGTGCGCATGCCGCGCTCCGGGACCAGCTCGAGCTGCGCGCGTCCCAGGCCCATCAGCTTCATGCCCTTGGACCAGGAATAGTGCGCCGTCACCGGCGCCAGCACGCGCGGCGTCGAGAGCGTCGGGTGCCTGGCCAGGAAGCCGGCGAGCCCGAGGGACTCCAGCCGTTCGGCCGCAAGCCGCTGCCGCCACTGGCGCCGTTGCGGCGTGGGGCAATGCGCCAGCCACGCGGTCCAGCGCTCGAGCAGGGCGATGCCGGCGGCAGGCGCGAGGTTGAACGCCGCCCAGTCATCCTCCGGCACCTCGAGCCCCGGCGGCGACACTGCGCGAAGCGCCACCGGGAAGGCCTTCAGCGCCAGCGCCAGCCGCAGCGACTGGAAGTTGGCCAGGGTGCCGCCCGAGGTCAGGTGCCCGAAGGCGCAGTCGGGCCGCGCCGGGTCGTCGACGTAGCCGAGCATGCGCGCCAGCTGCAGGCCGGCCTTGAGCTCGAGGTCGATGGTGACCGGCGCGGCGTCGAGGCTGACGTTGTTGGGGTTGTAGGGCAGGGTGAGGAACTGCGCCAGCAGGCCCGGCAGCAGAAGGTCCGAGACCATGTGGCCGATGTAGCGCGGACTGTGGAAGGGCACCGACTTCTTGAGCGAGGCCGACAGCGCGTGCAGCTCGCGGCGCATGCGCGCCTCGAACTCGCGGAAGGCCGGCTCGCCGGCGGCGCCGGTGGGGATGGCCGGCGGATCCTCGGGATGGAAGTTGCGGCGCCAGTAGACGTGGTCGCGCAGGAACTCGACCACGAGTTTTTCCAGCAGCGCGTCGTTTTCGCCGTAGGGCCCGAGGAAGCAGGGATGGATCGCCGGCGAGGTCACGCCGCGAGCCCCTGCAGGATGCCGAGCGGATGATGCGCCCGCGCCACGAAGTAAATGAAACCGAACGTCGCCAGCGCCGCCGCGTAGTAAAGCGCGCGTGCCTTCCGGGTGCGGGCGCGCTTCAGCGCCAGGCTGCCCAGCACCACGTACAGCACCAGCAGCGCCAGCTTCACCGACAGCCAGGGGATGACGAAGGGATTGAGCTTCAGCGACGTGAGCAGCATCAGCGCCGCGGTCAGCAGCACGGTGTCGATGGTGTAGCTCAGGTAGCGCAGCGGCGCTGCCATCGCCCAGCGCACGCCGGCCAGCACCAGCGCCCCGCGCAGGGCGAACAGGCCGCCGCTGGCCAGCACCGCGGCGATGTGCACGAGTTTTATCTGCAGGTAGAAGGCAATCACGATCCGATCCTCAGCCCGGCCGCCCGTCGATGCGCGGCGTGGCGTAGATCCACAGCGAGCGCAGCACCCAGGGCAGGAAAGCGACGAGCCAGCCGACGCTGGCCGCGAAGAACCACGGCGCCGGGTTCGCCGCCAGCTCGGCGCCGACCCGCAGCAGGGAAACGACCTGCATGCCGGCGAAGGCCACGGCGGGGATGCGGCCCAGCACAAGCGGCCGCCCGGAATGGCCCTGCGTCACTCGCGTCACCATCGCCACCAGCAGGCTGCCGAAGAAGCCCACCGAGATCGCATGCACCGGCGCCCGGCCGAGCGTGAATTCGCCCGTGCCGAGGAACCAGAGGCTTTGCGCCAGGTACAGCGCCAGCCCGACCGGCAGCCAGGCATAGCCGATGAAAAGAACGCGCAGCAGCGCCGGCGCCTTGCCGCGCGGCCACCACTTCCACAGCGTCAGCGCGGCGAGCGCCAGCAGCGGCAGGTCGACCAGCCACAGCCACTGGTAGAGGTGCGCGAGCTCCAGTGCGAGGTGGCCCAGCCACAGCGGCCAGCCCGCCGCCAGCAGCCACATCGGCCGCCACGGACGGTAGCCGGCGACGACGTTGCCGGCGAAGAAGGGGAACATGCGGTGCGCCACCGTGGCATACACCGGCACCAGCAGCCCGAAGGTGCCGATCTTGAGCATCGCGAAGGCGAGCCGCGGCTCGCCCGGCACGTGCAGGTACGCGACAAAGGCCAGCAACCCCGCCAGGCCCATCAGCAGCCCCGCGAAGCAGGAGATCGCGTGCCAGTTGCCGCTGCGGTCGCGCGCCAGCCAGCCCGCCAGCACCCCCATCGCGGCGATCCAGCCGGCCAGCGTGTTGATCACCCCCAGGTGCACCAGCATCGCCGAGCCCGTGCCCAGCCCCGCCAGCACCAGCGCCTGGCCGGCGACCAGCCCGAGGCCGACCGGCAGGTAATGCCATTTGCTGGCCTCGGTCTGCGCCATCCAGCGCGGGAACACGGTGAGCAGGAAGCCAAAGATGAAGGTCGGCAGCACCTGGTACTGCATCACGAACGCATGCATCCATCCCGCCGGCACGCTGGGCGTCGGCAGCCAGCCTCCCAGCCACCCTGTCCACCAGCCCATTGCGGCCAGCACGTTGGCGGCCCCGATGAAGAACAACAGCCGGTGCGGCGCGGCCGCCAGCACGGACAGATCAAGGGAATGCGTGCGTTTCGTATCCATGCCGCCATGCTGCCAAGCAGCCGCCGCCCCCGCCTTGACCCAAGTCACCCACGCGCCTTTGTGGGAGGGACTTCAGTCCCGATGCTCTTCGGTGGGAAGCATCGGGACTGAAGTCCCTCCCACAGAGGCGAAAAAAGCGGGGCCGGTTGCCCGGCCCCGCTTCGAGTCACTACCTCGTGCAATCAGCGCGCGACGTCGGTCGACACCTCGATCGCCGGGGCCTTCTTCGGCGCGATCCAGAGCCGCGCGACGAACCAGGCGATGGACACCGCGCCGACGCTGAAGATCGTGTCGCCCGGCACCCGCATCCACACCAGCATGTCGATGATCGGCTGCTGCATGAAGTCCGCCGAACGCGCGAACCAGTAGCCGTGGTCGATGGCCGCGATGAGCTGCAGCACGCCAATCGGAAGCAGGGTGAACAGCGCCATGCCGACCAGGCCGATGTTGAGCGCCCAGAAGCCGGTGCGCAGCGGGGCCTCGGGCCAGATCGCGTCCGGCTTCATGCCGCGCAGGCAGAACAGCATCAGGCCGATGCCGAGCATGCCGTACACACCGAACAGCGCCGTGTGGCCATGCAGCGGGGTCAGGTTCAGGCCCTGCATGTAGTACAGCGGCAGCGGCGGGTTGATCAGGAAGCCGAACAGGCCGGC
>ERZ1066122.1437-NODE-1437-length-19153-cov-7.463190_pt1 | contig 19153 bp, 20 predicted proteins | sample MGYA00382769_ERZ1066122 | MGnify/ENA primary metagenome ERZ1066122 (study PRJEB33369, sample SAMEA5778352) | biofilm metagenome | biome: Industrial cooling water; feature: Water cooling tower basin; material: Biofilm | place: United Arab Emirates | collected... | reverse complement strand
CGCCGGCGAGCACGACCTGGCGGAGAACATCCTGCACCTGGTGCTCGCCCGCCTGCCCGACGCGCCGGCCGGAACCAAGGGCATCTCGCTGTTCCTGGTGCCCAAGTTCATCCCCGACGCGAACGGCGGCGTGGGTCCGCGAAACACGATCAACGCCGGCTCGATCGAGCACAAGATGGGCATCCACGGCAACGCCACCTGCGTGATGAACCTCGACGGCGCCCGCGGCTGGCTGATCGGCGAGGCCAACAAGGGCCTGGCCGCGATGTTCGTGATGATGAACTCGGCGCGACTGGGCGTGGGCATGCAGTCGCTGGGCCAGGCCGAGGTGGCTTACCAGAACGCCGCCGCCTACGCGAAGGACCGCCTGCAGGGGCGCGCCGCCAGCGGCCCGGCCTCGCCGGACAAGCCGGCCGACTCGATCCTGGTGCATCCGGACGTGCGCCGCATGCTGCTCACGGCACGCGCGTACAACGAAGGCGGCCGCGCCCTGGCCACCTGGAGCGCGCTGCTGCTCGACCGCGAACACGCCCACCCCGACGCCGCCGTGCGCGAGGAGGCCAGCGAGCTGATGGCCCTGCTCACGCCGGTGGTCAAGGCCTTCCTCACCGACAACGGCTGGGAGACCACCACGCTGTGCCAGCAGGTGCTGGGCGGCCATGGCTACATCGCCGAGTGGGGCATGGACCAGTTCGTGCGCGACGCGCGCATCAACATGATCTACGAGGGCACCAACGGCATCCAGGCGCTCGATTTGCTGGGCCGCAAGGTGCTGATGGACGGCGGCGCGAAGTTCGGGCGCTTCGCCGCGCTGGTGCAGGCCACGCTGGCCGAACTGCAGGGCCGCCCGGCACTGGCCGAGTTCACCGCGCCGCTGGGCAAGCTGCTGGCCGACACGGTGGCGCTCACCCGCGAGATCGGCGCCAAGGCCAAGGCCGACCCGAACGAGGTGGGCGCGGCGTCCGTGCCCTACCTGCGCATCATCGGCCACCTGTGCTTCGCCTGGCTGTGGGCGCGCATGGCGGCGCTGTCGGTGGGCAAGGACGACGAATTCCACGCCAGCAAGCTGGCGACGGCGCGCTTCTACTTCGCCTGGCTGCTGCCCGAGGTGGAGCAGCGCTTCCGCGAGGCCCGCGCCGGCGCGCCCACGCTGATGGCCCTGCCCGCCGACGCCTTCTGAGCTACTTGCGCCACAGCGCCTTCCAACCTTCGGGGCCCAGCTTGCGCAGGGCCTCGATGTTGGCTTCGTAGATGCGGTCGGCCTCGGGGAAGGCCGCCACCGCCTTGTCCACGCTGTCCTCGCGCAGCAGGTGCAGCGTGGGGTAAGGCGCGCGGTTGCTGAAGTTGCCCATGTCGTCCGGGTCGGCGTCGGCGAACTGGTAGCGCGGGTGGAAGCTGGCCACCTGCAGCACGCCCTCGAGCGAAAGTTCCTCGACGGCCGCGTCGGCGATGTCGAGGAAATCGTTGTAGTCGAGGAAGTCGCCCAGCACGAACGGGTGCACCAGCAGGGTCGTCTCGATGTCGGCGGCGTCGGCCGCGGCCAGCAGCTGCAGCTCGTGCAGCAGGTCCTCGAGCAGGCCTTCCTCGTCGGTGGCCTGGCTGACCACGTAGCGGATCTGGCGCTTGGCGTGCACCGCCTTGGCGAAGGGGCACAGGTTCAGGCCGATCACGGCCTTCTCCAGCCACTCGCGGGTGGCGGCGATGACGGCGTCGTCGGTCAGCGGCTCGTCGCCGTGCAGGGGGTCGTGGCTCATGGCGCTACTCCTGCCGCCGAAGCGCGGCGGCGCGGGTCAGGTCGTTCCACCAATAGCGGGCGAAGGAGCGCATCACGCCGCGATTCGGGTCGAAGGGCCGGCCGTCGGCGAGGCGCTCCATCTGCTGGTAATACCAGCCCTGCGCGCCGAGCACGTTCACCATCTTGGCCAGCAGCCAGGGGCTGGCCGGCGACAGCCGGCCGCGCGGGCGCAGGTGCAGGCGGTGCTCGAAGGCCGGCAGCTCGTCGATCTCGCCGGCCAGCAGGCGCCGCGCCACGTCGGGATGGGTGCAGAACGGGCGGCCCAGGCCGATCACGTCGGTGTCGCCGCTGGCCAGCGCCGCTTCCATGCCGGCGCGGGTGCGGAAGCCACCGGTCACCATCAGCGGCATGCGCGCCACGCGCCGGATGGCGGCGGCGTACTCGAGGAAATAGGCCTCGCGCACGCGGGTGCTGGCGCGCACCTGCACGGCGTCGTCCTCGCGGCCGCTGACGCCCAGCAGGCGCGGCTGCTCGTAATTGCCGCCGGAGATCTCCAGCAGGTCCACCGACTCACCGCTGAGCAGCTCGACCACGCCGAGGCAGTCGGCGTGGCTGAAGCCGCCCTTGCGGAAGTCGTCGGAGTTGAGCTTCACCGACACCGGGAAGTCCGGGCCCACGGCCTTGCGCACCGCGCGCACGGCCTCGAGCAGGAAGCGCGCGCGGTTGCCCAGCGGGCCGCCCCAGGCGTCGGTGCGATGGTTGGTGACCGGCGAGAGGAAGCTGGAGATCAGGTAGCCGTGCGCGCCATGCACCTGCACGCCGGTGAAGCCGGTCTCGCGGGCGATGGCGGCCACCTCGCCGAAGCGCGCCACCAGCGCCAGGATCTCGTCCTCGCGCAGGGCGCGCGGGCGGGCGTAGTTGCCCATCAGGTCGAGCTGCACGTCCGAGGGCGCCAGCGGCTGGCGGGTGACGTAGCGCGGCGACTGCCGGCCGGCATGCGAGATCTGCATCCACAGGTGGTTGCCGGCGCGGGTGCCGGCGGCGGCCCAGCGGCGCAGTCGCGCGCGGGCCTCGGCATCGACGCTGGGCGCGAAGCTGGGGTCGATGGCGACGTTGCCGGGGCGCTCGAGCACGCGCTTGTCGATCATCACGTTGCCGGTGACCAGCAGGCCGGCGCCACCCTCGCTCCAGGCGGCGTAGAGGCGGTCGAGGCGCTCGGTGGCGCGCAGGCGCGCATCGCCCAGGCCTTCGGTCATGGCCGCCTTGCACAGGCGGTTGCCGAGGGTGGCGCCGCAGGGCAGCCGCAGCGGCTGGGCCAGGGGGTCTGACATCACGGGCTCCGGGGTCGCGCTCAGTCGCCCACCTTACTGCAAAGCCCGCGGGCTTCAAGCGGCGGCCGGCGAACCGGCCGCCGCGCGGTGCTCACTGCTGCGAGGTCTTGACCAGCAGCTGCTTGGCCAGCGCGCCGTGCAGCCGGCCGATGCCGCGCGCCAGGTGCAGGGTGACGAAGAACAGCAGCGTGCCGACCAGCATCACGATCGCGGCGCCGCCCGGGCCGTCGATCACGCCGCCGTTGAACTCGAGCTCGCCCATCGGCAGGCCGAAGCCCTGCAGCAGGGCGGCCAGGCCGCCCAGGCCCAGGCCCAGCGACAGCGCACCCAGCGTCGCCGCCACCGTGAAGTACACGATGCCCAGCGGCAGCATCAGCAGCTGGTAGAGCATGGTGCTCCAGGTGCGCGGATCGGTGAACATGGCGGCGATGCGCTCGAGCCAGGGCAGCTCGCGGCTGGCGTACACCGGCCGGCGCGGCATGCGCTCGCCCAGCAGCACCTCGACGATGCGCCCTTCCACCAGCGACAGCACCCGCACCAGGCCCACGAACAGGATCACCACCGGGATGCCGATGATCGTCAGCGCCAGGCCACCCGAGAGGCTGGCGCCGCCGACCACGGCGGTGAAGTAGACGATGCCCGTGGCCACCGAAAGCAGCATGTAGAACAGCGCCGTCCACGCCCGCGGATCGGAGGCCACGCCGAAGAAGCGTCCCGAGGCGCTGGCGCGCGGCGGCGGCGGCGGCGCGCGCAGGGCGCGCGTCACCTGCACCTCGGTGTCGCGGTAGATGTCGGCCACCTCGTCGGGCGCGCCGTAGCTCGAGGCCACCGAGGCGATCAGGTCGGCCTCGGCCATGCCGGGGTTGGCGGCCAGCTCGGAGCGCAGGTATTCCTCGGCGTCGTAGAGCGCGTCCTGCACCAGGGCCGGGTCGGCGCCGCGCAGGGCCGCGCGCAGCTGGTCGAGGTATTCGGGGATGGAGCGCGGGAGCACGGCGGTCATTTGAGGTTTCCTTCCAGCACGGAATCGACGGAGTCGCGGGTGGTGCGCCAGCTGCCGGCCCACTCGGCCAGCACCTGCCTGCCCAGCGTGGTGATGCGGTAGTAGCGGCGCGGCGGGCCGCTGACCGAGGGCTCGACGTGGCTCTCGGCCAGCCCGGCCCCGCTGAGGTTGCGCAGCACCGGGTACAGGGCGCTTTGCTTGCCACCCAGCAGCGGATCGCCGGTCTGCTCGAGCCGCTTGGCGATCTGGTAGCCGTACAGCGGCTCGTCAGAGCGCGCCAGCACGGCCAGCAGCACCAGCGAGACCGTGCCGGCGCTGAGCTCCTTCTGGAACTTCTTCAGGTGGGTCTCGGTGTCGACCATGGCCTGTCCCGGTGTGAGTCATACCCGCGGGTTGCGGATAGTGTTGAGTCAATGATACCTGCCGAGCCGGGGCCCGGCAGTGCCGCAAGTCATGGGCCTGCCGGACGGCTGCTTCTTGCATCCCTCGCCGCCTTGGGTAACTTGGGGGGCAATCCCAGCCCCCCGGAGTCTGCTTCGATGAGCGCCGCGTCCATGCCAGGTCCGATGCCCGTGCTGTTCCTCGGGCACGGTTCGCCCATGAACGCCATCGAGGACAACGCCTGGCGGCGGGCCTGGCAGGCCCTGGGCCGCCGGCTGCCGCGCCCGAAGGCCATCCTTTGCATCTCGGCACACTGGGAAACCCAGGGCGTGTACGTGGGCTCGGCCGAGAAGCCCGACACCATCCACGACTTCCGCGGCTTCCCCAAGGCGCTGTTCGACGTGAGCTACCCGGCCCCGGGCAGCCCGGAGCTGGCGCACCGGGTGGCCGAGCTCGTCGACGGCCCGCGCGTGCACCTCGACCCCCACCGCGGCCTCGACCACGGCGTGTGGAGCGTGCTGCAGCCGATGTTCCCCGGGGCCGACATCCCGGTGGTGCCGCTGGGCCTGTCGAGCCTGCAGCCCGGCGCGTGGCACTACGACCTGGCGCGCCAGCTCGACCCGCTGCGCGACGAAGGCGTGCTGGTGGTGGGCAGCGGCAACATCGTGCACAACCTGCGCTACTGGCGCATGGGCCAGACCGAGCCGCTGGACTGGGCGCAACGCTTCGACGAGGACATCGCCGAGCGCATCGCCGAAGGCCACCACGAAGGCATGATGGGCTATGAAACCCTCGGCCCCGACGCCCTGCTCGCCATCCCGACGCCCGAGCACTACCTGCCGCTGCTGTACGCGCTGGGCCTGCAGCGCGACGAGGACAGCGTGGAATTCATCAACGCCGACGTGGTCGGGCCGATCTCGATGCGCTCGGTGCTGATCGGGATGCCCGCCTGATGGCCGACAACCCGGTCCTCCTGCTCTTCCTGCCGCTGGCCCTGGCCGTGGTGATGGCCGGCCTCGGCCTGCACCTCACCGTGGCCGACTTCCGCCGCGTGCTGGCCCTGCCCAAGGCCATGGCCGTGGCGCTGGTGGTGCAGGTGCTGCTGCTGCCGCCGGTGGCCTTCGGGCTGGCGCGCGCCTTCGACCTGCCGGGCGAACTGGCCCTGGGCCTGGTGCTGCTGGCGGCCTCGCCGGGCGGCGTCACCGCCAACCTCTTCAGCCACCTCGCCCGCGGCGACGTGGCGCTCAACATCAGCCTCACCGCCATCAACAGCCTGCTGGCGCTGGTGACGTTGCCGCTGTGGACGGCGCTGGCGCTGTCGGTCTTCCTCGGCGCCGAGGCCAGCGTGCCGCCGCCCACCGGCAAGGTGGTGGAAGTGGCGATGCTGATCATCGGCCCGGTGGCGCTGGGCATGGCGCTGCGCGCCTGGCGCCCGGCGCTGGCGGCCGCGGCCGAGAAGCCCGTGCGGCACCTGTCCTCGCTGCTTCTGGGCGCGCTGATCATCCTCGCCTTCGCCTCCGAGTGGGAGGTCGTGCGCGCCTATGCGCCGGTGGTGGGCGTGGCGGCGGTGCTGTTCAACCTCGTGAGCCTGCTATCGGGCTACTTCGTCGCGCGCGGCGTGCGCCTGGGCGAGCCGCAGGCCATCGCCATCGCCTTCGAGATCGGCATCCACAACGGCACACTGGCCATCTTCATCGCCATCGAGGTGCTCGGCCGCGCCCAGGCCTCGATCGCCCCGGCGATCTACGCGCTGAGCATGTACCTCACCGGCGCGATCTTCGCCGCCTGGCTGCTGCATCGTCGCAAGGCGGCGCCGTGAGCAAGGTCTACGACAAGAAGTACTTCGACGGCTGGTACCGCAAGCGCGACCTCGGCGGCGCCGCGGCGCTGGCGCGCAAGGTGGCGCTGGCGGTGTCGGTGGCGGAATACCACCTGGGCCGGCCGCTGAAGTCGGTGCTCGACGTCGGCTGCGGCGAGGGCGCCTGGCGCGCGCCGCTGCTCAAGCTGCGGCCGAAGCTGCGCTACCTGGGCGTGGACAACAGCGACTACGCCATCGAACGCTACGGCGCGCGCCGCAACCTGCACTGGATGCCCTTCGGCGACCTGGCCGCGCTGCCGCTGTCGGAGTCGGTCGACCTGCTGGTGTGCTCGGACGTGATGCACTACCTGCCCGACGACGAGCTGCTGCGCGGCCTGAAGGAATTCCCGCGCCTGTGCCACGGCGTCGCCTTCCTCGAGGTCTTCGCCGAGGGCGACGAGATCGTCGGCGACCTGCACGAACTGCAGCGCAGGCCGGCGGCCTGGTACCGCAAGGCCTTCGCCCGCGCCGGCTTCAGCGCGGCCGGCTCGCATACCTACCTCAGCGCCGCGCTGGCGGCGCGCGCCACCGCGCTCGAGCTGCCCGGCCGGTGAGCGACGCCGGCACCCCCTACGCCAACCTCGACCCCGACCGCATCCTCGACGCCGTCGAGTCGCTCGGCCTGCACGCCGACGGCCGGGTGCTGGCGCTCAACAGCTACGAGAACCGCGTCTACCGCATCGGCATCGAGGACGGCGCGCCGCTGGTGGCCAAGTTCTACCGCCCCGGGCGCTGGAGCGACGAAGCCATCGAAGAGGAGCACGCCTTCGCCGCCGAGCTCGTGGCCGCCGACCTGTCGGTGGTGGCGCCGCTGGCCTTCGCCGGCCGCACCCTGCACCACGCCGGCGGCCACCGCTTCGCGCTGTTCCCGCTGCGCGGCGGCCATGCGCCCGAGCTGGGCGACCGCGACACCCTGACCTACCTGGGCCGCGTGCTCGGCCGGATGCACGCCGTGGGCGCGGCGCGGCCCTTCGCGCATCGCGGCGCGATCGGCATCGAAAGCCACGGCGAGGACCCCGTGCACTTCCTGCTCGAGGGCGGCTGGCTGCCGCCCGAGCTCGAGGCCAACTTCGAAACCCTGGCCGAGGCCCTGCTCGACGCCCTGGACGCGGCCTGGGAGCGCGCCGGCGACGTCGCCACGCTGCGCCTGCACGGCGACTGCCACCCGGGCAACATCCTGTGGCGCGAGGGCCAGGCGCACTTCGTCGACCTCGACGACTGCCTGTCCGGGCCCGCCGTGCAGGACCTGTGGATGCTGGCCGGCCGCCGCGAGGACGGCCCGCGCGGCTGGCAGTGGCTGCTCGAGGGCTACGAGCAGTTCCGCGCCTTCGACCGCCGCGAGCTGCACCTGGTCGAAGCCCTGCGCACGCTGCGCCTGCTGCACCACAACGCGTGGATCGCGCGGCGCTGGTCCGACCCGGCCTTCCCGCCGGCCTTCCCCTGGTTCGAGGCGCCGCGGCACTGGGAATCGGTGATCACGCAGATGCAGGAGCAACTGGCGGCCCTGCACGAGCCGCCGCCCGACCCACGCTGAGCCCGCGCTGCGCTAACCTTCGGCCCACGAACCACACCGCCAAGGACTCCCGATGCGCCTGCGCCCCGCCCTCACCGCCCCGCTGCTGGCCCTGGCCGTGGCCGCCTGCGCGCACTCGCCCGCCGCCGCGCCCGCCAAGGCCCTGACCACGCAGGAAGTCATCGAGGCCTCGTCGCCCGACGACTGGCGCAGGCTCAACCCGGCCAACACGCTCTACCTGCAGCTGCCCTCGGGCATGGTGGTGATCGAGCTGGCGCCGCAGTTCGCGCCCGAACACGTGGCCAACATCCAGGCGCTGGCGCGCGGCCATTATTTCGACGGCCTGTCGATCAACCGCTCGCAGGACAACTTCGTCGTGCAGTGGGGCGACCCGGCCGGCGACGAAGTGGTGCTGCGCCGGCCGCTGGGCGAGGCCAGGGCCGCGCTGCCGGCGGAGTTTTCGCGCCCGGCCGAAGGCCTGGCCTTCAACGCCCTGCCCGACCCGGACGGCTGGGCGCCGCAGGTGGGCTTCGTCGACGGTTTCCCGGCCGCGCGCGACCCCAAGGCCGGCAAGGCCTGGCTCACCCACTGCTACGGCATGGTCGGCGCCGGCCGCGCCGCCGCGCCCGACAGCAGCAACGGCAGCGAGCTGTACGTCGTCACCGGCCAGGCGCCGCGCCAGCTCGACCTCAACATCACCACCGTCGGCCGGGTGGTCGTGGGCATGGAGCGCCTGAGCGTGCTGCCGCGCGGCGGCGGCCCGCTGGGCTTCTACGCCGACGCCGCGCAGCGCGTGCCGATCCTGGCCGCGCGCCTGGCCACCGACGTGCCCGAGGAGGCGCGCGCACGCATCGAGGTGATGCGCACCGACACCGCCACCTGGGACGCCTACGTCGAATCGCGCCGCAACCGCCGCGACGAGTGGTACGTGCACCCGGCCGGCCACGTGGACGTGTGCAACCTGTCGGTGCCGGTGCGGCCGATCGCCGAAGCCAAGGATTGAATGGGCTGGTTCGTCTACCTGATCGAGTGCACCGACGGCAGCGTGTACACCGGCGTGGCCGTGGACGTGGCGCGGCGCTACGCCCAGCACGCGGCCGGCAAGGGCGCGCGCTACACCCGCTCGCACCCGCCGGCGCGCCTGCTCGCCAGCTTCCCCCAGCCCGACCGCTCGAGCGCGCTGAAGGCCGAGCACGCCATCAAGCGGCTGAGCGCGGCTGAAAAACGCGCCCTCGCGAGCCCCGCATGACGCCGACCCGCAAGGCCCACCTGCAGATGCACTTTTGCGTGCTGCTGTGGGGCTTCACCGCCATCCTCGGCAAGCTGATCACCCTGGGCGCGATGGCGCTGGTGGTCTGGCGCATGGCGCTGGTGGCGGCGGCGCTGATGATGGTGCCGCGGGTGTGGCGCGGGCTGCGGGCGCTGCCGGCGCGGCTGTGGGGCATCTATTCGGGCATCGGCCTGCTGGTGGCGCTGCACTGGCTCACCTTCTACGGCGCGATCAAGCTGGCCAACGCCTCGGTGGCGGTCACCTGCATCGCGCTGGCCACGGTGTTCGTGCCGGTGGTCGAGCCCTGGATCACCGGCCGGCGCTTCGCCCCGCGCGAGCTGCTGCTGGGCGTGGCGGTGGTGCCGGGCGTGGCCCTGGTGGTGGGCGGCGTGCCCGACGACATGCACCTGGGCATCGTGGTGGGCACGATCTCGGCGCTGCTGGTGGCCTTCTTCGGCGCGCTCAACAAGCGCTACGTGCACGAGGCCGACCCACTCACCGTCACCGGCGTGGAGCTGGGTGCCGGCGGCCTGGCGCTGGCCCTGCTCACGCCCGTGCTGCCCTGGTTCGGCACGCCCTGGGTGCTGCCGGACGCGCATGACCTGGGCCTGCTGCTGGTGCTGGCCCTGGCCTGCACGCTGCTGCCCTTCGCGCTGTCGCTGGTGGCGCTGAGGCACCTGAGCGCGTTCTCGGCGCAGCTGGCGGTGAACCTCGAGCCGATCTACGCGATCGTGCTGGCGATCGTGCTTCTGGGCGAGCAGCGCGAGCTGGGCGGGCTGTTCTACCTGGGCGTGGCGGTGATCCTGGCCGGCGTGTTCCTGCACCCGCTGCTGTCGCCCGGGCCGGCGCACAAGCCCGAGCCGGCCAACCTGGGCACCGCCGAGGCCAAGGGCCTCGACTAGCCGCGCCCGCGCCGCAGCCGCGGCGTGATCTCCAGCGTGCCGGCGGCGTCCACCCACTGCACCACCCCGTCCTGCACCATCACCTGCACGTCCATGCCGCGGGCCAGGCGCGCGGCCAGCGCCTTCGACTCCTCCGGCGCGATGTCGAGCACCACCAGGTTGGCGCAGCGGGCCAGCGCGGCCTCGTTCTTCTCCCACCACAGGTCGGCGGCGCGGCCGCCGTAGGTGAGCACCACCACCTCGCCCGCGCGGCCGCAGGCGCGCCGCACGCGCGACTCGTCGGGCTGCCCGAGCTCGATCCACTGCTCGATCGCGCCGGTGAGGTCCTTGCGCCACAGGTCGGGCTCGTCCTCGGCGCTGATGCCGCGTCCGAAGGCCAGGTACTCGTGCGCGTGCAGGGCGAAGGCCAGCAGGCGCAGCATCACGCGCTCGTCGGTTTCGGACGGATGCTGGGCCAGCACCAGCTCGTGGCCGGCGTAGTAGTGGCGGTCCATGTCGCTGACCTGCAGGCTGGCCTTGTGCACGGTGGACTTGGGGGCCATCGCGGTTCCATCTCGGGGCGGGGCCGGCAGACTGGCCCAGGCCGCCGCCGCTGTCCAGCCCGGCGTTGCCAGCGGGGCCCGCGGCATGGACACTGTGCGCGGGGAAAATCAGGGGGAGCGACCGCGCGTGGACGTATACGAGAAGATCAAGCGCCTGTTTGGCTGGGGCGGCAAGCCCGCGCGCCCGGTGGCGCCGGCCAGCCAGCCCGAAGCCGCCGCCAACCCCGCCGGCCCCGAGCGCCGCGGCAAGCCGCGCACCAACGCCCGCAGCGGCACCCGCATGCTGGTGATCGACGACTCGCCGACCATCGTTGCCCTGCTCTCGCGCATGCTGCGCCAGAACGACTACCACGTGCTCGAGGCGGCCGACGCCGAGGAAGGCCTGGAGATCGCCCGCCAGCAGAGCCCGGAGCTGATCTTCCTGGACATCGTGCTGCCTGGCATGGACGGCTTCGCGGCACTGCGCCAGCTGCGCAAGGATCCGCACACGCGCGACGTGCCGGTGATCATGATCAGCGGCAACGAGCAGGCCACCGAGCAGTTCTACGTGCACCGCATCGGCGCCGACGACTTCATGAAGAAGCCCTTCTCGCGCGCCGAGGTGTTCGCCCGCATCGAGCGCCTGCTCGACGCCAACCGCGTGCCCAAGCGCCTGCCCCAGGCCGCCGCCGGTGGCGAGGACGACGCCGCGGCCGGCTGAGCCGCGGCGCGGGCCTCAGCGGCCGCGCGCGAGCGCGGCGATGAATTCGGCGGCCGGCTGGGGCTTGCCCACCGCCCAGCCCTGCACCAGGTTGCAGCCCAGGTCGCCCAAGGCCTGCATCGTGTCCTCGTCCTCCACGCCCTCGGCCACCACGCGCATGCCCATCTGCTTGGCGAAGGCGATCATGGCCTTGACCATCTGCAGCGAACGCAGGTCGCCGAGCATGCCGGTGACGAAGGACTGGTCGATCTTCATCTCGGTGGCCGGGAATTCCTTGAGGTAGGCCACCGAGGCATTGCCCACGCCGAAGTCGTCGATCGAGACGCGGATGCCGGCGGCGTTGAGCTGGCGCAGCTGGGTGGCGCCGCGCTGGATGTCGGCGACGATGGCGGTCTCGGTCACTTCCAGCACCAGGTCGCGCGGCTCGGCGTTCCAGAGCTTGAGCCCTCCCAGCAGCTGCTCGACCAAGCCGCGCTCGGCAAAGGCCGTGGCCGAGAGGTTCATCGACACCACCAGCGACAGGCCGGCGGCGCGAGCCTCGGCCACCGTCTGCAGGCAGGCATTGATCGACCAGCGGGTGAACTGGCTGATCATTCCCGAGGACTCGGCCACGGGGATGAACAACGAGGGGCTGATCGCGCCCTTGGACGGATGTTGCCAGCGCGCCAGCGCCTCGGCGCCGATCACCTTGCGCTGGCGCACGTCCAGGATCGGCTGCAGGTGCATCAGCAGCTGGCCGGCGTTGATGGCCTGCAGCAATTCAGCCGCATCGATGCCGGCGGCCTGCACCGGCGTGCCCCCGAGCAGCATCCGGTCGGGCAGCTGCCGCGCCTGCATCATCGCCTGCTCGGCCTGGCGGCACAGGGCTTCGGCGCTGTCGCCGTGCTCGGGGTACATCGCGATGCCCACCGCCACCGCGACCAGCACCGGCTGGCCGCCGGCGATGATCGGCGCCTCGAACTGCCGCAGCAGCTTCGAGGCCGCCAGCATGGCGTGGCTGCCGTCGCGCAGGCCGGGCAGCACCAGGGCGAAGTCGCCCGAGCCGAGCTCGACCATCTCGTCGCCCGCGCGCAGCACCTCGCGCACGCGGTCGGCGGCCTGCGCCATCAGGTCGTCCATGGCCGCGTAGCCGGCGCGGATGCGCACTTGGCGCAGGCCCTGCAGGCCCAGGCACAGCACGCCCAGCGGCTTGCCCGTGACCCGGCTGTCCTCGAGGTGGGACGCGAGGCGTTCGGGCAGGCCACCGTTGCGCATCAACATCGGGACGGCCGCCTCAGGTGAGGAAGAGTTCGGCGGGGTCGAGCCCGAAGGCCCCCGGCTCGAGCGCCTGGGTGATCTTGACCGCGCCATCGCCGAGGTCGGCGCCGTAGTTCATCAGGTCGACGTCGCGGAAGGGGCTGTAGGGCTGCTTTTCCTTGTCGAGCAGCAGCATCAGGCGCGGGCGCAGGCGGCGCACCTGGTTCTGCGCCATCACCACGCCGACCTCGCCGGTGCTCAGTTCGACCAGCGAACCGGTGGGATAGACGCCCAGGCACTGCAGGAACTGCTCGACCACCTCGGACTGGAACAGCCGGTCGCGGGCGCGGTAGAGCGCCTGCAGCGCGCCGTGGCGCGACTCGCCGTTCCGGTGTGGGCGGTCGGAGCGCAGCGCGTCGTAGGTGTCCACCACGCTGCCGATGCGGCCGGCCAGAGGGATCTTGTCGCCGCCCAGGCCCTGCGGGTAGCCGCTGCCGTCGTGGCGCTCGTGGTGGCCGGCCACCAGCTCGCGCGCCCACTTGCCGGTGACGCCGGCCTGGTCGAGCACCTCCATGCTTCGGGCGACGTGCCCGCGCATCAGCGCCGCGGCCTCGGGGTCGAGCTTGCCGTCGTGGTGGGTGACCTCGGCCGGCACGCCGGCCATGCCGGCGTCGAGCAGGAAGCCGCCGGTGGCCAGTTCCACCAGCACCTCGCGCGGCAGCGCCAGGTGGCGGCCGAAGGCGGCCGCCAGCGCGCTGCAGTTCACCGCGTGGCTGTAGGCGTAATCGTCGCGCTTCATCAGCGACATCAGCCAGAACAGGGCGTCGGAGTTGCGGATCAGGCTCTCGACCATCGGCTCGATGGCTTCCTGCACGACGCCCGGCTCGAGGCGGCGGCCCCTGCGCACGTCCTCGGCGATGCGCTCGGCCAGCTCGCGCAGGCCGGCGTGGGCCTCGCGGGCGCGCGGGATCTCGTCGCGCAGTTCGACCGTGTTGTGGTACTCGGGGCCGCGGGGCGGGAAGACGTTGCGCGGGCCGGCGGCGACCCGCAGCGAGGGCCGCGAGGGCGAAACGCTCTTCTCGACGTCGATGAAGACGCTGGTGCAGTAGGCCGAGAGCAGCTCGATGTCGTCGTCGGAGGTGATCTCGAAGCCCTGGAAGGAAAAGGGCGTACCGACCCAGTCGCGGTCCAGGCGACTGACATACATCCCCTTCTCCAGCAGACCGACGAGCATCTGCCGCTCCTCCAGAAACTTCACCGAGTGTCCCTCCCGTTCCGGGGGTTACGTTATCACGGGTACCCCCCGGCAAGCCCCCGCCATGGCCAAGCCCCTGCTCGTCTTCGTCCACGGCTGGTCGGTGACCAGCACCGCCACCTACGGCCAGCTGCCGGCCCGGCTCAGGCGCGAGGCGGGCCACCGGGGCGGCCCGGGCCTGGACGTGGCCCACGTGCACCTGGGCCAGTACGTGAGCTTCCGGGACGAGGTCCGGGTCGAGGACATCGCCCGGGCCTTCGAGCACGCCATCGGCCGGGTCCTGGCCGAGGCCGGCGGGCGCCGGCGCTTCGCCTGCATCACCCACAGCACCGGCGCGCCGGTGGTGCGTGAATGGCTCGACCGCCACTACGTGCGCACCGGCCGCCTGGCCGAGTGCCCGCTCTCGCACCTGGTGATGCTGGCCCCGGCCAATTTCGGCTCGGCCCTGGCGCAACTGGGCAAGGGCCGGCTGGCGGGCATCAAGGCCTGGTTCAACGGCGTCGAGCCGGGCCAAGGCGTACTCGACTGGCTGGAGCTGGCCAGCCCCGAGTCGCTGGCCCTCAACCTGCGCTGGATCCACGAATACCCGGCGCTGGGCCTGACCCGCGGCGCCAACCCGGTGTTCCCGTTCGTGCTGTGCGGCGACGCGATCGACCGCAAGCTCTACGACCACGTCAACGCCTACACCGGCGAGACCGGCGGCGACGGCGTGGTGCGGCTGGCATCGGCCAACCTCAACGCCCGCCACGTGGTGCTCGAGCAGCCGCCGGTACCCGCCGGCGAGACCCTGCCCTCGGCCCGCAAGCGCCTGCGCGAGCTGTCGCTGCGCGCCAGCGTGCGCTCGCCCCGGACCGCGTTCCGCATCCTGCCCGGCTTGTCGCATAGCGGCGGCGACATGGGCATCCTGGCCAGCGTGCGCGACGACGACGCGCCGCATCCCACCGTCGACGCGGTGCTGCGCTGCCTCGCGGTGGCCGACGACGCCGGCTACCAGCGCGCCTGCGACGAGTTCGACGCCGCCAACGCCCTGCACCAGGCGCCGGCGCGCCGGGTGGAGGTGGAGAAGATCCCGGTGCTGCCCGACCGGCGCTACATCCACGACCCGCACGCGATGGTCGTGTTCCGCCTGCTAGACGACGCCGGCGCGCGCCTGGGCGACATCGACCTGCTGCTCACCGCCGGACCGCAGGGCGACCCGAACCAACTGCCCGAGGGCTTCCTCACCGACCGCCAGGGCAACCGGCGCGCGCCGGGCCACGTCAGCTTCTTCCTCAACCACGCCGTGCTGGCCGGCTGCGAACCGATCCTGGACGACCGCGGCCGGGTGCTGCGGCCGGCGCGGCTCGCGCGGCCGCCCTACGGCCTGCGGTTGCAGCCGCGTGGACCCGAACGGCTGGTGGAGCACTGGCCGGCGCAGCTGGGCGCGGGCCTGGACGACCTGCTGGGCGTGGTCGAGCCCAACCAGACCACGATCATCGACATCGTGCTGCACCGCATCGTGCGCGAGGGCGTGTTCCGCTTCACCCGCGCGCTGGCGCCTCGCAGCTTCCGCGACGACCCGCCGGGCGGCGCGATCTGAGGCCTGACCATCGGCAGGGGCCGGTGAACGAGGGCTTCACATAGGCTGGGGGAGCATCGAATGCTTCCCGTGACCACCGAGGTATCGCCATGGCCAGCCGCCGCGAATTCCTGTCCGCCGCCATCGCCGTCGCCACCGCCGCCGCGCTGCGGCCCGCCTTCGCGCTCACGCCGCCGGCCGCCGGCGCCATCGAGCTGCGCGCCATCCCGTCCACCGGCGAGAAGATCCCGGTCATCGGCATGGGCACCTCGGGCAGCTTCGAGGTCGACATGGCCGGCCGCGAACCGCTCCGGGAAGTGCTGCGCCGCTTCGTGGCCGGCGGCGCCAGCGTCATCGACACCTCGCCCAATTATTCCAACGCCGAGGACGTGCTGGGCGACCTGCTCGCCGAGCTCGGCCTGCGCGACCGCATCTGGCTGGCCACCAAGCTCGCCGCCGACGACCGCGCGGCCGGCGAGGCGCAGTTCGCCGACTCGCTGCGCCGCCTGCGCACCGACCGCTTCGAGCTGCTGGCCGTGCACAACCTGCGCGACTGGCGCACGCAGCTGGCGCTGGCGCGCGAGCTCAAGGCCCAGGGCAAGGTGAAGTACATCGGCCTGACCCACTTCCGCGACGAAGCCCACGACCAGCTGGCCGACATCGTCGCCGCCGAGAAGCCCGACTTCGTGCAGATCAACTACGCCGTCTCGGCGGTGAACGCCGAAAAACGCGTGCTGCCGGTGGCCGCCGACAACGGCGTGGCGGTGATGATCAACCGCGCCTTCGACGACGGCCGCCTGTTCTCGCGCGTGGCCGGCCAGGCCCTGCCGGGCTGGGCGGCCGAGGTGGGCATCACCAGCTGGGCCCAGCTCTTCCTGCGCTTCGCCACCAGCCACCCGGCGGTGACGGTGGTGATCCCGGCCACCGGCAAGCCCGAGCGCCAGAGCGACAACCTGCTGGCCGGCAGCGGCCCGCGCCTGACGGACGCACAGCGCGCCGAACTCGTGGCGATGTTCCGCTGAGATGACCGACGCCGCGGGCTTCGCCAGGCGCCTGCTGACCCGGATCCTCGGCGTCGAGGAAGACGAACTGCCGCCGGTGGCGGCGGGCATGCTGATGTTCTTCCTGCTGTTCGCCGGCTACTTCATGCTGCGGCCGGTGCGCGAGACCATGGGCATCGCCGGCGGCGTGCGCAACCTGCAGTGGCTGTTCACCGGCACCTTCATAGCCACCCTGGTGGCGATCCCGCTGTTCGGCACCATCGCCAGCCGCGTCGCACGCCGGCGCATCCTGCCCTGGACCTACGGCTTCTTCGCCACCAACCTGCTGGGCTTCGCGGTAGCCATCAGCGCGGCGCCGGACAATGCCTGGCTGGCGCGCGGCTTCTACATCTGGCTGTCGGTGTTCAACCTGCTGGCGATCTCGGTGGCCTGGAGCGTGCTGGCCGACCTGATGCCCTCCTCGCAGGCCAAGCGGCTGTTCGCGCTGGTGGCGGCCGGCGCCAGTGCCGGCGGCCTGGCCGGCCCGGTGCTGGGCCTGGTGCTGGTCGGGCCGCTGGGCCACGGCGGGCTGATGGCCCTGGCCACGGCCCTGCTGGTGGGCTCGGCCGCGGCGGCGATGTGGCTGCAGCGTTGGCGCGATGCGCATCCGCTCGGCGCGGGCGACGCGCCGGCGCGGCGCGTTCCGCTCGGTGGCAACCCCTTCGCCGGCATCGGCACGGTGCTGCGCTCGCCCTACCTGCTGGGCATCGCCACCTTCGTGGTGCTGCTGGCGACGGTGACGACCTTCCTCTACTTCGAGCAGGCTCGCCTGGTCGAGATGCACTTCCCGGACCCGGTCGACCAGACCCGCGTGTTCGGCCTGCTCGATGCTCTGGTGCAGACGCTGGCCATCCTCACCCAGCTCTTCCTCACCGGCCGCATCGTGCGCCGGCTGGGCCTGGTGGTGCTGCTGACGACGGTGCCGGTGGTGATGGTGGGCGGCTTCCTGTGGCTGGCAATGGCGCCCACCTTCGCGGTGCTGGCGATCGTGATGGTCACGCGCCGCGCCGGCGAGTACGCGCTGGCGCGGCCGGGCCGCGAGATGCTGTTCACCGTGGTCGCGCCGGACGAGAAGTACAAGGCCAAGAACGTCATCGACACCGCGGTGTACCGCGGCGCGGACGCGGTCAGCGGCTGGGTGAAGGCCGGCATCGACGCCATTGCCTCCAGCCCGGCGGTGGTGGGCGTGCTCGGCGCAGTGGTGGCCCTGGCCTGGGCCGGCACGGGCTTCGGGCTGGCCCGGGCCCAGGGCCGCCGCGAGGCCGCCGCGACGGCCACGGCGAGCCAGCCCGGTTAGCCGAACTAACCTAGTAAGGACAACTATCTACAGCTTGTCCGGATTTGCTGATTGCCGCTGACTCGGGCCTTTTGCATCAGGCACATGGCGCAGCCGTGTTAGTGATGCTTCCCTGACCAGCCCGCCTGTCGCCCGGCACCCCGCTTGCCGGCCGCGGCGGCGAATGTTCCCCTGTCCCTGCCCGCCCGCAACCCACCCTCGTCGGGAAGCACGGGCCACCGGAATTGCAGTCAACCGCCCCCTGGCGTTGACCTCCTTCGGCAGGGTACTCAACTGTTTCGGGACAGTTGGCCCTGCCTTCTTTTTGCCCGCGGCGCGTAAACTGCAGGCCCTCCCGCCCACGGCCGCGCATGACCATCTGGGTTGACGCCGACGCCTGTCCGAACCTGATCAAGGACATCCTCTTCCGCGCCGCCGAGCGCGCGAAGATCGAGGTGGTGCTCGTCGCCAACAGCTGGATCCGCACCCCGCCCTCGCGCTTCGTGCGCTCGATGCAGGTGGCCGGCGGACCGGACGTGGCCGACGACGCCATCGCCGAACGCTGCGCCGCCGGCGACCTGGTCGTGACCGCCGACATTCCCCTGGCCGCGCGCGCGCTTGACCAGGGCGCGCTGGCCCTCAACCCGCGCGGCGAGCTCTACACCGCCGACTCGATCGCCCAGCGCCTGTCGATGCGCAATTTCATGGACGAACTGCGGGGTGCCGGCGTCAACACCGGCGGCCCGCCGGCCCTGCACCCGCGCGACGTGCAGGCCTTCGCCAACGCGCTCGACCGCTGGCTGGCCAGGCGCCCGCCTGACTCCCCGGAGACTGCATGACCCGCATTGATTTCGACCTCGACCGCGAATTCGTCGCGCTCAACGACCTGCTGCGCCTGGCCGGGCTGTGCGACAGCGGGGGCATGGGCAAGGCCATCGTCGCCAGCGGCGAGGTGACGGTGGATGGGCAGGTGGAGCTGCGCAAGACCGCCAAGATCCGCGCCGGCCAGGTGGTGCGCTGGGGCGACGCCGAAATCCGCGTGCGCGGCGCGGGCTGAGCCTTAGCGGCCGCCGCCGCTGCGCCAGATCGTCCACACCAGCCAGACGCCGCCCACGGCGGCGCCGAGGAAACCCAGCAGGCCGAAAACCGGCAGGCCCAGCAGCGTCGGCCCGCCCTCGACGGTCATCACGATCGAGGAGCCGATGATCAGCGCGGCCACCACGATGCCCACCGTCAGGCGGTTGGCCGAATGCGCCACCTGGTCGCCGAAGGCCTTGAGGCGCTCGACGTCGAGGTTGACGTTCATGCGGCCCTGGCGCAGCGAACGCAGCACCTGGCGCAGCTGGCCGGGCAGCGAGGAAATCAGCTCCAGCGTGTCGCCGGCGGCGCGGCGGCCGCGGCGGGCGATGGCGCGCGGCGAGTAGCGCGCCAGCATGGCGCGGCGCAGGTAGGGCGCCGCCTCCGAGGCCATGTCGAAGTCCGGGTCCAGGCGCCGGCCCACGCCCTCGAGCGTCACCAGCACCTTCACCATCATCGCCAGGTCGGCCGGCAGCACC
>ERZ1066122.1434-NODE-1434-length-19185-cov-7.738526_pt1 | contig 19185 bp, 3 predicted proteins | sample MGYA00382769_ERZ1066122 | MGnify/ENA primary metagenome ERZ1066122 (study PRJEB33369, sample SAMEA5778352) | biofilm metagenome | biome: Industrial cooling water; feature: Water cooling tower basin; material: Biofilm | place: United Arab Emirates | collected... | reverse complement strand
CGCCCGCATCGAGGAGAAGTTCGAACGAGCAGCTGCCAACAATGCGCTTCTCGTGGAAAGCATTGGCGGCATCCAGACGGTGAAGGCCGGTGCCGTGGAACCGCAGTGGCAGGACCGCTGGGAACGCCAACTGGCCGGTTACAGCTTTGCCGCCCAGAAGGTGATCAACCTCTCCAACACCGGCAGCCAGCTGATCCAGCTGATTTCGCGGATCAACATGGTGCTGATCCTGTATTTCGGCGCCCGTGCCGTGATCGATCAGGATCTGACGGTGGGTGGCCTGGTGGCCTTCAACATGTTTGCGCAGCGCGTGTCTGGCCCTGTCATCCGCATGGCGCAGCTGTGGCAGGATTTCCAGCAGGTGCGCATCGCCATCGAACGGCTGGGCGATGTGCTGAACCAGCCGGTCGAACCCGGTACCGGCAGCCGCGTGGCGCTGCCCCGCCTGCAGGGCGACGTGGCCTTCGAGCAGGTGAAGTTTCGCTATGCCCTTGATGGCCCATGGACGCTGGACGATGTGGAACTGGCGATTCCCGCGGGCACCAGCCTTGGCATCGTCGGTTCGTCCGGATCTGGAAAGTCAACGCTCACCAAGCTGTTGCAACGGCTTTATGCGCCCGCTTCCGGCCGCGTGCTGATCGATGGGGTGGATATTGCGCAGATCGATCCGGCCTGGCTGCGCCGGCAGATCGGTGTGGTGCTGCAGGAAAATCTGCTGTTCAACCGCAGCATCCGCGAGAATATCGCGCTGGCCAATCCGGCGTTGCCGCTCGAACAGGTGATGGCCGCCGCCCGGCTTGCCGGCGCGCACGAGTTCATCGTGCGCCTGCCCCAGGGCTATGACACGCCGATCGAGGAGCGTGGCACCAATCTTTCCGGCGGCCAGCGCCAGCGCCTTGCCATTGCCCGCGCCCTCGTCACCAACCCGCGCATCCTGATCCTCGATGAAGCCACCAGCGCGCTTGATGCCGAAAGCGAGGAGATCATCCAGGCCAATCTGAAGGCTATCTCCGCCGGCCGAACGGTGATCATCATCGCGCATCGCCTGTCGGCCGTGCGCCAGTGCGATCTCTTGATCACGCTGGAAGGCGGCCGCATCGTGGAGCGCGGGCGCCACGAGGATCTGCTGCGGGCAAACGGGCGCTATGCCGATCTCCACCGCCGCCAGATGGCAGGCAGCGAAGGCGCCGCGCCATGAGCGGCTGGCGCCACCATTGGCATGTGTTCAGGGAAGCGCTTGCTGCGGATCGCGCGCGGGTGGCGGCCCTGGTGCCATCGGCCGAAACCGATTTTCTGCCCGCCGCGCTGGAAGTGGCCGAACGGCCGGTCTCGCCCACGGCCCGGGTGACCAGCTGGGTGCTGCTGGCGGGCCTGCTGTTTGCCATCCTGTGGTCTGTGTTCGGGCGGGTGGACGTGGTGGCGTCGGCCCCCGGCACGCTGTTGCCCACCGGCAAGATCAAGCTGGTGCAGTCCCCCGGTGCCGGGGTGGTGCGGGCCATCCATGTGCGCAATGGCGATGTGGTGCGCGCCGGCCAGCCGCTGATCGATCTGGATCCCACCGTGGCCGGTGCCGATCTCGCCCAGGCCGAAAAGGCGCTGGCGGCCGCGCGCATGGATGTGGCGCGCAACCGCGCCCTGGCCGGGGCATTGGCGGGCGGCGCGCTGCGCTTTGCGCCGCCACCGGGCACGCCCGCCGATCTGGCCGAAACGCAGCGCCGGCTGATCGCCGCCCAGATCGCCGAAGTCACGGCCGCCACCGCCGGCCTGGCGCAGGCCCGCACCACGGCGCTGGCCGATGTGGCCGCCGCCAGGGCCAACGTGGCGCGGCTCACCGATACGATTCCCATTCTTGATCGCCAGATCGCCGCCATGAAAACCCTGGACGCGCGAGGCTATGCCCCCGGCATGCGCCTGCTGGAACTGGAACGGCAGCGCCGGGCCGAAGCTGGCGAGCGCGAGGTGGCGCTGGCGCAGATTGCGCGCGGCGAGGCCGATGCCCGGCGCCTTGAACAGCAGGCCCATGAAGCGCGCGAGCAGGCGCTGCGCGGCGCGCTGGCCGATCTGGCCAAGGCCGAAGCGGAAGCCGTGCTGCGCGCCGAGGAAGTGACCAAGGCCCGCCAGACCAACCGCTTCCAGCGCCTGGCCGCGCCGGTGGACGGCACCATCCAGCAGCTGGAGATCAACACCATCGGCGGTGTGGTGGAAGCAGCCCGGCCGCTGATGGTGGTGGTGCCGGCCAATGGCGGGATCGAGATGGAAGCGCGCATCCTGAACAAGGATGCCGGCTTCGTGCGGGTGGGGCAGCCGGTGGCGGTGAAGCTGGATGCCTTCCCCTTCACCCGCTATGGCTCGGTGCCCGGCACGGTGCGCTCGATCAGCCGCGATGCCGTGGAAGACAAGGAACTTGGCCCGGTGTATGTGGCCACCATCCTGTTGTCGCGCAGCGTGATCGAGGCCGATGGCCGCCGTTATGCCCTCACGCCCGGGCTTGCCGCCACCGCCGATATCCGCACCGGCAGCCGCCGCATCATCAGCTATCTGATCAGCCCGCTGCAGGCCACAGTGTCGCAGGCCGCCCGCGAACGCTGAAATTGGCGTCCGAAGCGAAAATAGGCCCTTTCATTGCGCTTTGGCCATGCTAGCGTGGCCATGGGTCAAAAATCGCGGTCAGCCTGAGGTGTCTTTTGGCCCTTCCTGTTTTGCGTTTTTTTGACAAGCCCGGCACTGCCAGCGTGCTGCTGGCGCCGCTGCTGGCCGCCTGCGCCAATGCGGCCGTCCCCCCGCTCGCCGCCCTGCCGTCCACCCTGCACCCCCTCGCCATCCGCGCCGCGGCCGGCGACAAGCAGGCGCAGCTGGAACTGGGCATTGCGTTCGAGGAAGGGCAGGGGGTGCCGCCGGATACACGGCGGGCACGGGCGCTCTACCAGAAGGCGGCCGAGGATGAGCCGCACGAAATCTCTGTCTACGCCCCGTCGCCCGGCGGCGGCGCGCCGGCGATGGTCACCCGCGTGCGACAGGGCATTGCCGTCCATGGCCTGGAGGAAGCCAGGCTGCGCTTGCTGAAGCTGAACGCGTCCACACCCGAACAGGTCAGGCCGTGACGATGGAGACGGGGCAAGCTGGTTCAGCCAGCGTGATCGGCGCACTGTGGCGCGGTCTGGTGCGCTGGGAAGATCGCTGGATGCTGCGGCGCTGGGCCTGGGTGCCGATCGGCCTTGTCGGGGTGAGTATCGTCCTGACCGAGTCCAAGCCAACCGATGTTTATGACAAAGCCATATCGTCTCAGACCTTCGCCGTTGAAGGCAAGATTGTTTTCACCAGTAACAGAAATCGTTCGCTCAAGATTGTAACATCAAAAAGTGAAATTGGTGTGTTCTGCACGTATGTGCAGGCATATTATAGCAAATGCCTCTCGGGACTTAGGCCTCCGTTTTATGCGAAATTTACTTTGTTTGAGTACAGAACGAATTTTTTTATATTAATTTCCGCGAATGATGTGAAGACCGGAAGTGTATTAGTAGAACGAAGAGAAAGACTTGAGCAAATAAAGAGAGACGACGACTATTTCAAAAATACGTCATTATACGATAAGGTGTGGCCGGGGTTAGTAATGAGTGTCCTGCTGACCCCGTTATTCATGGGGGCGGCATTTCAAAAACGCCGACTTGCCGCGAGCCGCAACGTCGATACGCAAACCCATAAGGTGGATTGAGTCAGATGTCCGGTCAAGCTGTTGCCACTGAAACTGCGCAAGCGCTGCTCGATCTCCTGGCCCCGGGCGCGAATGGTGTGAGTTTTGTCAATAAAGCTCAAAAAATGGCCGTTGAGAAAGGGCCGATCAGCAACGAGGATTACATATCGTTTGCACTCAACTCTTTTCAAGTTGTTGAAAGCATATTGACGCCGATGGTCGAGCTTATCGACCAGGTGCCAGGCGCGCTTTCGGACGGTAAGAAAGCCGTTGCTGTTTTGAAGGGGTCCGGCGCTGGTCTCGGCGTCGTTTCAACAGTCAACGATCTTGTGTCTCTTCGGCGAGCCCTCAATAATGAGAACCTTACTCAGGACGAAATCAACGACAAGATTGAATCCACAGTAATTGGAGCTTTATCAACATTCACGGCCGTCTTCCCGCTCTTGATTGCTGGGGCCTCTGCGCCTGGTCTTGTTGTTGCACTTGGTGCGGCGTCATTGGCATTGACGGTCTTGTCAATTGCGGCTGACCAGAGAGAAAGTAAGCCGTTCTTGCCCGGCGCCGTGGCAGAAATGCGGGCCAAGCTGGGCGAGTATGTCGACGCGGCCCTCAGCTCAACCAAAGATGTGGCGGCATCAGTGTTGGAACTGGCGGGTCGCTATTCTCGCCCGGCTGCCGATCTTGTGCGCGAGACCCGGCAATTTCTCGAACCCGTTCAAGACGTCATTCGCCGGGAGTTTTCCCGCGCCGTGGCGGATCCGGTGGGCTGGGTGCCGGACGCGGGCGGCAGGCTGTTCACGTTCGTCAGCACGGTGCTGCCAAGTGGCTTCGACTATGTTGCGCGCATCACACGGGAGCGGATCGGCGATCTCGACATCGTCAAGTCCCTCGCGAAATCCACGGCTCCCGACGAACAGGAAATCGTTGTCACAGGCAACCGCATCACGGGCCAGGTCACGGTGTCGGGCTTGCCGGCCGCATTGGCGAACGATCCGCTCATCGCACGGGAGTTTGGCGAGGCCCTGCTGATGAGCGTTCGGCGGCTCAGCAGCGGGTCATCCGCTCCAGGCGGCGGGCAATCGGCAGTCACCGATCTGGCGACCGCGAAGGCAACGGCCGGCGGCGGTTCCAACGGTCCCTTGTCGACGCCGGTGCTGAAGGAAAACAGTGATGGCACCATTACTCTTGGGAATGTCTCGAAGCAGCTTGAGGGCGATGTTCTTGGCCTGACCGCCGATGGCCTGGTCCGCTACAAGGAAAAGCAGACAGGCGTGCTGTTCGATTTCGAGGTGGGCATCCTCGACGGCGAGACCCGAGCGATCCTTAAGCGAAAAATCAGCTTCGGTGAAAAGCTGGATGTCATCACGGAATACCAGAATGGCAAGCCGGCGAACACCAAGATCCAGAACAAGGACAGCAAGGACCTCGTTCTCTTTCAGGATGCCGCGTCGATCATCGGTTCGAAGCTTGGTTACAGATTGGCCGGCAGCAATCGCATCGCCGGCATCATCACGTCGGCCACGCTCAAGACGGCCGGCGAGAATATCGGCGAGTTGCTTGATCTGGCATTCTTTGACGATGCCGAGTTCAACGGCAAAAACATATCGACTGCCCTTTCGGACATCGACGGCGAGTTCATCAAGAACATCAAATCGGCTGGTCTGGGGGCCTTGTCGTCCTTCTTGACCGCAGAGCTGGTTGACTTCATCGGTATTGGTGGTTTTGCCGGTGCCCTGACCAACACAGCTGCTGGGGCAGTGATCGAACAGATCATCACCAATATCGCCGATCTTGCGCTTGGTGTGACGAAATACAGTGAAACGATCGGCACTGTTACCACGCAAAAAACCCTGACACCCTTCAGCAAGATCAATCCCGGCATGGTCTTGACGGCGGTCGGTTCGTTCATCGGCAGCAAGCTGGCGTCTGAGATCATCAGTTTCGACACGATCGGTGGCCAGATCGGCGCATCGGCAGGTGCCGCGATCGGCGCCGCCGTGGCGACCAGCAAGGGCCTCGGCCTGGTGGTGGCGGCTTCCGCTGGCAAGGCGGCTACCTTTGCCGGCATCAAGCTTGGCGCGTTCGCCGGACCGGTGGGCGCCGCCGTGGGCGCCTTCATCGGCTTCATCTTTGGCGGCCTGATCGGATCGGTGTTTGGCGGCACGCCGCGGTCTGGTGCGGATGCGGTGTGGAACGCGTCGGAAGGGGAGTTTGTTGTCAGCAACGTGTGGGCGCGCAAGGGCGGCTCACGCGAGACGGCGCAGGCAATGGCGGCCGCGGCGGCCGACACGTTCAATGCCGTGCTGAAGGCCAGCGGCGGCACCCTGCTCAATCCCGCGGCGGTGTTTGCCGGCAATTATGGCATGCGCAAATCTGATTTCGTGTATCAGTCGCGCTCCTCCACCGCGCAGGATTTCATCAGTTTCCGGTTGAACAGCAAGAGCGAGAACGCTTTCAGCCGCATGGTGGGCCATGGCGTGGTGCAGGGCCTGCGCGATGCCGATTTCCAGATCGTCGGCGGTGACGTGCTGGTGAAGCGCGCCATCTACAACACGCTGGAATTGGGCAGCATCGATGCGCGGAACTTCGATACGCGGGTGCTGCTGGGCAACATCGCATCGGCCGCCACTTATGCTGATTATCTCGCCAACGCAGCGGTGATCAACGCGCTGGTGTCGGCCGAGCCTGACAGCGTGTTTGCGGTCGAGACGCTGATCACCCTGGCGCGCGCCGATGAACTGGGCCTCACCCGGCGGCACCGCAGCGACTGGTTCGGCGGCTTCAGCTTCCTGATGGAAGAGGCCGGCACCACAGCCGCCGGCGTGAGCTTCAGTTTCGATTATGATCCCGGCAGCCGCCAGATCAGCCGTGTCATCGGCTTGGGCGGCTTCGTGATGGGCGATGCCATCGACATCGCCGGCCAGACCAGCATCGAGGCGACGGCTGCGGCGGAAACCATCGATCTGCGCACCCGCCAGCTGGCCGATCAGCGGGGCTTCACGGTCAACGGCGTGCTGAACACTGATATCGCCGCCACCGGTGCCGATTTCACCGGCGTTGCCACCACGCTGAGCTTTGCCGCCAATGCCCGGCGCACCAGCGTGACGGTGAGCATCGCCAACGATGGCCTTGCCGAAAACACGGAGCGCTTCCTCGCCAGCCTCACCGAGGCGCCCGACATGCGCATCATCGGCGGCGATGCAGTGGCCACCATCATCGACGGCAGTGCCGCGCTGCCCAGCCTGATCGTGGGCGACAGCTATGCCTTCGAAGGCGATGGCCATGCCGTGTTCCGCCTGTCCCTGTCGAAGGCGGCGGCGCAGGCGGTGACCGTGAACCTGGCGCTGCGGGCCGACCGGGCCGAAGGCGGCGGCGTGGATTATGGCAGCACGGGCGCCGGCAATCTGCAGGTGTCCGGCGATGGCATCAGCTGGGTCGATGCCACCAGTGCCACCTTTGCGGCGGGCCAGACGCAGCTGTTCGTGCGCACGCCCGTCAGCGCCGACAACACGCCCAACCCGGCCTATGTGCCCGGTGGCAGCGCGCCGGAGTTCCTCAACGTGGAAGCCAGTGAGCGCTTCCGGCTGGAGGCGACCATCGTTGCGGGCGCCGCGGCACTGGCCAACACCGCGAGCCGTGTTTCCGGCACGGGCACCATTGTCGATGGTGCCGGGACCGAACCGCTGGTGTGGATCGACGATGTGATCGTGGATGAAGCTGCCGGCACGGCCAGCTTCACCATCTCCCGCTCCCGAACGCTGGCGACGGCAACCACCGTGGGCTTTGCCACCAGCGATCGCCGCGTGCTGGACATTGAAGTGGCGGCAACTGTGGATGCTGGTGCTGGTGATGATGTCGTCCATGCTTCAGACTTGGGGGACAATATCTTCGGGGCCGCCGGCAACGACCGGCTGTTCGGCGGCCGACTGGATGATTGGCTGCTGGGCGGCGACGGCGATGACGAGCTGAATGCCGGCGCGGCAGCGGCAGGATCGCTGGGCGGCGATGGCAATTATCTGAATGGTGGCGCCGGGAACGACCTGCTGATCGGTCGCGAGGGATCGGACTGGCTGGAAGGCGGCGACGGCACCGACCGGCTGGAAGGCGGTGCCGGTGATGACATCCTGGCGGGCGGTGGCGGCGCCGGCGATGTGCTGCGCGGCGGCGTTGGCAACGATCAGTATCTGTTCCGCCGCGGCGATCTTCAGGACAGCGTGCGGGACGAAAGCGGCATCAGCATCGAACAGGTGGTGTCGCAGGCCTATGATGATCAGCTGTCGGGCGCGGCGCTGCAGGCGCGGATCGCCGAAGCCTTATCGGGCATGCTGTTCCGTTCCGGCCAGGGGCTGGGCAACTGGCGCGGCGGTGGCAGCCAGGTCACTTCCGATGGGGTGCAGGCCGGAGGCGATGATGTCGTGGTGTTCGGCATTGGCATCACGCTCGAGAATATCCGCATCCGCACGTCCGCAGATGGCAAGGATCTGATCATCGAGGTGATTGCCGGTGGCAACCCGACCGGTGATCAGCTCACCCTTCAGGACTGGTTCTCCAGCGCCAACCGCATCGAATATCTGCGCTTCTCTGATGGCAACGAGCTGCGCCTCGGCGATTTCGACAGCTTCATCGTCGGCACGGATGCGGCCGAGACCATCATCGGCACGGCGGGCAATGATTTTGTCGATGCCGGCAATGGCGATGATCTGGTCTATTTGCTGGCCGGCAATGATGTCGGCAACGGCGGTGGCGGCAACGATACGGTGGCTGGCGAAAGCGGCAACGACATCGTGATCGGTTCCGATGGCAACGACGTGGTGCTGGGCGGCTTCGGCAATGACGTGGTCAGCGGCGGCCGCGGCAATGATGTGGTGAACGGCGAAACCGGCGATGACCTGCTGACCGGCGGCACCGGCACGGACGAGGTGATCGGCGGTGGCGGCAACGATGTCTTCCGCTTCCAGCGCGGCGATGGCCGCGACACGCTGATCGACGATATCAGCGACGAGTGGGTGACCTTCTGGATCGCCGGCCTCGATGGACAGAACGGCTATGTCCGCAACGCCGATGGCACCATCAGCCATGCCAGCTTTGGCCTGCTCTATGACGGGCAGCGCTGGACCTCCCGGGTCCGCTACAGCGCGGAAACGGGCGCCTACCAGGTGCACCGGCCGGCCAACGCTGCCAATGTCGTGGTGGACAGCGATGCAGGCGCTGGCGAGGACGTGCTGGAATTCGGGATCGGCATCGACATCAACGATGTGCAGTTCCAGGCGGCGGGCAGTGATCTGATCATCGGAATCGAGCGTTCCGGCCAGCTGGTCACGCGCTTTGCCGACATCGCCGACCAGATCCTGCTGCAGCAATGGCTGACATCGGCCGGCGGATCGATCGAGCGCATGGTGTTCTTCAACACCGGCGCGGTGGACACCAGCAATGGCAGCGATGGTTATGTGCTGCGCGGTGGCGCTGACGGGACGGATGGCAGCGATGGCGATGATGTCGTTGCTGGCACGGCCGGGCGGCGCAACTGGCTGACCGGCGGCGCCGGCGACGACAGCCTGACCGGTGCCGAGCGCGAGGACATCTTGAACGGCAACGCGGGGCAGGACCGCTTGTCGGGCGGCGGCGGGGCCGACGTGCTGCTGGGCGGCCTTGGCAACGATGTGCTGACCGGCGGTGCCGGGGCTGACCGGCTGATCGGTGGTGCCGGGTTCGACATTGCCGCCTATGAAACGGCGGTTGTGGTGTCTCTGGCGACGCCCGCCATCAACAGCGGCGAGGCGGCAGGCGACACGTTCGACAGCATCGAGGGTCTGCAGGGATCGGCGCAGAACGACACGCTGGAAGGCGATCTGCGCGAAAACGAGCTGCGCGGCCAGCAGGGCAATGACACGCTGCGCGGCGGCGACGGCGATGATTTCTACATCTTTGCCCGCGGTGACGGTTCCGACACCGTCATCGATATCGGCTCCGGCGGCGAAGAGCTGGTGGTTGATGCCAATGGCCAGCTGCAGCCGCCCTATGTGGCCTCGATGCAGCTTGTGCGTCCGGATTGGGCCAACAGTCGCTATGAATTCGAGCATCTCGTCACCCATCAGCAGACGGGCGCGATTGTCTATCGTGCCAGCTTCTTCAGTGCGATGGGCCCCGGCGGCTTCCTGGACGACGGCGCCGGGATCGATCCGCCCATGCCCACCGGCTATCAAGCGAGCGGCTGGATCAGAAATGACGATGGCACAGCCATGTTCACCATCAGCGGCAACCGGGTGTTCCGCAACATCCCCGGTTCCGGCGGCAGCGACACGATCCTGTTTGAAGATGCGACGCCCTCTGGCGCTGCACCGACGGCCGATCTCACCATTGCGCTTTCCGATCTGACCTTCGCCTTTGCCGGCAACGACCTGCGCATCACGCTCAACACGGCGGTCAATGCGACCACGATTGCGGGCGGTGACATCCTGATCAAGGATTTCCGCAGCGGCGGTGCCGTCAACGCCAACACTGTTGTTGAAACCCTGCAGTTCACCGATGGCAGTTCGGTGGAGCTGTCGACGCTGCGCTTCAATGCCAGCGGGCAACTGCTCTCTGTGGCGCCCGATCTTGCAGCCGTGCAGGCTGATTTCATCGTCAGCAATATCCTGACCTCGGCGGGGTCGCTTCAGGGCGGTGCCGGTGATGACGTGCTGCTGGGCGGCGATGGCGCCAACCGGCTGGAAGGTGGCGACGGCGATGATCTTTTGATCGGCGGCCTGGGGGCAGACCAGCTGAACGGCGGCGCCGGTGTCGATACGGTCAGCTATGTCGGTTCGAACGGCGTGAGCGGGACGCCGGCCACCGGCGTCGCCGTCAACCTGGGGGCCAACACGGCCACGGGCTTGTTGACCGAGGCGGATGGCGACAGGTTCGACAGTATCGAGAATGTGTTGGGCAGCCAGTTCAACGACAGCATCACCGGCAACGATGCCGACAACATGCTGAAAGGCAACCGCGGCAACGACACGCTGGTCGGCGGTGGCGGTTCCCACGCCACGACCTCCAACAACGGTGCCTTTGCCCTGGGTGCCGACGTGCTGATTGGCGATGATGGCAACGACACGCTGCGCGGCGGCCATCATGACGACAATCTGGACGGCGGCACCGGCAACGACGTGCTGGAAGGCGGGGCCGATCGCGATGTCCTGTCGGGCGGCGATGGCGATGATATCCTGCGCGGGGATGCCAGCACGAATTCGACGGGAACGACGGAAACGGGCGATTATCAGTTCGGCGGCAATCTGCTGATCAACGCCGGCTTCGAGGCGGCGCTTGATGGCAGCGCCACCGCTGGCTGGACCACAAGTTCGGCTCAGCCTGTGGCCTTTGTCACCTCAGGGGTGACCGGCATCACCGGCACGCGGGCGGTGCACCTGGAAAATGCCGGTGGCAATGTCACCATCAGCCAGGAGATCACGTCGCTAGGCGCCGGCGAAACCGCGCGCATCACGTTCAATCTGGCCGGCATGGTGGCCGGTGCCTCGGCCGGTGTCGAGGTGCTCTGGAACGGCGCCGTTCTCCAGAGCGTCACCAATGCCACGACCACGCTGACCCAATATGTCATCAACCTGCAGGGCAGCCAGGTGCGCGCGGGCAGCAATATCCTGGCGTTCCGCGCCATCGGTGCGGCTGATGGCGCTGGCGCGGTGATCGATGCCGTGGCGGTGCAGCGCTCGGTTGGTGGAGCCGATACGCTGATCGGCGGCGCCGGGCGAGACCGGCTGCTCGGCGGTGCCGGCAATGATCTGCTGCTGGGTGGCGACGGCGATGATGGTGGCACTACCATCACGGCCGGGGCGGCCAGCCAGAGTTTCGCCGCCGGTCTGATCGGCGGTGCTGGCGACGACACGCTGGATGGCGGTGCCGGCAACGACACGCTGGACGGCGGCACCGGCAACGACCGCTATGTGCTGCGTGCGGGCGAGGGCACCGATCGCATCACGACCGGCGGCGGGCTTGATGATGTGGTGTTCGATGGGATCGCGGCCAATCAGCTGTGGTTCCGAAGGGTTGATCTCGATCTGGAGATCACGGCCATCGGCCTTGGCTCGACAGCCATTGTCCTGAACTGGTTTGCGACCACGCCGGTTACCGCCAGGCGCATTGTGGCGGGCGACCGGATGCTGGCGAGCAGCGATGTCGCGGCGCTGGTCAATGCGATGGCAGCGGTGAGCGCCACAGTTCCGCAGGCCTGGCCTGGCAGCCCGCCGGCCAGCTTTGTCGAGACTTTCGACCGCGTGTGGCAAGACAGTGATGCCTATGTCGATCGCGCCATCATCCGTGGCACCACGGGGGTGAACAGCCTGATGGCCGATCCGCTGCATGTCGGCGGCATCAGGTTCGAAGGTCTTGCCGGCGATGACACAATCACCGGCACGGCGCTTGACGATGAGTTTCACTTTGGCGTGCTGGCCACGTCTGAGGGCTTTGACACGATCACGGGCGATGCCGGCTTCGATACCATCGTCGCCCTGGTCGCCAACACCAGCATCGGCCTGCGGGCCATCAGCGGGATCGAGCGCATCATCGCGCGCGATGCCAGCGGTGCCGTGCCGTCGGGCGTCGTCATTTCCGTGGCTTCGGGCGTCAGCATCGATTTCAGTGCCGTCACCATCTCGGGCGTGCAGCGCATCGTCGGCGCGGCCGGCAACGAAACCATCATCGGCAGCGCCGGGAACGACACGATCCAGGGCGGTGCGGGCAACGACATCCTGCGCGGTGGTGCCGGCAACGATGTGATCCAGGGTGCGGCCGGCGTTGATGAACATCACGGCGGCGACGGTATCGACACGCTGGATCAATCGCTAGAAACCCTGTCGGCAAGCCAGGTCATCAACCTGACCAGCAATGTCCTTTCGATCACCATCAGCGGGGTGACGACCAGCGAGACCATCAGCGGCTTCGAGAACGTGATCGGCGGCGCTGGTAACGATACCATCACCGGCACTGCCGAGGCCAATGATCTCGATGGCCGCAACGCCAACGATACGCTGTCCGGTCTGGGGGGTGACGACATCCTGCGCGGCGGTCTCGGCAACGACACGCTGGATGGTGGGGCAGGGGATGACCAGCTGATCGGTGGCGCCGGTCTCGACACGTTCAATGGCGGCGATGGCATCGATACGGTGAGCTTCGAAGGCTCGGCGGAGACGCTGGCGAGCACCCGGATCTGGGGTTCTGGCCCCGATCAGGTGACGATCACCGGTGTGTTCGCCAATCTCTCGCTGCATGTGTCGTCAACGTCGGCCAAGGCGGCGCAGGGCGATGCCAATGGCGAATGGTTCACCGGTATCGAGAATCTGACCGGATCGGCCTTCAACGATCATCTGGTCGGCAACGGCGTCGCCAATGTCCTGATCGGCAACGCCGGCAATGACGTGCTTGATGGGATGGGCAGCGATGACGTCGTCGTCTATGCCGGCCGCCGTGACCAGTATGAGATCATCACGAGTAATTCGGGGTTCGTGCTGGTCCGTGGGCTCGGCGATCGGTTTGCCGTGGATGGTGAAGACCGGCTGCTGAGCATCGAGAAGATCCGCTTTGCCGATGTCACGGTCAGCATGGGCATCGACACCAGCCTCGCCCCGGTGCTCGGCCAGCCCGGCCTGGCTGATCTGGTGCCGACAACCGATGGCGCCACGTTCAGCTATGACATCCCGGCCACCGCCTTCATCGATCTCGATGTTTCAGCCTATGGCACGGCAGTGGACAGCCTGGTGCTCAGCGCCAGCCTGGCCGATGGCACGCCGCTGCTGCCGGCCGGCAACCCCGGCTCCAGCTTCTGGCTGCGCTTTGATCCGGTCACCCGGCGCTTCTCCGGCACGGTGCCGACCGCGACCGCCAGCAACCCCGGCGAAGTGGGCAAGACCTATGAAGTGATCGTCACGGCCACGGATTCGGGCGGATCGGTGTCGGACACGCTGCTGATCCGCATTGATGAAGCGCTGGGCGCCACCATCACCGGCACCGCCGGACAGGATGTGCTGAACGGCAGCTTCCGCAGTGAGACCATCATCGGCCTTGACGGCAACGACCAGTTCAATGGCTCGCGTGGGGCCGATACGATCGACGGCGGCACCGGGACCGACCGGGTCAGCTATGCGGCATCCTCGGCCGGCGTGCGGGTTGATCTGAAGGCGGGAACCGGATCGGGCGGTGATGCCGCCGGAGACCGGCTCCTGTCGATCGAAGAGGTGGAAGGCTCGGCGTTTGACGATGTGCTGATCGGCAGCGATGGGCAGGATGTGCTGCGCGGCGGCACCGGCGGCAGCGATCAGATCGATGGCGGCGCCGGCGATGACTTGCTGTCTGGCAGCGGCGGCGGTGACCAGTTGTCGGGCGGGGCAGGCAATGATGTGATCCTGTCGCTTGCCAATGCCGATGGCTCACTGGCCGACGCCGTGGACGGCGGCAACGGCATTGACGAGCTGAGGCTGAACGGCAGCGCCCATGGCGCGGTGATCGACCTGTCCAGCGGCGGCGACAATCCGCGCTCGATCGAACATGTGGTCGGCTCTGATCACAATGACGTGATCACCGGCAATGGCTTCGACAACATGCTGCACGGCGGCCTGGGCAACGATCTTCTGTCGGGCGGCAATGGCGGTGACGAACTGATCGGCGGTGCCGGAGACGATATCGTGTCGGGCGATGCCGGCATGGATCTGCTGCACGGCGATGCCGGGGCCGATACACTCTATGGCGGCGCGGGCGGCGATACGCTGCACGGCGGCACCGGCAATGATGTGCTGGCCGGCGGTGCCGGGGCGGATGCGCTGGTGGGCGGCGATGGCGTCGACACGGCATCCTATGCCTGGACAACGCTGGGTGTGGCAAATGCGGACGGCGTGGTGGCAGATCTGGCCAGCGCGGCCGGCAACATCGGTGATGCCGCAGGCGATGCCTACAACAGCATCGAGAATCTCCAGGGCAGCCAGGGGGCGGATGCGCTTCGCGGCGATGGCAATGCCAACCTGCTGACCGGCGAGGCCGGCGATGACCGTCTGGAAGGCCGGGCCGGCGATGACCATCTGCAGGGCGGCAGCGGCAACGACCAGCTGTTCGGCGATGCGGGCAACGATGTGCTGGCCGGCGGTGACGGTGATGACCAGCTTGCCGGCGGCGATGGCACCGACACGCTGGATGGCGGCAGCGGCAACGACGTGCTGGAGGGTGGTGCCGGCGCCGATACCGTCAACGGCGGTGCCGGCAATGATCTGATCCACGCGCTGGCGGTGGGCGAGGATGGCATCGATGGCGGTGCCGATATCGATACTGTCTCGTTCGCAGCCGCAACGCTCGCCCTGTCCATCGATCTGGGCAATGGCACGCACCGGCTGATCAATATCGAGAATATTGTTGGCGGCGCCGGCAATGACAGCATCAAGGGCAATGCAGCGGCCAACCAGATCGACGCCGGCGCGGGCGACGACCTTGTTGAAGGTGGGGCCGGTGCGGATGTGCTGATCGGTGGGGCCGGCGAGCGCGACATGCTGAGCTATGCCGGCTCGGCGGCCGGATCGAACTTCTCCGCGGGCAGCATCGGCCAGGTGATCGTCAACAGCGTGCAGATCGCCGCTGCGGTCAATCCCACCCTGAACGGCGTGGATGTGAACCTGCTGGCCAGCACCGCGAACGGGGCAGATGCCACCGGCGATGTGATCTCCGGCTTCGAGGATCTGCGCGGGTCTGCCCACAGCGACCGGCTGCGCGGTTCGGCGGGCAACACCATCGTCTTTGGCGGCGGCGGCCATGATGTCATCTATGGCGGCGCCGGCGACGACTTGCTGCATGGCGAGGCCGGGGACGACATCATCTTCGGTGAGGCTGGTGCCGACCAGCTGTTCGGGGGCACCGGCAACGACCGTCTGTTCGGCGGCGGAGAGGGCGACATCCTCTACGGCGGCGACGGCAATGACATCCTGGATGCCGGTGATGCCGGTGACCAGCTCCATGGCGATGCCGGCAATGACATCCTGGTCGGCGGCCAGGGTGGCGACACCTATTTCATCGGCCGCAACACCGGTTCCGACATCCTCTACAATTATGATGACGACAGTGCCCGGGACGCGATCGCCTATCTGGACGGCATCGAATATACCGAGCTGTGGTTCAACAAGTCGGGCCGCGACCTGCTGGTCCGCGTGATCGGCGGCACCACCCAGCTGCGGGTGGCCGACTGGTTCACCAACACCACCGCCGGCGACTATACCGCAGCCGACAATTTCTATGTCGACGTGCAGATCGCCGGGGCCCGTGTTACGGGTTGGCAAGTGGAAGTGCCCACGCTGCTGGCGATGATGGATGCGCATGGCGCACCGCCGGCCAGCTATGCCGCGCTGTCGGCGGCCCAGAAGGCGACCATCGAAAGCGGCTGGGGCCGCAACCAGGCGCCGACACTGGATGCCATCAGCAACGATGAAATGGATGCGAATGGCACGCTCGACATCATGGTCCGGGCGGTCGACGATGTCACGCCGGTGAACAGCATCACCATGCTGGCCGAGATTGTCAGCGGCACGGCGATCGCCGTGGGCGGCATCAGTTTTCGCGCGCCCGATTCCTTAGGCAACCGCACCATGACCATCATGGCCTTGCAGAACGGCGGCGGCCTGGTGCGCATCAAGGTGATCGCCCGCGATGCCGGCAATGTCGAAACCGAACGCGAGTTCGATATCATGGTCAACGCCGTGGCCAATGGCGTGACCCTGCCGGTTCTCACTGGCATCGCCGGCAATCAGGACACCGATATCGCCATTGCCGGCCTGCTGCCCAGCCTGGAGGATGATGACGGCTCCGAAGTGCTGGACGCGCTGATCATCGAAGGCCTGCCTGTCGGCGCGACGCTGAAATCGGGCAGCAACGAATTCACCGCGACGGCAGGCAACACGTCGGTCAACATCACCGGCTGGGCGCTTTCCACGCTGATGGTGCGGCCGCCAGCCGGATCGGGGGACGAGTTCAAGCTCACCGCACGGGCGCGGTCACGCGAAACCAGCAATGGCGCCATTTCGGCGGACAGCACGCACGAGTTCGACGTGTCGGTGAATGCCCGCCCGACCGGCGTGAGCCTCGCTTACGCCTCGCCGCTGTTCAAGGAGAATGTGCCCGGTACCCTGGAAGGCACACTGGTCGGCACGTTGAGTGCGATCGACGTGCCTGACCCCAATGGTTCCTATACCTATGAACTGATCGACGAAACCGCGCGCTTCTTCATCTCGGGGAACCAGCTGTTCCTGAAGCAAAATGTTGTGCTGGATTTTGAAGCTGGGGATATTCCCATCCAGGTGCTGGTGACAGACAACAGCATTGCTGGAAGCCCCCTGACGCGGGCAGCCACCATCCAGGTGCGGCCAAAGGACGAGCCAGACGCACCCAACAACATCCGCGACGTGAACACTGCGGCCAACCTGGTGCAGGATCGCGCCACGGGTGGTGCCGCGACCGGTGTCACGATCAAAGCCGATGATCAGGATGCCGGGACCACGCTCACCTATTCGATCGTCCAGGACAGCAGGAACTGGTTCAGCATCCACCCCACCACCGGGGTGATCACCGTGCGGTCCGGCGCCACCATCGATTATGAAGACACCACGAATGGCACCGTCTCAATCAATGTGCAGGCATCTGATGGGGATGCCCAGACTGTCCAGCTCAACAATCTGTCGTTCACCATCGTTGACGTGAATGAGGCGCCGGATATCGCGACCGGCGTCAACGTGAACGTGAGCGAGCGGACAACGGGCGCCGATGTGTTCTGGTTGGATGTCTACGCCAGGGATTTCACCACGGATGGCGATTTCTCGGCTGCCGAACGTGCCGCCATGGCGACCGGCAAGGGCGAAGACACGCACAGGTTCAGCATCACCGGCGGCACCGGGGCCAGCCTGTTCACCATTGATCCGGCCACTGGGCGCATTGGCATCAGGGCCAACACAGTCCTCAATTTCGATGGCGCAGGGGCGACCCGGAGCTACACGCTTGATCTTCACGTGATCGATCAGAACGGCTTGACCGTGAACGGGAGCGCGCCGTTGTTCGACAGCGCCACGTTGACGATCAACATCACCGATGTCGATGAAGCGCCGAGCCAGCCCAACAGCTTTGGCGGCAGCATTGCCGAAGGCTCCACTGGCGCGATCCTCACGGTCGGCGGGTCGGTTGATCCCGAGGGCAACAGCGTCAGTTATGAGCTCAGCACCAATCCCGGCGGTCTGTTCGCTTTGACACCGGCTGGCGTCCTCAGCCTCAACATGCCCGTTGATTTTGAAAACCGCCCGGCCGCCTTCATCTCCGGCAGCGCTTCGGTCGGCATCAGGACGGTGACACGCAATGCGCAGGGCCAACTGATTGGTCCGCCGTCGGCCGAGGTGTTCGGCACCATCACGTTGACCAACATCAACGACAACGCGCCCAACACGCCGGTTCTTGCCAGCTGGGGCTCGACCAGCATTGCCGAGAATGTGGCGGCGGGTGGCCTGGTGATCGCCACCTTCAATCCGCCCACCGATCCGGATGGCGCGCTGAACCTGGTGAGCCTCTATCTCCACGGCACCGATCATGACAGGTTCGAGATCGTCAACAACCAGCTTCGGGTCAGGCCGGGCATCACGTTCGATGCCGATTCGGCAACGGGCGGCGCCGCGTCCTATGTGCTCCAAGTGCGGGCCGGGGACGGCACCAACGGATCGTCACCCTTCAACGTGACCTTCACGGTCGGCAACGTGGATGACAATGTGCCGACCGCCCTGGGCATCGCCAATCATGTTGGCCCGGTGGTGAGCGAGAACCAGCATGGACCGGGCGCGCTGATCGCCACGGCCACGGCGACTGACCGCGATGGCGATGGCCTCGTCTGGTCCATCGTTGGCGGCAACCCCACCGGCGCACTGTCCATCGATGCTGTCACCGGGCAGATCCGCATCGCTGCCGGCTTCAACTATGAAGCGCTCGGCGGGGCGGCCAATCTGGGCGTGGACCCGAACCTGCCCTTCTCGATCACCGTTCGAGCGGCGCAGGCCAACAACCCCGGCCGCTTCGTGGACCAGACGCTGAACCTGCAGGTGGCGGACGTTGTTGAGCAACGGCCTGTGTTTGACGGGAGCATCGATCTTGTAAACACCTATATCTTCTCGACTGTCACGACCGGCTTCGTCTCGCCATTCAAGATGTATCATGATTGGTGGACCTGGAGTGATCCCAATGACAATGAACAGCCTATTGAGTATAGTGGGCTGCGAATATTCCTGGATGTCAACAACGACAACGTGTTTACATCTGGTATTGATCAATCAATCGCATATTCAGTGTTTTGGTATGGCGGCAGGCACGATCAGCAGTTCGCTTCTGGGTATTTCTGGGCCGGAACTCCGTTCCAGAGTGCGCTGATCCAGCAACTCCCTCCGATTGTCCTTGATCTGGACGGCTCCGGGATCAGGCCAAGTGATGTCCGCGTGCTCTTCGAT
>ERZ1066122.1430-NODE-1430-length-19227-cov-28.490559_pt1 | contig 19227 bp, 15 predicted proteins | sample MGYA00382769_ERZ1066122 | MGnify/ENA primary metagenome ERZ1066122 (study PRJEB33369, sample SAMEA5778352) | biofilm metagenome | biome: Industrial cooling water; feature: Water cooling tower basin; material: Biofilm | place: United Arab Emirates | collected... | reverse complement strand
GTCGCGGTGCTGCGGGTCCATGTTGGCCTGGATCTTGAACACGAAGCCGGTGAGCCTGTCTTCGGTGGGCTGCACCTCGCGACCGGTGGTGGCGCGCGGCTTCGGCGCCGGCGCGTGTTCGACGAAGAAATCCAGCAGCAGCTGCACGCCGAAATTGTTCACCGCCGAGCCGAAGAACACCGGCGTCTGTTTGCCGGCCAGATACGCATCCTTGTCGAACGGGTGCGACGCGCCTTCGACCAGCTCCAGCTCCTCGCGCAGCTCGGCCAGCATCTGCGCGCCGACCTTCGCTTCGAGGGCCGGGTCGTCGATCGACGCGAAGATCGTGGAATCCTGACGGGTGAAATTGCGCCCGGCCTCGTACAGATGCACTTCACCGGTCAGCAGGTGCACCACGCCCTTCAGGCGCTGGCCCATGCCGATGGGCCAGGTGATCGGCGCGCACTGGATGCCCAGCACCGATTCCACTTCGTCCAGCAGGTCGATGGGGTTCTTGCCCTCGCGGTCGAGCTTGTTGATGAAGGTCATGATCGGCGTGTCGCGCAGGCGGCAGACCTCCATCAGCTTGATGGTGCGCTCCTCCACGCCCTTGGCCACGTCGATCACCATCAGCGCCGAGTCCACCGCGGTGAGCACGCGGTAGGTGTCCTCGCCGAAGTCGGCGTGGCCGGGGGTGTCGAGCAGGTTGACGATGCGGCCCTCGTAGGGGAACTGCATCACCGAGGAAGTGACCGAAATGCCGCGCTCCTTCTCCAGCGCCATCCAGTCGGAGGTGGCATGGCGCGCGGCCTTGCGGCCCTTGACCGAGCCGGCCATCTGGATCGCACCGCCGAACAGCAGCAGTTTTTCGGTCAGCGTGGTCTTGCCGGCGTCGGGGTGGGAGACGATGGCGAAGGTGCGCCGGCGCGCGCACTCGCGCGCGACTTCGGTCTGGAGTTCGGACATGACGGAGCGGCGCCCCGGGGCGCACAGGCAGCAGCAGGAAGCCGCGGATTATACCGGGCATGCCGGTCGCGTTGCCGGCGCGACGGTGTCGGGACATGGTCCGCGGCAGGGCGGGCCCCGGCCCGCCGTCGCGTCCGTCCCGTTTGTGGTCGGTGATGACGCAAGCCCCTCCCGCCAATCGAGCGAAGGCCTGAACAACTCCATGCTGGAGTCATTCAGACGTCGCGGATTCAGGCCAAGCCTGAGTCCGCCCCCGCCAATTCAACCGCTTGCGCGATGGATCGGCGAGCGCGCCATCCATGGCGCGCGGAACCTCTGAATTGATCAGAGGTTCCGTAGGGCGTGGTCCGGAAGGCGAAAGACGGCGGGCCGGGGCCCGCCCTACGGATGCTGACAGGATCCGGCGCGGGCCCGGTTATCCTGCCGGAATGAGCGGCTACTGCGACATCGCCCCGGGCCATCCGGTCCACGGGCCTTATCACGACCACGAGTACGGGGTACCGACCCGCGACGAGGCGGCGCTGTTCGAGCGTCTGGTGCTCGAGATCAATCAGGCCGGCCTGAGCTGGGAGACCATCCTGAAGAAGCGCGACGGCTTCCGCCGCGCCTACCACGGGTTCGACATCGACCGGGTCGCAGCCTACGGCGATGGCGACCGCGCGCGGCTGCTGGCCGACGCGGGCATCATCCGCAACCGGCTCAAGGTGAACGCCGCGATCCACAACGCACAGGTCATCCAGGGCTTGCGCGCCTCGCACGGCGGGTTCGCCGAGTGGCTGGACGCGCATGTGCTGCTTGATGCGCAACCGCGCGACAAGGCGCAGTGGGTCAAGCTGTTCGGCAAGACCTTCCGTTTCACCGGTGGCGAGATCGTCGGCGAGTTCCTGATGAGCCTGGGCTACCTGCCAGGAGCCCACCGCGAGGATTGCCCGGCCCACGCGCGCATCGTGCCGTTGCGGCCGGTGTGGATGCATCTGCGCGACTGAGCGCCGCGGCCTTGCCGTCGGTCGAGGCGGCGCGCGCCGTACCGGCACGACACCCGCCCTCCTGCGCTCCGCCCTTCACGCAGGGCGGCGTTCAAGTCCGCCATGTCCAGCGATCCCGGGGCGGCCCGGATCGACGGCGGCACCGCGTGCCGCACTCCGGGCGTGCCATTGCAGGCGACGCCGCCGACCGGCTCACGCGTCGAGCCGCAGGGCTCCGGGCGACAGGGCCGGCAGGACATGCCTCTCGGCCCAGCGCAGCGCCTCGGACACGGCGGCGCCGTGCTGTGTGCGCAGCCATGCGTTTTCCTCGCGCAGCGTGGCGGTGTCGTAGCGCCGTGCGGGCGCCTTCGCATGCACGCCGGCACAGGCGCGGGCATGCGCGCGCAGCGCGCGCTCGGGCAGGCCCAGCCCCAGAAAACCGGCCGCCTCCACCGCGCCGTCCTCGATGCCCTCGCGCAGACGCGCCCAGTCGAGCACGCGCAGGCGCGCACCGCACTGCGCGCGCAATGCCGCGACCAGTTCGCGCTGCGCCGCCCACTGCAGGGCCGCGGCGGCCAGGGCCGACGGCGGCTGCAGGGCCTCTGCGGGCAGACGCCGCGGCAGATCGCCGGCACGCAGGGCGCGCTCGGCCAGCTGCGGGATCTTCGCCAGTGTGTCGGCAGACTTCTTCAGGTGCGAGATCACGAAGTCTTCCAGCGGCGATGTGATCAACAGCGCCCGCGCCTCCGGTGTCGCCGCCATGGCATGCCGCGCAAGATTCAGCGCCGCGTGCGTCGGCTTCACCACGACGCGCCCTGCCGGCTGCCATGGCCGTGCCAGCAACGCGATCAGCGGCGGCAGCCAGGGAGCGACGTCGAGCCCGGCATCGGCCGCATCCGACAGTCTGCGCAGCACCAGCGGCTCGCGCAGGGCCACGCTGTGCGGTGCCAGGTGCAGGATGCGCGCGAGCAGGGTGGAACCGCAGAACGATGTGTGCCACAGCCATGCCGGAGCAGCATCCGGCGGGAGGAGTCCGGCGACGGGCGCGAGGGCGGTGAGTGCCTGCGGCCGTCCGGCGGTGGGCATGCGCGGGTCGAGGAACGCACTCTCGGCGATCAGCGTCTCGTCCACGCGCAGCCACTGCAGCCGCCCGCCCTTCACGTCCACATCGAAGGGGAACCAGGACGCGTCGGCGGGATCGGCCGGCGCCAGCGCGGCGGCCAGGGAGTGGGGGTCGGCAGCGGTCACGAACCAGGCGGAAACGACGACGGGGCGCCCATGCTACCGGACGCCCCGTCGCTTGCGGCCGGGATGCCGGCCCTGAGGCAGATCCGATCAGCCCAGCGCGGCGGCGATGCGGCGCTGCTCGTCCTTCAATGCCTGCGGCATGCGCGGGCCGTATTCGTCGAGGTAGTCGCCGATGCTCGCGAATTCCGCGCGCCAGCCATCGGCATCGAACCCGAACAGCAGCGCGCGGGCTTCGTCGGTGAGCCGCACGCCATCGAGATTCAGGTCCTCCGGCCGCGGCAGCGCGCCGATCGGCGTGTCCACCGCACCGGCCTCGCCCTTGACGCGGCCGATCATCCACTCCAGCACGCGCAGGTTGTCGCCGAAGCCCGGCCACAGGAACTTGCCGTCGGCGCCCTTGCGGAACCAGTTGACGTGGAAGACCTTCGGCAGCTTCGCACCGCCATGGTCGAACGACAGCCAGTGCGCGAAGTAGTCGGCGAAGTTGTAGCCGCAGAACGGCTTCATGGCCATCGGGTCGCGACGCATCACGCCCACCGCGCCGGTGGCGGCAGCGGTGGTTTCCGAGCCCATCGCAGCGCCGACCAGCACGCCGTGCGTCCAGTCGCGGGCCTCGAACACCAGTGGCACCAGCGAGGCGCGGCGCCCGCCAAACACGATCGCGCTGATCGGCACGCCGCGCGGGTCTTCCGCCATCGGCGAGTAGGACGGGCACTGCTTCGCGCTGACGGTGAAGCGCGCATTGGGATGGGCGGCCGGGCCAAGCTCGGCGGCGCGACTGAAATCGTAGTCACGACCGCGCCAATCAAGGACGGGTTCGCCGCCCTCCAGGCCCTCCCACCACGGACGGTGGTCCGCCGTCATGCCGACATTGGTAAAGATGGTGTCGCGGCCGATGGTGGCCAGCGCGTTGGGATTCGACTTCGCCGAGGTGCCCGGCGCGACGCCGAAGAAGCCGGCCTCCGGATTGATCGCATACAAGCGGCCGTCGTCGCCCGGACGCATCCAGCAGATGTCGTCGCCGATGGTCCACACCTTCCAGCCGTCCTGGCGGTAGCCTTCGGGCGGAATCAGCATGGCGAGATTGGTCTTGCCGCAGGCGCTGGGGAAGGCGGCGGCGATGTAGTGGGTCTCGCCCTGCGGGTTTTCGATGCCGAGGATCAGCATGTGCTCGGCCAGCCAGCCCTCGCTGCGCGCCTGGTGCGACGCGATGCGCAGTGCGTGGCACTTCTTGCCCAGCAGCGCGTTGCCGCCGTAGCCCGAACCGTAACTCTTGATCGTGAGTTCTTCGGGGAAATGCATGATGAAGCGGCGGTTGGGGTCCAGCTCGCCGATCGAATGCAGGCCCTTCACGAACGAATCGCCGCGCTCGATGCGCGCCAGCGCCGCGGCGCCCATGCGGGTCATGATCCGCATGTTGGCGACCACGTAGGGCGAATCGGTGATTTCCACGCCGCAGCGCGACAGCGGCGAGTCGATCGGTCCCATGCAATACGGCACTACGTACATCGTGCGCCCGCGCATGCAGCCGTCGAACAGCGTGTCCATCTGCGCATGCGCCTCGTCAGGCGCCATCCAGTGATTGTTGGGGCCGGCGTCGTCGACGTGCGTGGTGCAGACGAAGGTCAGATGCTCCACGCGCGCCACGTCGTCCGGGTGCGAACGGTGCAGCCAGCTGCCCGGGTTGGTCTCCGGATTGAGCGGCAGCAGGGTGCCGTCGGCCTGCATCGCACGGATCAGCGCCGCGTTTTCCGCATCGCTGCCGTCGCACCAGTGGATCGCGTCGGGGCGGGTCAGCCGGGCCACCTCAGCCACCCAGTCGTTCAACGCGTCCGATCGGGACGGAGGGAATTCGGGGCGGGGCATGGCGCTCATGGGGCGGCTCTCGGTCAGGGGTGTTCGGCAGTCGCGCGCGGATGCGCAGCGCGGGGAATGAGTGTGCTCATCACGTGTTCGACATAGGCCTCGAACTCGTCGTGGGCCAGCCGCGGCTGGTGCAGCTGCAGGCTGAGCTGCAGGAAGCCGACGTAGGCCGCATAGGCCAGCCGTGCGCGGTGCTGGGCATCGGTCGCGCTCAGGCCGGTCTGGCGGAAGGCGGCGGTGAGATAGTCCAGACGCCGCTGCGACACGCGGCCGATCACCGGGCCCACCGCGGCGTGGTCCAGCGCCTTCAGCAGTTCGCTGTAGACCTTGTGCGACTTGACCTCGTGCGCCACCAGCTGGAACAGCGCGCCCAGGCGCTGCCCGGGGTCGGCCACGGCGTCGAGACGGTCGAAGATCGCCTCCTGCTCATTGGCTTCCCAGCGCTCCAGCGCCGCCGAGAGCAGCGCATCGCGTGAGGGGAAATGCCAGTAGAAGCTGCCCTTGGTGACGCCGAGACGCCGCGCCAGCGGCTCCACAGCGACCGCGGACACGCCCTGCTCGGCGATCAGGTCGAGCGCGGCCTGCGCCCAGTCGTCGGCGCTCAGTCGGCCGCTGCGTTCGTTCTTGAGGGCTGCTCCGGTCATTCGTCAAGTGTAACCGTACGGAAGGCATCCCGGGAGTATCGTCGACATGGCGCGCCCTCGATTCCGGGGTGGCGGGCGGCGCCCGCGGCGGCGTGCATTTCCCATCTACAACAATGCGTTGCAGACACACCCTCGTCCGGCGGGGGCCTTTCTTTCGTATGTCACTCACTGCGACCCGCAGCGCCGAATGCGATGCTGCACTGCACGATTGACAGGCCTTTGCGGGCCAATCCATACTTCGGCGTATGGTCTTGGGCCGGGTCCCGTCCTGCCGCGCGCGGGATGAGGGCATGCAAACCCGCCTGGTGGCCGCCTCGCATCCGCAGACGCGGCCGCCGCGGCCATCGCACGTGATCTTTTTGCATCTTCGATTTCCCTGTGTCCGTTCGTTCCTGTTGTTGCCGCTGACCAACGTCCTCTGGGACGTCCCCACTCCGGAGCGCCATGATGAGTGTCGTCATTCCCTTTCTCGCCGTCCTGATCGCCAGCGCCTTCTCCGCCTACCACCGCCTGCGGCTGGCGGTGTGGGTCGCGATCGTCGCCACCCTGCTCGTCGGCTGCTGGCTGCTCGCCGCCAATACGGCCTACGTGAGCGCGACCGCCACGCTGGTCGCGGCCGGGCTGGTCGCCCTGATCGCACTGCCGCTGCTGTTCGGGCCGGTGCGCCGCGCGCTGGTGACCGCGCCGCTGCTGACGTTCTATACCCGCCTGCTGCCGCCGCTCTCCGACACCGAGCGCACCGCGCTGGAATCGGGCACGGTCGGTTTCGAGGGCGAACTGTTCTCCGGCAAGCCCGCGTGGGACAAGCTGCTCTCGCAGCCCAAGCCCGAGCTCACGGCCGAGGAGCGCGCCTTCCTCGACGGCCCCTGCGAGGAACTCTGCCGCCGGGTCGACGACTGGGACATCACCCACGTCCGCGCCGACCTGCCGCCGGAGCTGTGGGATTTCATCAAGCAGAACAAGTTCTTCGGCCTGAACATCCCGAAGGAATACGGCGGCCTGGGCTTCAGCGCGCTGATGAACCACAAGGTCATCCAGAAGCTGGCGCCGGTCTCCACCGTGCTCAGCTCGACCGTCGGCGTGCCGAATTCGCTGGGCCCGGCCGAGCTGCTGATGCATTACGGCACCGAAGAGCAGAAACGCTACTACCTGCCGCGCCTGGCCGACGGCCGTGAAGTGCCCTGCTTCGCGCTGACCGGTCCGTTCGCCGGTTCCGACGCCACGTCCATCCCCGACTACGGCATCGTCTGCGAAGGCGAGTGGAATGGCGCCCGGGTGCTGGGCATCCGCCTCACCCTCAACAAGCGCTACATCACCCTGGCCCCGGTCGCGACCCTCATCGGCGTGGCCTTCCGCATGTACGACCCGGACGGCCTCCTCGGCGACAAGAAGGACATCGGCATCTCGCTGGCGCTCGTTCCGCGCGATACCGCCGGCCTCGAGATCGGCCGCCGTCATTTCCCGCTGAATTCGCCGTTCCAGAACGGCCCGATCAAGGGCAGGGACGTGTTCGTGCCGCTCAGCCAGCTGATCGGCGGCGAAGACTACGCCGGCCAGGGCTGGCGCATGCTGATGGAATGCCTGTCCATCGGCCGCTCCATCACCCTGCCCTCCACCGCCAGCGGCGGCGTCAAGGCCGGCGCGCTGGTCACCGGCGCCTACGCGCGCATCCGCAAGCAGTTCGGCCTGTCGATCGGCCGCTTCGAAGGCGTGGAAGAAGCGCTCGCGCGCATCGCGGGCCATGCCTACGCCTGCAGCGCGCTGGCCGAAGCCACCGCCGCGGCCGTGACCCGCGGCGAGAACCCCGCCGTGCCCTCCACCATCGCCAAGTACCACTGCACCGAGATGGGCAGAGAGGTGGCCACGGACGTGATGGACATCCACGGCGGCAAGGGCATCATCCTGGGCCCGCGCAACTACGCCGGGCGCAACTGGCAGGCCGCGCCGATCGCGATCACGGTCGAAGGCGCCAACATCATGACCCGCAGCCTGATGATCTTCGGCCAGGGCGCGATCCTGTGCCATCCGTGGGTCATGAAGGAAATGAAGTCGGCGCAGCTGGAAGACCCGAAGCAGCGTCTGCAGCAGTTCGACGCCGCGCTCTTCGGCCACATCGGCTACGCGCTGTCCAACGCCGTGCGCAGCTGGTGGTTCGGTTTCACCGGCTGCCACGTCGGCACCACGCCGGCCGGCGACTACACCCGCCGCTTCTATCGCAAACTCAACCGCTATTCGGCCGCGCTCTCGGTGATGGCCGACACCTCCATGCTGCTGCTCGGCGGCAAGCTGAAGTTCAAGGAATCGCTGTCGGGCCGCCTCGGCGATGTGCTGAGCAATCTCTACATCGCCAGCGCCATGCTCAAGCGCTACGAGGATCAGGGCCGTCCGGTCGCCGACCATCCGCTGCTGGCCTGGGCGTTCCATGACGCGATCCACAAGATCGAGCTGGCGCTGTCAGGCGCGCTGCGCAACTTCCCGATCCGTCCGGTGGGCTGGCTGCTGTGGCTGGTGGTGTTCCCGTGGGGCCGCCGCGCCGAGGCGCCGAGCGACCGCCTCGGCCACCGCGCCGCCAGCCTGCTGATGAACCCGGGCGAGGTGCGCGACCGTCTTGGCCAGGACCTGTTCCACGAGCCCTGCGCCAACAACCCGGCCGGCCGCATCAACAGCTATCTGCCGAAGATGATCCAGGCCGAGCCGATCGAGCGGAAGTTCCTGAAGGCCCTGAAGAACAGCGACATCGAAGCGCTGGACTTCTCCGCACAGCTCGACGAGGGCGTGCGCGAGGGCTGGATCACCGCCGAGGAGCGCGTGCAACTGGAAGAACTCCGCCAGATGACGCTCGACACCATCATGGTCGACGACTTCGAACCGTGGGAGCTGCGCTCGGCCGGCTACCGCGAGGATGCCGACGCCAAGGCGCCGCGCGCGGCGGCCTGATCGGCCACGCACGAGCTTCGCCTACGCACGAGCGTCACGCACGCACGCGGCAATGCAGACACGACGGCGGGAAAGCCCGCCGTCGTGCTGTCCGGCCCACGCGTGCACCCACCACCCGCGCATGGAGGATGTGTCCGATGCCGAGCCTGCTGCACACCTACCGGAAGATCGTCCGCTGGCCCGCCGGGCACTGGCTGTTCTCACGCCTGGTCTGTTTCAAGGCGCCGTATTTCTCCAGCATCTCGCCGCGGGTGGTGCGCCTGGAGGCGGGTCGCTGCGAGGTGGAGATCCGGCACCGGCGCGCGGTCACCAACCACATCGGCACCGTGCACGCCATCGCGCTGTGCAACCTGGCCGAACTCGCGGCCGGCCTGATGACCGACGCCAGTCTGCCCCCGGGCATGCGCTGGATCCCCCGGGGCATGACCGTGGAGTACCTGCAGAAGGCGGTCGGCACGATGCATGCGGTCGCCACGCCCTCGACACCGATCGTGGCGGCCAGCGAGAGTTACGCCTTGCCGGTGCAGGTCGATGTGCGCAACGCCGCAGGCGATCTCGTGTTCCAGGCCAGCATCGCGATGTGGATGTCGCCCAAGCCGTCACGCGGGTGAGCGGCGGCGGGAATGGACCATGACATCGTCCTTCTGCTGTGCGCCGCGCACAGCCTCGCAGTGGTGTTCGCGCTGGGCGGGGTCCTGTTCGCCTGGCCGCTGGTGGCCGAGCGCATGGGCTGAGCGGCCCGTCTTGTGCCGCATCCTGCTTGCGGGCCGCTCCGGTGCCGGAAGCCCCTCAGCCGAGCAGCAGCGCCGCGATCGCCGCCATGGCCGGCACGCCCTGCACGAAGACGATCCGCCGGCTCACGCTCCAGCCGCCGTACAGTGCCGCCACCACGACGCAGACCAGGAAGAACAGGGCGATGTCGACCCGCCCCCACAACCCGCCCCAGATCAGCCCCGCGGCCAGAAAGCCGTTGTAGAGGCCCTGGTTTGCGGCCAGCACGCGCGTGGCCTCGGCCTTCTCAGGCGTGTTGCGGAACACGCGCAGACCGGTGGGCCGGGTCCACAGGAACATCTCCAGCACAAGAAAGTAGACGTGCAGCAGCGCGACGAGCAGGGTGAGCAGGTGCGCCGTCATGGACATGGGAGGCAAGGTCATCGTGATCGCTCTCGGACAGGTGGCGGAAGATGGAGGGCAGGACGCGTCGATGGCCTGCAGCGACGCCGGCGTCGGCTCATTCGGGCAGCACACGCTGCGCGCGCACCACGCGCCAGGCGCTGTAGAGCATGCCGCCGGCGATCAGCACGCCGGCCGCGAAGACCATGCGCGTACCGAACACCGCCAGCCACTTGTGCAGCCAGACATAGGTCAGGTCGCCGCTGCGGTACACCGCCGTGTCGATGAAGGCCTTGGCCTTGTAGCGCGATTCGGCATCGACGCGGGTATAGAGGGTCTCGCGTGCAGGCTTGGCCAGCGAGAATTCACCGGAGCGCGTGGCGACCTGGGTGATCGTCACCAGCAACGGCAGCGGCGACATGGTCAGGATGCAGTAGCCAAACAGGATGGCGAAGCCGGGCAACAGCAGCGCAGGCGCGATGCCGTAACGGCGCAGCAACCAGCGGGTGACAAACAATTGCATCGCGATCGCCATGCAATTCACCGCCAAGTCGATCATCGAGAAGAAACGCGTGGCAGCCTCGGGCGTGGGGTACAGCCTGCGCACGATCGCGGCCTGTTCGTTGTACAGCAGCGTGCCCACGCCGACTCCGAAGAACAGCAGCAGCGCCAGCGAGCGCAGCACCGGGTCGCGCATCGTCAGGGTGAAGCCGGCCCAGATCGACCCACCCATGGCGCGCTGCCGTGCCTCGCCTTCGCGACGCTGCGCCGAAGGCGCGAGCATGCCCACGCAGACCAGGCACAGCAGCAGAAAGCCGGCCGAGACCAGCAGCATCTGGCCCACGCCGATGCGTTCGACCAGCAGCCCGGTCAGCGACGGGCCGGCCAGCGCGCCCAGCGTGCCGCCCGCGCCGATGAAGCCATAGACACGCTTGGCGCTGTCGTTGTCGAAGACATCGGCCATGTAGCTCCAGAACATCGACACCGCGAACAGGTTGAAGACCGCGACCCACACGAAGAACAGCGCGCCGCGCCCGGAGAAATCGTGCGAGAACGCCCACCAGAAACCCACCAGACAGGCGACGAACAGCAGGAACAGCGCGGGCAGCACCTTGCGGCGCGGGAAGCGCGACATCAGCGCGCCGTACACCGGCTGCAGCAGCAGCATCGACACGAAAGTGCCGGTGAACAGCAACTGCAGGACGAAATCCTTCGGCTCGAATCCCAGACCCTGTGCCCAGCTCACCCAGCCCTGCGGGAACAGCGCCTGGATGTCGCTCGACGCGCCCATCGCGTCGCGCACCGGCCGCAGGACGTAATAGCCGCACAACAGGCTGAAGAAGAACAGCATCGCCCACCACAGTTGCGGGGTGGTCCGCAGTTCCTGCAGCAGCCGCGCGAAGTCGCTGGGTTCGGGTCTGTTCTGGTCGGGAGCGCCCTGTGGTGGGGCATCCCGGGCGGGAACGTCCTGTGTAGAACCGGAGGCGGCCGACATGCCGGGTCTCTTCGCGAAACGGGCGATCACTGTAGCAGCGCGCCGGCACCCGGGTGCATCCATGCGATGGCGGGAATGCGCGACGGCGGTCACGGACGCGGGCCATCATGCGTCGTTCCCCCGAGCAACGCGCATCGCCAGCCAACCGATGTGCTGCAGGCACCTTCCCGCGGCGCACCGCGCCAAGAGCATTTGCTCTAATCATGCGGCATACCGTCGCTGCTTACGTTTTCAACCGGATGTGCGCGTGTTCGACTACATCATCATCGGCGCCGGCTCGGCGGGGTGCGTCATGGCCCATCGCCTGAGCGAGGACCCCGATGTCAAGGTGCTGCTGATCGAAGCCGGCCCCCGCGACTGGCACCCCTTCATCCACATGCCCGCGGGCCTGGCCAAGCTGGTCGGGAAGAAGGGCGTGAACTGGGATTACGACACCGCCACCGAAGCGCAGCTCGACAACCGCACCCTGTGGTGGCCGCGCGGCAAGGTGTTGGGCGGCTCCAGCTCGATCAACGCGATGTGCTACATCCGCGGCGTCGCCGGCGACTACGACGACTGGGTCGCCCAGGGCGCGGAAGGCTGGGGCTGGGAACAGGTCCTACCGTATTTCCGCAAGGCCGAGAGCAACAGCCGCGGTGCCGATGCCTTCCACGGCGATGACGGCCCGCTGTCGGTGTCGGACCTGCGCTACACCAACCCGCTGTCGCAGGTGTTCATCGAGGCCGCGCAGCAGCACGGCCTGCCGCACAACCGCGATTTCAACGGCCAGGCGCAGCACGGCGTGGGCCTGTACCAGGTGACCCAGCGCGATGGCGTGCGCTGCTCCAGCGCCGCGGCCTATCTCGACCCGGCTAGGTCGCGGCCCAATCTCACCGTGCATACCGGCGCGCAGGCGATGCGCATCACGTTCGAAGGCCGTCGCGCCAACGGCGTGATCTACCGCATGCGCGGGGCCGCACACCATCAGCCGGCGGCGCGCGAAGTGATCCTCTGCGGCGGTGCGATCAATTCGCCGCAGATGCTCATGCTGTCCGGCGTCGGGCCGGCCGCGGACCTGCGCCGTCTCGGCATCGACGTGGTCCACGACGCGTCCGAGGTCGGCGCCAACCTGCAGGATCATCTCGACATCTGCACGCTGTACCGCAGCACCCAGCGCGTCACCTACGACCGCGTGAGCGACGCCCGCATCGCGTTCGACTACTACCTGCGCGGCCGGCGCGGGCCGGGCAGCAGCAACATCGCCGAAGCCGGCGGCTTCGCCCGTTCGCACCTCGCCCCGGATGCGCGCGACGACATCCAGTTCCATTTCGTCCCGGCCATGCTCGACGACCACGGCCGCAACCGGTTGCCGGGCGATGGCTACACCCTGCACGCCTGCTTCCTGCGCCCGCGCAGCCGCGGGCGCATCTCGCTGGTCAGCGCCAGCGGCAGCGACAAGCCGCGCATCGCGGCGAACTATCTCAGCGACCCCGACGGCTTCGACCTCAAGGTGATGCTGGAGTGCGCGAAGATCTCCCGCGACATCCTGCGCCAGCCGGCGTTCGCCCCCTATCGCGGGGCGCCGCTGTACCCGGCCAACGAGGAATGCAGCGACGCGGACCTGATCGCCTTCATCCGCGCCAAGGCCGAGAGCGTCTACCACCCGGTGGGCACGTGCAGGATGGGTCGAGACGCACACGCCGTGGTCGACCCGGAGCTGCGCGTCAACGGCGTGGACGGCCTGCGCGTGGTCGATGCCTCGGTGATGCCCAGCCTGATCGGCGGCAACACCAATGCGCCCACCATCATGATCGCCGAACGCGCGGCCGACCTGATCCGCGGCCAGGCCTGACGCGGCCAGGCAGGCGCTCATGCCTGCCGCACACGCACGCATTCACACGGGGCCGCTCACGGCCCCGTCATCACCGCCCTGCGCAGTGCGCGTGCGCGGTCGTCGCCCGCGAAACGCAGGCCCGCACCCTCGCGGGTGATGCCCAGCGCCGCGTAGGCGGCGTCCGGCGAGGGCATCGCACGGTAACCGCGGTGCCGCCGATACAACGCCTCGAACACCTCCACACCCGCCGCGCGGTCCAGCGCGCGCACGAAGTCCGTCGGCGACAGCCAGTCGGTGCCGTCCAGACAGCAGCCGGCATACCGATCCAGCACCTGCTGCAGCGACCGCCCATGGTCGCGGCGCAGGGCGATGTCGGCTTCCAGCCAGTACAGCGCACCGGCCCAGTACGTGCGCATGGTGCCGCCACGCCCCAGCGCCTCGATCGACGGGCCAGGCCCCACCGCCTCGCCGCGCCGGAAACCGGCATCGAGCCGCCGCCAGGCGTCGTCCGCACCCAGCAGGCCGGCACGGGCGCGCAGCACGTTCTGCTGATAACTGGCGAGGCCCTCGGCCAGCCAGCGGCCGTCCTCGCCGAGATAGGGATGCGCCAGATGCGCGAATTCATGCACGGCCGTCCAGTCCGCACGCAGCGCATCCAGACTGGCACCGCGGCGCACGAACAACAGCACCGTCACATCGTCGTCACGCCGCGTCTGCCCCCAGGGCACCGGGCTGCGGCTGCGGCTGTCGATCTCGCGCACGATCACCCGCGCCCGCGCGAGCGGGAACCGGCCCGACGGCAGGCGCGCGGCGCGTGCGGCCTCGTCGAGCCAGCGGCGCAGTTCAGCGAGCCGCTCACGATCCGAAACCCCGCGGACTTCGACCCCGCGGACTTCGACATCCAGACGCGTATCGCCGGCCCGTATGACCCATGTCGCGGACGCAGCCGCAAGCGCCGCATCGGCGCGGGTCTGCGCGGCGAGCTGCGGCATCGATGCCCACGGCAGACACAGGACCGCACAGAACAGCGCAGCCCGGAGACGGCTGAGTGCAATCGGTGTTTCGGCGCTTCCGCGGATTCGCATCTGCCGAGCTTACGGCCGGCGGAGACGGCCAAGCCCAACGCGACCGGAACGCGGGGTTCCATCAGAAACACGTCGACGCAGCGTTTCCCGCCGTTCGTCCCACGGCGACGGCGTCGACCGCGCGCGCGAACCCTCAGGGCAGCGATCGGTGGTGCGCATCGGCCGTTGGTGCTGTCGGGACGGCGCGCATGGCACCTTGCATGATGTCGAACACCACCGACTGCGCACTAGAATGCCGTCAACACCCAAGCCACGGAGGCCAACGACCTCCGCATCCGCATGAAAGACACTCCCGACTGGGCCGGCGACCTGCATCTCATCGTCGAAGACGACGACCACGCTCCCTTCGAAGGCGTGGTCCAGCTCCTGCGCCGCTGCATCGGTTTCGGCCACGAACATGCCGAGGGCTGGGCGCGGCATCTGGCGCGCAACCGCAGCGCGCGCATCGGCCCTTGGTCACCGGCCATCGCCGAAGCCATTCATGCCGAAATGCAGCGTCTCGCGCCACGCTACGGTTGCCGGACGCTGCGCACGGCCCTGGAGCCGCTGGCCGGCGAAGCGGAAGACACCGCGACGCCGGCACGTATCGCGCGCCATGCGCATCACGTGCTCAGCGAGCTGTTCGCCGACTGGCCCAGCGACAGTCTGGTGATCGTCAAGCGCGAATTCCCCGCCTATCTGCGGGTCGACGTCCAGCGCGCCGTCGATGCGCTGACCGTCGATGCGCGCCGCGTCGGCATCCACAGCCGCAACCGTTACGAGACGACCGACATGGCCTCGCTGCTGTCCGAGCGCGACCACGCCAAGCCCATCGGCGCCCTGCAGTTCGAGGATATCGATGTGGGCGAGGGCCGGCCCATCCGTCTCGCCACCAATGCGCTGTCGCTGATCACGGGCGCGCCGGCCGAGGGCGCACGGGTCGAGGGCGCGCGTGACGAGGGCACGAACGTGCCGCTGGCGGTGTGGGTGAATCTGCGCACGGACTACGGCCAGTCCGAACATCTTGATGTCGAGATCCTGGCGCCACCCGGCGAAGCCGCGGCCGCGCGCACCGCCAGCATGCTGGACGCCATCGAGGCCGCGCTGGCAGACGGCAGGACGTATCGCGGCAAGGTGCTCTCGCTGGAAGGCAACGAGACGTTCCGCGGCATGTCGCCCAACGCATTGACCGTGCACCACCGCACTCCGGTGGGCGAAGACGGGCTGGTGCTGCCCGATACCGTCACCCGCGCCCTGGAGCGTCACATCATCCGCTTCGCGCAGCAGCGCGACGCACTGAAGGCGCTGGGCCAGTCCGGGCGCAAGGGCGTGCTGCTGTACGGCCCGCCCGGCACCGGCAAGACCCACACCATCCGCTACATCGCCGAGCGCCTGCGCGACCACACCACCTTCCTGGTCACGGCCGAGCAGATCGGCATGATCCAGGTGTATTTCCGCCTGGCGCGCCTGTTCGCACCCGCCATCGTGGTCATCGAGGACGCCGACCTGATCGCCCGCCAGCGCGACGACATGCACTCGGCCTGCGACGAGGTCATGCTCAATCGCCTGCTCAACGAAATGGACGGCCTCAAGGCCGACGCCGACCTGTTCGTGATCATGACCACCAACCGTCCCGAAACACTCGAAGCGGCCCTGATCCAGAGGCCGGGCCGCATCGACCACGCCATCGAAGTCCCGGTGCCCGATGCCAACTGCCGTGCGCGCCTGTTGCGGCTGTACGGGCGGGGCCTCGAGATCGACGCGGAGCTGTTCGACCGCATCGTCGAACGCACTGACGGCGTGAGCGCGGCCTTCATCAAGGAAGCGGCCCGCCGCCTGGCCCAGCAGTCGATCCAGGCCGAGACGCCCGGCCGCATCGACAGCGACAGCCTCGATGCCGTGCTCACCGACATGCTGTCGGAACGCGACGGGTTGAATCTGCGCCTGCTGGGCGGGTGAGGTGCGAGCCCGTGACGCAGGCGAATCGCATGCACTCCGGCCGATTCAGCGGGGTGCTCCGTGCGCTCCGGCCTGCGGCACGAGCCCTCGGGAATCACACCCTTCCGGGCAGACTCACTTGAAGTCGGCTTCGGGCTCCACCCACTTGAGACCCGCGGCTTGCTGCTGCCCCTCGGCGGCATCCACGTGATGGAGATAGATGGAGAATTCATGCGTACCGCTGCCGGCGTACGCGTGATCCGAGGTATCCCGGATGTAATAGGTCTCGCCCGCCTTCACCTCGAACGTGTCCAGGCACAGATGGTCACCGAAAATGCAGAGGGTGTACTCGCCCGGCGTCAGCGACAGGGTCGTGTAGTGCTTTGATCGCAACTTCGCCGCACGCTTGCCGTTGACCATCACTACATGCGACACGGCGGAGCCGACCCAGCCGGGCGTGCGGTAGAACACGACCTGCCCCTTGGGACTGGCCTCCTCCGCCTGGGGAGTTTCGGCGGCGGCCGGCAGGGACACGAGCGCCGCCAGCAGTGCGGCAAGACAGGTACTGGACATGCGCGGCGCTCCCACTTTCGGCTGCCTGTTTTCAATGTGCGGAACATTCATGATGGAACGGAATGCGACGAGATTGGGGGCCGGATACGATCAGCGACACTCCGGCAAGACCTGCGGCCTTGCGCCCGCCAACTCGCGAGCCAGCGGACAGCGGAGAATGTTCGACCTGCACGCGTCGTCAACCACCCGCCCGCGCGACCGTGAGCGTGAGCCCGATGTCTCCGACCTTGACGGTGGCAGAGAGAAAGGGAAGAGAGAAAGGGACACCCACAATTCAGAAAATCCCTACACGCCCACGGGGCGTTTCCCTACAGCGCACGACCTTGCGAGCCTTCATCCTCGGCGAATGACCCAACCCCGCAGCCAACTCGTCCCGCCCGGTTCAGACGGCACCTACCACTGCATCCAGCGCTGCGTCCGCCGCGCCTTCCTGTGCGGCGTCGATGCCTACACCGGCGAGTCGTTCGAGCATCGCAAACTGTGGGTGGAAGAACGCCTGCGCTTGCTCGCCGAATGCTTCGCGGTTTCTATCCACGCCTATGCGGTGATGAGCAATCACCTGCACCTGGTCGTGCAGCTCGCCCCAGACTCGGCAGCCGCATGGAGCGCTGCGGATGTGGCCGCGCGCTGGGTGCGCCTGTTCCCGCCGCGGTTCGATTCCGCCGACGCCGTCGAGGGCAAATGCAGGCGATTGATCGACGAGCCCGAGCGGTTGCAGTTGATCCGCAGCCGGCTGTGCGATCTGTCGTGGCTGATGCGCTGCCTCGCGGAGCCCATCGCCCGGCGCGCCAACAGCGAAGACCACTGCAAGGGGCGCTTCTGGGAAGGCCGCTTCAAGGCCCAGCGTCTGTGCGACGAGCGCGCCCTGCTGGCAGCGATGGCCTATGTCGATCTGAATCCGGTCCGCGTGGGCGTCGCGCAAACGCTGGATGACTCCGCGCACACCAGCGCCGCTGCGCGTATCGCGATTGCGGGCAAGACGCCGCAAACGCTTGGCGCACCGCTCGCGCCGGTCCTCGGTGTGCCGAAGGCGCCACTGACGATCACCACCGCGGACTATCTGCAGCTGCTGGACTGGACCGGGCGACAGCTCGCTCCCGGCAAGCACGGGCGGATCACCGGCGATGCGCCGGCCTGCCTGCGCATGGTCGACACCGACGCGGCGCGCTGGACCACTCGCGTGCGCGGGATCGGCAGCGGTTATTGGCGGGTTGTTGGCAGCGCGGAACAGCTGATCGCATTGGCTCAGCGGATCGGGCAGCGGTGGTTGAAGGGCCTGAAGCTGGCGGAACGACTCGGGTGAAATCCACCGAGCGATTTAACGAGGCCCGCGAGGGAGGATTGGGCGTGGGCGACTGCTTGCGAGCGTCGCTGAAGCCATGAAACGCAAGCGTCGAAAGAGCACCGCGCAGGAGCGCATGGCATCAAGCGGAGGAAATAGTGGGTGTCCTTGTTTCACCTTCGGTTGGTTTGTTAGCAGGGCCGAATTTGTAGCCAAACGCGCTGCGCTCGAGCCCATCTAAGAACGCGTTTGAGAATGGATTAGCCTGAACCTTCGCATACAGGAGCTGCGACTTCCGAATCACTTGTAGGAACAAAGAAAGAGACCGCAATTTTGGGCCTCGACCAGACTCGCCGTGCACAGGCATGTGGAACCATTCCTTTTTTGCATCGAGCGTTAGCAAGATCACGCCTCTGTCTAGCGAGTAGACAGCGAATGGATAGTTGCCGACTTCATCCGGAATGTCTATGTCGCTGTACCACGCATCTAAAACTTTCGGCGTGTACGGAGCACTCTCATACGCGAAGAGGAATGTGGCTGGGTTGGCGCAGCGAGGCGATATCTTTCGAAACGAGTAGAGAGAGTTAATTGCGTCTGTAAAGGAGCCCTTGGTCAGCTTTGTCTTGACCTCTATGACGCAAACAAGCGCTTCTGGAGAAACGATTGCGAAGTCACCCTCTCGGAATAGGTATGCACCGGGGTGATGCTCGTCGACTATTAGTATGTCACCCTGAAGAGAAGCACCGAGCTTTGCGTCGTATGCAAAGCCATGACGCAAGCTGAATCGATCGGAGAGCATGCTTCTCAAGAGCGTGCGGAGAGCCTCTTCGTGATACGAACCGATTGACGGGCCATGGCTTACAAATGAAGCGACGCGCCTGAGCTTTGCCGCCATCTCATCTGCAAGGCCTCGATAGAATTTCTCGTTCACTTATACCGCCCAACTACAATTAGACCCCACATCGGGGCATGGAGCGGAGCTTGCCGCTCGCCAACAAACACGTCAAGCGTGCCAAGCCATTCGAAATCAACGACATAGGACACAACCCGATCGCAGCCCCGCGACAGCCTTGCCGGCGTTATCCGGCGTGGAGACCATGTAACCCGACAATCGGCGCGTTATACGGCGAACGACACCAGCCACACAGAAGCCACAAACGACGAAGGGCGCCTCGCGGCGCCCTTCGTACAAACAACCCCGGTCACTCGGCCGGTCGGGCCTGAAGGCCCTTCTGCTCGGTTAGAGCTTGGCGGCCTTGCGCAGGTCGTCGGCCTTGTCGGTCTTCTCCCAGGAGAAGGCGGTGGCCTTGACGGTCTTGCCGGCGGCGTCTTCGTAGCTCACTTCGT
>ERZ1066122.1429-NODE-1429-length-19244-cov-11.713377_pt1 | contig 19244 bp, 17 predicted proteins | sample MGYA00382769_ERZ1066122 | MGnify/ENA primary metagenome ERZ1066122 (study PRJEB33369, sample SAMEA5778352) | biofilm metagenome | biome: Industrial cooling water; feature: Water cooling tower basin; material: Biofilm | place: United Arab Emirates | collected... | reverse complement strand
TGAAGCAGTCGATGGAAGCGCTGATCCATCACTTCAAGCTCTACACCGAAGGCTTTCACGTGCCGGCCGGCGAAGTCTATGTGGCGACGGAGAGCCCGAAGGGCGAATTCGGCGTCTATCTGGTCGCCGACGGCACCAACAAGCCCTGGCGCTGCAAGATCCGGCCGACGGCGTTCAGCCATCTGCAGGCGATGGACTTTATGTGCCGCGGCCACATGCTGGCCGATGTGACGGCTGTGCTCGGCGCGATCGACATCGTGTTCGGGGAGTGCGACCGGTGACGGCAGCGGCGGCAGCCGGGGGACGGCGCGAAGGCGCGGAACGGATCTGATGGCAAACACAATCGAACTTCCCGACGAGGCCGAAGTGCGCGCGCGCTGGGGCGCGTTCGCCTGGACGGCGGACAACGACGCGAAGGCGCGCGAGATCATCGGACGCTATCCGTCCGGGCGGCAGCAATCCGCGGTGATGCCGCTGCTCGACCTTGCCCAGCGCCAGGTGGGCGCCGAGACGCAGACTCAGGGCTGGCTGCCCGTGCCGGTGATCGAGTTCGTCGCGCGTCAGCTCGATATGCCGTTCATCCGCGCCTATGAAGTCGCGACCTTCTACACGATGTACAATCTGGCACCGGTCGGCCGCCATCATGTGCAGGTGTGCGGGACGACGCCGTGCATGCTGCGGGGCGCCGACGAGGTCTTCCGCGCCTGTCACGCCCGCGGGTTGAAGAAGGGCGCGACGACGCCGGACGGCCTGTTCACCCTCACCGAAGTCGAATGTCTGGGCGCCTGCGCCAATGCGCCGATGATGCAGATCAACGACGACAATTACGAGGATCTGGACTATGATCGCACCTTGGCGGTGCTCGACGCGCTCGCCCGCGGCGAGCAGCCGAAGACGCTGAGTCAGATCGGCCGGCAAACGAGCTGCCCCGAAGGCGGTCCGACCACGCTGGAGGCGATGGTGCGCGAGAACCATGATTACCGGCCGGAGTGGGTGGATGGCTGAGGAAGCGCCCGAAAATCTGATGCTCGTCTTCCTGCGCCGGCTCGATCAGCGGATGGAGCGGCTTGAAGGCGACATGGCCGACATCAAGCTGCAGGCGACGGCGATCGAGGAACATCTCGCCTCGATCATGATGTCGATGGCCGGTGCCAACGCACGCATGGACAAGATTGACGCCCGGCTGGCGCGCGTGGAGCGCCGCCTGGATTTGACGGACGCCCAGTGATGCTCGCTGACAAGGATCGGATCTTCACGAACCTCTACGGGTTCCAGCCCTGGACGCTCGACGCCGCGATGAAGCGCGGCGATTGGGACGGCACCAAGGCGCTGATGGCGCGCGGGCAGGACGCGATCATCGACGAGATCAAGGCCTCGGGCCTGCGCGGCCGCGGCGGCGCGGGCTTCCCGACCGGCATGAAGTGGAGCTTCATGCCCAAGGAGCCGAAGCCCGGCAAGCCGAGCTTCCTGGTCGTGAACGCCGACGAATCCGAGCCCGGCAGCTGCAAGGACCGTGAGATCATCCGCCATGATCCGCACAAGCTGATCGAAGGCGCGCTGATCGCCGGCTATGCGATGCGGGCGCGGGCGGCCTATATCTATATCCGCGGCGAATATATCCGCGAGGCGGAGACGCTGTTCGCCGCCGTGCTCGAAGCCTATGACCGCGGCTTCCTCGGCAAGAATGCCTGCGGCTCCGGCTATGATTTCGACGTGTTCGTCCATCGCGGCGCGGGCGCCTATATCTGCGGCGAAGAAACCGCGATGATCGAAAGCCTGGAAGGGCATAAGGGCCAGCCGCGGCTGAAGCCGCCATTCCCGGCCGGCGCCGGCCTCTATGGCTGCCCGACGACCGTCAACAATGTCGAGTCGATCGCGGTGGTGCCGACGATCCTGCGCCGCGGCGCCGGCTGGTTCGCGAGCTTCGGCCGGCCGAAGAACGAAGGCACCAAGCTGTTCCAGATCTCCGGCCATGTGAACAGGCCGTGCGTGGTCGAGGAAGCGATGAGCATCCCGTTCCGCGAGCTGATCGACAAGCATTGCGGCGGCATCCGCGGCGGCTGGGACAATCTGCTGGCGGTGATCCCGGGCGGATCGTCCGTGCCGCTGGTGCCGGCCGAACAGATCATCGACTGCCCGATGGATTTCGATGCGCTGAAGGACCTGAAATCGGGCCTGGGCACTGCGGCGATCATCGTGATGGACAAATCGACGGACATCGTCCGCGCGATTTCCCGCCTCAGCTATTTCTACAAGCATGAGAGCTGCGGCCAGTGCACGCCCTGCCGCGAAGGCACGGGCTGGATGTGGCGGGTGATGGAGCGGCTGCGCGAAGGCGAGGCGGAGATCGCCGAGATCGACACGCTCGAGGAAGTGACCAAGCAGGTCGAAGGCCACACCATCTGCGCGCTCGGCGACGCCGCCGCCTGGCCGATCCAGGGCCTGATCCGGCACTTCCGGCCGGAGCTGGAGCGGCGCATCCTCGCGCGGCGTCCGGCCGGCTTCGCCGAAGCGGCCGAGTAAACACCCTCTTCCCCTCCGGCGCCGGGAGCGTCATGCTCTCCGCCGGACACAGGGGGAGAGACCAGATGCGCGGATTGGCGCTGGCGGCGGTGCTGACCGCCGCGATCGCGACCACCAGCCCGGCCGATCCAGGGCTCGCGCCGTCAGCGGCGGCGACGGAGAGCGGCCTCGCCTTCGGCAAGTGCATCGTCCGGAGCGACCGGGCAGCCGCGATCGCCCTGATGGAGCAGCTGCCTCTCGGCGGCGCCCGGACTGCGGTCGCCGGGCTCCCGCTCGGTGCGGCCACTTCCTGCCGGACCGAAGCGCCGGCGGAGCTGCCGGTGATGGCGCTCCGCGGCGGGATCGCCCAGGCGATGTTCCGCCGCGATTTCGTCGAGTTCGGCATCCAGCCGAGCGAAGCGATCGCCCGGCTGGCACGCTTCCCGCTGCCGGTCGAACGCGACACGCGCGGCGCCGCCGATCCGCTCAAATCGCTGTACCTGCTCGCCGACTGCGTGGCCCGCAGCGATCCGGAGAACACCGAAAGGCTGATGAGGACCAAGCCGGGCAGCGACATGGAGATGCGGGTCTTCGCGGCGCTCGGGCCGCTGATGTCCGCCTGCCAGGGCCAGGGCGGGCGCGCCGCTTTCGGCCGGCTCGATCTGCGCAGCGCGATCACCCAGGCCGCCTATCATGTGAACGCGCGCTACTGGGCCGGCGAGATGACCTATGCGGGGCCCGCCTTCCGGCCCTGACCGCGCCGGCGGCCGCCGCCGCCGGACACGCCGAGGCATTCGCGCGTTCAATCGCTTCAGTGAGCGGACGGCGCTTGCCTAGCCGCTCCCCGGGGGGCTAAGGGCCGCCACCGGAGCGTAAAGATGCCAAAAGTCACCGTCGACGGAATCGAGGTCGAAGTCCCGCAGGGCGCGACCGTGCTGCAGGCCTGTGAGGCCGCGGGCAAAGAGATCCCCCGTTTCTGCTACCATGAGCGGCTGGCGATTGCGGGCAATTGCCGCATGTGCCTGGTCGAAGTGAAGCCGGGGCCGCCCAAGCCCCAGGCAAGCTGCGCCTTGCCCGCTGCCGACGGCCAGGAGGTCCGCACCGACAGCCTGATGGTCAAGAAGGCGCGGGAAGGGGTGATGGAGTTCCTGCTCATCAATCACCCGCTCGATTGCCCGATCTGCGATCAGGGCGGCGAATGCGACCTGCAGGACCAGGCAATGGCCTATGGCCGCGGGACGAGCCGGTTCGACGAGAACAAGCGCGCGGTGACGGACAAATATATGGGTCCGATCATCAAGACGTCGATGAATCGCTGCATCCAGTGCACCCGCTGCGTGCGCTTTGCCGAGCAGGTGGCCGGCGTCGAGGAGATCGGCGCGATCGGCCGCGGCGAGAACATGCAGATCACCACCTATCTGGAGAAGACGCTGACGACCGAGCTGGCCGGCAATGTCGCCGATCTGTGTCCGGTCGGCGCGCTGCTCCAGAAGCCCTACAGCTTCGAGGCCCGGCCGTGGGAGCTGAAGAAGACGCCCTCGATCGACGTCCATGACGCGGTGGGCGCCAACATCCGCCTCGACAGCCGCGGCCGGCAGGTGATGCGGGTCCTGCCCCGGATCAACGAGGACGTGAACGAGGAGTGGCTGTCGGACAAGTCGCGCCACGCCATCGACGGAATGGTGCGGCGGCGGCTCGACCGGCCGTTCGTGCGCCGTGACGGTCAGCTGGCGGCGGCCAGCTGGGAAGAGGCGTTCGCGGCGGTCGCGGCGCGGGCTGGCGGCGGGATGGCGGCCGTGGCCGGCGATCTCGTCGACTGCGAGACGATGTATGCGGCAAAGGCGCTGCTGCGCGCCCATGGCTCGACGCTGCTCGAAGGCCGCCAGACCGGCATGGACTATGACGTGTCGAGCCTCGCCGCGGTCAATTTCAACACCACGATCGCCGGGATCGAGGAGGCCGATGCGCTCCTGATCATCGGCGCGAACGTCCGCTGGGAAGCGCCGCTCGTCAACACGCGCATCCGCAAGGCGGTGCGGCGCGGCGCGCAGGTGTTCGCGATCGGGCCGGAGGTGGACCTCACCTATCGGGTCGAGTGGCTGGGCAACGATCTGGCGCTGCTCGGCGACCTGCCGACCGCCGTGCGCGAGGCCTTTGCCGGCGCCGCCCGGCCGGCGGTGATCGTTGGCGGCGGCGCGCTCAAGGCCGGTGCGCTCGGCGCGGCGCTCGCGCTGGTCGATCCGCTCGGCCTGATCCGGGACGGCTGGAACGGCTTCAACGTGCTGCACATGGCAGCCAGCCGGATGGGCGGCCTGATGCTCGGCTATGCCCAGCCCGGCGGCATCGCGGATCTGGTGGCGGCCGCGCCGGGCCTCGTCTTCTTCCTAGGCGCCGACGAAGTGGATTTCGGCCGCTTCGCGAGCGCGACCAAGGTCTATGTCGGCCATCACGGCGATCGCGGCGCGCACCATGCCGACATCATCCTGCCGGCCGCTTCCTATGTGGAGAAGAGCGGCACCTATGTGAATCTCGAAGGGCGCGTCCAGATCGGCCAGAAGGCCGTGTTCGCGCCGGGCGAAGCGCGCGAGGACTGGAAGATCTTCCGCGCGCTGTCGGACGTGCTCGGCACGCCGCTGCCGTTCGACACGCTCGATGCGCTGCGCACGGCGATGATCGCCGACGTCCCCGCGCTCGGGCGCGAGAATGAACTGGCGGCCTTCCCCTGGAACCCGCCGTCGCTTCCCGCCACCGCCGCGGGCCCGGTCGCCTATCCGATCACGGACTTCTATCTCACCAACGCGATCTGCCGCGCGAGCCCGACGATGCAGCGCTGCTCGGCCGAGATCGTCCACGGCCAGGAATTCGCGGAGGCCGCGGAATAGACGATGACTGAGTTCTTCACTCCCTATCTCGGCGATCAGGGCGCCTGGTTCGTGGCGACGCTGATCGGCATCCTGTTGATCGCCCTGCCGGTGATGCTGGCGGTCGCGATCGTGATCTATGTCGATCGCAAGGTGTGGGCGGCGATGGCGCTGCGGCGCGGGCCGAACGTGGTCGGCCCGTTCGGGCTCCTCCAGAGCTTTGCCGACGCGCTCAAGGTGTTCCTTCAGGAAACGATCGTGCCGACGTCCGCCAATCGCGGGCTGTTCCTGCTGGCGCCGATCATCACCTTCACCGTCGCGCTGATCGCCTGGGCGGTCATTCCCTTCGGCCCGGGCCTGGTCCTGGCGGACATCAACGTCGGGCTGCTCTACATTCTCGCCGCGTCCTCGCTCGGCGTCTATGGCGTGATCATCGCCGGCTGGTCGTCCAACTCCAAATATCCCTTCTATTCCGCGCTGCGTGCGGCCGCGCAGATGGTCTCCTACGAAGTGTCGATCGGCTTTGTGCTGATCTCGGTCGTGCTGTGGGCGGGCAGCTTCCACCTCGGCACCATCATCGAGGCGCAGCGCGGGGTGTTCGGCTTCTTCAACGGCTTCGCGATCAATCCGCTGCTGTTCCCGATGTGGGTCGTGTTCCTGATCTCGGCGCTGGCCGAGACGGCGCGCGCGCCGTTCGACCTGACCGAGGCGGAATCGGAGCTCGTCGCCGGCTACCAGACCGAATATTCGTCGATGGCCTTCGCGCTCTTCTGGCTCGGCGAATATGCGAACGTGCTGCTGATGTGCGCGCTGAACGCGGTGCTGTTCTGGGGCGGCTGGCTGCCGCCGATCGACTGGGCGCCGCTCTACGCGGTGCCGGGCCTGGTCTGGCTGATCCTCAAAATGGCGTTTTTCTTTTTCGTCTTCAGCTGGATCAGAGCGACGGTGCCGCGTTACCGCTATGACCAGCTGATGCGGCTGGGCTGGAAGATCTTCCTGCCGCTGTCGCTGTTCTGGGTCTTCCTCGTTTCCGGATTCCTGATGCTCACCCGTTATGGAGGCACCGCATGAGCCTCGCCCATTACGTCAAGTCGTTCACCCTGTGGGAATTCGTGAAGGCCCATGCGCTGACGCTCCGCTATTTCTTCAAGCCCAAGGCGACGATCAATTACCCCTATGAGCGCAATCCGCTGAGCCCGCGCTTTCGCGGCGAGCACGCGCTCAGGCGCTACCCGAACGGGGAAGAGCGCTGCATCGCCTGCAAGCTGTGCGAGGCGATCTGCCCGGCGATGTGCATCACCATCGAATCGGAACCGCGCGAGGACGGCAGCCGCCGGACGACGCGGTACGACATCGATATGACCAAGTGCATCTATTGCGGCCTGTGCCAGGAGGCCTGCCCGGTCGACGCGATCGTCGAGGGGCCCAATCTCGAATTCGCGACCGAGACGCGCGAGGAGCTGATCTACACGAAGGAAAAGCTGCTCGAGAATGGCGACCGCTGGGAAAGCGCGATCGCCGTCAACCTTGCCGCCGACGCGCCCTACCGCTAAGCGCCCGGCCATGTTGCAGCTTTGGACCTCGGTTCTCCCCGCAGCGGGGAGAGAAGCCGCGCGCAGCGCGGCAGCAGCGGCCGCCTGCCGGTGCAGTCAGGGCCGTCGGCCCGCCCGTCCGGCAGCGCAGCGCGGCGGCGCGGGAGCTGGCCGATGATCCAGACGATCGTCTTCTATCTGTTCGCGACGCTGGTGATCGCGGCGGCGACGCTGACCGTCACTGCGCGCAACCCGGTGCACAGCGTTCTCTGGCTGATCCTCGCCTTCTTCAACGCGGCCGGGCTGATGCTGCTGGTCGGCGCCGAGTTCATCGCGATGCTGCTGGTGATCGTCTATGTCGGCGCGGTCGCGGTGCTGTTCCTGTTCGTCGTGATGATGCTGGACATCGATTTTGCAGAAATGCGCGCCGGCTTCACGCGCTACCTCGGCTTCGGGCTGATGGTCGCGCTGGTGCTGGCGGTCGAGATCGTGTTCGCGGTGGCGGCCTGGCAGGCCGGCGCGATCCAGCTCAGCCAGCGCGTCGCGCCGACGCCGGCCGATCTGCCGAATGTCGAGGCGCTCGGCACCGTGCTCTACACCCGCTACCTCTACATCTTCGAGGCGGCCGGTCTCGTTCTTCTCGTCGCGATGATCGGCGCGATCGTGCTCACCCACCGGGCCCGGAAGAGCTCGCGCGTCCAGCAGCCTGACCAGCAGATCCGCCGCCGGCCGAGCGAGGCGACGCGCAACCTCAACCCGCCCGTCGGCGCAGGGGTCGAACTGTGATCGGACTGCAGCACTATCTCGTCGTCTCGGCCATTTTGTTCGTGCTCGGCGTCCTCGGCATCTTCCTCAACCGGAAGAACATCATCGTGATCCTGATGGCGATCGAGCTGATCCTGCTGTCGGTGAACATCAATCTCGTCGCCTTCAGCGCGTATCTGGGCGACATGGTCGGCCAGGTGTTCGCGATGTTCGTCCTGACGGTGGCGGCGGGCGAAGCGGCGATCGGCCTTGCCATCCTTGTCATCTACTTCCGCAACCGCGGCACCATCGCGGTTGACGATGCCAGCAGGATGAAAGGGTGATGCGCGCGGCCGAACAGATGCTGCCCGGCCGCGGGCGGAGTTGAGATCATGATCCAGGCAATCGTCTTCCTGCCGCTGCTCGCCGCCCTCGTCGCCGGCCTCGGCAACCGCGCAATCGGCAACACCGCGGCCAAGATCGTCACCACCGGCGCGCTGTTCGCGTCCTGCGCGCTCAGCTGGCCGGTCTTCCTCGAATTCCTCGGCGGCGACGCGGCGGCCCGGGTGGTGCCGGTGCTCGACTGGATCAACTCCGGCGACTTCCGGGTCGCCTGGTCGCTGCGGGTCGATGCGCTGACGGCCGTGATGCTGGTGGTCATCACCAGCGTCTCCGCACTCGTTCATCTCTACAGCTGGGGCTATATGGCGGAGGACGAGAGCCAGCCCCGCTTTTTCGCCTATCTGTCGCTGTTCACCTTCGCGATGCTGATGCTGGTGACCGCGGACAATCTCGTGCAGATGTTCTTCGGCTGGGAGGGCGTCGGCCTCGCATCCTATCTGCTGATCGGCTTCTGGTACTATAAGCCGTCCGCCAACGCCGCGGCGATCAAGGCCTTTGTCGTGAACCGCGTCGGCGATTTCGGCTTCATGCTCGGCATCTTCGGCACCTTCTGGGTGTTCGGGACCGTCTCGATTCCGGAAATCCTGGAAATGGCGCCGGCCATGGCCGGATCGACGATCGGCTTTCTCGGCACGAGCGTCGATACGATGACGCTGCTGTGCCTGCTGCTGTTCCTGGGCGCCATGGGCAAATCGGCGCAGCTTGGCCTCCACACCTGGCTTCCCGACGCGATGGAAGGGCCGACGCCGGTGTCCGCGCTGATCCATGCGGCGACGATGGTCACCGCCGGCGTGTTCATGGTCTGCCGGCTCTCGCCGATGTTCGAGGCGTCGGCGACTGCGCTCACCGTCGTGACCCTCGTCGGTGCCGCCACCGCGCTGTTCGCCGCGACTGTCGGCACCACGCAGACCGACATCAAGCGCGTGATTGCCTATTCGACCTGCTCGCAGCTGGGCTACATGTTCTTCGCCGCCGGCGTGGGCGCCTATGGCGCTGCGATGTTCCACCTCTTCACCCACGCCTTCTTCAAGGCCCTGCTGTTCCTCGGCGCCGGATCGGTCATCCATGCGATGCACCATGAGCAGGATATGCGCTTCTACGGAGGACTCCGCAAAGCGATCCCGATCACGTTCGCCGCGATGATGATCGGCACGCTCGCCATCACCGGCGTCGGCGTGCTGGGCGTGTTCGGCTTTGCCGGCTTCTATTCGAAGGACGCGATCCTCGAGGCCGCCTATGCGAGCGCGACCGAGCCCGGCCGCGTGGCCTTCGCGATCGGCGTGTTCGCGGCGCTCCTGACCAGCTTCTATTCGTGGCGCCTGGTGTTTCTGACCTTCTTCGGCGCGCCGCGCTGGGCCGCTTCCGAGCATATTCAGCACGCGCTTCACGATCAGGGCCACGGCCACGACCACGGCCATGGTTCGGCGCATCCGCATGGCGCCGACAATCCGGCCGAGCAGGAGCATGCCGGCGACGCCCCTCCGGTCGATCATGCCGGGCGGCACGATGTCGCTCAGGGCACTGGCGGCTATCATCCGCATGAGAGCCCGTGGACGATGCTGCTGCCGCTCGCGCTGCTGTCGGTCGGCGCGATCTTCGCAGGCTGGGTCTTCCACCACAGCTTCATCGAGGCGGAACATGGCGCCGAGTTCTGGCGCGGCAGCCTCGTGTTCGACACGCACCTGATGCACGAGATGCACGAAGTGCCGCTGTGGGTGAAGCTGTCCGCCACCGCGGCGATGCTTGCCGGCCTGCTGATCGCGCTCTGGGCCTATCTGTGGGACACCAGCATCCCCGGCCGGTTCACCGCGACGTTCCGCGGCCTCTACGCGTTCCTGCTCAACAAATGGTATTTCGACGAGCTCTACCATCTGCTGTTCGTGCGGCCGTCCTTCCTGATCGGCCGGCTGTTCTGGAAAGGCGGCGACGAAGCGACGATCGATCGCTTCGGGCCGAACGGCGTCGCCGCGCTGGTCGCCGGCACCAGCCGGATCAGCGTGCGGCTCCAGTCCGGATATCTCTACACCTATGCGTTCGTGATGCTGATCGGCCTCGCCGCGGCTGCGACCTGGGCGATCGCGGGACGATGACATCGTGAACCAGCTCGGCTTTCCCATTCTCTCCATCATGCTCGCGGTGCCGACCGCGGCGGCGATCGCCTGCCTGTATGCGAGCGCCGAAAATGCGCGGCGCATCGCGCTGGCCGCGACGCTGGTCGATTTCGCGCTGGGCGTGCTGCTGTGGGTTTCGTTCGATCAGTCGGCCGGCGCGCAGCAATGGCAGTTCCGCGAATATCTGCCGCTGTTCGGCCGCTTCGCCTGGGCGCTCGGCATCGACGGCATCGCGCTGATGCTGATCATGCTGTCCGTGTTCCTGATGCCGATCTGCATCCTCGCCAGCTGGGAATCGATCAGCAAGCGGGTGCCGGAATACATGGCCGCGTTCCTGCTGGTCGAAGTGCTGATGATCGGTACGTTCGCGGCGCAGGATCTGTTCCTGTTCTACATCTTCTTCGAAGCCGGCCTGATCCCGATGTATCTGATCATCGGAATCTGGGGCGGAGCGCGGCGCATCTACGCGTCGTATAAGTTCTTCCTCTACACGCTGCTCGGCTCGGTGCTGATGCTGATCGCGATGCTGTGGATGGCGCGCGAGGCGGGCACGTCGGACATTCCGACGCTCCTCAATTATGATTTCCCGATCGCCGCGCAGACGTGGCTGTGGCTGGCCTTCTTCGCATCCTTCGCCGTCAAGGTGCCGATGTGGCCGGTCCACACCTGGCTGCCGGACGCCCATGTCGAAGCGCCGACCGCTGGCTCGGTGATCCTGGCGGGCGTGCTGCTGAAGCTCGGCGGCTACGGCTTCATCCGCTTTTCGGTGCCGATGTTCCCGGAGGCCTCGGCCGATCTGGTCTGGCTGGTGCTGCTGCTGTCCGGCATCGCCGTCGTCTACACCTCGCTCGTCGCTTTGGTGCAGGCGGACATGAAGAAGCTGATCGCCTATTCCTCGGTCGCGCACATGGCGATCGTCACGATCGGCCTCTTCGCCTTCAACCGCCAGGGTCTCGAAGGCGCGATGATCGTCATGCTGTCGCACGGCCTCGTCTCGGGCGCGCTGTTCCTGTGCGTCGGCGTGATCTACGATCGGCTCCACACCCGCGAGATCGCCCGCTATGGCGGTCTCGCGAACACCATGCCGCGCTACGCGCTGTTCTTCCTGCTTTTCACCATGGCCTCGATCGGGCTGCCCGGCACCAGCGGGTTCGTCGGCGAGTTCCTCTCGCTGATGGGCGCGTGGCAAGTGAGCACGCTCGCGACCGCGATCTGCACCACCGGCATCATCCTCGGCGCCGGCTATGCCCTCTATCTCTACCGCCGCATCGTCTTCGGCGTCGCACCCAACGCGGAGGTGGCGTCGCTCCCTGATCTGAAGCCGCGCGAAGTCGCGAGCCTCGGCGCGATCGCGGCCGTGGTGCTGTGGATGGGCGTGTATCCGGAGAGCTTCCTTGCCCCGATGCGCAACGACATCGGCGCGCTCGTCGCCCGGATCGACCGCGCGACGCCAGCCTATGATCCGCGCTGGACGCCGGGCTCGCCGGCCGCGGCCGCGCATGCATCCCAAGCTGCCGCGCATGGAGGCGGCCACTGATGTCCGACAGTCTCTTCATCTCGCTTCCCGAAATCATCCTGTCGCTCGGGTCGCTGGTGCTGCTGATGGTCGCGGCATTTGGCGGCGACCGGCAGACCCGCCTGGTCAGCATATGTGCCGTCGCGCTGCTGATCGCCGCCGCTGCCGTGGCGGCGACCCAGCCGGGCGGCATCGCCTTTGACGGCCTTTACCGCGGCGACGCCTTTTCGGCCTTTGCAAAGGTGCTGATCTTCGCGGGCGCCGCGGTGGCGGTGATCCTCGCGCCCGATTTCTTCGGCCGGAACGGCGGCGAACTGCGCGCCGAATATCCGATCCTGATCCTGCTCTCCTCGGTCGGCATGGGGATGATGGTGTCGGCGACCGACTTGCTGACGCTTTATGTCGGCCTCGAGCTGCAGAGCCTGGCTGCCTATGTGCTCGCAAGCTTCATGCGGCGCGACGCCCGTTCGGCGGAAGCGGGCCTCAAATATTTCATCCTCGGCGCCCTTGCCTCCGGCATTCTCCTCTATGGCATCGCGCTGCTCTACGGCTTCACCGGCACCACCCAATATGCCGGCATCGCCCTTGGCTTCGCCGACACGCCCGAATCGCTGGGGCTGCTGTTCGGGCTGGTCTTCGCGCTCGCCGGCATCGCCTTCAAGATCAGTGCGGTGCCGTTCCACATGTGGACGCCGGACGTCTACGAAGGCGCGCCGACGCCGGTCACCGCCTTCTTCGCGTCGGCGCCCAAGGTCGCGGCGATGGGGCTGCTCGTCCGCCTGACCGTCGAGGCGATGGGGCCCGCGTACGAGAGCTGGCGGCAGATCGTGATCTTCGCGGCGCTCGCCTCGATCGTGCTCGGCGCGGTCGCCGCGATCGGTCAGTCGAACATCAAGCGGCTGCTTGCCTATTCGTCGATCAACAATGTCGGGTTCGCGCTGATCGGTCTCGCCGCGGTCGAACCGGGCCGGCCGGAAGGCGTCGCCGCGGTGATGACCTACATGGCGATCTACATCGTGATGACGATCGGGAGCTTCCTCGTCGTCCTTCAGATGCGCGACGCGGACGGCCAGCCGGTCGAGACGATCGCCAGCCTCTCCGGTCTGTCCCGCACCAGCCCGACGCTCGCCGCGGCGCTGGCGGTGTTCATGTTCTCGCTCGCCGGCATTCCGCCGCTGCTCGGCTTCTGGGCGAAGTTCGTCGTGTTCGACGCGGCCGTCGCCGCCGGCCTGTGGCCGCTCGCCGCGATCGGCATCGCCGCCTCGGTGATCGGCGCCTATTATTATCTGAAGATCGTCAAGACGATGTACTTCGACGAACCGGCCGAACCCTTCCAGCCGATCGCGAACCGCGTCGAAGGCGGGCTGATCGCGCTGTCGGCGCTGGCCGTATCGCCGCTCGGCTATTTCTTGATCCCGGCGCTGGGGCTGGCGAGCATGAACGCCGCGATGGCGTTGTTCTGAGGCTGCGCTGCCTGGTCACCGCCGCGTCGATGCTGCCGGGCCGCCGCCCCGGGAGACCTGACGATGCCGCTTGAGATCCGCACGGTCGCGCGGACGGCCTCCACCAATGCCGACATGATCCTGCTCGCGGCGGACGGCGTGGGCGAGGGCGTCTGGCTGCGGGCGGAGGAGCAGAGCGCCGGCCGCGGCCGGCTGGGCCGGGACTGGGTGTCGCCGCGCGGCAACCTCTATGCGAGCACGCTCGTGCGCCCCCGGTCGCACGATCCAGTGCCCGCGACCTTGTCGCTCGTCGCGGCCGTCGCGCTCGAAGAGACGCTGCGCGGCTGGGGCGCCGACGCCGTCATCAAGTGGCCCAACGATCTGGTGCTGGCCGGGGCGAAGCTGAGCGGCGTGCTGCTTGAACGGAGCGGAGGCGCCGTCATCGTCGGGATCGGCGTCAATCTCGCATCGCATCCGGAAGGTCTCGACCGGCCCGTCACCAGCTTTGCCGCGGCCGGGCTCGGCGCACCTGATCCGGCGCTCTTCATCGCCGACCTGGCCGAGGCGTTCCAGCGCTGGGTCGCGATCTGGCGCGGCGGCCTGGCGCCGGTGCGCAGCCGCTGGCTGGAGCGGGCGCATCCGCTCGGCACGCCGCTTGCCGTCCGGCTGCCGGGCGCGGCGCCGGTCGAAGGGCTGTTCGACGGGCTCTCGGCCGACGGTGCGCTGCACCTGCGCTTGCCCTCCGGGGATGTGCAGGCGATCCATGCCGGCGACGTGTTCATGATCTGACGGAGGGAATGCGCATGCTTCTCGCGGTTGATGCCGGCAACACCAATGTCGTGTTCGCCCTGGTCGAACCCGGCACCGATGGCGGCGGCAGCGGCACCATCCGCGCGCGCTGGCGGATCGCCACCGATCCCCGCCGCACGGCCGACGAATATGCCGTGTGGCTGACCCAGCTGCTGGCGCTCGAGGGGCTCGGGCGGGACGCGGTGACGGCCGTGATCGTCGCGACCGTGGTGCCGCGGGCGCTCCACAATCTCGAAGTGCTCGCCAGCAAGTATTTCGGGGTCGAGGCGCTGATCGCCGGGCGTCCGCCGGTGGCCTGGGGGATCGAGCTGGACGTGGACGAGCCGCACAATGTCGGCGCCGACCGCGCGGTCAACGCGATCGCCGCGCACCGGCTCTATCCGGGCGATCTGATCGTCATCGATTTCGGCACCGCGACCACGTTCGACGCCGTCGACTTCAACGGCGCCTACAAAGGCGGCATCATCGCACCAGGGCTGAACCTGTCGCTCGACGCGCTGGTGGCCGCAGCGGCGAAGCTGCCGCGCATCGCGATCCGCGCGCCGGACACCCGCAGCGTCATCGGCCGGACCACCGAAGCGCAGATGCTGACCGGCATCTACACCGGCTATCTGGCGATGATCGAAGGCCTGATCGCGCGGATGAAGCGCGAGATCGGCCGGCCGGCACGGGTGATCGCGACCGGCGGCCTCGCCGCCCTGTTCCAGGATCACGACCATCTGTTCGACGCAGTCGAGCCGGACTTGACCATTCGCGGCCTCGCCATGATGTATGCACGCGCCGATGGCTGACAGGGGCAGCGCCGTGCTGCCCCGCGGCGGAGCCGGCGCCGGCGGGCGCCGCACGGCCGGTTCCGGCGTTTCCCGCCTGCGCCCGGCGCACTCGCCGGTCTCTCCCCCCGGTCGGGGCGAGGGCGCTCACAAAGGATTGCGATGACACCCGGTAACGAACTTCTTTTTCTCGCGCTCGGCGGATCGGGCGAAATCGGGATGAACGTCAATCTCTACGGCACCCGCGGCAAATGGCTGATGGTCGATTGCGGCATCACCTTTGCCGATGCCGGCTATCCGGGCATCGACGTGGTGCTGCCCGATCTGAGCTTCATCGAGGACCGGCTGGACGATCTGCTCGGCATCGTCCTCACCCATGGCCATGAGGACCATATCGGCGCGCTGCCCTATCTCGCCGCCGATCTCGGCGTGCCGCTCTACGCGACGCCGTTCACCGCCGGCCTGATCCGCGGCAAGCTGGAAGAGGAAGGCGTTGCCGACCAGGTCACGCTGAAGGTGATCGATCGCGAGCATGGCCGCTTCACTCTCGGCCCGTTCGGCATCGAATATGTGCCGCTTGCCCATTCGATCCCCGAAGGGAACGCGTTGCTGATCGACACGCCCCATGGGCGCATCTTCCACACCGGAGACTGGAAGCTCGACGATGCGCCGATGCTCGGCACGCCGTCCACCGACGCCGAGCTGCGGGAGATTGGCGACCGCGGCATCCTTGCGCTGGTCTGCGATTCGACCAACATCTTCAACGAGGATGCCTCCGGGTCGGAAGCGGCGGTGCGGGCCGGGCTCGATCAGGCGATCGCCGGCGCGACCGGCCGCGTCCTTGTCACCACCTTTGCGTCGAACGCCGCCCGGCTGCAGACGCTCGGCGACGTCGCGCGCGACACCGGCCGGCGGATCTGCGTCGCCGGGCGGTCGCTCGACCGCATCCTCAAAGTCGCGCGTGCGGTCGGCTATCTCCCCGACTTTCCGGACCCGGTCGATTTCGACACCGCGATGAAGCTGCCCCCGCGCGAGGTGCTGATCGTCGCGACCGGCGGCCAGGGGGAGGCCCGCGCCGCCCTTGCGCGGATCGCGTTCGATCAGCATCCGCTGAAGCTGGATGCAGGCGATCTCGTCATCTTCTCGTCCAAGCAGATTCCAGGCAACGAGATCGCGATCGGGCGGATCCAGAATGCGCTGGCCGCGCGGCAGATCCGCATGATCACCGACCGCCAGGCCCATGTTCACGTGTCCGGCCATCCCGGCCGGCCGGAGCTGGCGCAGATGTATCGCTGGATCCGGCCGCAGATCGTGGTGCCGGTGCATGGCGAAATGCGGCACATGACCGAACATGCGCGGTTCGCGGCCGATCAGGGGGTGCCGGAGACCGTGGTCCAGCAGAATGGCCAGGTCGTGCGGCTGGCGCCGGGCGCGCCGGAAATCATCGGCCATGAGCGAGTCGGACGACTGGTTCTCGACGGCGACGTGATCCTGCCGGCCGACGGCACCACGATCGACGAACGCCGTCGGATCGCCGGTTTCGGCCAGATCTCGGTCGCGATCGCCGTGAACACGAGCGGGCGGCCGGTCGGCGAGCCGCAGATCCGCCTGCAGGGCGTGCCGGTCGAGGAAGACAAGGATGCCTTCATCGCCGATGCGGCCGATGCGGCGGCCGCGGCGGCACGGGCGGCGCCGCGTGACGAGGAGAAGCTGCGGGAGGCGGTGCGCTTGGCCGTCCGCCGCAAAGCCGTCGAATACACCGGCAAGAAGCCGGTCGTGGACGTTCTGATCGTCACCATCTAGGGCGGGCGCATGCGCTGGACGTCGATCCTTGCCATCTACCTGCTCTTCTGGGCGCTGACGGTCTTTGTCGTCCTGCCATTCGGTGTGCGGACCCATGACGAAGCGGGCGTGCAGCGCGTTCCCGGCCAGGCGGACAGCGCGCCCGCCGAATTCGACGTCTGGAAGCTGGTGCGCCGGACGACCATCGTCTCGGCGGTGCTGTTCGGCCTCTATTACGCCAATTACGTGAACGGCTGGATCGGGCCCGAGGACATCGACTTCTTCACGCCGCCCGCCGGCTGAGCCGGGCGATTCCGGCTCACGTCCGCAGCCGCTCGATCGCCTGGGCAAGCGCGACATAGAGCTTGCCCATGTCCGAGCTGAGCAGCGTCACCGCGATCTGCGATCCTTCCCGCGTCGCGAGCACGTTCTTCAGCATCGCTTCGAAATCGTGAATGTAGCGGTTCACCTGCTCCCGGAACTCGGGGTCGGTTTCGTAATGGCGCAGGATCTCGCGGCCCTCACCGGCATCGAGCAGCCGCACGGCGCGGCGCGTGAACACGCCCCGGTCGCCCTTCAGATACGCCGCCCACGCTCCGTCCGTCACTTCGTTCGACAGGATCTTGGTGACGTCGATCGCGGTCGAGTTGAGTGCTTCGACCAGCAGCGACGCGCGGCGGGCGAAGCTTTCGCGATTGCCGGCGTCCGCCTGTTCGCGGGCGGCATCGACCTGCGCTTCGAGCGCACGGGCATTCTCCGCCACCGCCGCCATCTGGCGCGCGAGGCGATCGGCCGCGAAATTGGCCGCTTCCACCGCATGTTCGGCCGCCTTGGCGAGTGCGGCGATCTGGCTTTCGACGCGCGCGCCAAGGGCCAGGCGGACGGCATCGTCGCTCGCCTGGCCCAGCGCAGCGGCCGCTTCCGGCACCACCCGGTCGAGCGTCTCGCGGGCCCGCTCGGCCGCCTGCTGAGCGGCGTCGCGGACGCGGAGCATGATGCCGACAAGCTGCTGGCTGGATCCGTCCGCCAGATCGGAGATCCGCGCATTGGCGTCGCCCACCGCGGCGCTCAGATCCTCGGCCCCCTTCCGACCCGCCAGCAGGTGCCGCTCGACCGAGGCACCGAGCAGTTCGATCGCGTCCTTCTGCTGCTCGAGCAGCTTTTCCATCTGGGCCAGCCGATCGAGCGCGTTGGTGGCGCCGGTCTCGATAGCGCCGACGCCGGGCGCCATCGCGTCGATGCGTTCGCGGCTGGCGGCCGAATATTGATCGAGCCGGGCGAGTGCCGCCGGCAGCGTCTCGTCGATCTCGCGCGCGCTTGCGTCGAGCGCGGTCAGCAGCGATTCGGCACGGGCGATGAAGCCGTCGGCGGCATCGCCGGCGCCGGCGAGGCTGCGGGCAAGCTGGTCGGCATGGCCGCCGAGCGCGCGCACCGCTTCCGCCAGGCGTTCGGCGCGGGCGCCGCCTTCCTCGCCAAGGTGGCCGATCCGCTGCTCGAGCTCGGCGAGCGCGCTGCCGAGCCGGTCGAGCAGCGCCTGGCCGGTCCCGTCATGCGCGGCGAGCGCGGCACCAAGGCTGTCGACGCGTGCCTGGATCTCGCCGAGCCGGCCGGCGAGCGTCTCGGCCGTCTCGACGCCGGCACGGTCGAGCGCCGCGCGCGACTGTTCGACCATCGCGAGCATCGCCGCGCCCTGCGCTTCCATGCTGCGCCGCGCTTCGTCGACCGCCTGGGCGGCACGCGCCAGGACCGCGTCGACCGCCTCGCCGGTCCGGGCCGCCGCCTGTTCGAGCCGTTCGCTCGCTTCGGCGCTCGTCCCCTCCATGCGCTGCAGATGCGCGGCAAGCCGCTGTGCCGCACCGCCGGCCACGTCGTCAGCCTCGCGCCCGCGGGCGACCAGCGCCGCCAGCTGGGCGTCGAGCGCACCGGTCTGGGCAAGCGCGGCGAGCCCCGCGTCCTGGATCGCGGTCGCGAGCTCGCGCGTCTGCGTTTCCGCCTTGGGGAGGTTTGCCAGCACCACGCTCAGCTCGCTCCGCGCGGCCTCCGCGGCGCGCTGGACCGCGTCAGCGCCGCGATCCAGCTCCTGGCTTTCGCCGCGCAGCGCGGTGGTGAGACTGCCCAGGCGCTGCGCCGAATCCTCGCCCAGCCGCAGCAGATGTTCGGCCTGCTCGGCAAGCGCTTCGCGATTGGCTTCGATCCGCGCCGACAGCTCGGACAGGCGGCGCTCGAGCGCGGCGGATTCGGCGCGCATCCGGGCGGCAGTGTCGCCGAAGCGCTGCGCCTCGCGCCGGCTGGTGCGGAGCAGCAGCAGCGCGACGACGGCGAGCAGCGCAAGCGGCGCACTGGCGGTGGCGACCAGGGCGGCGATATCGGCCGGGGCCGGCGGCGCGTCGGCGAAGCGGCTCCAGCCGAGCCAGCCGACAAAAGCAAGCCAGGCGGCGCCCAGCAGCGTCAGCACCACGCCGGCCAGCGTGCCGGGCCGGTCGCCGGCCGGCGGATCGTCGTCGATCGCTGCCGCGGGAGCCTCCAGAGCTTCCTCGATCATCAGGTCGTCATGCTGGTCCGGCCGCAGGCCGAGGATTTTTCCCCCGCTCATCGCGCCTGTTTACCAGCTTTTGCCCGCTTGAGAACAAGCCAGAAATCAACGGATCGTTAACGCCGTCCCGCTAGGTTTCCGCCATGTCCTACGAGCCCGCAGCCCTCGAAGTCGCTCTTGCCGCCGCGGTTGGCGACGATCCCGCCCTGGTGGCGGAGTTGCGCACCGCCTTTCTGGAC
>ERZ1066122.1427-NODE-1427-length-19256-cov-34.966512_pt1 | contig 19256 bp, 16 predicted proteins | sample MGYA00382769_ERZ1066122 | MGnify/ENA primary metagenome ERZ1066122 (study PRJEB33369, sample SAMEA5778352) | biofilm metagenome | biome: Industrial cooling water; feature: Water cooling tower basin; material: Biofilm | place: United Arab Emirates | collected... | reverse complement strand
GGCCGAGGCGCGGGTGCGCTCTCGGCTGGTCGTGCTGCGACGGGGCCTCTTCCGCGTCGTGGTCGCGCAGGCGCGCGCGCGCGTGCGCGACCGCGAGAACCTGCGCTTCGAGCGCACTCGCGTCTTCGGCCTGGTGCGCCGCATCATGCTGGGCCTCGGCCACCAGCTCGCGCGCGCCGGGCGGCTGGAGACGCCGCGCGACGTCTTCTTCCTGCGCATCGAGGAGCTGTTCGCCGAGATCGACGGCACCGGCACCACCGCCGACCTGCGCGCGCTGGTGGCGCTGCGCCGCGCCGAGTGGGCGGAGTACGAGCGCACGCCCGCGCCGCCGGAGCGCTTCGAGAGCGACGGCCCGCCGGGCGCCGGCCCCTGGCGCACGGCCGCGCCGGCGGCCGCCGGCGCAGCGCCGGCGGGCGCGGCGCTGCAGGGGCTGGGCTGCTGCGCCGGCGTGGTGCGCGCGCCCATCTGCATCGTGCGCGACCCGCACGCCGCGCCGGACCTGAGCGGCCGCATCCTCGTCGCCGAGCGCACGGACCCGGGCTGGACGCTGCTCTTCCCCGCCGCCGCCGGTCTGCTGGTGGAGCGCGGCTCCCTGCTCAGCCACTCGGCGATCGTGGCGCGCGAGGTGGGGCTGCCGTGCATCGTCTCGGTGCCGGGGCTGCTCGCCACCCTGCGCGACGGCGAGCTGGTGGAGATGGACGGCACGCGCGGCAGCGTGCGGCGGCTGGAGGCGTGAGGTGAGCGAGCATCTCTGGCGGCAGGTGCGCTACGCCAGCGTGTGGGAGGACGCCGACCTGCTCTGCGAGGCGCTGGCGCCGGTGGCGGCCGGCGGGCGGCTGCTCTCCGTCGCCTCGGCCGGCGACAACGTGCTGGCGCTGCTCACGCTCGATCCCGCGCAGATCGTCGCCGCCGACTACAGCGCCGCACAGCTCGCCTGCCTGGAGCTGCGCATCGCCGCTTTCCGCCAGCTCGACGACGCCGAGCTGCTCCCCTTCCTGGGCGTGGAGCCGAGGGCGGACCGGCTGCGCGTCTACCGGCAGTGGCTGCGGCCCGTGCTCGGCGAGGCGGCGCGCGGCTTCTGGGACGCGAACCCGCGGGCGATCGCCGGCGGAGCGATCCATGCCGGGCGCTTCGAGCGCTACCTGCGCGCCTTCGGGCGGCTGGTGCTGCCGCTGGTGCACCGCCCGGCGACGATCCGCGCGCTGCGGGCCGAGCGTAGCGCCACGGAGCAGCGGGCGTTCTACGCCGGGCGCTGGGACAGCGCGCGCTGGCGGCTGCTCTTCCGCCTCTTCTTCAGCCGCGGCGTGATGGGGCGGCTGGGGCGCGACCCGGCGTTCTTCGCGCACGTGAACGGCTCGGTCGCGGAGCGGATCCTGGAGCGCACGCGCTACGCGCTCTGCGAGCTGCCGGCGCACTCGAACCCGTATCTCGCCTACATCCTCACCGGCAACTACCCGCCGGAGGCGCTGCCGCGCTACCTGCGCCCGGCGGAGCGCGCGCGCATCCGCGAGCGGCTGGATCGGGTGCGGCTGCGGCACGGCGGCATCGACGCCGCCGACGGCGAGTTCGACGGCTTCAACCTCTCGGACGTCTTCGAGTACATGTCGCCCGCCGAGCACGAGCGCGTCTACGCCGCGCTGGCGGCGAAGGCCCGGCCCGGCGCGCGGCTCGTCTACTGGAACCTGCTGGCGCCGCGCGGCTGCCCGCCCGACTGCCGGCCGCGGGTGCGGCCGCTCGACGCGCTCGCCCGCGAGCTGCACGCCCGCGACCGCGCCTGGTTCTACGGCACGCTGCACGTCGACGAGGTGAGCGCCGCATGAGCCCGACGCTGGGCGGCGAGCTCCTGCGGGCGGCAGGGGTGGGCGCGGTCTTCCTGCTGATCTTCGCGGCGGCGGAGGCGTGGAAGCGCTTCGGCCATCCCGAGCCGGAGTGGACGCGCAAGGCGGTGCACCTCGGCGGCGGGCTGGTCGCGCTCGGTCTGCCCTGGCTGGTGCGCTCGCACTGGACGGTGCTCGGCCTCGGCGCCGCGTTCGCGCTGATCCTGCTGCTCTCGCGCCGCCTGGGGCTGCTGGGCAGCGTGCACGGCGTGGCGCGGAAGTCCGAAGGCGGCGTCTACTTCCCCATCGCCATCTACCTCGTCTTCCTGCTGGGCCACCAGCGGCCGGTCTTCTACCTGATCGCGGTACTGGCGCTGGTGATCTCGGACGCGCTCGCGGCGCTGATCGGCACGGTGTACGGCCGTACCGCGTTCGCGGTCGAGGAGGACCGGCGCAGCGTGGAGGGCTCGGTGGTCTTCTTCCTGAGCACCTTCCTGGGCGTGCACCTGCCGCTGCTGCTGCTCACCGATTTGGAGCGCGCGGCCTGCGTGCTGATCGCCGTGCAGATCGCGCTGCTGGTGACCTTGATCGAGGCGGTGTGCCTGCACGGCAGCGACAACCTCTTCGTGCCGCTGGCGACGTACCTCTTCCTGCTGAAGCTGACGCCTCGCGACGCCGAGTTCCTCGCCTGGCAGTTGGTGGCGCAACTGCTGATCGTCGCGGCGCTGGCGCTGCTCGCCTGGCGCTCGCACTTCCTGACCGCCGCCGGCACCGCCGGCGCCAGCCTCTTCTTCTACGGCGCCTGGAGCCTGGGCGGGCCGGAGTGGACGGTCGCGCCGGCGCTGGCGCTGACGGGCTTCGCGCTGCTGCACCGGCGGCTGCGGCGCGCGCCGCTCGGCCGGCCGGACCCGCGCTACCAGGTGCGCGCCGTCTTCTACAGCGCCGTGGTGGCGGGCGTCTGGTTCATCGTCAACAACCTCTTCGAGACGCTGCTGCGCCATCCGCTGCTCGGCCGCGGCGACCCCTTCTACCCGCTCTTCCTGGGCGTGCTCGCCGCGCAACTGGCGATGCTGGTACTCGTCGTCGCCGCGCGCGCGCCGCGCGGCGGCGCGCCGCACGAGGAGCAGACGCCGCTCCGGCTGCTGGCGGCGCTCGCCGTCGGCTGGCTGCTGACGCTGCCGGCCGGGCTGGCGGTGGCGCCCGTCGCGCACGCGGCGCGCGGCGCGCTGGTGGCAGCGGCGGTGGGAGCGCTGGGGCTGCTGCTGTACGCGCTGCTCTCGCGCTGGGCGCGCTGGCCGCACCAGGGCCCGTGGGATGTTCGGCTGCAGGCGCTGTGCGCCGCGCTCGCGAGCCTGGCCCTGCTGCCGCTGCAGCTCGCGGGGTCGGCCGGGTGAGGCGGCGCGGCGTGCCACGGGGGAAGGAGTGATGCTCCACATGCGCATCGAGACGCTGGACCAGGACGACGCCGCCCGCGCCTGGAGCGCCGTGCGCGAGCGGGCCGCGGCGATGACGCCGGGCCCGGCCGCAGCCGACAAGGCGGTGCCCGCCGGCTGGCGCAGGCTGCTGGCCTGGCGCGGGGGCGAGCCGGCGGCGCGGCTGGCGGCGGGCGTGGTCGAGGGGATGGCCGGCGCGCCGGGGCGCACGGGCCTCGTCGGCTGGTACGAGGCGGCCGACGCCGACGGGGGCGTGGCGCTGCTGCGCCGGGCGCGTGAGGCGCTGCACGGCGAGGGCGCCGAGCGCGTGGTGGGGCCGCTGAACGGCAGCACCTGGGCGCGCTACCGGCTGGCGCTGCCGCCGGAGGCGGGCGCCGCGCCGCCGCCATTCCTCTCGGAGCCGCAGAACCCGGCGGCCTACCCCGAGCACTTCGCCGCCGCCGGCTTCACGCCGCTGCTCGACTACGAGAGCCGCGTGGTCGGTGCCGCGCAGCTCGCAGCCGCGCTCCCCGCCCTGCCGCTCCCTGCGGGCGTGCGGGTGTGCGGTCTGGATCTCGGCGCGTACGACGCCGAGCTGCACGCCATCCACGCGCTCAGCCTGGCGGCCTTCGCGCAGAACCCGTTCTACACGCCGCTGGGGTTCGCCGCCTTCCGCGCATTCTACGAGCGGCTGCGCCCGCTGCTGGACCCGGCGCTGGTGCGGCTCGCCGTCGCCGACGACGGCGCGCTGCTCGGCTTCGTCTTCGCCTTCGCCGACCCCTGGGCGCCTCCGGAGCAGCCGCGCCTCGTGCTGAAGACGCTCGCCACGGCGCCCGCTGCACGCGGCCTCGGCATCGGGGCGGCGCTGACGGATGCGGTGCATCGGCAGGCGGCGGCGCGCGGAGCGGCGGTGATCCACGCGCTGATGCAGTGCGCGAACGCGTCGCTGCACATCTCGCACGGCCGCGCGAGCGCGCTCTTCCGCCGCTACCGGCTGTACCGGGGATGAGCGCCGCCGCCCCATCCGCAGCGCCGACCGTCGGCGCGTTCGAGGCGCACCTGCGCGAGGCGATCGCGCTGAACCGCGAGCGGCTGCCGCGCTACGCCGCGCTGAGCGGCGGAGCCTCGCTGCCGCTGTCGCGCACGCTGATTCGCGCCGAGACGCTGGCGCTCCCCGTGGCGCGCGCCGTGGACCGCCGCGCCGCGCCCTTCCAGGCGCGCGGCGTGGGCATCGTCGCGGACGAGTTCATCGCGATGGCGAACACGCCGCCCTTCCGCGAGCACGCGCCGATCGACGCGGCGGGCTTCCGGCGGCAGAGCGGATGGCGGCTGGGGTGGCGCGTCGCGCGCGCCTTCCGCGCTGGCGGCTTCGCCGCGGCCGAGAACGAGATCGCCCGCGAGCTGCGGCGGCTGGAGTCGGCGCCCGGCGTGCACTGCATGCTGAGGCACCTGCTGGAGTCGGCGCGGCGCGTCTGCCGGCTGGCGCCGGTGCATGCCGCGCGCGCGGCGGAGCTGGGGATCGAGTCGCCCGAGCCGCTCTCGCGGCGGCTGCTCTGGCTGCACCTGCTGGCGCTGCCGGCCGCGGCGCGGCTGGACGCGCGCGCCTTCCCGCTGCAGGCGCGCGGCATTCCGATCCTGGCGCAGGACGTCCCCCCGATTCCGCCCGGGCCGTGAGCGCGCCGGGTGCGGCACCCGCCGCGAACCCCAACCTCGCCGCGCGGCTGGCAGAGGTCGCGGCGCGCCACGCGGACCGCGCCGCGCTCGTCGAGTACGCGGGCGGCGGCGTGCGGCGGATCTCCTTCGGCGAGCTGGCCGCCCAGGTCGAGGCGCTCGGCGGCGGCTTCCGCGCGGCGGGCGTGGGGCCGGGGGGGCGGGTGCTGCTCTTCGTGCCGATGTGCGCCGACCTCTACGCGCTGCTGCTCGGCTGCCTGCACGCCGGCGGCACGGCGGTCTTCGTCGACGCCTGGGCAGACCGGCGCCGGCTGGACGCGGCGGTCGCGGCGGCGAGGCCGCAGCTCTTCGTCGGCTCACCCGGGGCGCAACTGCTGCGGCTGCTCAGCCCGGCGGTGCGCGGGATCCCCCGGCACTGGTGGGTCGGCCGCCGCTGGCTACGGGCCGGGCGCTACGCGCGCGCCGACCTGGCCGGCACCGCCATGCGGGTGGACGCCGACGCGCCCGCGCTCGTCACCTTCACCACCGGCAGCACCGGCCGCCCCAAGGCCGCGGCGCGCTCGCACGCCTTCCTCTGGGCGCAGCACCAGGCACTCGCCGCGCACCTGCAGCCGCGCCCGGACGACGTGGACCTGCCGACGCTGCCCGTCTTCGTGCTCAACAACCTGGCGCTCGGCGTCACCAGCGTGCTGCCGGACTTCGACCCGCGCTTCCCCGCGCGCATCGACCCGGCGCGCATCCACCGCCAGCTCGTCGCGGAGGGCGTGACCACCTCCAGCGGCTCGCCGGCGTTCTACGCGCGGCTGGCGGAGTGGTGCGCGGCCACCGGCTGCCGCCTGCCGCTGCGTGCGCTCTGGACGGGCGGCGCGCCGGTCTACCCGCCGCTGGCGCGGCTGCTGGCGGAGCGCGTCGAGGGCCGCGCGCACGTCGTCTACGGCAGCACCGAGGCCGAGCCGATCGCCGGCATCGAGGCGGGCGCGCTCGTGCGGGCGAGCGAGCAGCAGCCGGCGGGCGGCGTCTGCGTCGGCCGGCCGGCGTGGGGCGTCGCGCTGCGCCTGGTCCGGCCGCACGACGACGCGCTGGAGCTGGGCGAGGGCGGCTGGGCGGAGTGGGAGGTCGGCGCGGGAGAGGTCGGCGAGGTCGTCGTCGCCGGCGAGCACGTGCTGGGCGAGTACCTCGACGCGCCGGAGGAGACGCGTCGCCACAAGATCGGCGACGGCGCGCGCGTCTGGCACCGCACCGGCGACGCGGCGCGGCTGGACGACGAGGGGCGGCTGTGGCTGATGGGGCGAGTAGGCGGCCGGGTGCGGCGGGCGGGGCGGGTGTGGTGGAGCACGCCGCCGGAGGCGGCGGCGCTGCGCGTGCCCGGCGTCACCCACGCCGCCTACCTCGGCCTGCCGGACGCGGCGCTCGGCGAGCGCGCCGTGCTCTGCGTCGAGACCGTCAGCGGCGCCGCGGCGCCGACGCTGGAGAGCGTCCGCGCCGCCGTGTGCCCCTCGCCCGTGGACGAGCTGCGCCTGCTGCGCCGCATCCCGCGCGACCCGCGCCACGCCTCCAAGACCGACTACGCCGCCCTGCGCCGGCAGCTCGGCTGAGGAGCAGGATTCAGGTTTCCGGGGGAGGGCGCCCTCACCCCCTGGCCCCCTCTCCCGACTTCGGGCTATGCATTACCCACATTTCAGAGGAGCGGAACGCTCCGCGCCAGGCGGCTGAAGCCGCGGCTGGAACTGCACCAAGCCCGCCTGCGCGGGCTGGTATCTGCCATGAGCAGACCAGCCCGCGCAGGCGGGCTTGGTGTCGTCGTAGCCGCGGCTTCAGCCGCCTGAAGATGCGCGGCGTTCCGGTTTAGCCAGATGTGGGCAATGCATAGCGACTTCGGGAGAGGGGGAACCGTGCACAGGCTCTCTGCCGTTCAACCCTCTCCCAGACTTGGGAGAGGGTGGCGAGCCTAAGCGAGCCGGGTGAGGGCTTGCAGGCAGCCGGCATCCTCATCCCCGGACCCCTACCCCCGTTCAGATCCGTCCGGGCGCGCGCATTCCCACTTCCGAGCCCTCGGCGTAGAAGGCGTGGTCGGGTGCGTGGCGCAGCAGCTCGGCGAACTCGGCGCCGAACGCCGCCTCCAGCTCGCCCTCCAGCCCCGCCGCGGCGCCCGGCCGCACGCGCCAGCGCGGATGCTGCACGCGGTACTCCAGCGTGCCGCCGTGGGGCTGCGGCGTGTAACCCCAGCAGCGCTCGGCGATGAACTCCTCGCCCGAGCCTGGCGGCAGCGGCGCCGACGGCGCCTCCGCGTGCAGCCAGAGACTGCCTGCCCGCCCCTCCACCTGCCAGCGGTAGTCGGCACGCAGCCTGCCGGCCGCGCCCTCGCCGGACGTGGTGATCTGCGCCTCCACGCGCGCGCCGACGAACGGCTCGTTCATCAGCAAACGCGCACCCGCCACGATCACCGGCCGCGGCACCAGCTCGCGCAGGAAGACGGCGCCGCGGCGCACCTCGCCGTTGACGGTACGCCGCACGTAGAAGCGCAGGTTCACCTGCGCGAACTCCTGGTGCAGCGGCACCGGCAGGCCGAGCAGGGCGAGGTCGAGGAAGCGCAGGGCGACGACGCTGAGGTAGCAGTCGCCCTCGAAGCGGTCCAGCTCGGTGCCGCGTGGCAGGCGCGGCACGAGCAGCGCGGCTTCGGCGCGCCAACTGAGCAGCGCCAGGTCGCGCCAGGCGCCGGTGAGCAGGGTCGGCGATGCCTCCATGCGAACCTCCGGGGTTGGGTGCACGGCGGCCGCGCGCACGTCGCAGGCCGCGGGTGCGAGGCCGCAGCGCTAGCGCCCCTCCCGATCCTCCAGCCCGCCCCAGCGCAGCTTGCGGCGCAGCGTGGAGAAGAACGTCTGCCCCGGCAGCCGCGCCAGCCGCAGCGGCAGCGCCGCGCGCGAGACGAGCAGCCGATCGCCCGGCGCCAGCGCCGCGCTGACCTGGCCGTCCACGGTGAGCATGATCTGCTCGTCGGGGAAGACGACCTCCACGCTGACGCGCTCGTCGGCCGGCAGCAGCAGCGGGCGCACGGCCAGCGTGTGCGGGCAGATGGGCGTGGCGATGATGCACTGCAGCGAGGGCGCGACGATGGGGCCGCCGGAGGAGAGCGAATACGCGGTGGAGCCGGTGGGCGTGGCGAGGATGATGCCGTCGGCGCTGTAGGTGCCGACCTCCTCGTCGCTGGCGCGCACGACCAGCCGGATCATGCGCGCCACGCCGCCGCGGTGCAGCACCACGTCGTTCAGCGCCAGGAAGCTCTCCTGCCGCACGCCGGCCTCGCTCTCGATGCCGGCGCTGAGCACCATGCGCTCGTCGAACCAGACCTCGCCCGCGAGCACGGCCGCGAGCGCCGCCTCCAGCTCGTCGGGCGAGACGGCGGTGAGGAAGCCGAGGTGCCCGAAGTTGACGCCCAGCACCGGAATGCCGAACGGCGCGACCAGCCGCGCGCCGCGCAGCAGCGTGCCGTCGCCACCGAAGGTGAGCAGCAGGTCGAGGCGGGGAACGTCCTGCTCGCGGAGCACCTCGCCGGCGGCGAAGACGGCGTGCAGCTCCGCTTCCAGGAAGAGCTGCAGCGCGTGGCGCCGCGCGACCGCGGCGCCGCGCGCCAGGATGCCGGGCAGCGTGTCGTAGCGCGGATGGCCGACGACGCCGACGCGGCGCAGCGGCGTCGCCAGCCCCGCCGGGGCGGGCGCGGAGCTCACACCGGCTCGGGCGTCGAGAGGAGCATCCGGCTGGCGAGCAGCGCGCGGGCGCGCGCGGCGATCCCCTCCGGCGTGAGCCCGAGGTCGGCGAGCAGTTCGGCGCGCTCGCCGTGCTCGACGAAGCGGTCCGGCAGCCCGTGCGACGCGGTGTGCACGCCCGGCCAGCGCTCGCCGATGCAGGCGCGCACGTAGGCGCCGAAGCCGTTGACCACCGTGCCCTCCTCCACCGTCAGCGCCGCGCCGACGGCCGGGAAGAGCCGCTCCAGCATCGCCTCGTCCAGCGGCTTGACGAAGCGGCAGTTCACCACGCTGGCGTCGACGCCCTCGCGCGCCAGCAGCTCCGCGGCCTGCAGCGCGGGCTGCACCATGGTGCCGACGGCGAGCAGCGCCACGTCCGCGCCCTCGCGCAGCAGCTCCCAGGTGCCGTACGCGATCGGCGGCAGCTCGGCGAGCGGGCGCGGCGCGGCGGGCACGTTGGCGCGCGGATAGCGCAGCGCGAACGGGCCGTCGCGGCGGTCGAGCGCCAGGCGCAGCAGCGCGACCAGCTCCTCGGCGTCCTTCGGCGCCGCGATCGTCATGCCCTGCACGGAGAGCAGGTAGGCCAGGTCGAGCGCGCCGTGGTGCGTGGGGCCGTCGGCGCCGGCGAGGCCCGCGCGGTCCAGCGCGAAGACGACCGGCAGCTCCTGCAGCGCCACGTCGTGCACGATCGAGTCGTAGGCGCGCTGCAGGAACGTCGAGTAGATGGCCACGACCGGCACGATGCCCTGCGTCGCCAGGCCGGCGGCGAAGGTGACGGCGTGCGACTCGGCGATGCCCACATCGAAGAAGCGCTCCGGCAGCGCCTTCTGGAAGAGGTCGGTGCCGGTGCCGGTGCACATCGCGGCGGTGATCGCCACCACCTGCGGCCGCTCCCGCGCCAGCTCGGTCAGCGCCTGGCCGAAGACCTTGGTGTAGCTCGGCGGCCCGCCGGCGCTCGCCTTCAGCGGCTCGCCCGTCGTCTTGTCGAAGAGGCCGGCGGCGTGCCAGGTGACCTTGTCCTCCTCGCCCGGCGCGAAGCCCTTGCCCTTGGTGCTCAGCACGTGCACCAGCCGCGGGCCGCGCATGCGCTTCACGTCCTCCAGCGTGGCGATGAGCTGCGGCAGGTCGTGCCCGTCGACCGGGCCGAGGTAGCGGAAACCCAGCTCCTCGAAGAGCATGCCGGGCACGAACATGTTCTTGACCGCGTCGTCCGCGCGCACGGCGAATTCCTCGATCATGCGGCCCAGCGTGCCGATGCGCGGCGCCGCGTGGATGACGCGCTTGACCTCCTCGCGCACCTTCTCGTAGACGCGGCTGCCCCGCATGGTGGTCAGGTACTTGTGGATCGCGCCGACGTTGGGCGAGATGGACATCTGATTGTCGTTCAGTACGACGATCAGGTCGCGGTCGGTGTGGCCGGCGTTGTTCAGCGCCTCGTAGGCGAGCCCGCAGGTCAGCGAGCCGTCGCCGATGACGGCGATGACCTCGAAGTCCTCGCCCTTCAAGTCGCGCGCGGCGGCCATGCCGACCGCCGCCGAGATGGAGGTCGCGGCGTGGCCGGCGCCGAAGACGTCGTACTCGCTCTCGTCGCGGCGCAGGAACGGCGCGAGCCCGCCCTTCTGCCGGATGCTGGGCAGCCGCTCGCTGCGGCCGGTCAGCAGCTTGTGCGGGTACGCCTGGTGGCCGACGTCCCAGACGAGCAGGTCGCGCGGCGTCGCGAAGACGCGGTGCAGCGCGATCGTCAGCTCGACGGTGCCCAGGTTGGAGCCGAAGTGCGCGCCCTGGTGCTGCGAGATGACGTCGACGATGCGCTGGCGCACGGCGTCGGCGAGCGCGCCCAACTGCTCGGCCGGCAGCGCACGCACGTCGGCGGGCGAGTGGATGCTGTCCAGAAGCGACACGGTGGAACTCCTTGCCAGAAGCGGTCGTCGAGGCGCGGCCCGCGGCGCCTGCCCTGCAGCGGTCCCGCGCGAGCACAATCTACGCCCGGCGCCCGCAGCCGCCCAGGGGCGACCGTGGCGCTCAGTGCGGCCGCTCGACCACGTAGTGTGCCAGCGCGTGCAGCGCGGGCGAGGCGATGCCGGCGGCGCCCAGCGCGGCCACGGCCTCGTCGGCGCGGGCGCGGGCCAGCGCGCGGGCGCCGTCCACGCCGAAGAGCGACGGGTAGGTGACCTTGCCGAGCGCCAGGTCGCGCGCGGCGGTCTTGCCCAGCGCCGTCGTCTCGGCGGTCACGTCGAGCACGTCGTCGGCGATCTGGAAGGCGAGGCCCAGCGCCGCGCCGTAGCGGGTGAGCGCCTCCAGCAGCGGCGCGTCGGCGCCGCCGGCCGCCGCGCCCAGCCAGAGCGAGGCCGTGAGCAGCGCGCCCGTTTTGGCGCGGTGGATCGCCTCCAGCCGCGCGGCGTCGGTGCTCCCCGACGCGTCGCTCGCCTCGGCCTCCAGGTCCAGGTGCTGGCCGCCGACCATGCCGCGCGCGCCCACCGCTTCGCACAGCCCGCCAACCAGCCGCGCCGCCTCACCCTGCGCGACGCCCAGCGCCCGCGCCTGCGTGACGACCAGCTCCACCGCCAGCGGCAGCAGCGCGGCGCCGGCGAGCAGCGCCGCCGCCGCGCCGTGCACGCGGTGGACCGTCGGCCGGCCGCGGCGCAGGTCGTCGTCGTCCATGCAGGGCAGGTCGTCGTGCACCAGCGAGTAGGTGTGCACCAGCTCCGTCGCGCAGGCGAAGCGGTACAGCGCCGGTTCGGCGGCCTCGCGCCGGCCGCTCGCCACGCGGTAGGCCGCGACGCAGAGGATGGGGCGCAGCCGCTTGCCGCGCGTGCCGAGCGTGTAGCCGACGGGCGCCGCGAGCGCCGCGGGGAACGTCGCCGCGCAGTGCTCGGCGACCCAGGCCAGCGCCTCGTCCACCGCGGCGGCCTCGGCGCACAGGAAGCCGCCCAGGTCGAAGCCGGGCATGGCGTCGCGGGCGACGGCGCTCACGCGTCGGCCGGCGGGAACGGCTCCAGCCGCGCCGCCTCGCCCTCGCCGAGGAGCTGCCGCACGCGCAGCTCGCTGGCGCCCAGTACCTGCTCCGCCTGGCGCAGCAGCGCCACGCCCTCCTCGAAGAGCGCCAGCGCCTCGTGCAGCTCCAGCCCCTCCTGCTCCAGCGTGGCGGCGATCTGCTGCAGCCGCCCGAGCGCGGCCTCGAACGAGGCGGCGCTGGGCTCGCGCGCGCTGTTCATGCCTCGAACGCCTCCTCCACGCGGCAGGGCACGCTGCCGTCCGCCAGCCGCAGGGTGAACGGCATGCGCGCGCCAAAGTCGGCGGGGCGGCGCAGCACGGCGCCGTCCGCGCCCAGCGCCACCGCATAGCCTCTCGCCAGCACGGCGAGCGGCGAGAGCGCCTGCAGCCGCGCCGCGGCGGCGGCCAGCCGCTCGCGTCGCGCGCGCAGCCCGCGCTGCAGCGCGCCGGCCAGCACGGCGGAGGCGTCGGCGTGCTCGGCGCGCGCGCCGGCCAGCGCCTGCTGCATCGCCAGGCCCATGCGCTGCCCGTAGCCGAGCAGCTCGCGCCGCAGCGCGGCCGCGTCCGGCACCACCGCCTCGGCGGCGGCGGAGGGCGTGGGCGCGCGCAGGTCGGCCACCAGGTCGGTGATGGTGAAGTCGGTCTCGTGACCAACCGCCGAGACGACGGGCACCGGCGAGGCGCAGATCGCGCGCGCGACCGCCTCGTCGTTGAACGCCCAGAGGTCCTCGCGCGAGCCGCCACCGCGCCCGACGATCAGCACCTCCACCAGCCCGGCCGCGCTCAGGCGGCCGATCGCCGCGGCGATCTCGGCCGCGGCGCCGTCGCCCTGCACGCGGCAGCCGCTCAGCACCAGCTCGGCCCAGGGCGCGCGCCGGCCGATCACCGAGACGATGTCGCGCAGCGCGGCGCCGTCCGCGGAGGTGACCACGCCGATGCGCGCGGGGCAGCGCGGCAGCGCGCGCTTGCGCTCGGGCGCGGTCAGCCCCTCGGCGTCGAGCTGCGCGCGCAGCCGCTCGAACGCCAGCTTCCACAGCCCCTCGCCCCTGCCCTCCAGCTCCGAGACCACGAGCTGGAACTCGCCGCGCGCCTCGTAGATGGTGAGCCGGCCCAGCGCGCGCACCTCCATGCCCTCGGCCGGCGCGGTGGGCAGCCGGCGCGCCTCGTCGCGCCACATCACGCAACGCAGTTGCGCCGAGCGGTCGCGCAGCGAGAAGTAGCAGTGCCCGGAGCGCGCGCGGGTGAAGTTCGTCACCTCGCCCACCACCCACACCGGCGGCAGCACGCCCTCCACCACCTCGCGCGCCAGCGCGTTCAGCGCCGAGACCGACCAGCCCTCGCCGCGCGCCGGCGCGGCCGCCAACCAGGCGGTCGCCCCGGGCGCGCCCGCACCGCGCTCCGCCTGAGCGGCCGCGACCGCGCGCGCCAGCGCTTCGTTGTCCACCGCGGGGCGGGCGCGACGGGCGGCGGCCTCGCGCTCGGCGGCCGCGGCGCTGAACAGGTCCCAGGTCATGCGGCGCTGGTCGCCTCCACCCGCGCCTGCCGCGCCGCCTTCAGCGTGTTGTGCAGCAGCATGGTGATCGTCATCGGCCCCACCCCGCCCGGCACCGGCGTGATCGCGCCGGCCACCCGGGACACGGCCTCGAAGTCCACGTCGCCGACCAGGCGGCTGCCGCCCTGGCCGTCTTCCACGCGGTTGGTGCCCACGTCGATGACCGTCGCGCCCGGCTTGACCATCGCGGCCGTGACCAGCCCCGGCTTGCCGACCGCGGCCACCAGGATGTCGGCCTGGCGCGCGAGCGCCGGCAGCTCGTCGGTGCGGCTGTGCGCGATGGTGACCGTCGCGTCCACGCCGACGGCGCTGAGCAGCAGCGCCAGCGGCTTGCCGACGATCAGGCTGCGGCCGATGATCACCACGTGCTTGCCGCGCGTCGGCACGCCCGTCTCGCGCAGCATCGCCAGGATGCCGGCGGGCGTGGCGGGCGCGAAGCCCTGCGGGTCGCCGACGAAGACGCGGCCGACGTTCAGCGGATGGAAGCCGTCGACGTCCTTCTCCGGGCGGATGCGCTCCAGCACCTCCTTGGAGCTGAGGTGCGGCGGCAGCGGGAGCTGCACGAGGAAGCCGTGCACCTCCGGGTCCGCGTTGAGGCCGTCGATCACGCCGAAGAGCTCGTCGCGCGAGACGTCGGCCGGCAGCTTGATGGTGCGGCCGAGCATCCCGGCCTGCTCGCAGGCGCGCGTCTTGTTGCGCACGTAGACCTCGCTGGCCGGGTCGTTGCCGACCAGCACCACCGCCAGCCCCGGCACCACGCCCTCGCCGCGCAGCTCCTCGACCTGCGTGGCGATCTGCGCGCGCAGCTTCCGGCTGATCTCGGTCCCGCTGATGATCTCGGCCATACGAGTTGAGAGTTGAGAGTTGAGAGTTGAGAGCTACTGCTTGCCGAAGCGGCCCTCCAGCACCCGGGCGTAGGGGACGCTGAGGCGCTCGATGGAGCGGGCGAGGCCGGTGTTCGGGTCGGCCTCCACCAGCACGCCCTGCAGGTGCAGGTCGTCGTCCGCGGGCTGCATGCGCTCGCCGCGCGCCACCAGCAGTTGCCGCGGCAGCGACAGTTCCGTCTTCATGCCGATGATGCCGCCGAGCCCGCCGGTCAGCCCCAGGTCGGTGATGACGGCGGTGCCGTGCGGCAGCACGCGCTCGTCGGCTGTCTGCACGTGGGTGTGCGTGCCGACGACCGCCGCCACGCGGCCATCGAGGTAGCGCTGCAGCGCCTGCTTCTCCGAGGTCGCCTCGGCGTGGAAGTCGACGACCACCACCTCCGCCTGGCCCTGCAGCCCCGCGAGCAGCGCGTCGGCGGCGCGGAACGGGTCGTCGATCGGCGGCATGAAGGTGCGGCCCTGCAGGTTCAGCACGCCCAGGCGCACCCCGCCGACCTCCACCACCGCCAGCCCGCGGCCCGGGTTGCCCGGCGGGTAGTTGGCCGGCCGCAGCAGCCGCGGCTCCCGGTCCAGCAGCGGCAGGATCTCCTTCTTGTCCCAGACGTGGTTGCCGGTGGTGATGACGTGCACGTCCAGGGCAAGGAACTCGGCGACGATCTCCGGCGTGATGCCGAAGCCGCCCGCGGCGTTCTCGCCGTTGAGCACCACCGCGTCCGCCCGCCACTGCGCGCGCACCAGCCGCAGCAACTGCTTGACGACGCGCCGCCCCGGGTTGCCGATGACGTCGGCGACGAAGAGGATCCTCACCGCGCCGCCCCACTCAGGCTTCCAGCTACCGGCTTCCAGCTACCCGCACCACCACTCCGCAGGAAGCTGGCAGCCGGAAGCCGGTAGCCGCCGTTACCTCGCAAAATCCACCGCCCGCGTCTCGCGGATCACCACCACCTTGATCTGGCCGGGGTACTGCAGCTCGGCCTCGATGCGGCGCGCCGTCTCCTCGGAGAGCTGCACCATCTCCTCGTCGGTGATCTTCTCCGGCAGCACCATGATGCGCAGCTCGCGCCCGGCCTGGATGGCGAAGGAGCGCTCGACGCCGGGGAACGACATCGCGATCTCCTCCAGCTTCTCCAGGCGGCGCACGTAGGTCTCGAACATCTCGCGCCGCGCGCCGGGGCGCGAGCCGCTGATGGCGTCGGCCGCGGTGACCAGGAACGTCTCCGGATAGAGGTGTGGCTCCTCGTCGTGGTGCGCCTTGATGGCGTTGAGCACCTGCGCCGGCTCGTTGTACTTCTTGCAGAGCTGCCAGCCCAGCTCCACGTGCGTGCCCTCCTGTTCGTGCGTGAGCCCCTTGCCCACGTCGTGCAAGAGGCCCATACGCTTGGCCATCTGGTAGTCGAAGCCCATCTCGGCGGCCATGTTGCCCGCCAGCAGCGCCACCTCCTTCGAGTGCAGGAGCTGGTTCTGGCCGTAGGAGGTGCGGTACTTCAGCCGGCCGAGCGCCTTGACGACCTCCGGATGCACGCCGTGGATGCCGAGCTCGTAGAGCACCTGCTCGGCCTCCTCGCGCATCTGGTTCTCCACCTCCTTGCGGCTCTTGGCGACGACGTCCTCGATGCGGCCCGGGTGGATGCGGCCGTCGCCGACCAGCTTCTCCAGCGCGACGCGCGCGGTCTCGCGCCGCACGGGGTCGAAGCCGGAGAGCACCACGGCCTCCGGCGTGTCGTCGATGATGACGTCGATGCCGGTGGCCTGCTCGAAGGCGCGGATGTTCCGGCCCTCGCGGCCGATGATGCGGCCCTTCATCTCGTCCGAGGGCAGCGCGACGACGCTGACGGTCGTCTCGGCGGTGTGGTCGGCGGCGATGCGCTGGATGGCGAGCGAGATGATCTTCTTGGCCTCGCGCTCGGCGTCGCGCTTGGCCTCCTCCTTGATCTCGCGGACCATCTGCGCGCCCTCGGCGCGGGCCGCATCCTCCAGGCCCTGCAGCAGTTGGCGCTTAGCGTCTTCGGCGCTCAGCCCGGCGAGCGACTCCAGGCGCTGCTGCACGGCGCCGAGGCGCTGCACCAGCTCGCCCTCGCGCGCGTCGAGCGCCTTCTCGCGCTGAGTGACGGCCTCGGCGCGGCGGTCCTGCGCCTGCGTCTTCTCGTCCAGCAGTTGCAGCTTGCGGTCGAGCTGCTCGCCGCGCTCGTCCAGCCGGCGCTCGGCGCGCTCCAGGTCGTCGCGCCGGCGCGTTTCCTCACGCTCCCACTCCTCCTTGGCGCGAAACGCTGCCTCCTTGCCCGCCAGGATCTCGGCCTTGCGGAGGTTCTCCGCCTCCTGCTCGGCGGCGGCGAGGATGCGGGCCCGTTCGTCTTCCGCCGTAGCGCGTGAGCGCCGCAGGCGCGCCTGCTCCTGCGCCCGCCCGCCCACGAAGCCGGCACTGAGCGCGACGAGCGCCGCCAGAACGATCCAGAGTATCTCCATCGGACTCTATTTTTCAAAGGGGGCGCAACGCTCCCGTACCCGGAAACAACAGGGTGGCAGAAGCAAAGCCCCTGCCACCGTCAGGCGCGGCCCAGCCGGCCCGGGCGGGCGGCGCAGGCGGCGGCGGGCGCCGCATACGAACGATAGGACCGCCGCGGGCGCGGGCGCAACCCTGCGCCCGGCGTCTCCGCCGCGCTACACGGGCGGCGGTGGCGCCGCAGCGTCCGGCGGCAGATCGGGAGGCGAGGGAGCGCTCAACGGCGCGTTCGCCTCGCTGAGCGCCCATTCCAGCCGCTCGGCCGCGTCGACCGCGCGGCTGGCGAGTTCCTCGCGCAGCCGGCGCAGCTCGTCGCGGGCGCGGAAGAGCTCGTCGGTGATGACGATCGCCGCCAGGATCGCGGTGCGGTGCGGCTCGATCGGCTTCGAGGCCGGCAGCGCGCGGATGATGTGGTCCACGTGCGCCGCGACCGCGCGGGTGTACTCCGGCGCCGCGTCGGAGCGGATGACATGCTTCTCACCGGCGATCTCGACGGTCGTCGAGTGGCGGGTGCTGCGCGCGCGGCTCATCGCCGGGCCTCCAGCGCGCCGAGCCAGACCAGGATCGTCTGCACCCGCTTCTGCGCCTGCGCCATGCGGCTGCGCAGCGCGGCGTTCTCCGCGCGCAGGCGGGTGGCCTCGTCGCTGCCGCCGTCGTCGGCACCGGCGGCGGGGTCGTTCACCAGCGTTTCGAGCGCGGCGCGCAGGTGGGCGACCTCCTCCTCCGCCTCCTCCGCGCGCCGACGCCAGTAGCCGAGCGCGAGCGTGGCCTCGCGCACGGCCCGCTCCAGCCGCTCCCAGGCGGGCGGCAGCTCGGCGCGCGGGCTAACGTCGGCGGACACCCAGGCGGTCCTCCAACCGCTGCAGCACGCGCGTGACCGCCGCGTCGACCTCGGCGTCGGTGAGCGTGCGCCCCGGCGCGCGGAAGCGCAGCCGCCAGGCGAGGCTGCCGGTGCCTTCCGGGATGCCCGGCCCGGCGTAGCGGTCGAACGGCGCCACCGTCTCCAGCAGCGCGCCGGCCGCCTCGCGGATCGCCGCCTCCACCTGCGCGGCCGAGACGGCGTCGGGCACCAGCAGCGCCAGGTCGCGCTCGCTCGCCGGCTGCTCCGGCAGCGCGCGGTACACCGGCTCGGTGCGCGGCGGGCCGCCGTCCGGCAGCGCGACCTCCAGCAGCCAGAGCGGCGCGGCCCAGGCGGGCGCGTCCACCGCCGCCAGGCTCACGCGCCCGCCGCCACCGCGCACACCACCGCCGATGGTCAGCCGTTCATCGGGCTCGGTGAGCGCCGCCAGCGGCGCGTACGCGCCCTCGGCGACGTCGTTGAGCCCGAGCGCGCCGGCCAGCTCGGCGAGCAGCGCCTTGAGGTCCCACACGTCCCAGCTCTCGGCGGGGCCGCTCCAGTGCGGCGGCCGGCGGGCGCCGGTGAACGCCGCCGCCAGGCGCAGCTCCTCGCGCAGCCCGCCGACGGCGTCCGCCTCGCCGGGCAGGAAGACGGCGCCGATCTCGAAGAGGCGCACGTCGCGCGCGCCGCGCGCCCAGTTGTGCTCCACGCGCCGCAGCAGCCCCGGCGCGAGCGCGTCGCGCAGGTGGCTCTCCTCGCTGGAGAGCGGGTTGAGCAACGCGACCCGCCCCGGCGCGGCGGGCGCGAAGCCGGCCGTGCGCGCCTCCAGGAAGCCCCAGCCGACGAGCCGCTCGCGCAGCCGCCGCTCCCTCGCGACGCGCGCGTCCTGCGGCACCCGGCTCGGCCGCAACGGCGCCAGCTCCTCCGGGAAGCTGTCGTAGCCGCGGCGGCGCGCGATCTCCTCGATCACGTCGATCTCGCGCGTCACGTCCGTGCGCACGCCCGGCACCTCCACCTCCAGCGCGTCGCCCGCCGGCGCGACCCGGAAGCCGAGCGGCGCGAGCAGCGCCTCGACCTCGGCGGGCGGCAGCGCCACACCCAGCACCTGCCCGACGCGCGCCGGCCGCAGCGCGACCGTGCGGCGGCGGAAGGGAACGGGGTTGACGTCCAGCATCGTCGCCTCGGCCTCGCCGCCGGCGATGGCGAGAATCAGCTCGACCACACGGCGCAGCGCGCGCGGCTGGCCCTCGGGGTCCACGCCGCGCTCGAAGCGGTACGCCGCGTCGCTGGCCAGCCCCACGCCGCGCGCCGTGCGGCGCACGCTCGCCGGCGCGAAGAGCGCGCACTCCAGCAGCAGCTCCGTCGTGGCCTCGGTGACCTCGCTCTCCTCGCCGCCCATGACGCCGGCGAGCGCGACCGGCCGCTCGGCGTCGGCGATGATCAGGAAGTCGGGCGACAGCTCGCGCTCCACGCCGTCGAGCGTGCGCAGGCGCTCGCCCGCGCGCGCGCGGCGCACCACGATGCGCGGCCCGGCCAGCCGCTGCAGGTCGAAGGCGTGCAGCGGCTGGCCCAGCTCGAAGAGCACGTAGTTGGTGGCGTCGACCACGTTGTTGATCGGCCGCAGCCCCACCGCCCGCAGGCGGCTGGCCAGCCACTCCGGCGAGGGGCCGACGCGCACGCCGCGCACGATCGCCGCCAGGTAGCGCGGGCAGCCCTCCGCGTCTTCGATCTCGACCTCCACGCTGCCCAGCGCGCCGCGCCGCTCGGCGACGCGCGGCGCGCGCGGCGCGGCCGGCCCGCCGAACGCCGGCAGCCGCACGTCGGCCTCGCCGCCGGGCGCCAGCT
>ERZ1066122.1426-NODE-1426-length-19271-cov-7.241465_pt1 | contig 19271 bp, 10 predicted proteins | sample MGYA00382769_ERZ1066122 | MGnify/ENA primary metagenome ERZ1066122 (study PRJEB33369, sample SAMEA5778352) | biofilm metagenome | biome: Industrial cooling water; feature: Water cooling tower basin; material: Biofilm | place: United Arab Emirates | collected... | reverse complement strand
CACCTCTTTTAACACCACCGCTTTCACCGCATCATCACCATGTCAAAGAGCAACAACAGAAAGAAAAACCGATTGAAACAGAACAAGCTAGCAAAATCTCAACTACAATCATACTTCCACCACCAGCGAAGCTCACTGCCTCAGTTAGTGCTATCATTACCACTACCAGTAGCACCGAGCATCAACAAAAACAGAAATCTGGCGAAGAACCGGAAATTATTCATGTCGAGCTTATGCAGCCTAGGAACCCTGCTTCCGCGTTCATTCATAAGGGCGGTGTTCAAATCAGAAGGTTGTTAGTGAGAACGGCCAGTCTGACGAATTTGAGGTCCTCACCAGACAAAGCCGTATTGAAAAAGCAAGGATCAGCGAAAGACTTGAAAGACAGTTAACCGCTCTCAATTTTTTTTTATTAAAATGAGTTACAACACATTTTTTTCTCCATCCCACATTGTTATCGTATTTTTAGAATCATCTTGAAGCTATCGTCCTGGCAGCGCAAGATATGATAATAATGAGGGTCAGAAAGCTCCTCATCGGTGATTTTCTTCTCTTTGATGTCTTTCGCTAGCTTTTTCGCCCAATCTTGGATTGGGCGAGCTAGTTGCTTATTGTTCAGTCTAAATCCAGACACGTCGATGTAATCCTTCACAGATTCGGCTTCAAAGCGCTTTCCCATAAAACAAGCTAAACTTTCTGTTTTGGGCAACACAAAAGCCACAATTTTTGCAATGCCATCACAGCGTGCATCGCGTATGATTTTGTCTAGCATTATCGAACCAAAACGCCTTTTTCTGTACTCTTTGCAAACAAATAAACATGCAACGTTAAGTCGTTGCGTCTCGGCATTCACATTATACAATGCGAATCCCACTGCAGCATTTTCGCGCGATGTTCTGCCGTCATCCAGGCGGCTCTTGTCAAAGATATACATAATTCGGTTGGGCAGATGTACAAACTGCTCTTTTGTCAGAGACTTTTCAATTTCTTTATGTTCATCTCTGCTTAATGCCGTCCAGTAGATCAGAGCGCGGTTTATAGTAGATACGATGGATACTTCTGCATTATCCTTCATAGACATAGTCCTTGCTTTAGTAAGAAGTGCTGCATTTTGCTCATGCTTTTTCTTAGTCAAATCGAGAATGGTAACCTCTGCACCAGCAAACATGAAGACGAAGATGACCGATCAGCTACGAATGCGATAGTGATAGGCAAGAAAGAAGGAAAGAAAGCGCAATGAAAAACTATATGTCGTGGGTGCTTATATATGCACGGGGGTGGTTGTCACACCAAATATGGGACTTAATTACTGACCAATGCCCTACTGGTTTCGTCTTTGTATGTAAATAGCCTAGAACAGCATCCTCGGTATTTGATGATCAGAAGAATGTATACAGTGCCAGGAACGCATACAACACAAAATCCAAAGCATACGAGTGAAGCTATTCCTAACGCCGTAAATCTCCTCTCACTGAAGCATCCATCAGTATCGTAAACTTGCTCAAAGAAGCTCGATAACATTGATTTGGTTCTATCTGTGTCCCCTCCTTGTTTTACGCAAGGAGAGTCGACATAATCACCATCATGGATTTTTGTATTGCTTTGAGTAGGGTGAACATGTGTTGATGTTTGTTGAGCGAGTAGACCCACAAAAAATCCCCCAAGTAGTAAGATAAATAAAATTTCTTTACTTTCCTTGTTCATAGATTCGAGGCGCGCAGAAAATTTTGTTGTTTCGAGTCTCTATATAAGCAGCTTATTCAAAATACTGTTTGACGTTCACAAAAGTACGCATAAATGGCTCTTTCGAAGCCTATCGACCCCAATCGTTTTGAAGGCTACATCGAAGGAAGGCTTACAAAAGCTATTCCAGAGGATCAGAAAGGCAAGACTTACGGGTTCACTAGGAGTGAATTGTGTGGTTTGAAGCTATCTGGCTTGCCAATCTATCTGAATCACCAGCGTGATTTGAGCCAACCCATCAAAACAAACGATTCCATCTACGTGAGCGTTAATCGCAGCAATGCTCCTGCTAGCATTTGGAAAGTAGAAGGTGCTGTAGGTGAACTAGAAGGAAATTACGTTGATGATGAAGGCTGGTTGGTGGTCTACGGACGGATCTATAAAGACGCACCGCACGCAGAAGTTATCAAGACAGGCCTGCTTTCTGGAACTCTTCACTCATTATCTATCGGCATGCTTGCAGACAACTTAGCGGTAAAAGGCAGAGTGGATTATCAAGAACCAAAAGAGGCTTCACTAACGAACGATCCCGTGGAAACCGACGCGCGTATTATGGTCTTGAGATCTAAGAGTGCAAATAAACCACAACGCGCAGAAGATGGCTCACAGTTAACAGAACGTGCTATGCTCTTGTGGCAATATCGCTACAGCAATACACCTCCAGCGTGGATGCTGGAAAAGGCGCGTCAGATGAAGCAGCAACAACACAAAAAACAGAAGAAGTCAATTAGAGACCGCGTTCTTGAGAAAGCTGAACAAGAGGGTAGAGAAGCAGAAGTAGAGCAAATGCCAACACCTTTGTATCCAGAGCCTAATGGCCCAGTAACTGATGAAAAACCACGTGCTGATGAACCGCATGATCCTCGACACGCTTTCGTTCGTAACATGCCAAAACAGCCACATCAGCCAGATAAGAACGACGCCAGTTCAAGAATTAGAAAAGCGACCGTATATATAGAACATTCGAAAAATAATAATACGCCTGCCTCTAACGCACATTACGCAAAATACACCGAGCTATACGTTGGAAGCACCAAAAACAGTGGCGGTCAGAACTATAAGAACTACTATCAATATAAACCGAACACAGATTCAACGAGTAGTAACAGCACAATGTCTTCAACCAGCGGCAACAATACTACCAACCCTCCTGCTCAGACCGGTAGCAATGCTGGTACTGCGCCTCCTTCACAGTCCGCGAATCCTCCGAAGGCTTCTTCATCCGGCGGATCTGAAAAACCCAAGGACTTGAAGGAAACAAAGAACCGCAACAAGCAGCAGGCTGAGAACGATTCTGTCGATTCCGGAGACGAAGGATACGACCTCAAGTCATTCCTTGAGAAACAGGATGAGGGCGGAAAGACTGAAGAGTACACCAAAGCCGTTAAGAGTCGCAATCGCCACAAGCAAGAGAAACGCCGCCTTGCCCAGGAGCTTGCAGCTCAGCAACAGAAACTTCAACAGTACGAGCAGTTTCTGGCAGAGATTGACAAAAAAGCTGCTGAGGAGGAGCAACAGTACGCTGCTAGCAACAAGGATTTCAAAGAAAAGATGTTAGGCATCGCACAAGCTCTTGGAAAGCACGACGAAAAGAAGCCGAATGAAGCACTCGTGAATAAGATTGACAAGTTTGCCTCACGTCTGAAGAACAAGGACTTTAAGGACTTCCTCGACGCCATCGGATCTGAACTGATAAAGACGCGCTCTGAATTGGAGCAGTTCAAGAGCAAGAACCGCGGCCTAGAGCGCGTAGCCGATATGTATCAGAACGAGGTCGTTTCCGGTGGCAAGGCTGATACCAGCGGCGATTCGAAGAAGGACATGAAGAAGCGCACTATTGACGACATGGATGCTGATTACAAGGCCGGTAAGCGCAACAACATCGTAGACGATGACGACGATGAGGAAGAAGAGGACGTTCGCATGAGCATCAAACAATGGGGTGCCGCTAAGAAACAGCGTCAAGCGCAGCAAGGAGGGCGACCGAATCCATGGGTCTCGAACCCCTACTCATCAATGCCGCGCAATGGCCCTCGAGAGATCATGGTCGAACACTCCGAAGTATCTGACCGCTTCAACATCAAGGCCGAGGACATCCATGTCAAGTTTCCTCACTTGCGAAATTTGGACTCTGTCAAGTATTACGCCAGCATGAACCCGCAGAAATATCTCAGCTCGGCCGGACCAGGTGCTGATGGTCGCCCTAAACCGAAACAAGGAAATGCTGCAGGAACCAGTGACGTAAAGAAGGACGCAAGAGGCAATTAGGCAGAACGATATTTTTTTTTAATGTTTTCTTAACAAAAGAAAAATTACAATGTTTTCAGATCCATTCGCATATCTTCATAGCTCTTATACCCATATAAATTGCACTCACAAGAAGCACGAGAGGAGCGAGAATAATATCACGCGAATATCTAGTGTAGAAGTAATTCGCAATGTTGGGTAAGTTAGCGGCACGAAGAGACCGTATCTTCTTCGTGTTCCAATCAACATCGCACCAATAATTTATGATAAACCGTTGGCATACACCCAGTTGGTTTACGCTAATACCAGGTCTTGGCACAGGATATACCAGAAGATACACAAAAGCCATAAACGCACCCATCGCCCATACAAGCCCCACGTAAAATTCCAACATCATTGCCCGAAAACATGCTCTTCTTTTGTTTTGTGTCTCAAAAGTTTTTTTATCTTGTTCTTCCCATAGAGGCGTGCACGTGGTGTGGTTCCACAAACAATGTGTTGTTCGAGCGATGCCGTGCTCGTCGATCGATTGGGCATATAGCTGTCTTCCAGATATCATAGAGCCGCATTCGTATATGTTCTCTTCTTCTGACCCACACCACATGCAGTCGCATCCTTGTTTCAAGCAATTCGCTTGAGAGGATATAAATCGGCATTTGTGAAACCATGGTTCATCAGGTCTTACGGGCCTAGGGGTTCGATGCGTTGGTTGTTCCTCTTCTGGAGGATATTTTATGTTTTCTTGTGTAGCAGCAGTGCTGTAACTTGTGAAGATCAACAGAACGAGAATCAGTAAAAACAAAAGCCGATCCATGTGTTTTCCTGCTCTTGTTTTGGCTGAGCTCAGAGTTGTGTAATCGCGAGATGTCATTAAATAGTATGTTTATTTGCCACGTTTACTCTTTTCAGATGAATGTATAATTTTGGATTTTTTATCCGTTTTAGGACTTGAGAGTTCGATGGGATGGCTTGCCTTTTTGAAGTATCAAAAAAAAGAGAAAAACCTATCTCCAGAAACAGAAATCCCCTTTTCCGTGCCGCCCATATTGAGGCAGGTATACCGCACGGCCTCGATTCGGTTTTCGGGGGTCATTGTCTTCGCAGCCACGGCCAGAGAAGCGCTAAGGAGAAAACATATTTGCACTGATTTGCATTTTTTTTTGTTGTTTTCCTTCGGAGCTCTTGTCTTTCTTTTTCCCCCTGGGTTATCCACTGCCATCTTGCTTTTTTTTCCACTCCCGATATTTTGTAAAATTGCCAGAATCCATCTTTGTTAAACTTTACTGGGATTAGTTACCTTCACTGCTGCAAGAACAACGAAAAAAAAAGAGGCGAGAAATATCAAATGCTTGCTGACCTTTATGGACGGACAATCATCGGAGGTGGCTAGGAGAAGCTCTGCCGTTATTACTAGCGCTCAAAAAATAAAAAATGAAGAAAAATTGCGTAAGCCGTCATCTTCGAGTGCACATGGATTTATCATGCCTCAAAATTGGTTTGCTAGCGAGAAAAAGCAGCCCTTTTCCATTTTAACACCCCATGGAGAAGCTGCAATTTTACAGAAACTCTCTCGCGATCTCATTGGAAGATGTGGTAATCTCAAAAATGATGTACCTACTGTTAAGCCTATTCTATCATCTACAAAGACATCAACAGCTGAATTTGACAATAATAGCAACAATAGCCTCACAAAAACTGCATCCATGATGGTCGATCCACGCGGACTTGTCATCATAGAAGAACAACGGCATCAAGAAGTGATTCATCAAATTAGTGATGATCGTCGTGCACAATTACTTCCGCTGCAGAAAGATGCGACCACAAGTGGCGGAGCTGACGTGGTCTCACTCCCTCATATAGTCGCGCATGATATTACGCCGCAAGATATTCCAACGGCAGTAGAGACTACTGAGAATTGTCATACCACTGCTAGTGCCGCTCCTTCTACCCCAACACCTGCGTTTCAGCGTATTGGTGTTATGACGCTAAGACGTGCAAGAATTGTAGAAATCACATCCTATAACGATGTCACCGACAAGTACAGCCTTGTGGTGCAAGATTGTACCGCGCCTCAGAATCATTTCCATGTCTCTGAGTGTTACGTTGCAAGCGACGGCAGGGGTGTTGAGTATGAGATAAAGTTCGAGCAGCGCTCTTATGATTTGGATGGTTCATACGGTCATTCGTATGAGCACGCAAAGAACGAGCCGCCTCGGCCTAACGCCGAGGCTGGTGCCCTATCAGTCAATCCTCGCTGTTTGGTATCGATGCCTTGCTCTTCTGAGACACTAGTAGCCGTTGCGCGCTATTATGACACTGACCGCAAGTATACACACCACTTCGACATGACCCTAAGAAAATCTATTACACTGGGGCGACAAAATCACATCATCACGGATCTGAATTTGCTACATAAGGCCATACTAGAGCAGCCTGGAATGTACATCAAGGATCGAGAGTGCTCCAGTGTGACTAGTACCGCTCGCCCGGCACCACCTCGCAATACTGGCCATGCGCATAAAAATGACTTTCCTGAGTTTTACTATAATCATGATCATCCTATTCGTTTGGATTCTCTCAAGCCTCACTTCCAAGAGATGTACGACTTTATAGAAGAGTGCATCGATCCGAAATTGCTCGCATCAGAAATTTACTTTCTTGCACGGTACATGGCACCTAAGTTGCTGTTTTATTTTGAAGAAGATGACATGCGTGACCTCAGTCACTTTATGATACGCGATCCTTTATTCATGTACATTCAAGGACGTCCAGAAGTAGGCTCTATTACTCTGGACAGTTTTTTACTGCTATGTGATGACCTATCGCAAGCTTATTGCAGTCCTCAAGCGATAGCAAGTCTGGAGACTTTGGATGTCTCCAGGATATTGCCCAAACGTCTCTTTAACAACACTGGGCCGTATACGATTGTTTCTCCTTTCTACCGCACTACACCCGTGCCGCCTGGAATATTTATACCACCTTCTGGACCAATCTATGTACCATCAAACACCGCTGCAATTGTTAATAATACCAAAAAGAAAGAGGACAAAAAATCGGTAACAAGCAACACGAAAAAGCGCAAGGGCGCCACTGTAGTTAGTAAACAAACAAAGGCTCAGCCAGTTGTAGCAGCGGACTCTTCAGCAAACGCTAAGAAGCCAAAAACTCCAGCCACTCCAACAAACGAACTGTCCAGCTTGAGAACTATGATCCTCGAGATACAGAATCGAGATCATGGATTCCTGAGACAAATAAAGGCCGAGTGGGAACGAATGATCATGGCATATAAGCTCACTGGAAAACGCACTTTTGCGATTACTGGCGGCGCTTACCAACGTGAAGCACTTGATTTTCTGCACCACAAAGGCGTAGTGCGTGTCAGCGATCCAGCTGCAGAAGCTCTGAAAATAGCACACAGCAAACCTTGCAATGATGATTTTATAGTATGGGAGGATGGATGCCTCAACGAAAATATCAACAATCATGTTCGAGTTGAAATACGTTCGACAAAGATTGGCGACCCTTATCGTTCTGTACCACTGCCAGCTTCTTCAGAACCAATCCGCTATACTTCCTTTATCGACAGATCCATAAAGCGTTTTTTGAGTGAAATCTACAAGCTATATGGCAGCTATGCGAAGAAGTGCTTGAAGCGATACGACTTTTCGGCTTTGTGCGGTGGCGCTACAATGAACACACTGCGCTCTGCAGCACAGCAAGAATGCCTCGAAAGGACTTCCGCTGTTTTCAGAAGTCGTATGGCTCCACGGATTAAGGATCTCGAGCGCTTGTTGTGTGATAATCCGTCCGACATTGCACTTCAGCACGAGCATGCTTATCTTACTGTAGCAAGCGAGCTTTGTGATAATCCTATTGTTTTACTGGACCATCTATCGCCTTGGCACAACGTACTCGAAGGGAGTAATATGGTCGAAGCGCTACGAGCATATTGTGATTATTGTATTGGTCCTGAAGAAGCACGCGACCCGCAGAACCTAGTGAAACGCAAACCCAAAATTGACTACCAAAACGGCATGTGTTGGGCTGTGTTCTGGAATGTGCATTCATGGACCCCTTACGAATTGTACCGGTCTTTGGACCACATACTTACTGATTGGACTAAATCATCACCTAATCAACCGCTCTCTAAGCGCAAGTGGCTTACCTCCGAAGTGCGTATCTTTGTGCTTAGCGATTGGAACTCGCAAGACCTTGGCTGTCATGCATTCTTCGAGCCTCGTGAAGAAGACCCAGATGATAAAACCTCTTACTCTTGCGAATTTAGTTCTATGCGAGCATCACATCGTGATGTTAGCAAGGAGCTTCTCACGTACTTTACGGTCGAGCCGCGTGCGTCTCTTCCTTTCAATACCCTCAGAGAGTTTATCGCTCAGAACGCCTACCTGCAGAATTACCTATTTCTGATACCCGAGCTACACGAAGCAGATTTTACGAGCCTGGAACAATTGAAGCATGTACGAGAGAGCAGTATCGTCCGCATTTCAAGTCTGCACAACTGGCGTGAGTTGAACACCTTTGCGGCTCATACCTCCGTCAGGCTTGTTCTTGTGGGAACCGAGAACCAACTGCTAACACTGCTGATGCACAGTATGCGCTGCTTACCAGAGGATTTTAAAACGGCCGAAATTGAACCTGAACAACCTTCTGCAGCTCCACTATCAATGCAAATGATGATACCGCGTTCTGCCATGACAACGTGGCGCTCGCTTGAAGAAGGATTTGTTACCATCAGGAACTGAAATACTATATTCTCTACCTTTGCCCTCTTCTTTTGTAACAAATATGTCATATATCAATAAACAGACAATTTATTTTATGAAATCAGTCACAAGACTAGTAATTTATTACAGGAAACTATTGGAATCAGCGGGCAATTCGGTTGACAAGGCGACTGCTCTTTCCACACCGCGTAAAGGTCTTTCATAAGCTCTTCAACTGTATGCGTTCCGCTTCGCGCTGACTCTAAGGTACGTTGAAGTCTAACTACAGCACCCTCTTGCAGCTTGATACCATTAAACACAAACGAAATCTTGAGTGTATTAGCTGGTGTGCGTTCGACATTCTCCGTTACTGAGAAATTCATCAAGTCCTTGTTAATTGAAGGATGCCTCATGCATTCTGCACATATTCCATATGCTAGTCGGAGTAGCTTAGGAGAGTTGTATTTAGTAGGTTTTAATTCGTCCAGATCAGAAGTCCATGCCATTTCCCTCCAACGATTGGTGTGATTCATCTCTACGTCTCCTGCTAACACCCCGCCTTCAGCTGTGATAGGTCTTGCGTGATGCTTCAATGCGGAAGAAGTTGTTCTTTCCGTCCATAAACAACAACGCAAATAGTTGTCTTCAGGTCCGGAACTAATCGAATACACTGTTTCCAAGGGCTTAATAAGCACGCCTTTGTGAGACAATTGCTCCGGGCAATCGAGAGAGTCGACCAGAGTAAGGTACGCGCCGCAATGAAAACAATTCATATTATTGGAAAAGCTCTTAGTGATAGCTATGCTGACCAGATCTCTCAATGCTTTTGATGATATCGCACCATCTGCAAAATCATATCCTTGTTTTTTCTGTCTTATGTTATTCAAAAAATCATTCAAAGAGCGTTTTTTTGCATCCATGTCTTCTAAGGTAAATCCTACGAATCGAGCTCCAAGTGCTTGTTGAATAGCAACACGCTCTGCAAGTCCAAATAACACTTGGAGATATTCGGTTGATGAATTGTATTTCTCGGGAACATTGATGATCGCAGAGATTGCATTATTAATGCAGAAATTATCATCTCTGCTTATATTATCCCACAAATAGCCCTCCAAAAAGCATTGCCTCAGAAGAAGAAAGCGCATTTTAAGCCATGGGGTAGAATAGAAAATGTTGTTGATGTGTTGTTGACTTATTCCATCGACACATATGATCTCTCCACAAGGGTGCTCAGGATCTCCTGTTGTTAAAGGTACTTGCTTTTCTATGCTCTTCAAGACTAGAAGTCTTTGAGCAGCATTTTTATTATCTTGATTTAAATATCTGGAAAGTGCCTGCAGGAAATGACGTTGTAATATATTCAGGATTGCGTCGCGTTGTACCAAGTCATCCATAGGTCCAAGGCGCGAAAGACTACATCCCATTGATGTTTGAACTTGAGAGGCAATATGAAAACTTAAGTCACTGTCGGCTTCTAAGCATTCGTTATGTGCATTTAATCTAAGCGACGATCCTCGCCATTCATGGTGATCAGAGAAAAACGCGAAATCTCTTATATGCAAGCCTAATGAAATTGCATGTGCGTCGTTCAAGATGGGCGAAAAATTTTGATATTTAACAAGAACGCAAGGGTCGTGGGAACAATTATTCCAAAGGCGTAAACTCGCCCGAGTATAGAATCTGGTTGGCACTTTCATGTAATGTTCGCAGAATATGCATTTTGGATTGTGTAGAGATTCGTATCCATGCACTGCATCCTTCAGAAAATGACATAGCCGAGCAGCAGTGCGCCTGTACTGAATGCCCAAGAATTCGAATAGCAAGTGCAAAAGCTCTGTGCAGATGAGGCCGAAAACTCCAGCGTTACTTTGTCGTTCTTCATCTGACTGTCGATTTTTATTATTTATAATTAAACATTCTTCACGAGCCTTCTTGGTTTGCTGTTCGTCGTTATTGTTGAGAGGGGCTTTGCGCTTGTTGCGCTTCTCCATTGATTCGCTTCTAGGTTTTGAGGAAAAAAAAAGTCTAGTTGTGTGCCGTCCTTACCCCCTTTTATGCTTGGTGAGATACAGAATTCGCTTATTTATATATTTCTCTTTTAGGAACTAAGACTCGACGGGCATTGGTGCTAAATCCATGGAGTGGATCATCGTCCCTTTTTTGGACAAAATGGGGTGGTTCAGGGGACTGAATGTGGGACATGGGACATGTTTTCACTGACATGGTACATGAGATGTACCACTTTCGAGCTTAAGTCCAGCTTTCATCACATAGCTGAAAATTGTGACCCCCTACCCCCCTTTTACCATATATGGTAATAAAATCATGTAACCTTACATAAGCTTTACACAGGCCAAAACTTTTCCTTAAGCTCATTACGCCCAAAAATAGCTATCTGTCGGGTTCCTGCTTCATTCACTCGCGACGTCTAGCCACGCAAGCCGTGATTGGCGAAAAATGAGCTCTGTAAATAAAAATCAACGGGGAAAAAGAAAGGTAGTGGAGCAGCAAAGCGCCATTAACGAAGAGAGCAACACGGACATTAATCCTGATAATTCTAACGCTCCTATACGAATTAAACATGATCCTGGGGCTCCAAAAATACAAGCCACCACGATCAACACAGAAAAAATACCCAAAACACAGAAGAGAGTTTCTAATAGAAAAAACACTAGCGCGCGGTCTGCCTTAGACGTCATGGATGACGAACATAACCCGACAGCAGCGCAAACAGACGAAGCCGTCGAGCCAGCGGAATCTAGCAATATAATTGAGTCTCAAGTTCGTCCTGCAACGGGTCCTATGGAAATAGCTATTATGAATCAAGAACAAAACATTGACGACTTACGCAACGAGCTTTTTGCGTTCAGAGCAAAAATACTGAACGAACGAGAAGACTTGTTGGAGTGGATGACAACTCTGAAAAATTCCATGGATTCACTTCGCGCTGCTCTATCAAGGTCGCGCGGACTCTCCATTGCTGCAGTAGCTCTAAAGTCTTTTCTAAGCAATCAAGACATAGAAGAGGTGAACGCAGCAGTGGAGAAGGCGCTATCATCTGTGGATGAAAAACCAGCATCAACGCCCAAGAAACCTGCAACATCTGGTCCAAATATATCAAGACCCGAAGACCAAGAAGACGCTGCAGAGGAAGAGGAGGAAGAATATGCAAAACTAAAGGCAATGCTTAATGTAGAGGCTCGTGAAGAGAGAAAACCTACACTAGTGCACGCACAACAACACCACCAGGCAGCTTCTCAGCAACTGCCGCACGATCCGCGCAAGGAGGAGCTGGTGAAACAGATGTTTATGCGTTTCAAAGCAATCACAGAAAAGAGCGAAAAGAATCTCGGTCGCCAATGCAGCGCTCTTGCAAATCAGATGAACAAAGCAGCACAACACTTTGCAAATCTGAGTGAACACGTTAGAGATTTGGAGACACGCCTAGAGTCTCTGGGCAATGAGCAAGAGTCGCTGTCTAAACTCTACTGGAAGGAGCATCGTATCATGATCGGATACAATCGTTGGGAGCGCAGATATAATCCTAATGTTTCTGCTCTTTTGGAAACTGTAGTTATGGCGCCTATAGTCCCTTCAAGTGCGCCTCAGCTGGCTAGCCAGGAGATTGGTTCGGAAATAGCGCAAGCTAACAAACCGACTGAAGTCGGCACCACTAAACAAGAAGCTCCGGAAATACATGGATTAACAGCGTACCAACACAATGAAGGGGCTTCAGCAACTGAGCTTGCTGTAGAAGGAGATGGCACTTTGCAAACAGAGACGCAAGGTGCGCCAGATGATCAACAACCTACCTTCTCGAGTCCATTGCAAGAGCAAATAAACTTGGGCACTAGGGGCGGTAGAGGCCGTGGAAGAGGCAGGGGGAGAGGCAGTGGAAGAGGTGGCCAAGGCAGACGCGGAGGAAGAGGCGCCGCAGCAGCTGCAGCCGCAGCAGCACAACAAACACAAAACTCTGTGAAATCTTTGATGAGACATCCTTACATTGTATTTTAATAAAACATCCTATCAACTACAATTCACTACATCTTTGCACAAATCTCCGGAGTAAATGGAATTTTGGCGGTAGGATCGAAGCGCCATTTTGGAATGCTAGGGAAACTAGGCTTTGCACTCTTCACACAGTAAGTGAATCGATGTTCCACTTGCATTCTCAAGTGGCCGTCGGGGTCTTGGAAAACGGACCATTCAGGTCGAATCATTAGAGCTCTGATTTCTGCGTATTGCCCAACACGCATATCTTCAACGACATGGCCTGCTACAGAACTCAGATGAACCAGGAGATTGAGATTGTTCAAGTCGATGCTATTGTCGGGCATCATCGCACAGATTTTCAGGGTGCATTGCGTCCATTCGGAGCGTGCTGCAACATCAAGAGGCAACTTTTCGTCTATTTTACACTGCCAATGAAACTGCTCAGACGTATGTTTACCAAGTATCTGAGATGCGACAATATTTCTCATGCACAGGTCTTCCTGGCTAATCCATCCCTTCTCCACATCAATTAGATCCATTATACGATTTTTTTTTGTTTAAGATGAAGAACTTTGTTTTGGCACGCGGAGTTGTGGCCAGAAGCAAACAGAAAAATAACAGAATACTTGTTCGTTCGACCCCCAACAGTAAGAACCCATTTATATAAGCACCGTTAAACACGGTTTTGTACCTCAATAGAAAACCTTTTTGAGTCTCATGATATAATTGCTTGTCGTAATTTAAGAAAACAACTTTAGTCAATGAATTACTGCCAACAAAGCCCCTTTATAACCTGTAGGCTTTTTTGTGCTTTCGGCTTGCGCTTTTTCTCTCATAAGAAAGAGCGAAATTCGTTGTGAATTGAAAATATCACAAGAAGACAAACAAATAATCCTGATCGGTAGTAGCGGACTGATCTTGAGCATTTTTTTAATCTTCTTTGTATCACAACGCTAAGACAAGCTTTTGAAGCATAATCCGTTTGTTTCTACTCTATTGAGTTTTCGATAATCGCTCACTACAGCAAGAACTACTAGAACAACAGCATCAGCAACAATGTCGTGGAATCACTTGTATGCCAAGTTTGCGGGTGGCCCTCCCCAGGTCAATCTGGGCACTCCTGCCTCTCCTACCTCCTTCAAGGAGCGTATGGTCCAGCTGATGGGCCAGCCCAAGTTTGATTTCAATCTCGACGGCCTGTCGGAGAAGAACATGACCTCCTGGACGCTGCCAGAGGCGCTCAGAGGCGAGAATCCCGAGATGGCTCAGCGCTTCGAAATGTGGAGCATCCTCGCCGATTCGTTCTACACCAAGGTGCTCCTGCCTATCAAGAAGACCAACAAGATGAAGATTGCAATGACTCGCTGGATCTTCCTGCCTTCGCTTGCTCAGCCTACACCTGAGCGTGGTCGTGTGAGAATTCTGGAGAATCGGCAGACTGAAACGCGCAGAACGCTGGAGCGTTTCGCGATCGGTATGGAACTGCCCTATGCGTTCCTCACTACCGAGTACGGTATGAAGATCTACGAGACCCAGCTGATGCAGATGCGTCAGGCCGTCGAGGAGACCAACGCCTTTGGTGTGATCCACGCCATCCTTTCTTGCTGGGACGCTGTCAAGGACTTTGAGGCGCGTTACAAGAGCTTCCGCGACAAGTCTCTCTGGGACATGATGGAATGGGAGCGATTCCTGTTTGGCATCATTCAGAAACACGAAACTCCTCTCGAGGCACTCGGTGGTGAGATTTCCAAGATCATGCGACAGTACGGTGGCAAGGCTGATACTTGGCTGATGCACGAGAAGATTATGATCTATGTGACTCAGGTGCCTGAGATGTATACTCGGTTCTTCCTGGGTGGTGAGCGCGCCGTCCGTACGCTCAAGGAGGGCAAGGATGCCTTCCAGAGGGACGCACGAGGCAATCGCATTTACGAAGTGCGCACATACGATATCGGCCTCAAGACGCCAATTGACATCTTGAAGAAGTATGTCACATATGGTGAATACAATCTCGCATTCGACACGAAGCGCGGCAAGAGCTCTGAATACAAGCGTTATGCGTCGCACCACCGCGATATCGCCTTTTACGATGCACACAAGAACGACTGGCATACAGTTGGCCTGAAGTGGATGAAGGACAATTGCAATCGCATCGACAAGAAGACCGGAAAGTTGATGTCCACTGCGCACCCTGCTGTGAAGCGTTACACTGTGAGCCTCGACGACAAGCTGAAGCGCGACTCGCTGCACTACTATACCAAGAACGCCAAGGGCGAGAATGTGCTGGTGGCATGCGAATACTTTGGCCAGATCCTGAAGCCCTACTTTGAGGTCAGTGACATTGTCAACCTGGCAGATACCGCTCTGCAGGGCATGAAGGACATCAGCACAAAGTACGAAAAGGGTCAGGTGGTGACCATCCTTACCGGTCTCACTGAAGCAGTGAGCGCCATCGAAGCTATTCCTTACAACGACACTGTTGATGCTTACCTGCGATTCTTGGTCGAGGACAACCTGAAGCGTCCACTGAGCACGCACACTGGTGCGACGGGTCTCAAACCCCTGGAAGTGATTCAAGAGATGGGCCGTAATGCATACGGCTCTCTCGACCTGCCGGTCTTTGGTGAGTTGGCTGACGAAACTCGTATCGAAAGCAGCGGAATTCTGCTCAAGAGTCGCTTGGACGGAGCACCGCTCACGTACAAGAGCGTAGATGAACTGCGCGCTGCGATTGCCGTGAAGGACGGCAGACGCGCATTCCCTATTGATTTCCCTGGGGAAGATCCTGTTGTGCGTGTCACTCAACAAATCGGCGGCCTTGACCGTGGATATATTGAACACCCTCTGTATCCTAACCAAGCTATTCAGTTTGGTGTTGGCGCTACAGGCAGTTGGGTTCGTATTCAGCCACGTCGAGTTGTTGGTCGCCATGCCCTTGGTCTCCCGCCTTTCTATGCCAACTGGCCCGGTTTCCAGACGATTTCCGCGGCTGTGGCTGCCCACGGCCACAATGCAGAGTCATTCGAGACTCGTTACCACTTGAGCTACGAACAATGCCGCAAGGTTCACGACGGAGTGCGTCTGCTGGACACTATCGTCACCTATCTGGTGAAGATGTTCCCCGGTTCTGTGTTCACCAACCCTGGTTACTGTTCTTCTTGGTGGCACGTCCCCAGTGCAGCCTGTAACTTCTTTGACAGTGTTGTCATTCAGCACCGCACTCCTGTTTCGCTTTTCCTCGGCCCGTTCGGCAGCAGCGCTCGTCAGCCTACTGATAGTCAAGGCAGAAACTCGGACTACGTCAGTGCACCTGATCGTGATGGCGTTCCTCTGCCACCGCCACCGGCAAGCACCAGCGCTGGTGCTCCCAAGGGAACTCCGCCAGCACGCACGGCTGCATCGGTATCACTCACCTACGAACAAGTTCTTGAGAACATATTCGCTCTCTCGAATGGTGCCTTCAACTACGTGGAAGCGTATCTCATCGGCAAGACTGATACGCTGCAGAACGTTCTGCGCAACTACTTCACCTCCGTCATCAAAGGTCTCTCACAAAACCAGGCTGCCGATATCTTGAAGACTGCTGGAGTTACAAGCCCAGGTGACGTGCCTTACGTTCGCATCGGCGCAAATCTTTCAGGCACCACGGCTTCAACCTCAACTGATAATGCGTCTGTTCGTGTTGTTTTTGATCCCCGCCAAGGCCGCACCGAGGGAGAGTTTATCTGGGGTGATGACCTTGCTCCCCTCTATAAGGCATTGCCCGCTCTCGCGCGATTACGCTGGACTGCTAGTTTCAATCCGGAAGTCACAGCTGCCGGTGCTGCGCCAGAAGCATTGTTTGTCACCGACACTGCAAATGGCGGCCTCAGATTACCTGCGATTGGTGATAAGCGATTCGCTGCTGTTGATATCAGCAAGAAGACAGTTCCTCCGGCTCTGGATGAAAAAGTAGCTACTTCAGTTCAAAAAGCTGATCGTAAGGCACAGAACGACAAGTTTGACGACATTGTAAAGGAAGTAGACTTCCTCTACAAGCTGCGGCACAACGCCAAACAGACATTCCCTGATGAAGAAATTACCGAGGAAAAGATTCGTACTGTTGCAGACCTTGAGCTCAAGAGAGCTCTGCTTGCGGCTCCTTTCTCTTATCTTCAAGTCTCAGACATTCTGCAAAATCGTATTGGTGGCGATCAGGAAGCACTTAATCTCGATGATGCACACCGATTGGCACGGCGTATTCGCGCAGTGCGCGAGGGTATTATGCCGGTCATCGCTGTTCAGTTGCAAGCAAACGGCCGCATTGGGAATGACGTGCTCGCCAGCGTTAATCCTGATATCTTCTTGCGTAACTTCATCTCATTCTGCAAGAACAAGATCCAATCTTCAATGCACCCTTCTACACCCGGAAGCCCTCACGAAGATAATCCTCTACGTCTTCAGACTGAAGAACAAGTCATGGGTGCCGTAGACACGCTGCGCAGAATCATCACTCAGGGGGCACAATCGGTTGCCAATGCAAAGAACTGGCTGCGAACTGGAGCGGGCAAGACCAACGAAAGAGGCAGTGATGCACAGATCCCCGTTGATAAGACTGATCGCGAAGCCTATGTCAGTGCTCGCGGTTTCCGGCATAATCTTAATGCCTATGCTCGAGCTCCGCTGACTTACTCGCCATCTCAGCTGGTCAGTCACTATGAATATTTGGTCAACAAGTCTGGTGATGTGCGGCGCATCCCAATGGCCCTGCCCAACGACCCTGTGTTCCCTGAACAGAAGATGCGTGTTGATCAGGAGAAGACCTACTCCGATCAGGTGGTTCGTTTCTTATCCACTGGAGATCCTGAGCTACTCAAGCAGCTGCATCCTACCTTGCGATCGTTCTCTTCGAATCTTCTCATGCCTGTACATACCTCTTCGGCTATTGCTGGCGTGCAGCGCGTTGCAGACTACATTGCCGGGCGTCTTGGAGGAGCGCACCGCAAGCGCAAGAATATCACTGGTGATGACTACCAGACCATCGGAGGACCGATAGAAGGCGAAGGCAAGGGATCATATATTCCTGGCGCCTCCAAGGGCACCGAGGATTCGCTGATAGACGAGCTGGAGAGCATAGCCAGCACTGGCGCTACTCAAGTAGCAATGGACATCAACACACTCAACGCACTCAACGAAGCTGAGGGGCGTTTACACCCCAAACTGAGTAGTCGTATTGGTGGCGTTCGTGCTGCCGCGGTCTTCGGTGAAGACTTGGGTCGTTCTGCGATCGATGCTGCTTACCGAAAGGTCACCAGCAGTGCATTTGGCATCGGTTCTCAGGGTGCCAAGCAGGTCCCCTTCTACGAGCAGCAGGCTAAGAAGAGTGTGCGTGATGACCTGCAATCTCTGGATCAGATTGACATGAAGATCAGCGAAAAGCTTGTGACACACAACTTCCAGCTGATATGGCGCGAACTCGAGATGAACCAAACCGATATACTGAACACCTGGATTGCCAAGGTATACATGGGCACCCCCATCGAAGATCGGCAACTAGAGGCATTCATTCGTAATGACATCCTCTTCCCGTTCAATTTCCTCATCTTCCGCCCGTTCATCAAGTTTGGCACCTATCCTATCATTTACATGCTGGCTGGTGAGCAGACTGGCAAGACTTGGGTCGGCAATTCTATATTTGCTTGGGGTGATGACCAGCAGACCCACGTATACCGTGCCAACTACGCGTACTACGCGGGCAGTGAAGTGCTTGTGAAGGAGAACGTGTTTATTGCAAACAATGTCTTCATTGATGAGTACCTCAGTGGAATGAGCTGCCGCCCTTGGACTCTCGAGAACTACACTGCAGAGAATGTCAACCGAGGCCAAGCTGATGCCTTTGTGGTTCTTGAGCCATACACTACCGACCTCACCAAGTACGACAACACTCTTTCGATCACCGGCCGGCCAGAGGCGTTTGGTCGCGTTCTGCACGACATCAAGACCCTCAACGAGATCGACTACTGCAACGCTTACTACTACAATATGATGTTTGGCTGGCAGAGCGACAACATTCGTCAGCAGTACGACGAATTCTTGCAGTCGTACAGCTACTCAGAAGCAAGCATGAATAAGGCTGTGCACCGCGGTGGCACTCTATACTATGTGCCAAACGACAATGGTGGCGGAGGAATGCGCGGCGTTTGCGAGGCATTCGGCTTCTTCGACACAGACACCTACGGTCCTGGCATGAAGCAGGTCTGGGAAGGCAAGATGACTCGCTACAAGCGCCACGACTACTCGTCTTATGTCAAAGTGGCATAAGAAGAAAAAAAAACCAAATAAGTCTTCTGCGAGTCCAGTCCTTCATTTTTTGTGTTCCACTATCTATAATTTTTTTGTTTCCCCAAAACTCCTACCACACCCTCTATTTCCTCCTATGTTTTGTAATGCATTACTACGCGAACCGCTACCGTGTAGTGACTGATAGCAAAAACGTTGGGTGGTTAATTGAAAAACATCCATATTTGTAACAGTTTTAGAAACTAAAGAAATTACATTAATTCAAAGCGAAATTTGTGCACTGTCATT
>ERZ1066122.1425-NODE-1425-length-19284-cov-15.499558_pt1 | contig 19284 bp, 19 predicted proteins | sample MGYA00382769_ERZ1066122 | MGnify/ENA primary metagenome ERZ1066122 (study PRJEB33369, sample SAMEA5778352) | biofilm metagenome | biome: Industrial cooling water; feature: Water cooling tower basin; material: Biofilm | place: United Arab Emirates | collected... | reverse complement strand
ACGGCGCGCTTGATGCCAAGGCGCAGGAATTTGCCGATATCGTCAAGATCGGCCGCACCCACTTGCAGGATGCGACCCCGATGACACTGGGGCAGGAATTCTCCGGCTACGCCAAGCAGATCGAACACGGCATCGCCCGGGTCGAAGCCGCGCTGCCGCGCGTGCTCGAACTGGCGCAGGGCGGCACCGCGGTCGGCACCGGGATCAACGCCAAGGTCGGGTTTGATACTGCTTTTGCTGCCGAAGTCGCGGCCCAGACCGGCCATGCCTTTGTCACCGCGCCCAACAAGTTCGAAGCCTTGGCTGCGCATGATGCGATGGTCGAGATCTCGGGCGCTTTGAATGTGCTGGCCGTCAGCCTGATGAAGATCGCCAATGATATCCGCCTGCTCGGCTCGGGCCCGCGCTCGGGCCTCGGCGAGCTGTCGCTCCCCGCCAACGAGCCGGGTTCCTCGATCATGCCGGGCAAGGTCAATCCGACTCAGTGCGAGGCGATGACGATGGTCTGCGCGCAGGTGATCGGCAATCACATGACCGTGAGCGTGGCCGGATCGCACGGGCATCTTGAACTCAACGTGTTCAAGCCGGTGATCATCTACAACGTGCTGCAATCGATCAAACTCATCGGCGATGCGGCCCATGCTTTCACCGATAATTGCGTGGTCGGGATTGAAGCCAACACCACCCGCATCACCCAGCTGCTCAATGAAAGCCTGATGCTGGTGACCGCTCTCAACCCGCATATCGGCTATGACAACGCGGCCAAGATCGCAAAGAAGGCCCATGCTGAAGGCACCACTCTGAAGGAAGCCGCGCTGGCCCTGGGCCTCTTGACCGAAGAGCAGTTCGCGCAGTGGGTGGTGCCCGCCGACATGATCCGTCCGCGGGATTGAGCCGGAGCGGAGGGCGCTCCGGCACCCTCCGCCGCTCGATGAACAGGCGTTCAGCTTTCGACCAATGCGCCATCTCGCCCGATAACCCGTCCGCCAAGAAGTGGCGTGCCGGGCCGGGGTGGGTTATCGCTTGGCGCTATCATGGCGATGTTTGAAACCGATCTTGCGCCCGCGCCCTCGCGGGTAAGCGTATCTTTCCGCACCGTGCTGCTTTCCATGGTGGCACTATGGGCAACTTATTTCCTGCTCACCACCTTCCGCAGTCTGGTGATGGATTTCGGATTGCAATTCGAAATGGCGTGGCGGCGCGGGCTGGTGTCGACCGTCGGCATTGGCCTTACCATTGTCTTGTGGTTGCTGCTGCGGCTGTTCGATCGCCACACGCTCCCGGTGAAGATCGCGGCGGCAACCGTGCTGGCGCTGCCGGTCGCGATGGCCATCGGGCAAGTCAACCAATGGGTGTTCGAGGATATCCAGCAGGCGCAGGAAAAGCTCTACGCCGAGAAGTATAATCTCAACCTGCGGCGCGACGAGGCCGGTAACCTGCTCGTCGATGTGCCGGTGCGCCGGGTCAGCCCGGCACAGGGCGGCGGCCAGCCGTCCGAGGAAGTGGTCGGATCGGAAAGCGTGATCATCGCCCCAGCCGATCCGAATGGTGATTTCTGGAAGCGGCTGCTCGAAGTCGCGCTCGGCCGTTATTTCCTGCTGCTGGCGTGGGCGACAACCTATTTCGCCTTGCTGGCCGGGGTGCAGGCGCGTGAGGCCGAGCGGCGCGAGGAGCAATTCCGTTCAGCGGCCAAGGCGGCCGAGCTGCGCTCGCTGCGCTATCAGGTGAACCCGCATTTCCTGTTCAACACGCTCAATTCGCTCTCGGCGCTGGTGATGACCGGCAAGGCCGAACGGGCCGAAGAGATGATCCAGACCATGAGCCGGTTCTACCGCCATTCGCTGGCCGACGAACTGACCAGTGATGTGCCGCTGCGCGACGAATTCGATCTTCAGCGGCTTTATCTCGATATCGAAGCCGTGCGCTTTCCCGAGCGGCTGCGTTCTTCCTTTGATCTTCCGCCTGCGCTCGCCGATGCGCGCGTGCCGGGGATGATCCTGCAACCGCTGGTCGAAAACTCGGTCAAATATGCGGTGTCGGCGGTGACCCGACCCGTCACGATTTCTGTCGCCGCGCGCGAAGAGCTCGGCGAGCTGGTGATCACCGTCAGCGATGATGGCCCCGGTGTGCCCAAGGGCAGTGTGCACGGGCTGGGCATCGGGCTCGCCAATGTGCGCGATCGCCTGCAAGCGCGCTTCGGCCCCGAAGTCGGCTTTGTTTCGGGCGCGGGCAATGGCGGCTATCACACCGAAATCCGGATTCCCCTGACGCGTATCGAGGTTGGCCATGGGCACTGACAGCGAAGAGCAGAACACGCTCAGAACCCTGATTGTTGATGATGAACCGCTGGCGGTCGAACGGATCCAGGTGATCTGCGCCGAAATCCCCTCGATTCGCGTGGTCGGCACGGCGAGCGATGGCGCCGCCGCGCTGCGGCTCGCCGAGAAACTCCACCCCGATCTGGTGCTGCTCGACATGACGATGCCCGAACTCGACGGGCTGTCAGTGGCGCGCAAGCTGGCCGAAGGGGAAACCCCGCCGGCCGTGATCTTTGTCACCGCGCACGACAATTTCGCGGTCGAGGCTTTCGATCTCGAAGCGGTCGATTACGTGCTGAAGCCGGTTGCCGCCGACCGCCTTGATCGCGCGATCGAGCGCGCGCTCGTGCGGCGCGGGCCGACACGGGCGAAATCAGGACGCCATCTCGACGAATTGTGGGTGCCGAACCGTTCCGAACTGCTGCGGATTGCGGTGAGCGAGGTTCACCGCATCGATGCCGAACGTGATTATGTGCGGCTGCATGTCGGCACCAGCGAAGCGCCGCGATCCTATCTCTTGCTCCAGACCATTGCGGGGCTGGAGTCGCGGCTCGATCCCGAACGCTTCATCCGCATCCATCGCTCGACCATCCTGCGGCGCGATGTGATCCGCGGGCTGCGCCATGATGGGCTGGGGGTGTGGTCGGCCGAATTGCACAATGGCGAGGCGCTGCGGATCGGGCGCACCTATCTCCCCAAAGTCAAGGCCATGGCCGGGCGCTGAGCGCGCTCTAGGCCAGAAAGAAAATGACCCGACGCGCTGAAGGCCTCAGGCGCGCCGGGTCAGGTTGCTGCATCCGCTCGGGGTAAGATCGCGATGCAGTCAAAGTCAAAGCGGTATCAGGGGCAACTAGAGGTCAGCCGCCCTTCTGGGCATCGCTGGCCATCAGCTGTGCGACCTGCTTCTGCGCGCTGGCATGGGCCTTGGCCATGCAGGCCTTGGCATCGGCGCTCAGAATGCGTGAGCTCGAGTCAGGGACTGAGACCTGGCACACATTGCGCACAGCGCGGGTGATCCGCCAGTTCAGTTCCTTCTGGCCCTTGGGCGTCGCCAGATCGATGTCGTTCGTGGCAAAGGCGACGATCCGGGTTTCGGGCTGCACTTGGCTGATCTGGGCCAGCGCGGGGGTCGCGGCCAGAACCAGCCCAAGGGCGGCGGTAGCAGTAGCAATCAGTTTCATCTCTTCCTCCATCATGCAGGGCCTGCCAGATCCGGGCGGGGGCCGGGCGGGGTTACCGGAAGGCCTGCTGAAAGTCGTTTTACCTCAGGGCTTAACGGGGATCATGGCCTGCTCGACCAAACAGGCGCGCGCATCCGATTGACGATGCGCCGTTTGGATGTGCGACAGAAAAGCGCCGACGAAAGGTGGTTTCCAACCGACGGGCGCGAGCCCATAGTAGGACTTGCGATGAATGTAGCGGTGATCATCATCTTCGTGCTGGGCATCGGCAACTTCACCATGCACCGCGCGGTGATGGAGAGCCGCCATCCGTTGCTGCGCGCCTGGCCGGGCTTGGCTCATCCGCTGGGACGCAAGGTTGCGTTCGGGACCGAATTTCTGGTGCTGCTGCTCGCCCTGATGCTGGCGAGCAACGGCTGGCCGGGCTTTGCCTTTGCCTACGGGATCTACACTGTGTGCAATGCGCTGGCTTCGTGGCTGATGCTGAGCGGGCGGGTGTAGCGGTGATGACGACCCGTCTGTTCCATATTTCCGACGTGCATTTCGGGGTCGAGAACCGCGCTGCGCTGGCCGAAGTCGCGCGGGCGGTGGCCGCCGAACAGCCCGACGCCGTGATCTGCACCGGCGATCTCACCCAGCGCGCCAAGCACAGCGAATATGCGGCGGCGCGGGCGTGGTTTGCCGGATTGGGCGTGCCGGTGATCCTGCAACCCGGCAATCATGATATGCCCTATTACAACCCGTGGGAACGCTTTGCCGATCCGTTCCGGCGCTACCGCGCGCTCGATGCGGCGGTGGGCCGTTCCTTTGTGTCGGAGGATGTCGTGCTGGTGCCGTTCCTGACGACGGTGCCTGCGCAGTGGCGCTTTCCGTGGTCTGACGGGGTGGTGAAAGCCCCCGCCCTCGCGCAAACCGTGGCCGCCCTGCAAGACCTCAAGGATGACCCCCGGCACAAGCTGGTCTTGGCGCACCACCCGCTGCTCGGGCCGCATGATGAGGGCAAGAACCCCACGATCGGCGGCGATGCTGCCTTTGCCGCGCTGGCAGCGGCGGGGGCTGACGCGGTGCTTTCGGGCCATGTCCATGTCCCGCTGGATGAGGTGCGCAGCCGCGGCGGGCACGCGATGCGGATGATCGGCGCGGGCACGCTCTCGACCCGGCTGCGCCACGGCGCGCCGCCATCCTACCGCGTCATCACAGCGGCGCGCGGGCAGCCGCTCACCAGCGAGCTGCGGGTGATCGCCGCCTGATCCTGTCACCGCAGATGCAAAAAAGGGCGACCCGTGAGGGCCGCCCTTTTCCACGTACCAAAAGGTAAAACCGTTTAGCGCTTCGAGAACTGGAAGCTGCGGCGGGCCTTGGCCTTGCCGTACTTCTTTCGCTCGACCACGCGGCTGTCGCGGGTGAGGAAGCCAGCGGCCTTCACCGTGCCGCGCAGTTCCGGCTCATACTTCGAAAGCGCCTGCGCGATGCCGTGCTTCACGGCACCGGCCTGACCCGAGAGACCGCCGCCGGTGGTGGTGGCGATCACGTCATACTGGCCGACGCGGTCGGTGATGGTGAAAGGCTGGTTGATAACCAGACGCAGGGTCGGACGCGCGAAATAGGTTTCCTGATCCTTGCCGTTGATGGTGATCTTGCCGGTGCCCGGCTTCACCCACACGCGGGCCACGGCGTCCTTGCGGCGGCCGGTCGCATAGGCACGGCCCTGCGCATCGACTTCACGCTCGCGCAGCGGCGCGGTGACGCGGGCGATTTCGGCAGCATCACCCTGCGGGGCGTTGCCAGCGATGTCCTTGAGATCGGCGAGATCGGACACGGTGTTGTTCTCGTCAGCCATTATGCGGTGACCTTGTTCTTGCGGTTCATGGAAGCAACGTCGAGCACTTGCGGCTGCTGGCCAGCGTGCGGGTGCTCGGTGCCGGCATAGAGGTGCAGCGCCTTCATCTGCTGACGACCCAACGGGCCGCGCGGAATCATCCGCTCAACCGCCTTTTCCAGCACGCGCTCGGGGAAACGGCCGCCCAGCACCTTGGCCGGGGTGGTTTCCTTGATGCCGCCGGGGTGGCCGGTGTGCTTGTAATAGACCTTGTCGCCCATCTTGTTGCCGGTGAACTTCACCTTCTCGACGTTGATGACGATCACGTGATCGCCGCAGTCGACGTGCGGGGTGTAGCTCGGCTTGTGCTTGCCGCGCAGGATGTTGGCGACGATCGCGGCGAGGCGGCCGACGACGAGGCCGTCGGCGTCGATGATGTGCCAGTTCTTTTCGACCTCGGCCGGTTTGATCGACCGGGTCTGCTTGCTGAGCGCCTTCATGGCTTTGGATCCTTAGGTTCGAAGATCGGACTGCGGGATGAGCCGCTGTCCGGAGAATCGCCTGGGCAAGGCGCGCCCGCCCCTTACGAAGTGGCGCGCATTTGTCGTTTGGTGCCGTTTAAGTCAAGCAAAACCGCGCCTTTCGACGGTGGTAAAATAATACCGTGGCTCAGGTCAGGCGGTCCAGCCCACCCAGCCATTGCGCGGTCAGGGGGTGCGCGGCATCCGCGTGCCAGCCGATAATCGCCGGGGTTTCATAGGGGTGCAGCGTGCCGATCCGCGCGACCGCAGCCTCAAGCTGCGCGGGAGTGGTCTTGCACAGCATGCCCACTTCCTGCGCGCTGTCGGCCTTGCCCTCCCACAGGAACAGCGATTCCACCTGCGGCAGGATATTGGCGCAGGCAATCAAGCCATCGGCCAGCAATTGCCCGGCAATCCGGCGAGCGCATTCCTGATCGGGGCAAGGGCACCAGATCAGCGCGGCCCCGTTCATGCCGGGCGCCGGGCACCGCGTGCGTGCATCGCCCAGGCCGTGCTCGCCACCAGCAACGCGCCGACAAGCTGGTGCGCAGCGGCGACCCACAGCGATACGCCGCTCATCACCGTGGCGATGCCGAGCAGCACCATCACCCCAAAGGCGCTGTGCACCGCGATGCTGGCGAAGCGATCAGCCATGCGCACCGCGCGCGCCAGCCACACCAGCGCCGCTACCGCCACCCATGCCCACCAGCGATGGAGGAATTGCAGCAGGAAGGGATCATGGGTGAGCGTCCACAGCACGCCGCCGCGCCAGTCGATCGTCGGGATCAGCTGCCCGTTCATCAGCGGCCAGTCATAGGCGGCATGGCCTGCATTGAGCCCGGCGACCCACGCGCCCAGCAGCAATTGGATGAACAAGACGCCGCCGACGAAAGCGGCCCCGGCGGTCAGGCGTGCCGGCCGCGCCGCCGGATCGCGCGCCAGCATCCGCAGATCGCGCGCGGTCCACACCAGCCCGGCAAGCAGGAACAACGCGGTGAGCAGATGAGCCGACAGGCGGAAATGGCTCACATCGGTCAGATCGGTTTCACCCACGCCTGATGACACCATATACCAGCCGAGCGCGCCCTGCCCGCAGATCAGCGCGAACATCGCCCCCAAGCGCCAGCCGTAGCCCGCCGGGATCATGCGGCGCGCCGCGAACACGATCAGCGGCAGCAGAAAGGCCAGTCCGATCACCCGGCCAAGGATGCGGTGGAACCATTCCCAGAAGAAGATGAACTTGAAGGCGGCAAGATCCATCCCCGCCGGGCCGCTTTCAAAGCGGTATTCGGCGGTGGTCTGATACTTGGCGAATTCGGCCTGCCATGCCGCCTCGCTCAGCGGGGGAAGGATGCCGCTGACCACGTTCCATTCGGTGATCGACAGGCCGCTTTCGGTCAGGCGTGTGATCCCGCCCACCATCACGATAAGCACGACCAGAAAGGCCACGATCTCGAGCCATCGCGCCAGCGCCAGCGGCCGCGCACGGGTGAGCGTTTGCGCCGCAGGGAATACAGCAAGACGAGCAGATGTGGCCATGATCCTGCGGCAAATGTGCCGAACGGGACGAATCTGCAAGCCTGTTTGCCGCAAAGGCCGATGCGCGGCTTGCAAGGGCAGCCGGTCGCGGCGGAATTGCCTTGCGAAATGTCACAACATTACATAGGGCGAGGCGATGGCCTCCTCGCCCGCTCCTTATGCGAATCGGATTTCGCTGCGCCGTCGTCTCGATCATGTCGGGATCGCGCTGGCGGGGCTGTGCGCGGTGCATTGCCTTGCCACGCTGCTGATTGTGTCGGCTTTGGGGCTGGGCAGCCACTTCCTGCTGGCAGAAAGCATCCATCGCACCGGCCTGATGCTGGCGGTGATGGTGGCCGCCCTCGCGATCGGCTGGGGTTTCATGCGGCATCGCCGGGTCGCCCCGCTCGCCATTGCGGGCAGCGGGATCGCCTTGATGGCAGCGGCGCTATTGGTGGAGCATGGCGTTGGCGAATTGTGGCTGACGCTCGCCGGGGTCGCGCTGGTCTCGGCCGGCCACGTGCTCAATCTGCGCGCCGCACGCTGAACCCGGCAAACTTGCGGTTGCACCCTCGGGCAGAGCGCCTATGTCACGCGCCATGACCAGCCCCAAGACCATCACCTTGAACGGCGATCCGCGCCGCACCACTGCCACCACGATTGCCGAGCTTGTCCGCGAACTTGACCTCGCGCCCGAGAAAGTCGCGGTCGAGTGCAATGGCGCCATCGTGCCGCGCTCGACCTTGGCAGAAGCGCCGCTTGCTGAAGGGGATGTGCTGGAAATCGTCCATTTCGTCGGCGGCGGCGATCATGCCCCGGACACCTGGACGGTGGCGGGCCGCACCTTCACCTCGCGGCTGATTGTCGGCACCGGCAAGTACAAGAGCTTCGAACAGAACGCGGCGGCTTTGGCAGCAAGCGGCGCGGAGATCGTCACCGTCGCAGTGCGGCGGGTGAATGTCTCGGATCCCAAGGCCCCGATGCTGACGGATTACATCGACCCGAAAAAAATCACCTATCTCCCCAACACCGCCGGATGTTTCACCGGCGAAGAAGCGGTGCGCACCCTGCGGCTGGCACGCGAGGCGGGCGGCTGGGATCTGGTGAAGCTCGAAGTGCTGGGCGAAGCGCGCACGCTTTATCCCGACATGCGCGAAACTCTCAAGGCGACTGAAGTGCTTGCCAAGGAAGGGTTCCTGCCGATGGTCTATTGCGCGGATGATCCGATTGCCGCCAAGCAATTGGAAGATGCCGGCGCGGTCGCGATCATGCCTTTGGGTGCCCCCATCGGTTCGGGCCTCGGCATCCAGAACCGCGTGACGATCCGCCTGATTGTCGAAGGAGCCAAGGTGCCGGTGCTGGTCGACGCCGGGGTGGGCACGGCATCGGATGCGGCGGTCGGCATGGAGCTCGGCTGTGATGGCATCCTGATGAACACCGCGATTGCCGAGGCGAAAGACCCGATCCGCATGGCCCGGGCGATGAAGCTTGCGGTTGAGGCCGGGCGCGAGGCCTATCTTGCCGGGCGCATGGCGCGGCGGATGTATGCCGATCCCTCAAGCCCCTTGGCAGGGTTGATTTGAGAGCCGTTCCCGCATCGCGAAGGCGAAGCGGACCCCAAGAACACACCTAACCTTTAATTAACCATAGTGCGCGACAGTCTGCCGGTAACCGGGGAGACCGTGATGACCCTTGCCCACAGCAGCAGCGCCCAGATGACCATCAACGAGCTGCGCGAATTCGCCAGCTTCGCGCCGTGCGAGCAGCGCTATATCAAGCGCAGCCTCGATATCGGGCTTGCGCGCTGCGATGCCTTCCGTCTGTGGGGCCGCAGCGAGGCCGAGAATGTCGCGATCCGCCGCCAATATGTCGCCTATCAGGATTTGAAGGCCTTGCGCGCGGCGATCCCGCACGAAGGGACGGCGGGTGAGGTTGAAAACCTGCTGGCCAAGCTGGTGCGGCTCGCCGCCTTTGATCTCGAACAGGAACGGCTGTCAAGCTTTGCCGCTTTCCGTTTCCTCTATGAACGCTTGCTCGGGGCGCGGGTGCGCCCGTGGCTGCCTGCGGCTTTCTGCGCAGCGGCAGCGCTGCCTTCGATCCGCCCGGAGCGGCGCAAGCTGCTGCTGCAATCGCTCTCCGAGGCCGCAGCAACGGCGCCGGGCTGGTCCCCGCGCGAGCCGAGCTTTTATCCGGAATATGTCGAACACGTCGAGGCGGCGTGAGGCTGTTACAGAGGCTTAATCGCTTGTGATGTAAGCGCTCTGCATGTCGGCGCACTTCGATGTCACCAAGATCAGCTTCTTTGGCCTGGACGATTGGTCCGTCGCGGTCTGCGCTTGGCGCGGATGCTGCCTTGAGGTGTTCGCCCGCGCCGAGCACTCAGTGGCGGATTGTCTCGCGAGCCTACAAAAGGCGAACCTCAAGTTAAGTAAGGATGCGACACATCAAGGCGCGGTGGCCCGCCTGCGTGCTCTTGATCAATGCCTCACTCGCTACACTTTTGCCGGCCATGAAATGCACGCCCGCAAAATCATCGCTGCATGGCAAACCCTGTGCGAGCAGCGCAGCTATCTGGCCCATGCAAAGCTAAAGGCCACCAAGACGGGCATCACCATCAATCACATCGATTTTGCCAAGCGGGACGTCACAGTGCCAAGGACGCTCACGCGGGGTGAAATGCTGGTGTTGCTGGCTGAACTGGAACGCGGGTGTGGTCTGCTGCACAGCCACCTTGGCCAGATCAAAGCGCGCGCTGCGCAGGCGATAGCTGTTCCCTAACCCCTACCCCGGATCAAGTCCGGGGTCACAGGGGGGGCGGGGACTGCTCCCTACCCCCGATACAGCCCGTCGATCCGATCCTGATACCGTTCGCGGATCTTGTGACGCCGGATTTTCATGCTCGGGGTCATTTCCTCGTTCTCGATGGTGAAGGCCTCATCGGCGAAGGCGAACTGGCGCACCTTCTCGATCACCGACAGATCGGCATTGGTGCGATCCACCGCCGCGCGCACCGCGTTCTTGAAGGCGGGGAGCTGCTGGAGCGCGGCGAGATCGAACTTCTCGCCATTGGCGCGGGCCCATTCGAGCGCCCATTCGGCATCGGGGACGATCAGGCCAACAACGTAGGGGCGCTTGTCCCCGCTCACCATCGCCTGCGCGATTTCGGGCTGCAAGGTCAGCATGCCTTCGACCTTTTGCGGGGCGATATTATCGCCCTTGTCGTTGACGATCATGTCCTTCTTGCGGTCGGTGATCTTGATGCGGCCTTTCTCGTCGAGATAGCCGATATCCCCGGTATGCAGCCACGGCGCACCCTGCGGATCGGCGGGATCGACCTTGAGCGTCCGCGCGGTTTCCGCCTGGTTGCGCCAGTAGCCGTGCATCACCAGCTCGCCGCGGCACAGGATCTCGCCATCCTCGGCGATCTTCACCTCGACCCCGCGCAGCGGCGGGCCAACCGTGTCCATCTTGAGCCCGACCTTGGGCCGGTTGCAGCTGATTACCGGGCCGGCCTCGGTCTGGCCGTAGCCTTGCAGCATGGTGAGACCCATGGCCTCGAAGAAATTGCCGACTTCGGGGTTGAGCGGCGCGCCGCCCGAAACCATCGCCTTGATCCGCCCGCCGAATTTGGCGCGGATCTTGGGGCGCAGGGTTTTCTCGACGAGGAAATCGAGCGGCTTGTCACGCAGGCGCTTTTTGCCCTCGGTGGAATTGTCCGCGATTTTCAGCGCGGCATCCATCATGAAGTTGGCGACCTTGCCCTGTTTTTCGACCTGTTTCATGATCCGTGTGCGCAGCACTTCGAACAGGCGCGGGACGACGACCATGATGGTCGGGCGGGTCTCCTCGATATTGCTCGCGAGCTTTTCGAGGCCTTCGGAATAGAAGATCTCCGCGCCAATGCCGATTGGCAGATATTGCCCGCCGGTGTGTTCATAGGCGTGGGACAGCGGCAGGAACGACAGGAAGCGTTCGTCCTTCACCCCGAAATCCTCGATCAGCACTTCGGCCGCGCCCGCGATATTGCACAGGATCGCGCCGTGGTGCTGCATCACCCCGCGCGGCGCACCGCCGGTGCCGCTGGTGTAGATCAGACAGGCAGTGTCCGCACGGCTGATCCCGGCAATCCGCGCGTCGACCGCCGCGCGCGCCGCCGCGGCATCGCCCACAGTCAGTGCTTTCCAGTCATGATAATCAAAGCTGCCCGATTGCTGGCGGTGCAGATCCTCGATCCCGATGACATGTTCGACCAGGCCGGTTTGGGTGATCGCCTCGGCGAGCGGCTTGAGCAGTTTGGTGTCTGACACAAACACCGCGCGCGCGCCCGAATTGTCGAGAATATGGGCGTGATCGCGCCGGGTGTTGGTGATGTAGGTGGGAACGGTGATGCAGCCGGCGGCCATGATCGCCAGATCGGCGATGCACCATTCCGGCCGGTTTTCCGAGACCAGCGCCACACGGTCGCCATCCTCCAGACCAAGGCGGCGCAACGCTTCGGCCAGCAGGCAGACCTGCTCGGCTGCTTCGCGCCAGCTTTGCGTCACCCACTGGCCGCCTTCCTTGTGGCCGAGAAAGGGCGCATCGCCTTTCTGATCGGCGCGCGTCAGGAACAGATTGACAAGATTGGCGGCATTATCAATGTCTTGCAAAATCTGATCGTCCGCCGGATTGGCGTGCGGCGCGCCCGAATGGCGCATCTGGGGGGCATGCACTGGCAAAGGCTCCTGGTCCCTTTGTTTTGTTCTGTGAAGGGGCAAGGGATTGCCCCGAATGCCATCAAGTTAGGCGCGGATTTCCCGAGCGGCAAGCACCCGCGATGCGGATGCCCGCAGGTCGTGGGCTCAGGGGGTGACGAGGCTGGTGAGGCGCGGTTCGGTCGCCACTTCCCACGTTCCATCGGCCCTGCGGCCAAGCGCATTAGCCTTGATCGGGGCGGCGCCGGGGCGGATTGCGGTGTGCCCGCGCGCGGCGAGATCATCCTGCATCGCCATCAGCGCGCTGTCTTCCTCGATCAGCAAGGTGTTGCCGAAAGCCATCGCGAAGGGCAGCGCCAGCGCGTCCTGTGCACCGAGCCCGAAATCCAGCACGCCGATGATCCCGCGCGCGACCGAGACCGGGATGGTCGGCCCGCCCGCTGCGCCGATCACCAGCACGACCTTGCCCTTAGCATCATAGACGATCGTGGGCGCCATCGACGAACGCGGCCGCTTGCCGCCTTCGACCCGGTTGGCGACCGGCTTGCCATCGGCTTCGGGCGTCAGGGTAAAGTCGGTCAATTCGTTGTTGAGGTAGAACCCGCGCCAGTGCAGCCCCGATCCGAAGGCGCCTTCGATGGTCGAGGTGTAGCTCACCGCGTTGCCCGCGCGGTCCACCACCGAAAAATGGGTGGTGCCGTTCTCCGGTTCTTCCGGCCCATCCCCGCGCGCGCGCGGCGCCCCGGGCGGCACCCCGGCTTCGACCTTGGGGTTGCGCGCGGCCGGGTTGATCAGCGCCGCGCGCGCAGCGAGATAGGCGGGATCGATCAGCCCGGCGACCGGGACTTCGACAAAATCGGCATCACCGGCGTAAAGTTCACGATCGGCATAGGCGAGGCGCTGGCTTTCGATGAAAAGGTGCCAGAACTCGGACGATTGCGGCCCCATGGCGGCAAGATCGAAGCGCTCAAGCTGGCCGAGCATCTGCGCCACCGCGATCCCGCCTGAAGATGGCGGCCCCATGCCGCACACGCGGTAAACGCGGTAACGGGTGCAGACCGGCGCGCGCTCCTTGGCGCTATAGGTGGCGACATCGCGGGCGGTCATCTTGCCGTCCTGCGGCGTTGCATCGGCGACATAGGCCGCCAGCGCGGCGGCAGGCTGGCTGCCATACATCGCCTGCGGGCCATCCTTGGCGAGCGCGCGGAAGGTTTCGGCCAGCAGTGGCACCTTGACCGTCGCGCCAATTGGCAAAGGCTCACCATCCGGCCCGAAGAACACCGACCGGGCATAGGCCGATTTGTCGGCACGGCCCTTGTTCCCCTTGAGCGACTGGTGAAGCCGCGGGTTCATCACAAAGCCGTTTTCGGCGAGCGCGATGGCGGGTTCGAACAGCTTGGCCCAAGGCAGGGTGCCGTGCGCGGCATGGGCCTTGGCCGCAAGCGCGATATTGCCCGGCACGCCGACACTGAGGCCCGAGAACACGCGGGCATCGCGCCCGAGCAACTTGCCCTCTGCATCAAGGAACCGCGTTGGCGTTGCGGCGGCCGGCGCGGTCTCGCGCCCGTCATAGGTGACAAGCGCGCCGGTTTCGCCATCAGCGCGCACCAGAAAACCGCCGCCGCCAATGCCCGAGCTTTGCGGCTCGACCACGGTCAGCGCAAGCATCACGGCAATCGCGGCGTCAACCGCCGAACCGCCTTGCGCAAGGATCGCCTCACCGGCGGCGGTGGCGCGGGGATCGGCACTGCTGACTGCGCCGGCCACGGTGGGCGCAGGCGCGTCCGCCAAAGCGGTCTGGCTGGTGGTGGCACAGCCCGAGAGGGCCAGCGCCAGCGGGGCGAGCAGGGCGGGAATGAAACGCATAGGGCCTCTAGCTATTCGCTTCCCACCGCTTCGGCAATGCTGGCAAAGCCATCGCGCTGCATCAGCGGGATCAGGCCGCGCGCGATCCGTGCGCCAAGCCCGGGGCCTTCATAGACCAGCGCGGAATAGAGCTGCACCAGCGATGCCCCGGCGCGGATGCGCTCCCACGCGTCTGCGGCGCTGGCAATCCCGCCGACGCCCACCAAAGGGATGGCGCCGCCGGTCGCCTTGCGGAAATCACGCAGGCGTTGCAGCGCCAGCGCCTTGAGCGGCGCGCCGGACAGCCCGCCGCTTTCGCCCGCGTGGTGCGAGCGCAAAGCCGGGCGGGTGATGGTCGTGTTCGAGACAACCAGCGCGCCCAGCCCTTTTTCGAGCGCGATGCGGGCAATCGCATCAATATCCGCCGGTTCGAGATCGGGCGCGACCTTGAGAAAAACCGGCGGCGCGCCCACCGGCATGGCATCGGCGCGCGCGGCCAGCACCGCATCGAGCAAGGCGGTGAGCGCGCCTTCATCCTGCAAGGCGCGCAGGCCGGGCGTGTTCGGGCTGGAGATATTGACGCACAGATAGCTCGCCAGCGGCGCCATCAGTTCTGTCATGCGGGCATAATCGGCGATCCGGTCGGCCGCATCCTTGTTGGCGCCGATATTCACCCCGACAATCCCGCTCCGCCCGGCGCGGGCGCGCAGACGGGTGAGCGCGGACTCGGCGCCCTGATTGTTGAACCCCATGCGGTTGATCACGGCATGGTCTTCAACCAGGCGGAACAGACGCGGCTTGGGATTGCCCGCCTGGGGCAAGGGTGTGATCGACCCGACCTCGGCAAAACCGAACCCGAGATCAAGCAATTGATCGGGCACTTCGGCATCCTTGTCGAACCCGGCGGCAACACCCACGGGATTGGGGAAATGCAGCCCGGCCACCTCGACCGCGAGCATCGCGGGTAGCGGCATCGGCGCGCGCGGCGGCAGCGCTTTCAGCCCCGCCAACGCGAGGCGGTGCCCGGTTTCCGGATCAAGAGCGAACAGCGCGGGGCGCAGCAGACGAAACAGCATGGCCCAAGCGCCTATGCCAGCTTCGCAGCCTTGTCGACATATGCGCGGCGGATTGTCCGGCTAGGGGCGATCGCACGCCCCATTCTTGTCGCTTAGCTACAATTCTCCGGCTGATTCGCGCGCTATAGGGACCCTTGCGACCCGAAGGGCTCGAAGCAGTGATGCAACGAGTTCCTCAACTTTAATGGGCGGCTCCCCTCATCTGGGCGCCGCCCAATTTTTTTTGGGTCTTTTGAGCCATTTCGACGGGAACTTTGCCGTCGCCTGTTCGCTGGCTGGCCTGTAGGGTCATAAAAAAGAACAGGGGCGTAAGCCGTGTCGGGGCAAGCAAAGCTTTTCGCAGTCCAAGATGCCGCGCTGACAGCCAGCGCGCTGATGGCGGTCGACTATATCGCCGCCCCTCCTGAAATCAGCGATTACGTCACGACGCTTTATCATTTCCGCTGCGATGAACCGCTGATCCGCGATATCCAGCCCGCGTCGATCGGGAATCTCAGCCTGTTTCCCTATGGCAAGGGCGAGTTGCAATTTCCCAAGGGTCACCGCGATCCCAATCATGAAATCGCTCTGATGACCCCGCTGAGCGCGGCCTGCCCGATGGAGGTGGTGGGGCCGTTCCATTCGATCGGCGCTGCGCTTTCGCCGCTCGGCTGGGCCGCGCTGACAGGGCTGCATGCCGGCCAGCACCGTGATCGGCTATATCCTGCCGCCGATGTGCTTGGCCCTGAGATCGCCGCGCTCGGCGAACGGCTCAATGCGGATTATCGTAAGGGCGCGATCACTGGGCGCGAGGCAGCGCTTGCCATCGGTGATTATATTGCCCGCACCGTGCGCCCAATCGATCCGCGCCATCACAATCTGATTCGCGATGTCAACCGCTGGCTCGGTACTGCGCTCAATCCCTCGATCGATGATCTGCTGGCGCGGGCGAATTATTCGCAGCGTCAGGTGCAGCGGCTGGTCGAGCGCTATTTCGGGCTGCCGCCGCAAGCGCTGGCGCGCAAATACCGCGCGCTCAGAGCGGCGGCCTTGCTGTCTCTTCCGCAGCTTTCGCCCGAATTTGAGGCCGAACTGGCGGAAGCCTTCTTCGATCAGTCGCATATGATCCGCGAGATCACCCGATTTGTCGGGCGCACCCCGGCGCGCTTGCAGGACAAGACCACGCCTTACCTCGCCGAGATGATTGCCCCGCGCAACCTGCGCGAGCTCGGAGGCTAGCGCGCGGCCCGGGCGATGGGTACACCTAATCGCAGGTCTGCCCCACAAGAGAGAGAAGAGCCATGCCCCCCCGTCCGTTCCGGAATGTGTCGATTATTGCGCTGACGCTCGCGCTCGCGCCTGCCAGCCTTGCCGCACAGGAAGCCGCGCCCGTTGCAGCGGCGGCCGCCACGCCCGACGAAGCCGCCGCGCTCGACGCGCTGTTTGCAACCTATGATGCGGCAAGCCTTGCGGCCTCGCCGCTCTCCAAGGCCTCGCGCGGGATCAGGGACGGCGATTACGGCAAGTGGGATGATCCGTCGGATGCGGCGGACGAGCGCGATTTCGCCCGGCTTCAGGATGCCGCCGCGCAGATGCGCGCGCGGTTCGATCCCGCGCGCTTGCCGACCCAGCAGGCGCTCTCGTTCCGGCTGTTCGATGCACTCGCCCAGCGCCGCGCCGCGCTCCACCCGTTCCGCAAATATGGCTATATCTTCGATCAGATGAACGGCGCGCAAAGCCGGATGCCTGCCTTTCTGATCGGCACCCACCGGGTTGCGAACCTTGCCGAGGCCGAAGCCTATGTTGCGCGGATCGCGGGGATAGGGCCGCAGCTTGATGCGCTCACCGCCGAGGCGGCGAGCCGGGCGGGCAACGGCGTGATGCCGCCCCGCTGGGTGTATCCCTATGTGATCTCCGACATCGGCAATCTGCTTGGCGCGGGTGATGGCAATGCGGTGCTGGAGGACTTCGCCAAGAAGGTCGCCGCGCTCGATCTGCCCGATGCGCAGAAAGCTGATCTGAATGCCCGCGCCACGGCGGCATGGAACAGCTCCGCCGTCCCCGCTTACCAGCGCCTCGCTGCCGAAATGGAACGCCAGCAGGCGATCGCGCCGACCGAGGATGGGGTGTGGCGCTTCAAGGATGGCGACAGATATTACGCCGCGCTGCTCGCAAACTACACCACCACCGATCTTTCTGCCGATGAAATCCACGACATCGGCCTCAAGGAAACCGCCCGCATCCACGGCGAAATGCGGGCCATTATGGCCAAGGTCGGCTTCACCGGCAGTTTGCAGGAATTCTTCGCGTTCACCCGCGATGATCCGCGCTTCTTCCACACCAGCCGCGAAGATTATCTGGCCGAGGCGAGCCAATATCTCGCCGCAATGGAAGCCAAGCTGCCGGAGTTTTTTGCCACCCTGCCGACCGATCCCCTCGAAATCCGCGCGGTCGAAGCGTTCCGCGAAAAGAGCGCGGGCAAGGCCTTCTACCAGCGCCCCGCGCCGGATGGTTCGCGCCCCGGCGTCTATTACGTGAACCTCTATAATCTGCGCGATATGAGCAAGAACGAGCTCGAAGCGCTCGCCTATCACGAAGGCTTGCCGGGCCATCACTTGCAGCTTTCGGTGCAGACCCAGCTCGGCAACCTGCCTGCCTTCCGCCGTTTTGGCGGGGTAACGGCCTATTCCGAAGGCTGGGGCCTCTACACCGAGGAGCTGGGCAAGGACATGGGCTTCTACACCGATCCTTATTCCGATTTCGGGCGCTTGGGCATGGAGTTGTGGCGCGCCGGGCGGCTGGTGGTCGACACCGGCATCCATCACAAGCGCTGGAGCCGCGAGGAGGCGATGCAATGGCTCGCCGACAACACCCCCAACCCGCCCGGCGATATCGAAAAGGCGATCGAGCGCTATATCGTCTATCCGGGGCAGGCGACGGCCTACATGATCGGCAAGCTCAAGATCATGGAGCTGCGCGCCATGGCGCAGGCCGCGCTGGGGGATCGCTTTGATATCCGCGCGTTCCATGATGTCATTCTCACCAGCGGGCCGGTTCCGCTGTCGATCATGGAGGAGAATGTGCAAGGCTGGGTGACGAGTCAGCAGGGCGGCTAGGGGACAGGCGCATTTGCGGTTGAAATAAGAGCGCATTGCTCCTATTTCCAATTCGGATCGAATCCGTCCGAATTGAGAACCGCTCGCAAATGCGCCTGTCCAACCTTGCCGATTACGCCGTCATCACGATGTGCCAGGCCGCCTTGCATTGCGGCAACGGGCGGGTGAGCGCGGCGGAACTGGCGAGTGAAACCGGTCTGCCGGTGCCGACCGTGCAGAAGCTGGTGTCGAAGCTGACGGCGGCGGGCCTGCTGCGTTCTTTGCGCGGCGCGCATGGCGGTTTGCAGCTTGGACGGCCCGCAGCGGCAATCACGGTTGCCGATATCGTCGAGGCGATCGAAGGCCCGATCACGCTCACGGCCTGTGTCGATCACACCCCTTGCGATTTCGAGGCCGGCTGCAACATGAAACCGCACTGGCCGATCATCAACGACGCGCTGCGCGGGGCGCTGGCGGGCATCACGCTGGCCCAGCTGCGCGGCCCCACGGCGCTTGCGCGCCTTTCTGTTACCGAGGACCATCTGGCATGAGCGAAGAGATCGACATTCAAGACCGGCCCGAACTCGACAAGGACGCGCGCGAAGCCGCCGCCAAGGTCGCCGATTACGAGCATGGCTGGTCGGCCGATATCGACACCGAATTCGCGCCCAAGGGCCTCAACGAGGACACGGTCCGCTTCATCAGCGCCAAGAAGAACGAGCCCGAATGGATGCTCGAATGGCGCCTCAAGGCCTTCCGCCTGTGGCAGACCATGGAGGAGCCCGATTGGGCCAAGGTCGGCTACCCGAAGATCGACTATCAGGACGCCTATTACTACGCCGCGCCCAAGAAGAAGGTCGAGCTCGGCAGCCTTGATGAACTCGATCCCGAGATCAAGCGCGTCTACGACAAGCTTGGCATCCCGCTCGGCGAGCAGGAAGTGCTGGCAGGGGTGAAGGGCGCGAAGAAGGTCGCGGTGGATGCGGTGTTCGATAGCGTTTCTGTTGCCACCAGCTTTCGCGAGGAACTGCTGCGCGCGGGCGTGATCTTCCTCTCGATTTCCGAGGCGATCCGCGAATATCCCGATCTGGTGAAGCAGTGGCTCGGCAAGGTCGTGCCGGTGCGCGACAACTACTTCGCGGCATTGAACTGCGCGGTCTTCTCCGACGGCACCTTCGTCTACGTGCCCGAAGGCGTGCGCTGCCCGATGGAGCTTTCGACCTATTTCCGCATCAATG